>Ga0190270_10000212_pt1 | contig 25693 bp, 28 predicted proteins | sample Popmic320T_FD_133748 | JGI IMG/M metagenome (GOLD analysis project Ga0190270, IMG submission 133748) | Populus adjacent soil microbial communities from riparian zone of Weber River, Utah, USA - 320 T | ecosystem: Environmental > Terrestrial > Soil > Riparian zone | place: USA: Utah | collected...
CCTGTCCGCGTTAGCAATCATTTCTCCGGGGACCGACCATCGTGCTCTGGGGGCGTGCCGGATCTGTCAACCAAGGAGGCTAGAGCGTGACCGACGATCCAGACGTCGCGCTCGAGGACCGCGTCTGGACGATCCCGAATCTGCTCAGCGTGCTGCGACTGCTCGGCATCCCGCTGTTCCTCTGGCTCATGCTCGGACCCGAGTGGGACGCCGCTGCGCTCCTCGTCTTGGCGGTCGCCGGCATCACCGACTACCTCGACGGCCAGATCGCCCGGCGGCTCAACCAGGCCTCACGCCTCGGCCAGATCCTCGATCCGGTCGCCGACCGGCTCTACATCCTGGCCGTGGTCATCGGCTTCGCGGTGCGCGACATCATCCCGACCTGGTTGGCAATCGCGTTGCCGCTGCGCGACGTACTCCTTCTTGTGCTGGTCCCGTTCCTGCGTACGCGCGGATACAGCGCCCTGCCGGTGCACTTCCTCGGCAAGGCCGCCACGTTTTGTCTGCTGTACGCCTTCCTGCTCTTGTTGCTCGGCGACGGCTCCGGTTCGATCGCCGACCTGGCCTTCGTCTTCGGCTGGGCCTTCGCGATCTGGGGCACCGCGCTTTATTGGTGGGCCGGACTGTTGTACGCGTGGCAGGTCCGGGTACTCCTTACTACGACGCCCGGCACCGACCGTGCGGAGGTCGCACCATGATCATGCGGCCGCCTTACCAGCGAAACTCGTCGACCCCGAGCCAGCGCACACCGTCGTCGTGGGACCTGCTGGAGCGGGTCTCCGCCACAGCACTCGACGAGGACTACGCCAAGGCGGCCGCCCAGCGAGACGACGATCCGCGGGGCCGTCGTCGGATGCCGCGGACCCTCGGCTCGCTCGGACTCATCGGACTCGGGCTGCTCGTCACCGCGACGGCCCTGCAGACCCGATCGGACGAGCCGGCCGAGGCACAGGAGCGGACGGCGCTGATCTCGCAGATCAGCGAGCGTGAGTCCGAGATCAGCCGGCTCGCCAGCCGAACCGATGAGCTGGAGTCCGATGTGGAGGGTCTGCAGGGCACCAACGAGCAGATCGGCAGCCGCGGCGAGGAGCTGCTCGACACTCTAAACGAGTCGCAGCTGCTCGCCGGGTCGGTGCCGGTGACCGGGCCAGGCGTGCGGATCGTCGTCGACGACGAGTCGGAGGGGGTGTCCGGCTCCGGCGGCACCATCCTGGACGTCGACCTCCAGGTGCTCGTCAACGGTCTTTGGCAGGCCGGATCCGAGGCGATCGCGATCAACGGCAACCGACTCGGGGCTCTGTCCGCGATCCGTACCGCGGGCCGAGCCATCACTGTCAACTACAACTCGCTGACCCGGCCTTATGTCGTGACGGCGATCGGCAATCCGGACACCCTCGAAGCGTCGTTCGCCGATACACCGGGCGGCCAGGCCTGGTTCGACCTCCAGACGAACTATGGCATCCACTTCGACATGGAGACGGTCGACGATTTGACGTTGCCGGCCGTGCCGGACGACCGCCTCGACACCCAATACGCCACGCGCCAGGGGCAGCTGCCATGATCGCGATCCTTGGCCTCGCCATCGGCCTGATCGGCGGCCTGATCATCGAGCCCGAAGTGCCCGATGCGCTGCGGCCCTACCTGCCGATCGCCGTCGTCGCCGCCCTCGACGCGTCGTTCGGTGCGCTGCGGGCCTACTTGGACGACATCTTCGACGACAAGGTGTTCGTTGTTTCGTTCCTGTCCAACGTCATCATCGCCGCGCTGATCGTCTACCTCGGTGACAAGCTCGGCGTCGGCAACCAGCTGTCCACTGGCGTCGTCGTGGTCCTCGGCATCAGGATCTTCTCCAACGTCGCCGCGATCCGGAGGCACATCTTCCATGCCTGATCGCCCGCCATCCGAGACCGACCCGGTGCCGACGTCCAACGAGTCGCCGCAGGGCATCGACAAGCTGACCAAGATGGTGCGAACCCGTCCAGGTCGTGGTCAGATCATCGCCGGCATCCTGCTCGCCATGCTCGGGTTCGGCGCCGTCGTGCAGGGACGGGCCGTGTCCGAGCCCGACGACTATGCCGGGGCTCGTCGAGGCGACCTCATCACGCTGCTCGACTCGCTCGACAAGGCTCGCGACCGGACCGAGGACCGCCTGCGCGACCTCGAGGCGACCAAACTCGACCTGCAAGACGACAGCACCAACACCCAGGCGGCGCTCCGCGAGGCCCGCGAAGAGGCCGGCGCGTTGGCGATCCTGTCCGGCACCGTCGGCGCGAGTGGATCGGGCATCGTGGTCCGCATCGACGACCCGGCAGGCCAGGTCGGCGCATCGACGCTGCTCAACGTCATCGAGGAGCTGCGCGACGCCGGCGCCGAGGCGATCGAGATCAACGACACGGCGCGGGTGGTCGCGCAGACCTACTTCGCCGACGAAACCAACGGCGTCAGCGTCGACGGGACCGTGGTGAGCTCGCCGTTCATCATCGACGTCATCGGGCACTCCCACACGTTGAGCGAGGCCGTCGAGTTCCCGGGCGGCGTCGCCGAGATCGTCGAGTCGCTCGGCGGGAGCGTCGACGTCGACGAGCGCGACACGGTCGACGTGACCTCGTTGGCCGTCCGGCGCGAGCCCGCGTACGCTCAGTCGGCCGAATGACTCCCAAGGAGCGAGAGCGTGTTACCAGACGATCTGAAGTACACCCAGGAGCATGAGTGGGTCCGGCTCATCGGCGACACCGCCGAGGTCGGGATCACCGACTATGCCCAGGACCAGCTGGGCGACATCGTGTACGTCACGTTGCCCGAGTCCGGGGCCGAGATCGAGGCCGGCGCGAGCATCGGCGAGCTCGAGTCGACCAAGTCCGTCAGTGACATCTATGCGCCCCTGACCGGCACGGTTGTCGAGATCAACACGGCTCTGGAGGACGCTCCCGAGCTGGTCAACTCCGCGCCCTACGACGGTGGCTGGCTGATGCGGATCAGGGTCGCCGACCCGGCCAAGGTCGACGGGCTTCTGGACGCCGAGGGCTACCGAGCGCACGTCGGCGAATAGGCCTCGGGACCCGTGTTGACCGGCCCTCGACGGCACCCGTAAATTGCTCCCAACCATCAACCTTGACTTTGGCTTGAGAGTCGGCACGAGTCGACGCCTGAGGGCACGTAGGGTAGTGGGCAGCAACTGATCTGGTTGTCCCCGAGGAGGTCGCAATGCCGTTCTGCACTGAGTGCGGACACGAGAACCCGAGTTCGGCCAAGTTCTGCGCGCAGTGCGGCCACCGCCTGGTGGCGCCGGAGTCACCCTCTGAGACGACTTCGACTATTTCGTTGACCCCGAGCTTCGACGCCGACGTCGAGGCCACCGAGCTGAGCGCGCAGGACGCCGCCGCACTCGACGCTCTGCCGCCGGGCAGTGCGCTGCTCGTGGTCCAGCGCGGTCCGAGCGCGGGTTCGCGGTTCCTGTTGGACACCGAGACGGTGTCGGCCGGTCGCCATCCCGACAGCGACATCTTCCTCGACGACGTGACCGTGTCGCGCCGACATGCGGCCTTCCGCCGAACGCCCGAGGGCTACATTGTCGGCGACGTGGGCAGCCTCAACGGGACCTACGTCAATCGCGACCGCGTCGACGAGGTGCTGCTCGCCGGCGGCGACGAGGTTCAGATCGGTAAGTTCCGCCTGGTCTACTACCCGAGCCAGGCCGGTTCCGGGGGTGCTAGTCAGTGACCTCAGCCGCGCCACAACATGCGCGGATGAGCATCGGTGAGGTGCTCGGTCTCTTGCGAACCGACTTTCCCGACGTGACGATCTCGAAGATTCGCTATCTCGAATCGGAGGGGCTCGTCGACCCAGCACGCACGCCGTCGGGATATCGCAAGTTTTCGCACGCTGACGTGGAGCGCCTTCGCTATGTCCTGACCCGTCAGCGGGACAGCTACTACCCGCTGAAGCGGATCCGTGAGGAGCTCGCGGCGATCGACAACGGATTGGCCGTCGACGACGATGACGCCAAGCCGCTTCCGCCGCGCATCGTCTTGGCCGACGACGGCTATCCCGCACCGGAGACCTTCGCCCAAGAATCCCGGTCGATGCGCCTGTCGCGGGTCGAACTGCTCGAGGGGTCCGGCATCGACGAGGACCTGCTGGAGCAGATCGAGCGCTACGGACTGATCCAGCGCCGGCCGTCGCAGACCTGGTACGACGGCACCGCTCTCGTCGTGGCCCAGACAGTCGGCGAACTCGCGGCGTTCGGGCTCGAACCGCGACACCTGCGGGCCTTCAAAACCGCCGCCGATCGTGAGGTCGGATTGGTCGAACAGATCGTGGCGCCGCTGACCCGACAGCACGACGCCACCGCCGAGGCTCGGGCCGACGAGACGGCTCGCCAGCTGGCCGCCCTCGCACTGCGCCTGCACACGATGCTGGTCAGGAGCGGCCTGCGCCACTAGGGGATTCGCTCAATCGACATTGGACTTACTCCTGCGTATCGGGCTGGTCCGGAGTACGGTGGAGGGCGTGCACGAGCTCGATGTCGTCGGCGTCCGAGTCGAGATGCCGACCAACCAACCGCTGGTGCTGCTGCGTGAGGTGGAGGGCACCCGATACCTCCCGATTTGGATCGGAGCGGTCGAGGCGACGGCGATCGCCTTCGCCCAGCAGGGAGTGGTGCCCCCACGGCCGCTGACTCACGACCTCATGCGCGATCTCGTCACGTCTTTCGGAGAAGAGCTGTCCGAGGTCCGCATCACCGATGTCAAGGACGGCGTGTTCTTCGCCCGGCTCGTCTTCGCCTCCGGCGTCGAGGTCGACGCTCGTCCGTCCGACTCGATCGCGCTCGCGCTGCGGACGGGCAGCAAGATCGTTTGCAGCCCCGACGTGCTCGGTGAGTCCGGCGTCCAGGTGGCCGATGAAGACGAGGCCGAGGTCGAGAAGTTCCGGGAGTTCCTCGATCAGATCACCCCCGAGGACTTCGAGCACGAGCGCTGAGCTCGGCGACCCTCAACTTCAGGTTGAGCTTTCTTCGACCCGCCGGTGGGGTCGTTGACCAGGGTGGGGGCCGGACGTACGGTGATGAAGGAATGTCGCCGCTGTAACTCGTCCGGCGATTACTGAGTAACCACCCCCTGGGAGGGCACCCGTGACGGGTACTCGTGACACCGGCGCCGACTCACCAGCCCACGACGCGGACGAGGCGGCCAAGGCCGCAGCAGCCGCCGCCGAGCAGGGGCTTCTGTTCGCCGACGATCTCGCGCCGATGCCCGAAGATGTCGGGTTCCGGGGCCCCACAGCATGCGCTGCAGCGGGAGTGACCTACCGGCAGCTCGACTACTGGGCCCGGACCGACCTGGTGAGGCCGAGCGTTCGCGGGGCCAGCGGCTCCGGCACCCAGCGGCTCTACTCGTTCCGCGACGTGCTCCTGCTCAAGATCATCAAGAGTCTGCTCGATGCCGGTGTGTCCCTGCAGCAGATCCGGACCGCGATCACACACCTGCGCGAGCGCGGCACCGACGACCTCACCCAGGTCACGCTGATGAGCGACGGCGCAAGCGTCTACGAGTGCCGCTCGGCTGGCGAGGTCATCGACCTGCTGCAAGGTGGGCAGGGCGTCTTCGGGATCGCGATCGGCGGTGTCTGGCGCGAGATCGAGGGATCACTGGCCGACCTGCCGAGCGAGCGCGCCGACACTCCCGATTCCGACCACCCCGACGACGAGCTCGCCGCCCGTCGCCGCGCCCGCCTCACCGGCTGACCGCGATCAGCGACCTGTCGTGCGTCGATCGGTCACTCGTCAGATGACGATCGGTCACTTGTTTCCGCGGGGCTAGTCATTCCCGCCTGTGTCGACGTCAGCGGTGCGCGCTGAAACGTGTAGACATTGCGTTCCGGCCCGGTCGAGGTCGCCCGGGCCGATGATCCGCCGGCGCCATCGGGTGACACGTATGCGACCTTCGTCTTCTGAGCGGTCGGCGCCGTCGCGACGCTCTCCAGCTTCCACCGCGAACCGCGCGGATGAACCTCGTCCGGGGGTAGGACGAGTTCCTCGATGCCCCACACGGCGAATTCGGCGACATCGTCCGGGAGTGTCAGCGTCAGAACGGTCTGGCCGTTGTCGTGGGCGAGGATCGCCTGGCCGGACGGCGTCGATCGTAGGTGGCGCAGGCGGGCATGGTTCGCCCGGCGCTCCCGACGCTTGGCCAGGACGCGGGTCGCTCGTTCGATGCTCTTCATAGCCCCCCGCCGGACCGCCGACTGGTGAAAATCGCCTGTGGACGTCGCGCACCGTGGAGTCGATGACGACCTGCCACCATTGAGCAGGGGGCGCTGAGCGCAGGCTATGGGCCAAAGGTCCTGAGTCGGGATGTCGGAGGTCCCGCCTGACGCCATCGGGGTCCGCGATCGGACCGGAGGTGACCGCGCTCCGACTGTGGCGTGCCTCGCGGGGAGCTACTCCCACATGGTGGTAAGTTGAATGTCGCTGCACACGGCACGTGGGAGAGTTCGTTTCGTACGAAGTACGGGTCCGCGAGACGGCGCCGAAGGGGCAAATCTCCCCAGAACCTCTCAGGCAACGGGACCACGTGACCGAGGCACTCTGAAGCGCGCTGATCCCCTAGGGTGCGTGACAGAGGGGGAGCGGTAACCGTATCCGCTGACTCTGGAGCCTCGGGATGAGCGACACCCCTACGTTGCACGACCTCGACACGGCCGCACCGTTCGCCCGCCGCCACATCGGCCCGGGCCGACACGAGCGGCACGCGATGCTCGAAGCCCTCGGGTACACCAGCCTCGCCGAACTGATGGCGGCCGCCGTCCCGGCAGGTATTCGCAGCGACGACGCGCTCAAGCTGCCGCCGGCGGTGTCCGAGCCGGAGGCCATCGAGCGGCTGCGCGCACTCGCCGGGCGCAACCACCCAGGCGTCGCGATGATCGGCATGGGCTACCACCCGACCGCGACGCCGTCGGTGATTCGGCGCAACGTTCTCGAAGATCCCCGGTGGTACACGGCGTACACGCCCTATCAACCGGAGATCTCCCAGGGCCGGCTCGAAGCGCTCCTCAACTTCCAGACCATGGTCGGCGACCTCACCGGACTGCCGACGGCCAACGCGTCACTTCTCGACGAAGGCACCGCCGTCGCCGAAGCGGTCGCGCTCGTCCGCCGGGCGGAGCGCAAGGCCGCCGACCGGCCGTTCTATGTCGACGCCGACCTCGCGCCGCAGAGCCTCGCGGTGTTGCGGACCCGGGCCGAAGCGGTCGGCATCGACGTCACCGTGATCGACGTCGACGACGGCCTGCCCCCGGGCGAGGCCGCCGCCGTCGTCGTCGCATACCCCGGTGTCAGCGGCGCCGTTCCCGACCTGCGTCGCGTCATCGATCGGGCCAAGGCTCGCGAGGCGATGACGATCGTGGTCGCAGACCCGTTGGCGCTGTGCCTCCTCGAGGCGCCGGGCTCGATCGGAGCCGACATCGTGATCGGATCGACGCAGCGTTTTGGCGTCCCGATGTTCTACGGCGGGCCGCACGCCGGCTACATGGCCGTCCGTCAGGGCCTCGAGCGGCAGCTGCCCGGCCGCCTGGTGGGTGTCTCGGTCGATGCCGAGGGGCGACCTGCGTACCGGCTCGCTTTGCAGACTCGCGAGCAGCACATCCGCCGCGATCGGGCCACGTCCAACATCTGCACGGCCCAGGTACTGCTCGCGGTCGTGGCGTCGATGTACGCGGTCTACCATGGGCCCGACGGACTCCGCGACATCGCACATCGTGCGCACCGCTACGCCGTCGTACTTGCGGCCGGTCTGGATGCGGCCGGCGTCGTCCGACAGGATCGGCCGTTCTTCGACACGGTCGTCGTCACTGTGCCGGGGCGGGCGACCGACGTCGTCGAGGCGGCCCGGCGTGCCGGTGTCCACCTGCGGCACATCGACGACGACCGGGTCGGCGTCACGACGTCGGAGCTGACGACCCGAGAGCACTTGCGTTTGGTGTGGAATGCCTTCGGCATCGAGGAGCTCGACATCGACGCCCTCGACCTGGCGGCCTCGGACGCCATCCCCGAGGAACTGCGTAGGGCGTCGCCGATGCTGACACACCCAGTCTTCTCGAGTCATCGCTCCGAGACCGCGATGCTGCGCTACCTGGCTCGGCTGGCCGACCGCGACTACGCCCTCGACCGGGGGATGATCCCGCTCGGGTCGTGCACCCTCAAGCTCAACGCCACGACCGAGATGGAGCCGGTGAGCTGGCCCGAGTTCGCCGACCTGCATCCGTTTGTACCCGCCGCCGACGCCACCGGCCTGATCGCGCTCGTCGACCAGCTCGAGGAGTGGCTCGCCGAAGTCACCGGCTATGCCGAGGTGTCGATTCAGCCCAACGCCGGGTCGCAAGGGGAGCTCGCCGGGCTGCTCGCGATCCGGGCCTATCACCGTGATCGCGGCGACGAGGGCCGCGACGTCTGCCTGATCCCGTCGTCGGCCCACGGCACTAACGCCGCGTCGGCCGTGATGGCCGGCATGCGGGTCGTCGTGGTCAAGGCCGCCGACGATGGGAGCGTCGACCTCGAGCATCTGCGTACGGTCTGCGAGGAGCACGCCGACGACCTCGCGGCCATCATGGTTACGTACCCCTCGACGCATGGGGCCTACGAGGACGGCATCACCGAGCTGTGCGAGATCGTCCATGCCCGTGGCGGCCAGGTCTACGTCGACGGAGCCAACCTCAACGCGCTGCTCGGTCATGCCAAGCCGGGAGAATTCGGCGGCGACGTGTCGCATCTCAACCTGCACAAGACGTTCTGCATCCCGCACGGTGGGGGTGGGCCGGGCGTCGGGCCGGTCGCGGTCGCCGAGCACCTCGCGGCCTACCTGCCATCGCATCCACTGCATCCGGACGCCGCCCACCGTGACGGCATCGGTGCGGTCAGCGCCGCACCGTACGGTTCGGCCGGCATCCTCCCGATCACGTGGGCCTACATCGCGATGATGGGTGCCGCCGGGCTGACCGACGCGACGTCGGTCGCCGTGCTGTCGGCCAACTACGTGGCGAAGCGGCTCGACCCGTACTTTCCGGTGCTCTACCGGGGCCACGGCGACCTGGTCGCGCACGAGTGCATCCTCGACCTGCGCGACATCACCAAGCAGACCGGCGTCACCGTCGACGACGTCGCGAAACGCCTCATTGACTACGGCTTCCACGCCCCGACGATGAGCTTCCCAGTCGCCGGGACACTGATGGTCGAGCCGACCGAGTCGGAAAACCTCGACGAGCTCGACCGCTTCTGCGACGCGATGATCGCGATTCGGGGCGAGATCGACCGGATCGAGACGGGGGAGTGGCCGGTCGAGGAGTCACCGCTGCGACGCGCACCCCATACGGTCGCGAGTGTCACGGGGGAGTGGGAGCGCCCGTACGACCGCGCGCTCGGTGCCACACCGAACGGTGACGGCGCCGACAAGTACTGGCCGCCGGTGGCCCGCATCGACCAGGCCTACGGCGACCGCCATCTGGTTTGCGCCTGTCCGCCGCCCGAGGCGTTCGCGTGAGCGGTTTTGGCGCAGGGGTCCCCAGCGACGAACCTATTGGCGTAGGGGTCCCCAGCGCCAAAACGAGCGGCGCCGCGCTGCGCGCCGACACGGTCGACGCGCTGCTTCGCGAGGTCGCCGAGGTGCAGTCGGCGACTCGGCAGCCGTCGCTGGTGGTCGGCGTGGTGCGATCCGGTGCGTTGGTGTGGACATCGGCCCGTGGGCGTCACGCCGGTGACACGGCGGCCGGGCCCGACCTGCAATACCGGATCGGCTCGCTCACCAAAACGATGACCGCGATCGCCGTCCTGCAGTGCCGCGACGAGGGCCTGCTCGACCTCGACGCGCCGATCGGATCGATGCTCAGCGACGAGACACCGTTTGCCGCGACGCCGATCCGGCGGTTGCTGTCGCACAGCGGCGGTCTGCCCGCCGAACCCGAAGGGCCGTGGTGGGAGCGCCACGACGGTAGCGACTTCGATGACCTGGCCGCGCGGGTGGGCAAGCAGGAGCTCGTGCTCCCGGCGGGACAGCGGTTCCACTACTCGAATCTCGCGTACGGCCTGCTCGGCGAGCTCGTCGGTCGGCTGCGCGGCACATCCTGGTGGGACGTCGTGCGTACGCGCCTCCTCAAGCCGATCGGGATGCGGCGCACGACGTACTCGCCGACGACGCCGCACGCGCAGGGCTATTCGGTCCACCCGTGGTCGGGTCGGCTCGACGAGGAGCCGCACACCGACACCGGGGCGATGGCGCCGGCCGGTCAGCTCTGGAGCACCGTCGAGGACTTGGCGCGCTACGCGGCGTTTTGGCTCGACCCCGACCCGGCCGTACTCGCGCCGGCCACCGCCGAGGAGATGCGGATCCCGGTCGGGGGCGGTCCGGACAGCGGTCTCGACATGGCGTGGGGGCTTGGCCTCGAGCTGTCCGGCGGGACGACACGATTCGGGCACGGCGGGTCGATGCCCGGGTTCTTGGCGTGCTTCGCGATCGACCCCGACGAGCGGATCGCGGCGGTCACGCTGTCCAACGGCACTCGCGGTGGCACCCCGACCTTGGCGCACACCTTGCTCGACATCGTCGCCGAGCGGGAGCCCCGGTTGTCGGGCGAGTGGGTGCCGGAGCCGACGATCGACGGAGCCGACGAGTTGCTCGGACCGTGGTACTGGGGCAACACGCCGTTCACGCTGGTGGTGCGCGACGGCATGCTCATGCTCGATGCCGGCAGGCCGGCGCGGTCGAGCCGGTTGGAGCCGGTCGGGCACGACGAGTGGCGCGGACGGGACGCCTACTTCGCGGGGGAGTCGCTGCGCGTCGTACGGCGAGAGGACGGCACCATCTCGCATCTCGACCTCGCCACCTACACCCTCACCCGCACCCCCAACAGCCCCTAACCCCACGCCGATCCGTGAGTTCTGGTCCGCCGATCCGTGAGTTCTGGTCCGCCGATCCGTGAGTTCTGGTTTGCCGATCCGTGAGTTTCGATCCGCTGATCCGTGAGTTTCGACCTCATCATCCGTGAGTTTGGATCGTGCGCGAGGATCTTTTCTCACGGACGAGCGGGTCGAAACTCACGGATGGCGGAGGCGTGATGGATGGCATCGTGTTCGACTCGGTTGCCGAGCTGTACGACCGAGTGCGGCCCGTCTATCCCGAGCCGGTCTTCGACGACATCGCCGAGCTGGGTCGCTTGGCCGACGGATCTCGCATCGTCGAGGTCGGCCCTGGCACGGGCCAGGCCACCGGCTCGCTGGTTCGCCGCGGCTGGTCGGTGACCGCGATCGAGCCCGGCGCCGACCTCGCCGCTGTCGCCGCCGACCGATTCGTCGGACACCCGAACGTCTCGATCACGGTGTCTCGCTTCGAGGACTGGACTCCGCCCGGCGACACGCTCTATGACGCCGTCGTCGCCGCGACAGCTTGGCATTGGATCGATCCGGCGGCGGGATATCGCAAGACGGCGTCGTTGCTGCGGCTCGGCGGCGTGTTGGCTTTGGTCGAGACCCATCATGTGTGCCCACCCGGAGGTGACCGGTTCTTCGCCGAGATCCAGGAGGTGTACGACCAGATCGGCGAGCCAGGACCGCCAGGTGGTCCATCGCCGCCGCACGAGATCGAGGAGACCTTGGGCGTCGAGATCGTCGACTCCGGGTGGTTCGAGGCGCCGCGTACCCGACGGCACGTGTGGTCGCGTACGTACACCGCCGACGAATACATCGACGTGCTCCGGACGTACTCCGGCCACATCGCCATGACCGAGCGCCAGCGCCAGCAGCTGTTCGGCGCGATTCGCGAACGGATCGGTGCTCGCGAACACCCCGTCGTCGAGAAGCACTACCTCAATATCGTGTACGTCGCGCGTCGACGCTGACCGCCCTAGCAGGCGGTCAGAACTCGCGGATCGGCGGGTCAGAACTCGCGGATCGGCGGGTCAGAACTCGCGGATCGGCAGGTTAGAACTCACGGATCGGCGCTACTGGGCCTGGCTGACGGTGCTCATGTTGAAGTCGGGCACCCGCAACGCCGGAGTCGCGGTCCGCGGGAAGTAGTCACCCCACTCCCGCGAAAACGACGGCACCGACGCACCCGCGGACGTAAACCGATCGAGCAGGTCGATCGGGCTCTCGTTGAACCGGAAGTTGTTGACCGCGCCCGTGACCTCGCCGTCCTCGACGAGATAGACACCATCGCGAGTGAGGCCGGTGAGCAGCAGCGTTTGCGGGTCGACCTCGCGGATGTACCAGAGGCACGTCAGCAGCAGGCCACGCTCGACGTCGGACACGAGGTCGTCGACCGAGCCGGATCCGCCGTCGACCTCCATGACGAGGTTGTCGATCGCGGGTGTCACGGGCAACTCGGTTAGGTTGGCCGAATGCCGGGTCTGCGCCAGCGCCGCGAGGTTGCCCTCGCTGATCCAGTCGGTGCGGTCGAGCCGCAGGCCGTTGTCGAAGACGCTGCTCACACTCGATGACGCCGGGGCGATGACGAAGGGCGAGCACTGGAGCCGGGGATAGCCGGGATCGGAGTAGATGCCGACACCCTTGTTCGACAGTCGTTCGCCGACTCGGGTGCCGCCGCCGGGCTTGCTGTAGACGGTTTGGCCCTCGTGCGCGTCGCGAGCGGCCGACGTCCAGTACGCGTAGATCAGCAGATCCGCCACGGCAGCCGGCGGTAGCAAGGTGTCGTAGCGCCCAGCCGGGAGTGCGACGGTGCGAGACGCCCAGCCGAGCCGGCGCTTCAGCTCGGTATCGAGGTCGAGGGCGTCGACTTCGGAGAAGTCTCGCGTCGACTGGCCGACCCACGCCGACCGCGTCAGGTCTCCGGACTTGCCCGTGATGCCGACGTGCCCGGTCGGCTGGACGTGGCGCAGCCGGATCCCGGTCGACGAGCCGAGGTAGATCGTGTCGACGGTGTGCTCGACGTAGCCGTAGAGCAACCGGTCGTCGGAGCGGGCTCGATCGAACGCCTCGCCTAGCGCCGGTGCGAACGTGTCGAACACCGAGATCGATGTCGGTTCGGGCGCGTCGTTCCAATCGGCGCCGGTATCGCCGTCGACGAGCGGCGCGGCGTCCTCGGCAGGTCCGGCGTCGCGAGCCGCGGCGTCAGCGGCTTCGACGAGGGCGCGCACTTCCTCCACCGACGACGCGCTGCGGGTGATCGCCGCCGCGGCGACTCCCTGGCCACCGTCGACGGTCGAGATCACACTCACGCGCGACGCGGTCATCATGCCGTTGGTCGTGAGGGTGTTGTTGGCCCATCGGAGGTTGGCGCTCGACGACGCGTCGACGATGACGACGCAGCCGTCGGCAGTCGAGGCTTCCAGGGCCTGATCCACGAGGTCCTGTGGGGTGTTGGCGGTCATCGGCCAGCCTCCGCTTGGGTGTTGAGGATCCGTACGCCGCGAAACAGTGCCGACGGGCAGCCATGGCTGACCGGTGCGACCTGGCCGGGCTGGGCCTTGCCGCAGTTGAACGCGCCGCCGAGCACCCAGGTCTGTGGGCCGCCGACGGCTTCCATCGAGCCCCAGAAATCGGTGGTCGAGCTCTGGTAGGCGACGTCGCGGACCTGCCCGTCGAGCTTGCCGCCCCGAATCCGGTAGAACCGCTGCCCGGTGAACTGGAAGTTGAACCGCTGCATGTCGATCGACCACGACCGATCGCCGAGGACATAGAGCCCGTCTTCGACCTGGCTGATCAGCTCCTCGGTGCTCGGACCGTCCTCGGCCGGCTGGAGTGAGACGTTGGCCATCCGCTGGATCGGAATGTGTCCGGGGGAGTCGGCGAACGCGCAGCCGTTGGAGCGGCCGAGCCTCTTCATCTGGGCCATGCGACGGTCGAGCTGATAGCCGACGAGGGTGCCGTCCTTGACGATGTCCCACGACTGCGACTGGACGCCCTCGTCGTCGTAGCCGATGGTCGACAGACCGTGCTCGACGGTGCGGTCGCCCGTGACATGCATGACCGGCGAGCCGTACGCCAACGAGCCGAGCTGGTCCCAGGTCGCGAACGAGGTGCCGGCGTAGTTGGCCTCGTAGCCGAGGGCCCGATCGAGCTCGGTTGCGTGCCCGATCGACTCGTGGATCACGAGCCAGAGGTTGGAGGGGTCGATGACGAGGTCGAGCACGCCGGCGTCGACTGACTTGGCGGAGAGCTTCTCGGCCAGGAGCTCGGGGATCTCGGCCAGTTCGGAGTCCCAGTCGTAGCCGTCGGCGAGGTATTCCCAACCGCGGCCGACCGGCGGCGCGATGGTGCGCATCGAGTCGAACCGGCCGCTGGCTTCGTCGGTGCCATGCGCTGTGAGCTCGGGCTGCAGGCGTACTCGTTGCTGGGTCGTGATCGTGCCGGCCAGGTCGGCGTAGAACTTGTTTTCGACGACCTGCTCCAGCGACGCGCCGACATGGGCGACCGTGTCGTGGCCGAGGAGTCGGTTGCTCCAGTCGGCGAGGCGCTCCACCTTGTCGGCGACCGGCACCGACAGCGGGTCGATCGCGTATGACGACACCCACGTGACGTCGTCGTAGATCGGCTCCGGCGCCAGCTCGATGCGCTCCGAGCTGATCGCGGCCGACACCTGCGCGACCCGGATGGCTTCCTCCGTGGTGCGGATGGCCGCCTCCGTCGTCAGCTCGACGCTCGCGGCGAAGCCCCACGTACCGTCGACGATCACCCGAACCGCGAAGCCGAGATCCTCGCCGTCGTGGGCGCCTTCGAGCGCGCCGTCGCGCAATCGGAGGGTCTGACTTCGCAGCCGCTCGAGCCGAAAGTCGGCGTGTTCGACCTGAAAGTCTCGGGCACGTTGCAGCGCCGCGTCGGCCAGGCGCCGGAGGGGGAGAGCCAGGAAGCTGGCGTCGATGTCATGCGACATGGCGGCGAGCCTAACTGGTATCGGCGACGTCGCAGCAAACCCCTCAGCACAAGCGATCTGCGTGGGTCAGCACGACCATGCGATCGCCTCGGACAAAGGTCGCAAGGCAGACACCGAAGGTGTCTGCGACCTGGACCGCGAGGCTCGAGGCGGCTCCGACCGACACGACGACGGGGATGCGGGCGGCCGCGGCCTTTTGCACGATCTCGAACCCGAGCCGACCGCTGACGGCGACCGCGGCCGGCGGCGTCGAGGCGCCGCTGAGCAGCTGCTCGCCGACGACCTTGTCGACGGCGTTGTGGCGGCCGATGTCTTCGCGCACCACGAGGGCCCGACCATTGGCGTCGAACAGTCCGGCGGCGTGTAGGCCACCCGTGCTGTCGAAGATCCGCTGCGCATCGCGGAGTCGATCCGGCAGGCCACGGGCGATTGCGGCGTCGATCGTCGGCTCGACCGGCTGCGGCTCGGCCCCGATGTCGAAGACGGCGTCGATGCTTTGCTTGCCGCAGACGCCGCAGGCCGACGTCATCGCGAGGGTGCGTTCGGTCCAACGAATCGGCGGAGCCGCCAGGTCGATGGTGACGACGTTGTACTCCTGCTCCGGACGCAGGTCGACGTCGGTGCAGTAGGCGACCGTCCGTACGTTGTCGACGTCGTCGAAGATTCCCTCTGCATAGGACAGACCGGCGGCTAGCGCGAAGTCATGGCCAGGCGTCCGCATCGTCGTGACGAACCGCTGCGCCGGCGAGTCGGGCCACGACAGTCGGATCTCGAGCGGCTCCTCTGTCGCGAGCCGATCTTCGTGGTTCGTGACGGTGTCGCCGTTCCACTCGCGTACGCGGACCCGCTGCGTCGGTCCCGGGCGTCGATCAGTCCTCACCCCTTCAGTGTGTCACCCGGTCGACATCCCTTGCGCCGAGATTGCGCGTCCTGCCCATCTCCTTGCGTCGAGATTGCGCGTCCTGCCCGCCTGTCCATGGGAACGGCGCGCGTCTCCCTTGGTGGCGGGCAGGACGCGCAACCTCGACGCGAATGGCAGCGGCGCGACCGACAGTCAGCTCGCGGCGCGGACCGTGAGGGCCTGCCGCAGATCGTCGACCCGGTCGGCGACCGAACGTCGCAGCCCCGGCCCGAGTGCCTCGCCGCGCAGCGAGTGCTCCGCCAACTCCAACGTGCGCGACGGCACCGCGTACTTGGGGAAGGCCAGGCTGGCGGTCTGGGCGACGACGACGCCGGATCGCAAGGCTGCGGTGGACGGCATCTCGTCGAAGTACCGCTCGACATACGGCGTGAGGAGCGTGTCCTGGTCCGGCCACCAGAATCCCTCGCACAGCGCGTAGACCTCGTAGTTGGACAGCGAGCCGTCGCCGACGATGCCGCGCCAGGCCCGGGCTTTCGACTCCTCGTGGGGCAGGGCGGCGCGGCATCGCACGGCATGGATCGCGCCCTGAGCCGAGTGATCTCGGTACAGCTCGGCGCCGATGTCGTCGTCGGTGACCACACCGAGTCGCGCCAACTGGGCGAGGACAGGCCACCTCAGCTCGGCGTCCATGACCAAACCGTGTGGCGGCGACCCCTCGAGCCAGGACCGCAGCAGGTCGGCATCGTCGAGCAACGGGATCAAGCCCAGGACGGCAGCGAGCTGGAGCCCCGATCCGGCCGGCGCGGTTTCGACCCGGGTCGCGAGTGCGTCGGAGACCCGGGTTCGGTAGTCGCTCGTCTGGTTGCTGAACTGGCCGATCAACACGGTGCCCGCCCAGTTCGACAGGGCGCGGACGGCGATGTCTTCGGTCTCGTGGGGGAGTGTTCGGCAGAGCAGGTCGACCGCCGTGGACAGGGGCAGCTCGGCGTCGGCGACCGCATCGCGCAGAGACAGCCAGATGGCGCCGCGAGTGACCGGGTCGGACACGGCCGCGATCCGGTCCGGCAGCGCGGCCAGGGTGTCGGCGTCGTAGCGGATCTTCGCCCAGGTCTGGTCGCGGCCGTCGGGCACGAGAAGGCCGCCGGCGGCGGGTCGCCAGGGGAGGGGAGTGACATCGGAGGTCACGTCGAGGACGGCGTCTTCAGCGCGGCCACCCTCCGTGATGCGACACAGCGTGAGCCGATGTGGCCGCGACGCCGGGCGCCAGGCCGGGGGAGTCCGACGCAGGACGCCATCGACGATCGCGAGGGTGTCGGGTCCGCTGCTGCGCAGCCAGCCGTCCGCCCAGGCGTCGAGGTCATGGGCGCCGGCCGCCTTCCAGGCATCGAGCAGGTCGGCCAGGGTGGCGTTGCCGTAGGCGTGGTCGGTCAGGTGTTGACGCACTCCGGCGAGGAACACGTCATCCCCGAGGTACGCGTTGAGCTGCTTGAGGACCGCCGCGCCCTTCGCGTACGAGATGCCGTCGAAGTCGGCGAGGGCGGACTCGGCGTCGCGGGCCCCGTTGCCGGCGACCGGATGGGTGCTCGCCCGCTGGTCGGCGAGCATGCCCCAGTGCTTGCGGACATGGGCAAACTCCACCCACGAGTCGGTGAAGTCGGTCGCGTCGTCGCAGACCCGGTAGGCCATGTATTCGGCGAACGACTCGTAGAGCCACAGGTCGTCCCACCAACGCATGGTGACCAGATCGCCGAACCACTGGTGCGCCATCTCGTGCACGATGACCCGCGCTCGCCAGCTGCGCTGCCCGGTTGGCACTCGAGACCGGAACACCATTTCGTCGCGGAAGGTCACGCAACCGGGGTTTTCCATCGCGCCGGCATTGAACTCCGGTACGAACGCTTGGTGGTAGTCGCCGAACGGGTAGCGAATCCCGAACAGCTGGTGGTAGGCATCGAACGACTGACCCGTGACTCGGAAGATCTCGTCGGCGTCGGCGTCGAGGTGTTTCGCCAACGACTGGGTCGCGTGGATGCCGAGCCGAATGACGTCGTGCTCTCGTGTGATCGAGTGATAGTGGCCGGCGACGATGGTCCAGAAGTAGGTCGACAACGGCTGGGTCTCGTCGAGGCGCCACCGGCCGGGCGCCTCCTGATGGGCGCGGGCGATGCCGATTACGGTCCAGTCCGTCGGCGCCGTCACCTCGGTCCGATAGACGGCCTTGAGGTCGGGCTGGTCGAAGCATCCGATGATCCGCGGAGCCGCGTCCAGAAACGCCATGGCATAGACATAGACGCGGTCGTCGGCCGGATCGACACTGCGATGTAGCCCCTCGCCGTCGTGGCTGTAGGCCATGTCGGCCTCGACGACGACCCGGTGTTCGCCGGCGGTCAGTCGAAGTGGGAGTCGACCGTCCCGGAGCTCGCCGAGATCGAGATCGACGTCGTCGAGCTGGGCATTGAGCAGGTCGATCGGCCGGACGTCGAGGAAGGTCTCGCCGTCGGCATCGGCGCGAAACGTGATCTGACTGCGCGACCGAAACACCTTGTCGCCCCGGGTCAGATCCAGTTGTATGTCGTAGCTGTCGACGCTCAACAGGTCGGCTCGAGCGCGGGCCTCATCGACGGTGAGACTTGGCATGGCGTCACTGTAGTGCGCTGGGGAGCCAGCTACGTCGGATCGTCGCCGCGACGGATCCGACCGATGCTGTCGAAGATCGCGTACGGGATGCCGGCGATCGCCGATCCGGAGCGGCGGACCACCCGGTTGACTCCGCTGGTGCCGCTGCGGGCGAGCCCGACGCCGTCGACCAGCTGCCGTCGGGCTCGGTCGACGTGCTCGAACTCCTCGACCGCTACCAGGACGCGGCGAAGGGTACGACGGCTCGACGCAATCCTGTTGCCCAGAAGCCGAACCACGACGAGCATGCCGACCGCACACGAGATCGAGATGACGCCCGCGAGGAGGAGTGCGCTATTCGGCATGGTGCAGCGTCACGTCGGCCTGGACGCCGAAGTCCACAGACTTCTCGCGAAACAGTGACACGGCCCGTTGGTTGACGACGTTGCGCAGGAGATCGGGCGTGACCGCCGCCAACGGTTTCGCGAACCACGTCGACCGGCCGGCCAGCTCGAACGGATTGAGCAACTCGATCGCGATCACACGCCGCTGACCGGATCCGAGGGCCGCCACCAGATCGGGCGGCAGTGCGTCGGCCCGGTCGGCCGCCTCCCGGAGCTCCACGTCGAGCCGTCGTACCTCCCCACGCAGCCGAATCAGCTGGCCGACGGCGTACCCGACTCCGACGAGTCCCACGACGATCAAGACGATGCCGACGATCCCCATGACAGACCTCTCTTCGAGCTCACGCGGTCCCGGCCGACGTCGGCAGTATCGCGGTCCGATGGCGGGGAGTCGAATTGTCATTCCGCGTTCACCTGGTGACGTGTTTGGGTCGACGCGATTTCGGTGAAGATGACGAGTGAGTCCGCCGCTCGCCCGTAGCGCGTAGGAGGCACCCGTGTTCCGCACACCCGCCGGCTCTCAGCCCGTCCGTCGATCCCGTCTCCATCGACTTGCCATTCCGGCCGCCGTGGCGTTGGCCGTCTCGTTCGCCGCCGTCGTCAGCGACGAGTCGCCGGCCGACGCCTATCCGCCGGACCCGCCGGACCCCGCCACATCGCTAGAACACCTCAACGCCATCACCGAGGCCGACGAGGGAAGCATGGACGGTTACGACCGTGACCAGTTCCCGCATTGGATCAACGTCGAGGGCAGTTGCGACACCCGCGAGATGGTGTTGAAGCGTGACGGCACCGACGTCACGACCGGCTCGGACTGCTATCCGACTTCGGGAAGCTGGTACAGCGTCTACGACCAGGTCTGGCTCAGCGAGCCGTCGGACGTGAGCATCGACCACATCGTCGCGCTCGCCGAGGCCTGGCGGTCGGGAGCCAGCGCGTGGACCACCGACCAGCGTCAGACCTTTGCCAACGACCTCCAGCATGCCCAGCTGATCGCGTCGTCGATCAGCAGCAACAGCAGCAAGGGCGACAAGGACCCTTCGGAGTGGAAGCCGCCGAACACCGGCGTGTGGTGCATCTACGCCCGCGAGTGGATCGACGTGAAGTACGTCTACGGTCTGACGGCCGACGCGCCGGAGAAGGCGGCCTTGGGGGACATGCTCGGCACCTGCTGACATGAGGACGTGAGGGGCTCCGACAGACTAGGCGCGTGACCGAGCCCCTCGCGTACCTCCTGTTCGGGCTCGCCGCGGTCGTCGCGGTCTGGGCCGGTGCGCTGACCGTTCTCAACAGGCGGGTGGACAACCCGTTGTTCTATGCCGCCGCCGTTGTGGAGGTTGCGTTAGTGGCGACGATGGTCGGTGGCTTCATCGCGCTGGCCACGACCGACCGCGACGTCGACGGCGTGACCTTCAGCGGCTATCTCCTCACGATCGTGTTGATCTTGCCGATCGGCGTGGCATGGGGCGCGTCCGAGAAAACGCGGTGGGGCACCGGCGTGGTGGTGATCGCGGCACTGGTCGTGATGGTGCTGTCGTGGCGGTTGTTGCAGATCTGGCAGGGCACCAGTGTCTGACGCATCGACGCGGTCGGGGCCGGGCCGAATTCTGGTGGCCGTCTACGCGGTCTTCGCTCTCGCGGCGACGGCACGGTCGAGCGTGCAGATCGGCACCGACTTCGACAACGCGCCACTCGCCTACAGCCTGTCGGCCGTAGCCGCCGCCATCTACATCCTCGCGACCGTCGCCCTCGCGCGTGGCGGGTGGGCGCGCCCGTTGGCCTGGGCGGCGTGCACCGCCGAGGCGGTCGGAGTCTTCACCGTCGGGACGCTGAGCATCGTCGCTTCGGACCACTTCCCGGACGCGACCGTGTGGTCGGTCTACGGCCAGGGATACGGCTACGTGCCGGCCGTTTTGCCGTTCCTCGGCCTCGCCTGGCTTTGGCGTACACGCGAGGGGCACGCGGGGTAATCGGCGCGTCACGCCGACGGGCCGGGGGCCTGGAAATTTTCGAGAAAGTTGCCGATGGCCCTTGTGTCGTTAACGATTCGATCGGTAGAAAGGTCCGCACGGATCTCTTCGGAGGTTCGGGAACGGGTGAAGGTCCGACCCCATGGCCATTGGGGCAACCCTTTGGACTGGCTAGGTGACAGGCCGGCGGGGACGGAAGTCCACCCGGGACGTCGGGGAGGTGTCACGCCACGACGACGAGGCCCCGCGAACTCATACTTCGCGGGGCCTCATCTATTACAGAGCACAAGCCACGGCGATGTCGGTAACGACACGCCGTCGTCGCGATGAACTTGCTCTTTCCGATCGACCGGGTCACGTACGCTGGCGACCATGCCTGATGGCCCCGAGGCCGCGACGACACATGACGATGAGCCGCATGAGTCGATAGAGGCGCGGCTCAACTGGCTGCGGGCTGGCGTGCTCGGTGCCAACGACGGCATCGTGTCGACCGCCGGACTCGTGATCGGCGTCGCCGGCGCGACCAGCGATCGCACGACGATCCTGACTGCGGGCGTCGCCGGTCTCGTCGCCGGAGCCTTGTCGATGGCGGCGGGTGAATACGTATCGGTGTCCACGCAGCGTGATGCCCAGCAGGCACTGATCGCGAAGGAGGCAGACGAGCTCGCGACCATGCCCGACGAGGAGCTCTCCGAGCTGGCGGCGTTGTACGAACGAAGGGGACTGTCGCCGGACCTGGCGCGGCAGGTCGCCGAAGAGTTGACGGATCAAGATGCGCTGCGCGCGCACCTCGACATCGAGCTGGGTATCGACCCCGACGACCTGACCAGCCCGTGGCAGGCGGCTGGTGCGTCGGCCGCGTCGTTCACCGTCGGCGCCGCGCTGCCGCTCGTGGCGATCGAGGTGTCGCCCGACCCGATCAGGATCGGGGTCACGTTCGTCGCGGTCGTCATCGCGTTGGCGCTCACGGGCCTGATCAGTTCACGCCTCGGCGACTCCGAGATCCGTCAGACCCGAGCGATCTGGCGCAATGTCATCGGCGGTGCGCTCGCCATGGGCGTGACTTATCTGGTCGGCATCGCGATCGGCGACGTCGGGTGAGACGACCCCGTCCTGTGGACGAAACGGTGGACGGAGTGTGGAAGACAACCATGGTGCTGTGGAGAAGGGCCGCTCGTCTGTGGACGGCGAAAAATAGTCGAGAATTAGCGCCGAAACCCCTTGTGTTGAGGGAACTTTGAGGAGTAGAAATGTCTCACGCACTCCTTCGGGAGAGCGGGAACGGATCGAAAGTCAAGGTCCACCCGAGAGGGTCAAACCACTCGGAGCCCGCCGGTGACGCGGCAGGGCGGAGATGACGGACGGTCCGGGAGATCGAAGGCGTCACACTCGGTCAAGCGGAAGCCCGGCGAACTCATACTTCGCCGGGCTTCTTCTATTGCACCGCATTCGGCGTCGGATTGTCTCGTGCGCGTCAACGATCCGGTCACGTCTGGCACGCCGACATCGGCCATCCCGGTTGACCGGACCGCACCCCTCGGCCAGGCTCGGGCGATGATCAGCCACGCCGGCCGGCCCGGCGACCTCCGACGGATCGGTCCCGCTCGGCGAGGCACTCGCGTTTCCCAGCAGCCATGCCGGTGCGGCGGAGTTGGCGTACGCGGTCGGCAAGCCGTATCAGGGTCGCGGGCTTGCCCGTCGAGCCGTCCTTGCTCTTCTGCCACAGATTGCCGAGGCCGGCTATTTCAAGGCGATCCTGTTGATCGCCGGCGACAACACGCCAAGCCAGCGGGTCGCCGAAGGCCTCGACTTCGTCCGGACCAAGCTGCCCGACGTCGAGCGTCGCCGCAAGGGTTACGTGCTCCGGCTAGCGACGTGGCAACGCGACCTGTAACTAACCCAGGGTGCGGGCGAACAGATCCCGCAGGGCTTCGAAGTGCCGCTCGGTGCCGGCGTCGTCGTAGACCGCGGTGTCAGCCATCGTGTAGCCGTGTCGCGTTCCCGGGTAGATCTCGTTGCTCGCGGTCAGGCCGGCCGCTGACAACGCTTCGCCGAGTCGCCGCACGGCATCGGGCGACATGCCGGGGTCCTCGTCGGCGTGGCCGAAGACAAACTCGCCGCAGGCCGTCGCCAACGCCAGGTGCGGACTGTCAGCGTCGTCGGTCGCAAGCTCGCCGCCGTGGAAGCCACCGCAGGCGTGAACGATGTCCGCGTGCGCGCCGGCCGCCCGCACGGCGAGCCGGGCGCCCATGCAGTAGCCGACGACGCCGATCGGTGTGGTGACGCCGTGGCGGGAGCTGAGTGCGTGCACGTAGGCGTCGATGTCCGCGAGTGCCAGATCGCTTGTCAGGCGGGCGATTCGCGGCCCGGCGTCGGCGAAGAATGCGGCCCGCGCCTCCGGATTTCGCAACGGCTCGCGCGGCGCCAACTCCGATGCTGCGCCCTCGCGATAGAAGACGTTGGGCGCCATGACGACGTAGCCCCACGATGCGATGCGATCGGCCATCTCGTAAATGCGTTGCCGCAATCCGATCGCATCCATGAAGAACAGGACCCCCGGAAGCGCCTCCTCGGTGTCTGGCCGGCTGAGCCAGGTCTCGACGGGGCCATCGGATGCGGCGAGTTCGATCATCACATTGCGCACCGTACTGAACGCAGATGCGGTCGGGCGGCGGGGTCGGGCATGATTGCCCGATGACGTGGACAGCACCTGAGGTCGAGCGCCCCGACGGCGAGCTCGACTGCGACGAACGCCCGATGGTCGAGGACTTTCTCGCCTCGCAACGCAGCACGCTTCTGGTGAAGTGCGCCGGCCTTACCGGCGAGCAACTGATGCGCCGCTCGGTCGAGCATTCGGGCCTGTCGCTGCTCGGCTTGATCCGGCACATGGCCAAGGTAGAGCGGATCTGGTTTCGGGAGCGGTTCGCCGGGCAGTCGGTCGAGCGTCTCTATTCGACCGACGATTGGAAGGACGCCGACTTCGAAGACCTCGACCCGGCCAATGCCGAGGAGGACTATGCCCGGCTGCTCGAGGAGGTGCGGCTCGCGGATGCTGCAGTGGCCGACGCGTCTCTCGACGACACGTTCACCCTCGGCGGCAAGCCGGCTTCGTTGCGGCTGATCTACCTCCACATGATCGAGGAGTACGCCCGGCACAACGGGCATGCCGACATGTTGCGCGAGGGCATCGACGGCGTCACGGGGGAGTAGTGGCGACCCGGCGAGGCCTAGGCTGCGCCTGTGATCACCGTCGTCGACTACGACCCCGACTGGCCCGGCATCTTCGCGACTCTCCGCGACGAGTACGCGGCGGCGCTGGCTGACGAGCGCGTGCCGGTGGTCGCCATCGAACACGTCGGTAGCACATCCGTGCCGGGTCTCGCGGCGAAGCCGATCATCGACTGCGACATCGTGGTTGCCGAGGGCGAGGTCGCCGCGGCGTCCGATGTCTTGGTCGGCCTCGGGTTCACACCGCAAGGTGACTTGGGCATCCCGCAACGATGGGCCTTCAAGGCGCCCGACCGGCTGCCGCACACCAACACCTACGTCGTCGTCGACGGATCGCTGTCACTCCGCAACCACATCGCCGTGCGCGAAACCCTGCGGGCAAACTCGGAGCTTCGCGACCGTTACGCCGCGACCAAGAGGCGGGTCAGCGCCGAGGCGTCCGACATCGACGAGTACGGACAGGGCAAGAACGCCGTCGTACAAGAGATCCTCGCTGCGGCTGGACTCTCCGACGCCGAGCGAGCGTCGATCGACGCCAATCAGGTGCCCTCGCACCAGCAATTCCCTCGCTAACGCGCTGGCGGCTCTGACACGCTGCCCGCATGCTCCGATCTCACTGGCCCTTGTTTGGCTTGACGCTCCGGACGGGCCGACTGACGTTGCGGCTGCCGACCGAGTCGGACATCGCGGCTCTGGCCGACATCGCCGCGGCGGGCGTCCATCGGCCGACCGAGCGTCCCTTCCTGACGCCATGGACGGAGGGCGGTCCCGAGTCGCGCGCCAGGAACGTAGTCCAAGGCCATTGGGAGGATCTCGCGACCTGGTCCGCCGACAACTGGAGCCTCGGACTCGGTGTCCTCCGCGACGACGAACCTCTTGGCATCGTGAACCTGCGGGCGCGAGACTTCGCCGTGGCGCGTGAGGTCATGACCTCGTCATGGCTCGGCCTGCCGCATCACGGGCAGGGCTTTGGCACCGAGGCACGGGTCGCCATCTTGTCACTGGCGTTCGACCATCTGGGTGCCGAGTGCGCTGTGACCGAGGTGTTCCAGGACAACCACGCGTCGCAGGGCGTGTCGCGCAAACTCGGGTATCGGCCGGACGGGATCTCGCGCGACGTACGCGAGGGTGAGGTCGTCGTCTCGGATCGGCTACGGCTCGTCCGCGCCGACTGGGTGCCCGCACGGCACGGCGCCGTCTCCGTCGACGGCCTCGACGCGTGCCGCTCGTTCTTCGGGCTCGAGCCGAAGGAGCAGAACGTATGAGGAAGATCAACAACCGCCTGATCTCGTCGGCGTCGATCATCGATGACAAGACGCTGGAGCAGGCGAAGCTGACGGCGTCGATGCCGTTCATCTATCCGTACCTGGCGTTGATGCCCGATGCGCACCTGGGTAAGGGGGCCACGGTCGGCTCGGTGATCCCGAGCGACGGCGCCGTCATCCCTGCCGCTGTAGGCGTGGACATCGGCTGCGGCATGATCGCCGTCCGTACGCAGTTCGAGCGTGCAGACCTGTTGGACCGGTCGCTAGAGCCGCTTCCCAAGGCATCGAGAAGGCCGTTCCTGTCAGCGCCGGTGTCTACAACACCGACATCACCGACACGGCAGCCATCCGTATCCGCGAGCTTGACGAGACGCGAGGCATCGACACTGCCGAAAGGCTGGCACCGAACTGGCGCAGCCAACTCGGCACTCTCGGCTCGGGCAACCACTTCATCGAAATCACACTGGACGAG
>Ga0190270_10000213_pt1 | contig 25371 bp, 18 predicted proteins | sample Popmic320T_FD_133748 | JGI IMG/M metagenome (GOLD analysis project Ga0190270, IMG submission 133748) | Populus adjacent soil microbial communities from riparian zone of Weber River, Utah, USA - 320 T | ecosystem: Environmental > Terrestrial > Soil > Riparian zone | place: USA: Utah | collected...
CGAACAGCCGGCACCCGACACCCGGCACCTACGCTTTGACCGCTTCAATCACACTGTACGGCGACTTCGTCGGTACGATACGAGTTAATCGCAACCCCGCGCGCGCGAACAAGTCCTTATACTCGGCCGCCGTACGCTCCTTACCGCCCGGCGAGACAAGCATTTCAATATCGAGCAGCTTGCCGAAGTCGGGTTGGTTAGTGTCACTGATTACTGCCTCGACCAACATCACCCGGCCATCGTCCTTCATCACCTTCCTGATGTTGTTAAGAATCTGAAGCGCCCGGTCATCGTCCCAATCGTGGATGATGTGCTTCATGATGTAGCCATCAGCTCCCGCCGGTACGCTCACGAAGAAGTCGCCGCTCACAAGCTCACACCGTTCTCCCAGACCTCGAATTTGTTCGCTGTCTTTCGCGCCTTCGAGCACATGCGCCTGATCGAAAAGAACGCCTTTTACTGACGCGTTCGCCTCAAGTATTGTGGCCAATAACCTTCCGTGCCCGCCGGCCACATCCATCAGAGTTTCAATGTCAGAAAAGTCGTACGCTTCTACTACTGCCTTGATCGCCAGGTTTGACAGGCTGGTCATCGCGCGATCGAAAATCTTCGCTGCTTCCGGGTTGCCGGCAAAATACGGGAACACCTCCTGGCCGTGCACTTCAGCCCATGCCGCCTTTCCAGTCCTGACGCTGTACAAGGTGCGCCCCCACACCTGCCAGTGCCAGTCTTCACCCATAAAAATTGCAAGATCACGCAAGGATCGCGGTGAATCAGATCGCAGCAGCTCGGCGGTTGGAGTCAGGCCAAAGACCTGATCGTGCAACTCTGTGAAAACTCCAAACGATGCGAGCGCGCGCAAAACACGATACAGCGACGGCCCATCAACGCCTGCTGCCTGCGCCAGTTCGTCAACGCTCTTTGGCCCATCAACCAGCAAATCGGCGATGCCCAGTTGCGCCGCGACATAAACTGCTTGCGATCCAAGGCTGCCGGTAATCAGCTGGGTCAAGACGGCTTCAGGCGGCGCCGCTTCGGGCGCACCCTTCGGCGATTGCTCAGAGACTTCTGTCATTGGTGTACTTTCAACCTCACGAATTGTGGTAGACATTCGCTTCTCCTTGTATGGATCTCCCAGTCGAGATCACGGTTGTTTCTATCCCTCACTGACTAACGCGCAGTCAGCGAGCGAAAAGTATCAGGCTTGATCAAGATTTATGGCGCTTCCAAATCCTCTCAGGTAGGGAAGGCGTCAAGAGTTCAACGGCGCGGCAGCGATTTGGTTTTTAGTCCGCGGAGCGGACGTTGGCGTAAAGCCTGGGGTGTAGCGTAGCGGAACCCCGGAACCGACAATGCACCGTATCTCCATAGCCCGCGGAGCGGCCGACAGCGGTTGCTGCTACAAGACATCGTGAGATTGATTCGGCTGTCGACCGCTCCGCGGGCTTTGAATAATGTCTGACAACAGTTCCTGGGGTTCCGCTCCGCTCCACCCCAGGCTCAACGCTATCGCCCGCTCCGCGGGCTGGAATTGTTGAAGGACTTTTCTCCTAGGAACATCTGCCCTTTTCGTGATAAGAAGTGCGTGCTCCAAAAAGTTCTAAACGTACTCCCCAAATAGATATTTCAGCCCAAGCTGCAAAGTCATGACCCGAAAACTATTGATAGTTGTCGTCGTCCTTCTGTATGTACTGCATCAGGACTGGTGGTTCTGGCGCAGTGCTCACCCATTCGTTTTCGGTTTTATTCCCATAGGGTTGTTTTATCAGGCCTGCTTCTCGGTCGCTGCCGCTCTCGTGATGTGGATGCTGGTGAAGTATGCCTGGCCGTCTCATCTCGAGCGCGAGATTGAAGAAGACCAATCTAAGGAGGGACGCAGCGCTTGATTCCAGCCATAGTTGTTTTCATCTACCTGGCCGTCGTTCTCTACATCGGTATTTTCGCCTTCCGGAAAACGTCAGGACGCAAGGCTGAAGACTACTTTCTCGCCAACCGCTCTCTCGGTCCGTTTGTTTTTCTCTTCTCGCTTTTCGGCACCAACATGACCGCCTTTGCGATCCTGGGTGCGTCGGGTCACGCGTTCTCAAATGGAATTGTTACGTTTGGATTGATGGCGTCGTCTTCAGGGCTGGTCATTCCGTTGACGATTTTTCTTGTAGGAACGCGCATGTGGGCGCTCGGCAAAAGATACGGATTTATGACTCCGGTGCAGATGTTTCGCGATCGCTGGGAGTGCAATCACATTGGCACGGTGATTTTCGCGGTCCAGGCAGTGTTGTTGGTTCCCTACATCATCATCGGCATTATGGGCGGCGGCACAACCCTCAATGCGGTCAGCGGTGGTTTTGTTCCCTTTTGGTTTGGCGGCGCAATCGTCGCGCTCGTTGTCATGAGCTATGTGTTCTTCGGCGGCATGCGCGGCACCGCCTGGGTCAACACCTTCCAAACGATTCTCTTCCTTGCGTTCGGAACGATCGCAATCATCGTAATTGGCAGTGGCATGGGCGGATTCTCGAGCGCCGTGCAAGCGATAGCAAATTCTCCCGCACTGGCGCCGCTGCTAACTCGTGAGCGCATCTCGCCGTATTATTTCTTCAGCTACACGTTCATCCCGCTTTCCGCCATCGCCTTTCCGCATATTCTGATCTTCTGTCTGACCGCCGAGAAGATGGCCCACTTCAAGAAGACCGTCATCTTCTATCCACTCTGTATCATGGCGATTTGGCTGCCGTGTGTGTTTCTGGGCGTGATGGCAAATCGAGTGGGCGACGTGCCGCAAATTCGCGCCAAGCAGGAAGCACGGCGTGTGCTCGCCACCCAGGGGAAGACGATGGCGCCGGAAGCGCGCGATGAATTGCGCGAGAAGTCTGCCGGCGACGATGTGATTCTGTTACTACTGCAGAGGTATGCTCCGCTTTGGCTGGCGGGACTACTGGGCGCCGGAATCATGGCAGCAGTTATGGCGAGTGACTCTCAGATTCTGGCTTTGTCGACGATGTTTACGGAAGACGTTTTCGCACACTATGGAGGTAAACGGCGATTCGGGGAAACGGTGCAGGTCATGACCGGCAGAATCTTCGTGGTGTTGTTGACGTTATTTGCCTACGCAGTCGCACTGCGCGCGCCGGAGACGATTTTTGAACTGGCTATCCAATACGCTTTCTCCGGTTTCGCAGCGCTATCGCCGCTGTTGATTGCAGCGCTCTTCTGGAAAGGAAGCACGAAGTGGGGAGCCTTGGCATCCACACTTTGGGTGGCCGCAGCGGTGGTGGCTGTCGCCGTCTTTCAGCAAGTTGTGCCGGCGCCCGCGCCTGGTCCATCCCTCGTTTATTGGTCGCTTGGAGGAACCGAGATTATTTCAAGAACGCCAGGCGGGACTGCGGTCTATGGGTTTATGCCCGTCGTGCCGATGGTAATCATTTCCGCGCTGCTGATGTTCGTCGTCTCGAAACTGACGGCTAAACCAAAAGCCGCAACGGTCAAGAAGTACTTCGACTTTCTGAATCCGTAAACAACACATCCGCAGATTACGCAGATTACGCCGATTAAGAAAAGAGTCATTAATGGTGCTAACCCGCTAGATGCGCCTTAACTAATTTAAGTTCCTGATCAGTGTAATCTGCGGAGCAAACCGACAACTTCTTGTGTTTCAGCAAGATTTTCGACTCGGCTTCCCCGTCCCGTAGGGACGTAATGTTTATAGAACGCCCGATTTCTATAAGACTCCTCCTCGCTCCAGAGGAGCGAAACCTGAAGCGATGCCGCTTAGCATTGCCGGAAACATCGCGCTCCGCTGGAGCGCAGGTCTTGGATTCCTAGTTGAATCTATAAACATTCGGCTCCTCCGGAGCCAAAGTCTGACCTATTTACGGCCTGAGCCGCGCTTAATCTGCGGATATTCCCGCGGATAGTTCTACTTCATCATCTGATCCCGTTTGGCTTTGAATTCTGATCCCGCTTTCCATTCAGGATACTTATCACCTTGCGCCACGCGATAACCAATCATCGTCAACAACTGCGCGTCCTCTACCGCTCCAGTCAGATCCCAGTCAGGCTTAATCTCGTCTGACACCTTGTGGTAGTCCTTGTTCGTGTACTCATCGCGTTTCTGTTTGCTGTAGGTCGCGTCTTTGCCCACGTAGTCGATTCCGGAATCTGTGTAGAGCGCAGGCACGCCCTGCTTGGCAAACTCAAAATGGTCAGAACGATAGTAGAAGCCCTTTTCCGACTCAGGATCGGGATTCACCGATCGGTTCTGCGAACTGGCCGCCTCCTTCAGTAGATCGATGAGCGTGCTGTTGTCGTCGCCTACCATCGTAATGTCCTTCGTCCGGCCCCATTGGTTGACTCCATCCATGTTGATGTTCGCCAGCGTTTTGTTCAGCGGATAAAGCGGATTCTCTGCATAGTGCTTCGCTCCGAGCAAACCCTTTTCTTCAGCCGTCACGGCGAGAAACAGCACTGAGCGTTTGGGTGGTGTCGCCATCTTCGTAAAAGCTTCCGCGATCTCGAGCAGTGCCGCTGTGCCTGAAGCGTTGTCGAGTGCGCCATTGAAGATCTGATCGCCCGCAAGTTTTGGATCGCGGCCCAGGTGGTCCCAGTGGGCCGTGTAAACAACGTATTCGTTCTTCAGCGTTGGATCTGACCCTTCCACTTTTCCCAGAACGTTTAATGAGTCGATCGCCCGCAGCGTGTTCTTGACGGTGATGTTTGCTTTCGCCTTTAGCGTTACCGGCTTGAAGTCTTTTGTGATGGCGGCTTTCTTTAGCGCGTCAAAATCCTGGCCGCCCGCGGTAAACAATTCTTTGGCGCGGTCCGTCGTTATCCACGACTCAACTGCGACGCGCCCCATGTTCTTGTCAGGTCTCTGAATATCGAAATTCTCACGTGACCAGCTGCCCGACACCACTTCGTAAGGATATCCAGCCGGCCCCGTCTCATGAACGATGATCGCTGCGGCCGCGCCTTTCTGTGATGCGATCTCATATTTGTAAGTCCAACGACCATAGTAGGTCATTGCTTTACCCTTGAACATTTTCTCGTCGAGCTTGGAGGGATCGCTGGCATCCGCAACGGCCGGATCATTGATGAGCATGACAATCGTCTTGCCTTTTACATCAACGCCCTTGTAGTCGTCCCAGCCATACTCGGGCGCTACCACGCCGTACCCAACAAACACGACGTCGGAGTTTTCAACTTTTGATTCCGGAACGAAACGCCTCGAGACCGCGACGTAGTCGGTCGGAAAATTCAAGTCAATCTTCTTATCGCCGGCGGTGAATGAGGCGGTGGGCTGGCCGGTGAAACCCGCCAGCGGCACTTTCTGAGTGTAGGTGCCATCAGGGTTTCCCGGCTTGAGGCCAATCTTTTGAAACTGCTCGGTAAGATATTTGACCGAGAGTTCCTCGCCCTTCGTACCTGGACCACGTCCTTCGTATTCGTCCGCTGAAAGCACTTTCGTGTGCTGCATGATGTCGTTGGCGGTAATCGCATCAAACGCAGCTCTGAATTCGGCCGGGACCGCGGGCGTCGACGCAGGCGCGCTGGTGTTGGTGCTTAGATTAGTTTGCGGCGCTTGTGTACATGCGATCGCCAGCGCAAACAAAGCAGTGAGCAAGCCGATAAAAAGGATCTGCTTCTTCATTTGGAAGTGCCTCCGTTTAGGGTACGGCGCACTAAGCGCCGCCTTGGACCAGTTGAATTGGGGGTTGAACGGAATGTTTCTATGCCGAAAATGGCAGCAAGTCAACCATGAAAGAAGTCGAGCTTAAACGGGTTCGATGGTCTTCCGCGAGTTTCTTGCGTTCAAAACGTGACCGATTTACGGTTAAGACCGACTTGGTTGACGAATCATCAACTGGAATGGGACGAGCGTTGAATTTTGGGATTGGCGCAACCGCGTTGCGGTTGGGTTCATTGCCACAAACTAACCCAGGGTAGCCGCGCAGCGCGGCAACCCTGGGCTGTAAGGCGGAACCCCTTCGGGGTATTTCACTTTGGCTATTAACTTGCCCCAACGGGACTTCTTTGCCCCAACGGACTTCTTTGCCCCAACGGACTTCTTTGCCCAACGGACTTCTTTGCCCCAACGGGACTGCTTTGCCCCAACGGACTGCTTTGCCCCAACGGACTTCTTTGCCCCAACGGGGCTGCGGCTGCAAAGCCCAGGGTTGCCGCCGCCGCGGCGGCTACCCTGGGTATCAGGTCAATGTTGAACCCAACCCTGAAGGGGTTGCGCCCGCCTGTTCGAGACGAGAACAACAGTGAACCATATAGGAGAACCTCATGCCTCAATCTCTTTCTGCCGTCTACATTCATCTGGTCTTCTCTACGAAACATCGCCAACCCTTCCTTCGTGATCAAAACCTGAGAACAGATCTACATTCATTCCTCGGCGGTACGTCGAAAAGGCTCGACTGCCCCCCGATCATCGTTGGCGGCGTTGAGGACCATGTTCATATCTGCGCCAAATTTGGCAGAACTATCACGCAAGCGGATTGGGTTAAGGAGTTGAAGCGAGTTTCCAACCTTTGGTTAAAAACCGAAGGAGGTATTAGGGATTTCGAATGGCAGGCTGGCTATGCGGATTTCTCAGTAAGCCAGTCAAATCTAGAAGAGGTGAAAAGATATATCGAAAACCAGGAAGTCCACCATCGTAAGATGAATTTCCAGGACGAAGTTCGTGGGCTCTTGCGAAAGCACGATCTGGAATGGGATGAGCGTTACATCTGGGAGTGACGCAACCGCGTTGCGGTTGGGGGTTCATGTAAACAAGTAACCCAGGGCAGCCGCGAAGCGCGGCAACCCTGGGCTGTAAGCCGCAACCCCTTCGGGGTAATTAAATTCATCATCCGAAGCAATACAGTCGCCCGTCCTGCGATCCGATCACAATGCGGCCGCGGCCGATCGCCGGAGACGCAGACAACGGTGAGCCGGCAGTAAACTCCCAAAGCTTCGCGCCGCTATTCACGTCCAGCACATAGAAGCGGCCATCATTGGAACCAACGTAGACACGCCCACCCGCTATCGCCGGTGACGACTCCACCCGAGCCCGCGTGGCAAAGGTCCAGGCGATCTTTCCCTCGTGCGTCAAACCGTGAATCAACTTGTCGCGCCCGCCAACCACGACGCGTGATGCAGTCACCGCCGCGGACGAGTAAAACGGAAATTTCCGCTCGGGGTGCTGGTAACGCCAGGCGATGTTGCGGTTGGCCAGGTCCACCATCAAGACTTCGTTATCGAATGTTCCGTAGAAAGCCGCAGTTCCTCGAAGCGCCGGAGAGGCGCCCGTGTACGCGCCCGATGAAATAGTAAACATCTCTTTCCCATCGGAGATCCGGATCGCTCGAAACACTTCGTCACATCCGGCGACATAAGCCAGGCCGTCGGCAACACTCGGTGTCGAGTGCACAGGCCCATTGGTCCTCACCTTCCACAGCACGGCGCCGTTGCGCGTGGAGAGACAATAGAGATTCTGGTCATAGGAACCGATCAGGAGTCTGTCACCCACGACGACAGGAGACGATTTGATTTCGTTGTCAGTCTTAAAGGCCCAAAGCTTCTGGCCATTCGTCGCATTGACCGCATTCAGCCAGCCACCCAGGTTTCCGATGTAGACCACGCCATTACTGTAGGCGGGAGACGATTCTCCGATCGGTGAATCGGTGGAAAACTTCCAGAAGACCTGGCCGTTGTCGAGGTTCAACGCGACAAGCTCGCCTTTTTGAGAACCGACGAACACCGTTCCACCAACAACAGCTGCCGACGATTCAATCGAATCACCTGCTTCAAAGGTCCATAGCTGCTTCAATGAGTTTGGAACTGTCGACAGCGATACGCCGGTTAACTGATGATTGCCCCGAAACTGGGACCAGTTTTCGGCAGGCGTGTCCTGAGCTTTCAGGGTAGGAAGGCAAACAAATAAGGAAAAGAAAAAGAGCAGAAGGGACCGACGAGGTATACCGACTGCGGCTTTGCCGCGGCACCGTGCGGAAAGGCTCTGCCTTTCCGTAGCGACTCGACTTTTTTGAGGCTGCGTCTCGGCCATCGCGGAGGCATAGCCTCCAAGAACATTACGAGGTGACACGGTGAGGCCGAGCCTCACCGCACTGTGCGGCGGCCGAGCCGCGAATACATTACCCTGCATCGTTCTCCGTTGCTCTTTCTGCATGCTGTTATCGTTCTCCGCCTCTGCTTTCTGTTTCTCAGAACGCTCGCTCGTAAACTTCCCTTGCCCCATTGATATCAAATGGGCGCGGGTTGAAATTACCCGTCCATTGCCCGGCGGCATCGGCCGCAAGAATTCCAATGTCCTCTCGACGCACGCCCTTCGAACTCAAACTATGCATTAGTCCACCTGCCCGCGCGAGTTGTTCCAATCTTTCGGCCAAAGCTTCTGTTGGATCTGAAAATGTTGGCGACTGACATAACCGGAACAGTTCCTCGTATCTCTCAGCCGCCACTGGTCCATTCCAACGCACGACCGACGGCAACATCATCGCGATGGCCGCTCCGTGCGCAGTACCGTAACGCGCGGTCAGTGGATTGGCGCAAGCATGCGTTGCACCCAACATCGAGTTTTCAATCGCTACGCCGGCAAAATAGGCTCCTAATTGCATCGCGCTTCGAGCTTCTAAATCGTCTGGCACCGCCAGCACCTGCTCGTAATTGCTTTCAAGTAGACGCCACGCTTCGCGCGAAAAAAACTCTGACAGCGCGTTCCGCCTGGTAGTTACAAAGGTCTCAACGGCATGCGCGATCGCGTCGAAGCCGGTAGTGGCAGTTACATTCGTCGGCTGGGAGATCGTTAACGACGGGTCGAGCAGTGCAACGCGAAATGCGGCTTTCGAATCCCCGCAAGCCATCTTAGTGTGAGTCTCTGCGTCGGAAATTAGTGCGTAGGTTTGGGCTTCACTTCCGGTTCCGGCGGTAGTGGGAACTCCAATCATCGGCAGAAGTGGCGATGCAGCTTTGCCGTAACCGAGATAGTCCCGCATGTGGCCGCCGTTGGTGAGGATGAAATTGATTCCCTTTGCGCAGTCGAGCGAACTACCGCCGCCAAAGCCGATGATGGAATCGATGTTCAGCGGAGCTGCAAATTGCTTTCCCGTGTCAACCATCAACGTGTTGGGATTGGACTGGAAATCATGGAAGCGGAAGACTTCGATGCCGGCCTTTTTCAAAGGGGCCAGGGCCTCGTCTACATGACCCGAGGCAATCATGCCGTGGTCGGCGACAAGCAACGTACGGCGAAAACCTAGCTCTGCGGCGAGCTCACCGAGACGCTCAATGGCGCCGGCGCCAAACACCACTCGGGTTCGAGGTTGAAAGTCGAAAGGATTCATTCTCTGAGTCCGCGAAGCGCGACGACGGCATAAAGCCTGGGATGAAGCGAAGCGGAACCCCAGGTTAGGTCCAGGAAGTAAGCAAGCCCGCGAAGCGGCCGACAGCAGATCGACAGTCCTTAACCGTTTTGTGTTCGATTCGCTCTGTCGCCCGCTTCGCGGGCTACCGCTGGCTGCGAGAATTACTTGGTCGCTGCGGCAGGCTTCGCCGGTGCAGCCTCAGCCAGGGCGTAGAGCTGATTGCGGTTCGAAATAAACAGTGCGCCGTTCGCCGGTACCGGCGTCGAATAAACAGAGCTGCCCATGTTCAGTTCCGCGATGACTTTCTTCGTCTTGCCTTCCTGCATGATGACGACGTCGCCGTCTTCATCACCGATGTAAAGCTTGCCATCGATAAGGATCGGCGAGCCCCAAACGGCTGCAAACAGATCATGCACCCACAACTGCTGGCCGGTCTTTGCATCGATCGCGTGCAGAAACCCGCTAAAGTCCGCTTGATAAAGGATTCCGTCTTTAATTGCGGGAGTAGAAATGGACCGGCGAATCTTATCGTAGTGCCAAACCAGCCCAGTCTTGGTGATGTCGCCGCGCTTACTCGCATCGATGCTGTACATGTGCCCCACGCCTTCGCCGTGTTCCGGGTCCTGGCCGTTCGAGATGTAGACCCTGTCCTGGTAAATAACCGGCGTGCTGATAATTTCGTTTCGAGTCTTGGGCCAGACCGACTCTTTCGGATTGGTGTCAAACTCCCAAAGCTTCTTGCCGGTCAGTGCTTCGTAACCACGAATCCATCCGTCACCCTGCCCGTGAACAACCTGGACCACACCGCCTAAAATACCCACCGTCGGGGAAGACCATTGACCATGCAGGATTTTTTCGTGGACTGAGTTATCTTCCCACGCAAGCTTGCCGGTCTTCTTGTTGACGGCAACGATCGCAGGCGCTTTTGGCGAAGGCACGTTTACGTGGCTTTCGTCCTGACCATTTGAGGTGCTCACGTAGATCAGGTCGCCATAAGACACCGGCGACGAATTCGCCAGGTTGTGCGGCAACGACCCGACCTCTTCGATCATGTCGAACCGCCAGACCACGTCACCATTAAATTCGCCCGTCAACTTCTCGTCAGTGACGCCGTCATTTTCTTTATCTCGGAACCCCTGTGTATCAAGGCAAACTAACTCAGCGCGGTTTGACACGTAGTAAACGCGATCGCCTTCCACCATCGGTGACGATGCAACTCCCTGATACGGCCAATCGTTAACGCGACCGGCGGCGAGTTTGTCGTGGACCATCTGCCACATGAATTCACCGTCTGATTCGCGAAACGCCATCAGGATGCCCTTGTCGCCCGTGACCTTCGGATCGCGCAGGCCTTCGTTATTCGTGCCGACGAAGACCATGCCGCCAGAGACGACGACGTTGCCGTAGGTTTGCGAACCCAACTGCGCCACCCACTTGACGTTCTTCTTTTCCTTAACGTCCCAGCTGGTTGGAATTCCCTTCATGTTGGAGGTCATGTTGCGATCGGCCGTGCCTCCCCACATGGGCCAATCGGTGGTGCCGGGATCGGAAGCGGAAACAGGAGACAGGAGACAGGAGGCAGGTGGCAGGAGAAGACCCCCGATTACCGCGAGTAACGCTATCACAAACTTCAAGCGCGCGAATTTGGTTTTGAATGGTCGTATTTTGTTTTTCATAATTCCGTTAATCATCGTGCAATTGATTTCTGCCTTGCCTCCTCTGCTGGGACCGCGGGCGTCCCGCCCGCCTCGTCATATCCTCGCAGATGTTATTTAAGAAATCTTCGTAACAAACGTGTTCGCGCTTCGCGCTCACGGCGGGCGAGACGCCCGCGGTCCCAATGCGTGACGCCCAACTTACTGGTTCTTATAGACCTTCAGGTTATCGAAATAAATCTCGGCGAGCGCGTTCCCGAAGACGCCGGGTGCTCCCTGGCGATTGGGTATCGGATCGATGCGTTCGATCATCCAGGCAGCGGGTTCACTTTCACTCGCGAGCCAAACCTTTCCACGCGCTCGGGTCTTTCGATCCGGAAGATTTTCAACCTGCAACTTAATGCGATACCAGGTATCAGGCTTCCAGGCGAAAGGCATGCTTACGGTGCGCGCAGTCTCGGGTTGCCACGGCTCGAGTTGAAGCATCTGGCTGTTGCCGTAAAGCGACAGCACATAACGCTGCGCAATCATACCGGCATCTCCCTGTTGCCGCCGTTTGACGGTAGCAAAGACGTCCCCCTCAACCGTGTAATTCTCAAAATTGGAAGGTCCAAAATACGCACGCGCTCGGCTCGCCAGAGACGACCCTTCCGTTGTCTTTACCAGCACCTTGTTGCCGCCCTCCAACTGCCGCACGATAAACTTCGGAGTAGTGTTCACCCACGCCCCCGGTATTGTATTAACTGCAGAGCCGTCAAACGCCTCGGTCCACGGCAGCGGTGGAAAAACACGAACGCTTGCCGAGCCTGTTATTTCACCGACCTTGGCTTTGACTGAACCTGCTTGCGCAATCGTATCCGTTCCGGCCGTAAACTGCCCATTCTCTACGGTACCCTTCAACTGGTCCAACGACCACGTCGCGCCCGACTCTTCACGAATAAACTTTCCCTGCTCGTCAAAAAGTCGGGCTCGAAAGTTAACCTTGTCTCCGGGCTTGAGTATCAATTCGGTGGGGACCACCTGAACGTGCGCTACCGGCCTGTTAGGATTTGGTAGACCTTCGACCGGTGGGCTGAGACGTGTCGGACTGTTCGCTTTCTTCCCGATGCAGTAAAGACTGGAATCACTGATTACAAACACGCGGCCATTGGAAATTGCGGGAGAGCCGATGATGATTTCCGGCAGCGCTGCTGTACCTAGTTGATCTTCGTCGAGCACCTCGGCGCCGGTGGCGCTCGGTTTCAATATGAAAAACTTTCCGTTCTCCGTGCCGACGTAAAGCTTGCCGTCTGCCAGGACCGGCGACGACTTCTGAATCGTGCCCAGATTCTTTATCCACAGTTGCTTGCCGGTGTTGGCGTCAAACGCCGCGAGGTTCGCACTGTTATCCACCTGGTAGACCCGGTCGCCGTCGATCACCGGCGAAGAGAAACCGCCTTGCCAGCCGTAGGTCTGCCACTTGATCTTTTCTTTCGTAATCTCACCTTTGGTCGTGGCGTCAACTGCGACGATCATTCCCATCTCGTTGGAAGCCAGATTCTCTTCACTGTGCGTCAGGATGGCCGTTGTGCCATGGACCACGATGCCGGTGTTGATACCGCGCTTGCTGATTTCATATTTCCAAACGGGTTCGCCGGTGCCGGCCTTAATGGCATAGACCACGCCGTCGCTCGCGCCCTGAATCAAGAGGCGCGTGCCATTCACGTCCACGATGATCGGCGGTGAGTAAGTTGTGTCGTAAGGTCTTCCGCCCGGAGCGCTCACCCAGAGCGTTTCTCCGGTGCGCTTGTCAAAGGCCATGAAGCGATGCGCGCCGCGAGCATGCCCGCCCCACTGAAACGTGACACCGCTGACGATAACCATGTCGCCTTCAATCAGCGGCGAAACCGTACGGCCCCCGTGTGTGGTGAGTAATCCAAAATCTTCGCCCAGCGAACGCTCCCACAGGACCTTGCCCGTTCGATCCAGTGCGACAAGCGGTCCGCCGCCTCCAAACACGTATATGTTGCCGGTCGCTGGATCGCCTACAGGCGACGGCCAGCCTATCCGATGGGGCGGAACGTCACTGAGGTAAACATTGAAGCGGTGCTCCCAGAGAAACTTGCCGGTGTCGGCATCGAGCGCGACCACGCGCTCCTGCAGAGTCTCACCCTTGCCGACGGCGTTTTGCAGGTAGACGCGATCGCCCATAACGATCGGCGCCGAACGTCCGCCATATGGGGCCTTCCACGCGAGGTTCTCGCCTGCAGGCGACCAGCGCGCAGGTAAATTCTTTTCCGGGGAAATGCCGTCGCGTGCCGGGCCGCGCCACTCCGCCCAATCACCGGTCATGGCCGGACTGACCATGAATAAAGCGACCGACACATTCAAAAAAATGGAGGCAAAGTTAATCATTTGGATTTCCGTTAGTCTCTAACACGAAGAGATCGAAATTGAAGACTCAAAGCAGCAAAAATCTGCGCCGTTGCAACCTTAAGGATGTATATTACGTACATTCGCGTTGCGTTGATTCAGTTTTTCTTTGCACCGCTCCGTTTACAAACTTGAATTTACCATCTACCGCTGAACTCCCAAAACGTGGAGGGGTCTCATGACATCAAGACACCTATGCCTACTCTTGCTTACACTGCTCGCGCCGCTGGCCGTGGTTGCGCAAGATCCCAAACAGGAAGTCAACAATCAAATGTGGGAGGCCGCGCGCAAAGGCGACGCAGTCGCGGTCACGGCAGCGCTCGACAAGGGCGCTGACGTCAACGCCAAGTTCCGTTACGGCACGACCGCGCTCTTCAAAGCCGCCGAACGCGGACATACCGAAGTAGTTAAAGTCTTACTTGCCCGCGGCGCCGACGCCAGTGTTAAGGATACTTTCTACGGCGCCACCGCAATGGGCTGGGCCCTGGACAACGATCACGTTGAAGTTGTGCGAGCCATACTCGACAAAGACGGGTCTACTGTGACTCAAGTGCTGATGCAAGGCGCTCGTCAAGGAAAGGCGCAGTTAGTCGAAATGGCGGTGGCTAAAGGCGGACTTAAACCGGATGCGCTGACTTCCGCTTACGCGGCCGTCATGGACGACAAGGAGAAGGCTGCCATCGCGGAGATGCTCAAAAAAGCCGGCGCTACGCCGCCTCTGGTGCTTGACGCGGCGACGCTTCAATCATATGTCGGGCGGTTTACGCCTGAAACGGGCGCGGAAATCGTTTTCTCCGTTAAGGAAGGTCGTTTGTTCGCGACCCCGGGACCGCAACAACCAATTGCGATGATGGCGTTGGACAAGACCACGTTTAAGCCGGCAGCGTTCGATGGCATCGTGGTCACGTTTACGCTGGAAGGCGAAAAGGTTACCGGCATGACACTGAAGCAGGGCGCGAACACGACTGTGTTTAAGCGCGTCGAAGAACCTAAACCGTAAAGTCACTGATAAGCGGTCAGAAACGGGGGTATAGAGTACAAGCTTCAGCTTGCGTCGTGAGTGAGAAGCTAGTTAGCAGGGTAACGAAGCAGCAACCTGAAGGATGTACTCTAAACACCTTTACCCAACTGACAACTGACAACTGACAACTGACCAATCACCGAGGACAATAATGAACCGCCTACTACTTTCCCTCGTTTGTCTATGTCTTTTTTCAATCGGCATTAGTGCGCAGGACTGGCCGCAGTTTCGCGGGCCGAAGGCGACGGGCGTCGTTGAAGGACAGCCCGCGGCCGTGGCCTGGGACGCGGAGAAGGCTGTGAACACGCGCTGGAAGACTGCGATTCCGGGTTTGGCCCATTCCAGCCCAGTAGTTTGGGGCGAGAAAGTCTTTGTTAGCACGGCCGTCACCAGCGGCGCGAAGGATGAGACTCGCTACGGGCTTTATGGCGATGTGAAGCCGGTTAAAGACGATCCGAAACACACATGGAAAGTTTATGCGCTGGATAAGAACACCGGCAAAATCCTCTGGGAGCAAGTCGCTTACGAGGGAATACCGAAAGTTAAACGTCATCCGAAGTCGACGCACGCCGATTCGACTCCCGTGACCAACGGCAAGTATCTCGTCGTGCTCTTCGGATCACACGGTATGTATGCATACGACCTGAAGGGGAAGCTGTTGTGGAAACAAGATTTGGGCGTTCTGGACGCCGGTTGGTTCTACGACGCCGATTACCAATGGGAGTACGGCAGTTCGCCGGTCATTTACAAAGACCTCGTGATTGTCCAGGCTGACGTACAGAAGGATTCATTCATCGCTGCGTATAGTTTGAAAAACGGCAAACTGGTCTGGAAGACGCCACGGGAAGAAATCTCATCATGGGGTACGCCGACAGTCTACGAAGGCAAGACGCGCGCAGAGCTGATCACCAACGGCTCAAAGGCGATTCGTGGTTATGATCCGGCCACCGGAAAAGAATTGTGGCGGCTTACACCCAACTCTGAAGTGACGACGCCCACCCCTTTTGTGGCCCACGATCTTATTTTCGTGACAAGCGGCTATGCACCGATTCAGCCGATCTATGCGATCCGGCCGGGCGCCACCGGTGATATTTCACTCGCGGAAGGAAAAGAGTCAAACACCTTCATTGCCTGGAGCAAGAAACGTGGTGGGCCATACATGCCGACGCCAGTCGTCTATGGAGACTATCTCTACACCTGCTCTAACCAGGGAGTGCTGACGGCGTACAACGCGCATACCGGCGAGCGCGTTTACCAGGAGCGCCTTGGCGGCAAGGGCGGCGCGTTTACTGCATCGCCAGTCGCTTCGGATGGGAAGATCTACTTGTCGAGCGAGGATGGCGACGTCTTTGTCGTCAAGGCAGGACCGAAGTATGAACTGCTGGCTACCAATCCTGTCGGCGAAGTGATGATGGCTACCCCCGCGATTTCAGGTGGGCTGGTTATTGTGCGCGGGTTGAAACACATCTTTGCATTTGGACCAGCCACGCCGGCTACAACCAAGGTTGCGAAGGCAGGCAAGTAGATTCACGTAGACGGTAGTGTCCTCTCGTTTTGGCTGCGTTCACACGTAATAGCGCTGAAGGCGTTGGCAAATTCCAGCCCAGGCCGGGGTCCCCGCGCGGGCAGCCCGCGTGGGGTGGAAGTGTTTGCTTTGAAACCCTGGGTGCAGAAGTCCCCAAGAGATTCTGCGCAACTCTGAAGGAGTTGCGACAGGACTTCGAACGGGCCGAACGCAACTCCTTCAGAGTTGGTTCATAAAGACGGCGGTGCGCTTTCCCAGGGTTGCCAAAACGCAACCCTGGGCTGAAATTAGCGAACGCTTTCAGCGTTGGTTCGTTGCGGCAAAGCCGCAGGCGCCGGGAGTCGAATTGAGCACGTCGCAAACAAGATCCATCTAGAAAACAAGTCACCAAAGGAAGCCGTAAAAATGAAACTCATTACCCGCGTTGGCATCAGTCTCGTCATCGCTATAGTTGCAATTGCCTCTCTCAACACCACTGCCGGTGCCAGGGGAAACTGGCCGCAATGGCGAGGGCCTTCGGGACAGGGAATCTCCAGCGAGAAGAACCTTCCCGCTACCTGGGGTCCCGGGAAAAACATCAAATGGAAAACGCCAATCGCGGGTCGTGGCCACTCATCCCCCATCGTCTGGGGCAACCGCGTGTTCCTGACAACCGCCATCGAAGGCCCGGTCGTTCCCGGCGCAAAGGCCGTGAAGCACATGATGGGCGATAAGGAGTTTCTGCATCCTGACGCCATCGGCGCGGACAAGAAACACACGTTCAAGGTGATCTGCCTTGATAGAGCAATCGGGAAAGTGCTCTGGGAACAGACAGCTTTTGAGGGCACGCCGTACGACAACCGCCACCGCAAGAGCTCCTATGCCGCCTCGACTCCGGCTACAGACGGCAAACTCGTTTACGCCTTCTTTGGACCTGAAGGTCTTTATGCCTATGACATGAAGGGCAAGCTCGCCTGGAAAGCGGACGTGGGCAAGATAGGTACGGTGGGTCTGGGCACCGGCACGTCGCCAATTCTTTACGAGAATCTCCTAATCATTCAGGCCGACGAAGACGACGGTGCGGCTTCATTCATCGTCGGTCTCGACAAAAAGACCGGCAAGGAAGTTTGGAAAACGCCGCGCAAGGTCCAGGTCAGCTGGGCCACGCCGCTTCTCGTCAACACTGCGAAGCGTGCTGAACTGATCGCCAGCGGCACTGAGTTTGTGATCTCTTACGATCCGGCGACCGGCAAAGAGTTGTGGCGTCATAAAGGGGTGGCGAGCAATGCAATTCCCTCCCCCGTGGCAAACAATCAGATGGTTTTCATTTCCGCAGGCTTTCCTGCCAAGATCGCGATGGCCATCAACCTCGGCGGCAGCGGCGATCTGGCAGACGCTGTAGCGTGGAAATATGCAAAGGGCACTGCTTATGTTCCTTCCCCAATTCTTTACGGTGACTATCTTTACTTAACGACTGACCGAGGAATATTGACGTGTTTGGACGCAAAGACCGGAGAGCTGAAATATGAAGGTGGACGCGTGCCCATCCCCGCGACATTCACCGCCTCACCGATCGCGTTTGATGGCAAGATTCTTTTGACCAGCGAGGATGGAGATACGTTTGTCGTCAAAGCGGGACCAACGCACGAGATACTGGGAACGAATACGGTTGGTGAACCGGTCTACGCATCACCGGCAGTTGCCGATGGAAACATCTTCATTCGCGGCGAGAAGAATATCTACGCGATAGGCGGGTAGCTTTTACCGGTGGTCGACGCTTCGCTTCGACCACCGGCTACTCTCTGATAACCCTCCGGGTTAAATTGCAAAACGGCCGCGGGCCCATACTGTCCATTTTCTCCCCAACGGTTATTCACGGTCACAACCAAGGAAACCAACGCGTGAAACTCTTCAATCGAATCTCAACCGCTTTTGCCGTTCTTTTCATCGCCTTAACGCTATCGCAGTCAGTCAGCGCCAACCCCAAGTCAAACTGGCCGCAGTGGCGTGGGCCCGAGGGCCAGGGCGTCTCGCCAGAGACAGGTCTCCCCGTCGAGTGGACCAACACGCAGAACGTTAAATGGAAGACCCCGATCAAAGGACGCGGCCACTCGTCTCCTATCGTGTGGAACAAGAGAATCTTCCTGACCACAGCACTCGACGGCGAAGCCATACCGGGCAGAAAAGCCGGCGTCACACACAAACTTCTGGACGGTACCGACTTTGTCCACCCTGACGCAGTAGGGGCCGATCTCAAACACACCTTCAAAGTGATCTGTATCGATCGCTCAAGCGGCAAGATTCTTTGGGAGCGCACCGCGTATGAGGGACCGGTGCACGATAGCCGTCACAAGAAGGCCAGCTTCGCGTCGTCCACGCCGGCTACAGACGGCAAATATGTGTTTGCGTTTTTCGGCAGCGAGGGTTTGTACGCGTACGACTACAAAGGAAAACTTCTATGGAAGCAGGACCTGGGCAAACTTGGCACGGCAAGCGTCGGCTACGGAGTTTCACCAATACTCTACGGTAACCTGGTGATCATGCAGTGTGACGAAAGTGGCGGCAATTCATTCATGGTCGCTTTCGACAAGAAGACGGGTAAAGAAGCGTGGCGCACGCCGCGCAAGGTCGACGTTACCTGGAGCACACCTGTGCTGGTCCATTCCGGCAAGCAGACCGAAATCGTTGCGGCTGCAGCAGAGGCGATCATCGCTTACGACCCATTGACCGGCAAGGAACTATGGCGTCACAAGGGCCTGGAGAGTAATGCTGTGCCCACACCCGTGGTGTCGCACGATCTCGTCGTCGTTACCTCTGGTTACCCGGCCAAGATCGCGCTCGCTTTGAGAGCGGGAGGACGTGGTGACATCACCGGCACGCCGCACCTGGTCTGGAGCTACAACAAGGGCACCGCCTACGTGCCTTCGCCAATCGCATACGGGGACTATATTTACCTGATGACCGGCAACGGCTCGATCACGTGTTTGGACGCGAAGACCGGGAAGATGGTCTACGAGGGTGCCCGCGTACCCAAATCAACGATGTTCATGGCCTCGCCAGTCGCGTTCGAAGGAAAGATATTGTTGACCAGCGAAGCAGGCGACACCTTTGTTTTAAAGGCCGGACCGCAACATGAGGTGCTGCGCACTAATTCGCTGGGAGAGCCTGTTTATGCGTCACCGGCGATTGCCGATGGTAATATCTTCATACGTGGCGAACAGCACCTGTACGCTATAGGCAAGTAGGCAGCGGAACAATCCGGGGTGGTTTTGCGTCTAACTGTTAACACGTCAGTTGAGGAAGCGTTTAATAGTTAGGACGACTGTATTTTGATGCCGGAACCACAGGTCCGACCAATTGGAAGAAGAGCGGTTTGTGATCTCGAGGTAAGGAAGGAGGGATTGCCCCCGTCTTCGGTTGATTACCTCAGTGCATGAAAGTAATTTAGTCCCTGTCTATCTCTTGACGGGACGAAGAGCGGGGGCAAGCCCACCTTTCTTAACTGAGAGGTCATAACGGCTCCTCAATTTACCCAGGGGTCCTGTTCATAATAAGTGCGGGAGAAATAAGATGTTTGCAACAGAGGAATCCACACCATGGTATCGATCCATTGCCGGCGTAGTCGGACTTAGCATCCTCCTGCCACCTGCCGGCCTGGCCCTGCTCTGGCTGCGGCGGGAAAGCACCACCAAATCAAAAATTCTGGCGACGCTCGGCATAGTCGTACTCTCGGCGAGTTACTTCTTTGCCTATAGCGCCTGGAGACGCAGCGATCTCAACGAGGCGCAGTATTCCGCGTTGGAACAGCACCGTGTGCAACAGCAGCAAGCGCAGGCGACTACTGGTGATCCAGCCGCTCCAGCAATAAATCCAGGGCAGCCCGCAGCTGCCACAGCCACGCAACCGGGTCAACCAGGCGCAGCTGCCGCGACCGCAAACGAAGCTGCCTCGGCCCACGCCGGCAGAAACTATTGGACAAACTTTCGAGGTCCAAATCGTGACGGCAACTACGACGAGATGCCGGTGATGACTCAGTGGCCCGCGCAGGGATTGCAGCCCATCTGGAAACAGCCAATCGGCCAGGGTTACGCATCGTTTGTTGTCGCTGACGGGCGGGCTTACACCATCGAGCAACGTCGCGGCGAGGAAGTTGTGACTGCCTATGATGTCGCTACGGGACGTGAGCAGTGGAAGCAGGGTTGGAATTCGCTCTACAGCGACTCAACCGGCGATGGACCGCGGTCCACGCCCACGTGGGACAACGGTCGCCTTTATGCGCTGGGCGCGACCGGCGAACTTCGTTGCCTGGACGCAAAGTCCGGCGCTGTGATCTGGGGCAAAAACATTCTCAAGGACAATCAGGCGGGAAATCTTTCATGGGCGATGGCTGCGTCACCGCTGATCGTGGACGACAAGGTAATAGTTTTGCCGGGCGGACCTGGCGGCAAGTCGGTCGTCGCTTACAACAAGATGACCGGGGCTCCCGTGTGGAAGGCGCTTGATGATGCGCAGGCTTATGTTTCTCCGATGCTGGCGACGCTGGCTGGTCGTCGTCAGATTGTGATTGTCAGCTCCTCAAGGGTCATGGGAGTGACCCCGGAAGATGGGTCGCTGCTCTGGAGTCATCCATGGGACACCAGCATGGGCATCAATGTTTCCCAACCAATCGTTGTGAGTGGCAACCGGTTCTTCATTTCATCAGGGTACGGAAAAGGAGCGGCGTTGGTTGAAATCAGCGGCAGTGGAAAGAGTTTTAACGCCCGCGCCGTCTGGGAAAACACAAACATGAAGAACAAATTCAACAGCTCGGTTGTTTACCAGGGACATGCGTACGGACTCGATGAGGGAATCCTCACCTGCGTCGACATCAATACCGGCGAGCGGAAGTGGAAGGGCGGGCGTTACGGTTATGGCCAGGTCTTGTTAGCTAGCGGCCATCTTATTGTGATGGGCGAGAATGGCGAGCTCATACTAGTTAAGGCCACTCCGCAACAACACACAGAAGTTGCCCGCTTCCAGGCCATTCAAGGAAAGAGTTGGAATTATCCTGCGATTGCCGGTGGCCGTTTGCTGGTAAGAAATGCGGCCGAGATGGCTGCGTTTAATATCGCGGGCAATTAGGAAGGGTGTCGGGTGCCGGGTACTTGGGTGTCAGGTACTTAGGTGTCAGATATTAGCTGTTTAGTAATCAGTGGAAATAGACCTGGACAGATCGTGTTCAAGCATCCTTTGTCCACCCGACACCCGACACCCGAAACCCTTCCGCTCACAGCTGAGGCGTGATGACGTAACTTAGTTCGTAGCCTTTCCCGTCGGGAAAGTTCTGCCGCAGTATCTCTACTTTCGTGGTTCCCACCTTCCCTCGGCCCCCATTGCCCGATAATATTCCACGCCCGGCGCTAGGAGATAAAGGAATGCCAATGGATCTCTCGGACAGTTGCTGACTGTACTCCAGGAGCGTTTGAAGCGCGTCGCTGGCTTTTTCGGGATCATTCACTTTCAACCTGAGACCTACTTCGCGCCCGCGTTCGGCGTCACCCCTCGCGAAATAGGTGATGGTATTCGAAGGTGAACCGGCGCCAAGGCTCTTTTCCTCGCTCACACAACCGTAGACATTACCACCCTCGTTCTTGTACTGCCCCGGCGTCATCTTGTCGGACATATATTCGCAAGCTACCGTCGGGTCCCAACCATGTTCACCGGCGTACTGCTGAACAGGTGCTTTGGAAAACCACCTACAGCCAGACAAAATAAAGACCAAACTCAAGCAAATAATTACTGCGCGAAATGTTGTCATCTTCCCAGGTGGTTTTCGTAACGCAAACTGTTAGTTTGCGGACCGTTACGTAGATACGACGTTGCGTGTAATCCTGACGTCCGCAAACTAACAGTCTGCGTTACCTTCTGTCTTTCGCCAGAATCAACTGCGTTTGAAAATTCTCTTCGTCTCAAACGAGCCGTTTGGTCCATCGATGTACATATCGATCGTCAATTCGCCTTCACCGGTCAGTGTCCACTTCCGGATCAGCTGACTGGTCACCGGACCTTTCGGCGTTTCAGTTGTGGTTGACTCGTTAACTACGATGCCGTTGCCGTTTGGTAGCCAGGTCGCGGTTCGCTTTCCTTTTGCGGCGGGCGCATTCGCGGGAGCGTTGGGCGGAGCGGGCGGCGTAAACTCATGTTCCTTGCCGTCGAGGATGTAAACGTCTTTCACAGTCCTCTCGTTATCAGGCTGGATTAGTTTCGTTTCCAGCTGAATTTCTTCGCCGGTCTGTTTGACCACCATTGTCTGTTGCATATTTCCCGGCATTCCGAAGCTTCTCGCTCGGTCCATTGCCCAGGAGCCGCTAAAGTCCGGCTTGGCAGCCGCTACTGCTAAGCCCAGCGCGATGGTTGCAAAGGCCACACCCGCAATCAATGTCGTTCGTTTCATTTCGTTTACCCTCATTCTCTGCAATGTTGCCCGACCATTGGAGTCAAGATAGATCAAAATTCTGGTAATGATGCAGTTTCTCGGGTCAACTACAGAACCCAAATCTAGATCTGACTAAACGTGCCTAGGGCTTTACTTTCGGTTGAACGTGGAAGGTCTTGTTAACAATCTTCCACTCGCCATCAATCTTCAGCAGACAGCAACCGCACCAAGCAAACTCAACAAAGCTATAAGAACCAATTTTTTCATGTATCCTCCTGAAATCTAACTTCTTTGCAACTAAGAATCCAACTCCAAGTTTGCTTAGCAAGATTCTTCTAGCCGTTTCCGTCCCGTAGGGACCTAATGTCTATAGAACCCAACGCCCAAAGCCCTCTTCGCTCCAGCGGAGCGACACGTACCCAGGTTCACGTAACATTCCGGGAACATCGCGCTCCGCTGGAGCGCAGTTCCTGGTTGAATAGCTGATCTATAAACATTTGGCTCCGCTGGAGCCCTGGCGTCTTTTGTTGCGGCGTACCGTGCCATCCAAGCTCTGTCTCTCTGTGATTAAACAACTGTGCGGCAAACTAACCACAGAGGCACCGAGTTCAGAGGACTCACAGCGCATATTAAATTTAAGTCACCGCTACTTGTCCTCAATTGCAAACGACGTAAGTGTGGACAGGTCCTTAATCAAAATCTGTTTACCGAATAAAAGCGGATGCGCCCAGGTCTGACTGGCAGCCACGGTATATTGTGCGGCAGGCGCGTATTCCTTGGCGTTCAGCGGGTGCACAATAAGATTCGCGTCGTTCGTCAGCATCAACAAAACTTTTCCTCCAACGTTTACGATGCCAGCGTTCTCCCCCATACGACCTGCACCCAGCCACAGCGTCTTTCCCGTGTCTGCATCGATTGAAAAGAATTGTCCCTTGTTGCGCACCGACAAGCCCGTGAGCTGGTTCCCTTCTAAAACCGGCGTGTTCATATACAGCTCAACTTGCTTGTTACTCCATACCTCTTCCGTCACCAGATCAGCTCCTCTTTTGACCAGGCGGAATGCGGTCAACCCCTGATCCTCACGAGCTACGACGATCATGTCTTTGTAAATGAGAGGCGTTACAGAGTTGGTGTCATAACCAGACTTCGCCGGCACTCGCCAGAGCATTTTCCCGTTCGCGAAGTCTATGCCCACCAGGTCCTTTTGCATGAAGCTTACAACCTGTCGCACGCCCGCCAGTGTAGCGACGATCGGCGAGGCATAGGCGGGGCCATCGGTATTGTTGGACCACTTTATAGCGCCTCTACCCACGTAAAAGGCCCTGAGCGCACCTTTATCCGGACCTCCGACATGAACAATGACCAACCCATCTTCGACCAGCGGAGACATCGCGGTCCCGTAAAGTGGCGACGTGGCCGGGTAATTTGCCGCAAAGTCTCGTCTCCATTGCAGTTCTCCCGTGCGAGCGTTATGACCTGAGAGAACACCGGTGATTCCAAAAGTGTAGACGTTGCCATTGCTGACAACCGGCGTTGCCTTGGGACCTTTACCGTGGCCCGACGCCGCCGGATTCATTTCGTAGGCCACCGGGTAACTCGATTTCCAAATCTGTTTTCCCGTCACGGCATCGAGACAGAGCAAAACCTCTTCGTCGCCCTGGCGAGCGAAGACATAGATCTTTCCGTCTGCTACTACCGGCGATGAGTGGCCAACACCCACCGTGACTTTCCATTGTTCCTTCAGCGTCTTTGGCCAGGTCTGAGGCAACGAAGTAACCGCCACCTTGCCGTCACGATTAGCTCCACGCCATTGGGACCACTCCGTTGACTGCGCGAAGGCGGCCGCAGGCAATAGAATCAGGAGGAACAATAAATTTGATTTTAGGTGTTTCATTAGCAAGTCAGATCCCAAACCCACATGTCTTTAACTCGGAGGGTTTGCAGAAAGTAGCCGGTGGTCGTAGCGAAGCGACCGGCAAAGAGCGAGCGTTTCGCCCGCACCCCGAAGGGGTGCCAGAGACCTCCCGATAAAGAGACACGTTCTGGCACCCCTTCTGGGTGCTTACAATTTTATCCTATCCCCCGGTGGTCTGCGCTTCGCTCCGACCACCGGCTACTATCTGTCAGCCCTTCAGGCTGAAACTAAAACAACAGCTTCAATCCAAACTGCAGATGCCTTGGATCCCGCGCCGACGTTATCTGACCAAAGGTCGGCGAACCCATAAAGTTATCAGGCAAGTCGAAGTTTGGGTGATTGAAGAGATTGAACGCCTCGGCGCGAAACTGCAAATTGAACCGTTCAGAAAGGTGCGTGTTTTTGATAAGCGATGCGTTGACACTCTGGTAACCCGGGCCGTCAAGGATATTTCGGCCCGCGTTTCCAAAACTGCCGCGCGGCGGGAATGCAAATGCCGCGGTATTGAACCAACGCTCGGTTGTGCGGGACGCGAGCGATGGATCACCAACTAAATTGGGCCGGTCATTAGCGCCGAAGCCAAGCGCGGAAAATCCGGTTCCGCTGTTGTCGAGCTCGCGTATTAGAGCGACCGTAAAGGGCCGTCCCGATTGCAGCGTCACAATCCCGCCAGTCTGCCAACCTGACAAAACGGTGGACCACACACCGTTGTCAGCCAGATACGGTCGACCCTTGCCAAACGGCAGATCGTAAACATAGCTAACCGATAAGCGGTGGCGCACATCAAAATTTGAACGCCCACGCTCTGCTCTCAAGTCGTAACTATTCTGCGGATAGTTTGGATCCCCCGCACTGGGAAAGAAGTTTGAAGCGTCGTCCACTGACTTGGACCAGGTATACGACGCAAGCATCGACAACCCTCTGGACAGTCTTTGTTGAAAGCGCGTTTGCAGACTGTGATAGTTGGAATTCGCTCGCGACTCGATAGTATTAATCTCGTCAAACTGTGGCACCGGCCGCGGCACGAAAGGCAGCCCAGGCGGCAAAGCGCTCGGCAGCGGTTGATTCGTATCACGCGCAGAAA
>Ga0190270_10000214_pt1 | contig 25369 bp, 18 predicted proteins | sample Popmic320T_FD_133748 | JGI IMG/M metagenome (GOLD analysis project Ga0190270, IMG submission 133748) | Populus adjacent soil microbial communities from riparian zone of Weber River, Utah, USA - 320 T | ecosystem: Environmental > Terrestrial > Soil > Riparian zone | place: USA: Utah | collected...
CGGAAAAGGCGACGTCGTTGCCGACTTTATTACGCTCGGGGGAATCAGACACGACGATCCGCCGCGCTACGATCTGGTAATCGATCGCATCTCCCACGAGGTTCCCTTCTACCGCGCGACGCTTAAGCGGATGGCGCTTGAAGGAACGATCATCATCAACAACCCCTTCTGGTGGTCCGCAGACGACAAGTTTTTTAATTACTCGCTGGCGCAAAAGCTTGGAGTCGCGGTTCCGAGGACGGTCCTGTTGCCTCAAAAGGATTACATGGAAGGCATCGTCAGCGAGAGTCTGCGCAACCTGGAATTTCCGCTCGACTGGCAAGGCATCGCGGACTATGTTGGGTTTCCTGCGTTCCTTAAACCGTTCGACGGCGGCGGCTGGAAAAACGTTTCGAAAATTAACTCTCTTGAAGAACTCTGGAAGGAATACGACCAGACGGGAACGCTCTGCATGACGTTGCAGGCGGCCGTGGATTTCGATCAATTTGTACGCTGCTACTGCGTGGGCCAGGAGGAAGTAATGATCATGGCCTACGATCCGCGAAAGCCCTATCTCTCAGGTGAACAATACATTCATAACCCCGACTACCTTGCTCCTAAACTGGCGGACCGGGTTCGGAAGGATGTTCGCACTCTGTGCACTGCGCTTGGATATGATTTGAACACAGTCGAGTTTGCGATCCAGAACGACATTCCCTACGCGATCGACTTCATGAATCCGGCGCCGGATGCGGAACTGGCGTCAGTGGGCGAGTTTTATCATAACTGGATTACAAACGCGGTCACTGACCTGGTCTTCAAACGCCTGGAAGGCCGGCGTGACATTCCGCGTTATCGCTGGGATGCGTTGCTGAGTCCGGAGCCGGCTCGCACTGTTGCGGTAGCCTCTCAACCAGAGCAACAGGCAAGGACGATTACTCCGGATCCTTCGGTTGCGACGAATGCAAAGGCCGCAGCAGCCTCCGTTGAGACGAAGCCCGAAGCTCCGGCGAAACGCGTGACGAAGAAAAACGGCAAGACGACGTCGCGGTCAAAGACAACGAGCTGACTCGAAATAGCGAACACTGGATTGCGTTGGGATTTTAACAAGCACGTAGTCTGGTTAAAGGTTGGGAGGAGGGCATGCCCCCGCTCTTCCGTGGCTATCGCAATTTCTTGCGCAACGAAGAACGGGGGCATGCGCTCCTTCCCAACCTCTAACTAATCGACGACGCCCGTGACGACTAGGAATTAGACCACATTCCCAACTCCTATTGTTTTGACGAAGCCTTTTGAGCGAAAGTGCTCGAACAACGAGCGCTGGGTATTCGAAAAAGTTGGTGAGACCTACTACGCCGGGTCAGCGCGCGGCGTTCGTCGTTTGGCTAGTACTCGGATAGCAAAGAGGCTGGAAATCCAGGCAATCAACGAGGACGAGGCGATTGACCAGCAGATTCCGCTTAGACCGGGGTCAATATAAGGAACAAGCAGCGCAACCAGAATTCCGGCGTTGGTAACCCGTGCGGCAAGGCGACGGATGCGAAGCGCATAATGCAACCAGTTTATCCTGCGCAATTCTGAAGTGAGGTAATCGTCGTCATCGTTGAGCCGCGCGTAGTAGTCGCCTTCCCTACGCGCGTAAGCCGCGAGCGCTTTCTCCAACACGGCGCGCGCAGCGTCTCGATAATGATGAATTACGTGCGCTAGCTTACCCTCGCTTAGTGCCAGGTTTGCCAAACCCAGGCGGGCCCTGAAGTTTTCCGGATCCAGGTCAATCGCCTTCTTAAAACTGCGTTGCGCTCGCGCCGTTTCACCCCACTCAAGAAAACTTTCACCAACCAAAGACAACAAATGCGGATCACCTTCAGCACGCATCGCGGCGAGGCGCAACGCGGCGCGCGATCTCGACAGCAATTTAGCATCGCTGAGCGTGGTCGCCTGCGATCGCAATAGGCGGGCAAAATCGAAAATCAGCCGGCCATCTCTGGGAATCACAATCAGTGCGCGCCGAAACGCCTCTCGTGCCTCGTTGAGTCGGCCCGCGATTCTCAACCTGTTGCCCATCGCGCCCAGTAACGATGCCCTCTCGCTGTCAACTGTTGACGCCGTCATCAAAGTTGAGTCCGGGTCCGTGTTGTCATCTCGCGATTTGTTGGCGCCGAGCTTGAAGTCCAACGTGGCTTCGTCCAGCACGTCACTCGATGCCAGTCTCAGCGCCGCAACCTCCGAGTCGAGCGCCTTTGGATCGCAGAGATAATCTCGCAGCTCGAGCGCGCGCACATCGAGCTTCGCATCATGGACCAGCGGAAATAAATGGCGCACCATCTCGCGATAGCTTCGCCCGCCCGACGCAAAGCTAAACTCGACGCCTTTGCCGACGATCTGCGTGCGATATCTGTACCTGACGCGCCCGCCGCGCCGCAGTGTGCGCATAGCTTGGGTGTCAACTCTTTCGAAGTCGGCAACTTCAAGTTGTTTATGCCGGCCGCCTATAAGTCTATAGAAAAAGGTTGCCGGACCTCTGCGTCTGAGGAACGTGCCGTCGAATTCAATGCGATCGGTTATGGCGAGTAAGGGAACAACCAACCACGCAAGCACCAATACCAGGAGCGCAAAGAAATCGTTCTCTGAACGCACCAGCATGACTGATGCAAACGTGAGAACGCTCGCCGCCGCAAGGTAAGAGCCGGGCGAGACCCGTACACTTGCCAGACGCAGACCTCCGCGCGGTTGCTCGCGCTCCCTGGCAACCTCTTTTAGCGCCTTCAGCGTTTCAATCTGGTTGGCATCGTGCATATTGATCTAGTCCGTCGCCGGCTGCGGACATGCTACCGGCACATCCAAAGAAAACGTTCCGCGGCCGCTACCTGGTTCAGTGTAACGCAAGTCAGCAAACTGAACGAGCGTCTGCGTCAGGCAGTCTTCGCCGACAACTCGGACAACCGGGAATCTCGCGAAGTCCAGAAACACCTGGGCCGGATAGGAATTAATCGACTGCGCCACGGCGGGAGATCTTAGCGCCTCGGGTTTTGGATGCCGAATGGGTGCGGCTTTCTCACTCTGTTGGTCTAGCAGAGACACATTAAAGCGATAAGCCGCCTTTTCTGTTTCAACGACACAACTCCACTGAAAAGGATTCGCCGCGGTCGGCATCGCGGCTACTTCCAGCGCACGTTCGCCGTTAACGTTCGCTATCTTCACTCCTTCCGCCTGGGCACGACGCACAGCTACCGTGTGAATCAGAAAAAGTCCCGCCAGGTAAATCGAAAATATTCCGAGCGCCGACAAAGGAATTCTTGAGCCCCAGCGCTTGCCGGCTTCTCGCATAAACAGAACTACACAAGTAACGAGCGCGACTATCCAAATAATTTGGACTACTCTCGCATTACCCAGCGCCCCGCGATTTCCTGGTCCAAACAGAATCAAGTAAGTAGGAATAATTGCGAGTATTAACCAACCGGCTATCTGTTTTTTGCTTTTAGACGTTACGAGAAACGTAGCGCCGCCAAGAATCAACCAAATAAAAGGGTCGATGATGAAAACAAAATCCCCGTAGAACCAACGTGAACTCCCTGGAAGAAGCGGACGAACACCGTAGTTGTTGGTCCAATCCATGAACGGGTGGCTCGCTGTCACCAGCAAGGATGCAATCAATAACCCGCGCAACCTGACTGCAGGTCTCCGCTTGCGTACGCGGGCAATCAGTTTGTCAACAAGATAAAAGATCAGAGGAACGAGCAGGGCGAGTGCGATCGTCCCGGCAATGGAGTGAGTTATCCCGCGGTGATGATGGAGGTATGTCCAGCGTCCCCCGATTAACGTGACGACGTCCGCATCAGGAATATTCGCTGCCACTAGACAGAGAGCCGTGGCGCCCGGCGACAACTTCTCTAAACCGGCTTTGGCGGCAGCCAAGCCGATCAAGGAGTGAGTCAGGTTATCCATTACTTATTCTTTCAGCCTGAAGGGCTGATAGATAGTAGCCGGTGGTCGTAGCGCAGCGCAGACCACCGGACAGCCTAGTGCAAATGGTGCCGCACCATGAAAGGGTGCAAGAATTCTGGCACCCCGCCGGGGTGCGGGCGAACTGCTCCACGCCTTCCGGTGGTCTGCGCTACGCTGCGACCACCGGCTACTATCTGTCAGCCCTTCAGGCTGACTTAAAAAACGGAGGAGGATTATCCCAATCCAAACGGCAAAGCCTGCGGAGCCTCTGGGGTTAGCTTCGCGTAACGTTCTGGATCGAGCTTCTGGAGTTTTTCGGCAGCTTCACGGCCGGCGGAGGACGGAGGTAGTGGAGTCCCGTCGTCGTCTTTTGCCTTTCGTGACGCGTCGGCAATGTTGAAGAGCAATTCCACCGCTTCTTTCTTTTTGCCCTGCTTGTCATAAACGTTCGCCAACCGCAGGTTAGCGGTTTCAGGGGTCACTACGGTGCTATTGAGCGCGGCCAACTCTGAATAAAGCTGAGCAGCTTCATCATACTTAGTATCCGATTCCTTTACCTGGGCCAGCGCGAATTTCGAGAGCATCGCCACCTCGGGAATACTCACTTTGCTCAGCTCAACCAGTTCACTGATTGCTTTTTCGCGCTCAACATACAGGAGGTTTGTGGCGATGAAGTAACGCGCCTCGGTGCGATATGGGTCTCCATATTTAGCGGACACCTTTTGAAATTCTTCAATTGCTTTCTGAGCCCTGTCGCGTTCAGTAGTGAACTTCGGAGCGTTCGGATCGATTGAGGGCGACATCGGTGAAACAGGCGTAGCTGCGATTGCAATAGCCCGCCCCATTGCCCGACGGGCCTCGTCCTTCTTGCGGCTATTCCATGTGACGTAGAAACCGACCAGCGCACCTAAAACAACCAGGCCGATCAGGCCATAGAGAATAGGTTTTCCCTTTCCTTCAAGCTTGTCGCCCAGGCGGTCCAATACGGTCATCGCCGTATCCCGAAATCGGTCGTGTTGAAGTTCTCGTGCGCGTTTCTTCTTGTATTTGGCCACGTCGTTCTTTCTCGCAAGTTCACATAGTGAATCGCGTTCCAGTAGGTGTATGATCGGCGAACCAGTAACTCTAATGGCCGTTTCGAAAGCTTGTCAAGCAGGGGCTTTGTGTAGTATTCCGCAGCGCAAACCGCAGAACTATCATCGAAGCATGGGGGTGGCGGATTGATTACAGAACCGAGCGCGGTAGCGCCGGATCGAGGAAGCACCTAGAAGATTTGGAACGCTATGAGCTTATTCTATTGCCCAAAGTTCATTGTAGGATCCGGCGCATCTACCACCCCAGCGGGGCTGCCCCGCCGGGGACCCTGGTCCGCGCTCGGTTCTGTAATGGGAATGTGGATGAGATTTCTACCGGGAACAAAACAGCGCAGTGGGTGTCTAACAACCCGACTGTCCGGTTTTGCGCGACGGCCGTCAGCTACTCCGAATCCGGCCCCAGGGGGTAACAAGTGAGCTACGGAGAGCCAATCGCCCTCCGCGGGCAAATGGATTTGGAGCAGGTTGCGCCCGCGACCTCCATAGAATTGCGCCCGAAAGCCGAGGCAGAGTTCATTGAAAGGCTGAAGCGAGGTGAGGCGGCTGCGTTTGAGGAGTTGGTGAGCGAGCGCTCCGGAGAAATTTACGGCCTGCTTTTCAGGTTAACTGAAAACAGCGAAGAAGCGCGCGATCTAACCCAGGAAACGTTTCTGCGCGCTTTCCAGTCCATTGATCGGTTTCGTGGAGAGGCCGATTTGAGGACCTGGATTTATCGCATCGCAATTAACCAGGCGCGAAATCGATGGCGCTGGTGGCGCAGACGCCGCCGCGAGTCCACGGTCTCGCTGGACGCCAGCGTTGGCCAGTCAAACCAGACCGTGGGGGCGACCCTGCCCGAAACGTCCCATAACCCGGAGCAACAAACGCTCGCGCATGAACGGGAAGTGGCGCTGAGATCGGCGCTGAGACGATTGGGTCGAGCGTATCGGGAAACCGTGATACTGCGCGACATCGAAGGTTTCTCGTATGAAGAGATTGCCGCAACGTTAGGAATCAACGTCGGTACGGTTAAATCGAGATTGGCGCGCGGCCGCCAGGAATTGCGTCGCAAGTTAGAAGGATCTTTGTAATTGCCGATTGCCAATTTCCGACTGCCAATTGAAAGAGTCCGCTCTCGGTAGACTCTATAATCGGCAATCGGCAATTGGAAATCGAAAATGGGTTGGATGGCCGACCCGCCCCGGCTCACATGAAACTCGGTGCCAAATGGGTCGAAGTGATCGGACGGCGGTCGTCGGCTGAGGTGATTAAGTGGTGATGGCGAATTTGAAAACGTGGCCAGCAACACCCGTTAACGCATCGCTTGAAACGCAGATGTCACCTCAAACCGCAGACCTGTCGCAGTTGCTCCTTAGCAAAAAGAGGAGCAGCCGGGGTCGGTCGGCCATCCGAGCCAGAGGCCAGCGGATCAGAAGTCAGAGGTCAGAGGTCAGCAAAGGCGGCATCTCTGACATCTGACAACTAACATCTGCTTTACCATGAACTGCGAAGAAACAACACGTTTGTGTTCAGCCTACATCGACGATGTCGTGTCGTTGCCGGTGCGTGTCGACATTGAGACTCATCTGGACGCTTGTCCCGTGTGCAGGGCGCAGGTGGCGGAGGTGCGTTCGTTGAGCCGCAGTCTGGCTCAACTCACCCCCGGCGTTCCACCTTCGGATTTGGCCGCGTCAATTAACGATGCGTTGATGATTGAAGCTGCGGCTCGCCGCCAGTCTCCTACGCCGACGTTCCGCGACAGCGTAACGCGCTGGCTCGAACCTCGGCTTATGCCGTACACGGTGGGGTCTTTCGCTTCGATTATTCTTTTCGTCTCCATGTTTGCAGGACTTCGTCCTCATTTTGTCGCGCTGCAGGATGCCGCACGACAAAGCAACACCTTCGTGGCCGCGAGCGAGTTTAGAGTTTACGATTTGCACCAACCCGTCTCGCAGGAGGATTTCTCCGCCACTCGAGCACCTTTCGCCGAGCAGTCGCCCAGCCTCAATCCAGGTGGGGCACTGGCCGTTCTTACGAGTTCCTACATGCATCCGCACCCAAACGTTAATGAAGACGCAGACGACATGATCGTCGTAGCGGACGTTTTCAGTAACGGCGCTGCCTCGCTGGCTGACGTTGTGCAAGCGCCGCGCGATCGCCGGATGCTTGCTGACTTCCAATTGGCTCTGCGCCAGAGCGCCGCCTTTGTTCCGGCCTCACTTGATCGACGCCCGGGCACAATGCGCGTTGTCTTCACCGTGCAGAAGGTCGATGTCCGCGACCAAAGCTTCTAATAAATCTTACATACTGAGCGCGTCAGTCGATGGCGGAGAACTCTCGTTAGCTCTCAGGTAAGGAAGGAGGGTTTGCCCCCGCTCTCCGTTGAATACCACCCTTCATGAGAGCTACTCCGGCCTTTGGCAATCCTTTCGGCGTTAACAGCCGGGTTCGATTGCTGCAGAGATTGGTACGTCGCCACGAAGAGCGGGGGCAAGCCCTCCTTCCCTACCTGAGAGGTGACCTAACGTTCTTGTTTCATCCCTCAATTCTCCAACCTGGAAACACTCTGAAACGCCACATACCACTCGCTTGACGCACTGCAATCCGCATGTTAGTTTGCGAATTCATCCAGTTAATCGTGGTTGATTCAAATCCTGGCTGTGCATTCGTCTGAAATGACCGCTGTCGCTCCAGAACTCAAACGAACTCCGCTCAACGCTGCGCATCGTGCCCTGGGCGGTCGCATGGTTGACTTCGGCGGTTGGGACATGCCGGTGCAATATCCAGCCGGCACTGTTGAGGAGCACCTTCGCACGCGTAACCATGTGGGACTGTTTGATGTTTCACACATGGGCGAAATCGATGTGCGCGGCGCCGGTGCGATTGTCTTCGTCAATTACATCACCTCAAACGACGTCTCAAAACTCGTCGACGGCCAGGCTCAATACTCCGCACTTACAACACCGGAAGGAACAGTCATCGACGACCTGCTGGTCTATCGTTTCGCTGAGGACCATCTGCTCTTGGTGGTTAACGCCGGGACGACTGAGAAGGATTGGGACTGGATCAGTTCGCAACCGCGAAACGAATCTGTAGAACTCAAAAACGTGAGCGCTGATTGGTGCCAGATCGCCTTGCAGGGACCGGAGGCACTGAAAATCTTACAGGGTCTGACTGATCTGCCGTTGGAGGGGATTAAGTATTATCACTTCACGGAAGGGGAGGTCGATGGTGTTCCCTCAATTGTTTCTCGCACGGGATACACCGGTGAAGACGGCTTCGAAGTGTATGCGGCCGCGGACAAAGCCGAACAGCTTTGGAACAAGATGCTTGAAGCGGGAAACTACGGAACTGAAACAGGGATTCTTCCCTGCGGCCTGGCTGCGCGCAATACACTCCGCCTTGAGGCCGGCATGGCGCTGTACGGTCATGAGATCGACGACACGACGACCCTGCTCGAAGCTAATCTTGGCTGGATTTGCAAATTTAACAAGGGCGACTTCATCGGGCGCGAGCGGCTGGCGAAGCAAAAGGAAGAGGGCATAACCAAGCGGCTGGTGGGATTTGAAATAACTGAACGCGGCATCGCGCGCGACGAGCAGGACGTCGTAATCAACGGTGAGCGTGTGGGTCAAGTCACATCAGGCAGCCCGGCGCCTTTCTTAAAAAAGAATATTGGCATGGCCTACGTTCCCACCCAGTTCGCAAGTGAAGGCCAGGATATTCAAATCGACGTCCGGGGCCGATTGGTCAGTGCGCAGATCGTGAAGACGCCCTTTTATAAGCGCGCGCGTCCGTAACGCAAACTGTTAGTTTGCGGACCTCGCCTAAGGAGCCTGTTAATTTTTCAAGGTCTTTAACTGACCGTTTGCAAACTAACAGTTTGCTTTACATTGGAGGAATCATGGCAAACATCCCTGAAGATCTACATTACAGCAAAGACCACGAGTGGGTGCGCGTCGAGGGCGACGTTGCTGTAGTCGGCATCACAGATTACGCACAGAATTCGCTCGGCGATGTGGTCTACGTTGAATTGCCGAAAGTGGGCGAGCAGTTTGCGGCTAACGAACCTTTTGGCTCGGTCGAGTCGGTCAAGGCGGTGTCGGAAGTTTTCTCGCCGGTGACGGGCGAAGTCGCAGGCGCCAACGAGTCACTTAATGACGAGCCGGAAAAAGTGAACCAGGATCCGTATGGTGAAGGTTGGATGATTCGCATGAAGTTGTCGAATCCCGGTGAGGTAGACAGTCTTTTAACAGCCGCGGAATACGAAGATTTTACGAAAGGTGACACGGAGTAAAGTTGCGTTACATTCCCAACTCGCCTGAAGAGCGCGCAGCAATGCTTCACCAAATCGGCCTGGGCTCGGCCGAAGATTTGTTCGACTCAATTCCGAAGGAACTTCGCCTATCCCGGAATCTGAACACGCCCGCGGCGCTTTCAGAGATCGAACTGCTGGCCGGCTTCGAACGGCTTGCCGAACGCAACCCGGGCGCACGCCGCACAAGCTTTCTCGGCGCTGGCGCGTATCAACACTACATCCCGACAATCGTCGATCACATCATCTCGCGCTCAGAGTTTTTTACCGCGTACACGCCATACCAGCCGGAAATATCACAAGGCACACTTCAGGCAATCTTCGAATTCCAGACTCTGGTTTGCCAGTTGACTGGAATGGAAGTGGCCAACGCTTCCATGTACGACGGCTCAACAGCGCTAGCGGAAGCTGTGTTGATGGCCGAGCGGGTGACGAAGCGTTCGAAGGTCGTGGCCTGCGGTGCGATTCATCCCGAATACCTTGAAGTAATCGATACCTATGTTCAGCATGCCGGGATTGAACTGGTGCACGCTGAAGCTGATGCGGAAACGGGCCAGGCTGCAGGCGACATCGCCGAGTTGCTTGACGATAAAACCGCTGCACTGGTGGTCCAGTCGCCGAACTTCTTTGGTTGCATCGAAGACGTAACAGCGCTCGCGGAGAAAGCACACGCGGTGGGCGCGCTGATGGTTCTTGCAGTTACTGAGGCGATATCGCTTGGTTTGCTGAAGTCGCCGGGCGCCTGTGGCGCAGACATCGTCGTCGCCGAGGGGCAATCCTTTGGTGTGCCGCTTTCGTTTGGTGGGCCGTATGTCGGATTGTTCGCAACACGTGAAAAGTACGCGCGACAGATTCCGGGTCGCCTGGTTGGTGAAGCGTATGACAAGCAGGGCCGCCGCGGTTTTGTTTTAACTCTGGCGACCCGCGAACAACATATCCGGCGCGAGAAGGCTACTTCAAACATCTGCACCAACGAAGGGCTGATTGCGCTGGCGGCCACGGTTTATCTTGAAACGATGGGACGTCGTGGTCTGCAGGAAGTTGCCGCGCAGTGTGCCCAGAAAACGGCGTATGCGGCACAACGAATCGCAGAGCTTGAAGGCTTTTCAGTTCCGTACACTGCACCGCGATTCAATGAGTTTGTAGTCACGGCTCCGGGCGACGCCAAGGAACTGCTTTCGCGTTTGGCGTCTGAAAAAAACATCACGGGCGGACTAGCAATGTCCCGCTACTTTAAAGACAGGCCAAATGATTTTCTGGTCTGCGTGACTGAGCTGAATTCGCGTGCGGATATTGATGCGCTGACAGATGCATTGAATGGGTAACGAAGCATTCATGAAAAAGTGTACTTACTTATTGCGTCTCCTTTTTAACGCTGGTGGGGAGTGCCTCGCTTGCTCAGAGCGTTGATCCATAAGATATTGGCCGGGACTAAGACATTCACTTAAGTATGAAATCTGAAATCACAAAAGTCACAACTCACATCAACCCGAACGAAGCGTTGATCTTCGAGCGTTCGCAACCCGGCCGCCTCGGTTATCGCCTGCCGCCGCTCGACGTGGACGAGTTGCCAATCGAAGACATCGTGCCGATGCAGTTTCTGCGCGACGACGATCTCGAAGGCGTGCCTGAAGTGAGCGAAGTGGATGTGATTCGTCACTTCGTCCGTATGTCCACCTGGAACTATTCAATCGATCAAGGCATGTATCCGCTCGGTTCATGCACGATGAAATACAATTCGCGCCTTAACGAGAAGGTCGCACGAATTGCGGGATTTGCGGGACTGCACCCGCTAAGCAACGACGAGGATGCGCAAGGCGCGCTCGAAGTCATTTACGAACTCCAGCAGAACCTTGCTGAAATCACCGGACTTCCCGGCGTCTCTCTGCAACCAGCTGCCGGCGCGCACGGCGAGATGACGGGCGTGATGATAATTCGCGCTTACATCGATGCTCGCGACGGAGCCGAAGCGTCGGCTAAGCGCCGCACGATGTTGATTCCTGACTCGGCACACGGCACCAATCCGGCTTCCGCACATCTCTCGGGTTTTTCAGTCAAGACGATTCGCTCAACACCCGAAGGCTTAACCGATCTCGATCACTTGCGGGAGGTGTGCGCGCACGGCGACGTCGCCGGGCTCATGCTCACCAACCCGAACACGCTTGGCCTGTTCGAAAAAAACATCCAGGAGATTTGCAAGATCGTTCACGACGCCGGTGGGCTGGTGTACATGGACGGCGCCAACATGAATGCGCTCGTGGGCGTGGCGCGCCCCGGTGACATGGGTGTCGACGTCATACACCTCAACCTGCATAAGACTTTTTCCACGCCGCACGGTGGCGGTGGTCCAGGCTGTGGCCCATGTTGTTGCACAAAGGAACTGGAGCCGTTTCTGCCGGTTCCCCGAATTGTGCGTACTGGAAGCGTTAAGTCTGAAACGTTCAACCTCGATTTCAACTATCCGAAATCGATTGGGCGCGTCAAAGCGTTCTTCGGCAACTACGGCATGATGCTGAGGGCCCTGGCTTATATTCAAACGCACGGTTACGACGGGCTTCGCGAAGCTACTGAAGCCGCCGTGCTCAACGCGCGCTACATCGCCCACGGCCTCATCAGCGACTACGAAAAGCCTTTCGAGGCATCGCCGATGCATGAGGTGGTCTTCACCGATAAGCGCCAATCGCGTAAGGGCGTGCACACGCTCGACATCGCCAAGCGTTTGATCGACTACGGGTTCCATCCGATGACGATCTACTTCCCGTTGATTGTTCAGGGTGCAATGTTGATCGAGCCAACTGAATCAGTGGGCCACCAGGAATTGGATCAGTTTATTGAAGCAATGCGTTCGATCGCGCGCGAAGCTGTTGAAGATCCTGATTTGGTTTTGAATGCTCCACATTCAACTCGGATCGGCCGCCTCGACGAAGCCGCCGCCGCCCGCAAACCTGTTCTCCGCTGGAAACCAAAACAAGCTGCCAGCTCCGGTTAGACTTTAGTTTGCTTCTGATAACTCGGTTATAATCTTTCCGTTATGACCCCGGAAGAAGAAGATTATTTCCTCAACCCTCCGCCTGGTTCTGCCGCCGCGCTAGCTGTCGCATTTGGGATCGACCTGACGCTCACCCTCGAGAACCTACGACTCACGCCTGAAGAACGAATCCGCAAACTGGACAATTTCATCCTGGGTGTCGCGGGGCTGAAAGCATCAGCGCGCAGATTGGGTCCGAGAGATGCAATCGATAACCAGAATAATTGAAGAGCCACTTGAACTGCTCGGCAAACATGCGGTTGACTGCGTGATCATAGGCGGAGTGGCAGCCACTCTCTACGGTTCCACAAACCTAACGAACGACCTGGATGTTTGTTATTCCAGAACCGCCGAAAACCTGGAGAGGCTGGCCAAGGCGCTTCTCTCGGTTAACGCGAAGCTCCGTAACGCCCCACGCGACCTCCCGTCTATTCTTGACGCAGAAACGTTGCGACGTGGTGTGAACTTCACCTTCTCAACTGATGTCGGAAATCTTGATTTGCTTGGTGAAGTGCGCGGAGTGGGCTTCTACGAACAAGCAATCTCCGACGCCATTAGGTATGAATTGTTTGGTTATTCGTTTCCGGTTCTTGAGATCGGAAAACTAATTGTGGCAAAGCGGACCGCTGGTCGTGGAAAGGATATGATTGCGGTGGTGGAATTGGAAGCTATCCGCAGCCGCGAGACGAAGAAGGACCAGCCGTAAGGCCTTTGAAGACTATCCTTCCCACCCTGTCGGATTGGTACTTCCCGCAGCGATTTTTCTTCCTTCTGACGGAACCTGCAACAACGCTAGCCGCCGGACAATTCGCCCGTTGATGAGGTGTTCCTCAACAATCTCCGCGACATCGCCGGCTCGTACCTGCGCATACCAGACTCCGTCCGGGTAAACCATCACGGCCGCTCCGATCGCGCAAAACCCCACCGAGCCACACTCCGTCACCAGGATCTTCCCTTTCGGGTTCTTGCCCTTTTTTGCCTTGCCAAAGAGTAGATCACGGGAAATCAGCTCGCGTTCAAACGCAGACTTCACTTCAGCGCTGTCGACCACCGAACAGGATTTTCCAGTACAAACGAACACGTGATGACGGATAGGCGCCGTCGCCACCGGAGCCAGGATTGCCAGCGCCTCCACGCTTTTAATGAGAGGGTTTTCAGCCATCGAAACGTACCTTTGTTAGGCATGTTAACACACGGCTCCGGCCCTCGGCCGTGGCGGCAAGCGTTACGGAGACCGAGCTCAGAATCTGAGGTGAATACCCAGTGGGTATCGTTTTCTCTGCCCCAACGGGGCTTCGGCCTAAAGCCCAGTGTTGCCGAGCTTTGGCGGCTACCCTGGGAAGGGCAAACAATTGACTTTCAACCGCAACGCGGTTGCGACTGCTTTCCGGATTCCGTGGAATGACGCCACCGCGTTGCGGTTGAGATCCCAATCCTCTTTCCATCCCAGGGTAGGCGCCAAAGCTCGGCAACCCTGGGCTGTAACTCGTAGCCCCCGTTGGGGCAATAAGCACTCGGCGCTCTCGCGCTCGTTTTTTTATTGACTGCTCTCGTTGGTACTACGTTTTCCGACCTCTCAACTTTTGCTGGCGATGAATACATTGTAGAATGACGCGCAAGAAGGGCGACCGCTCTCGAGACCGCGTTGGAGTTGAGCGGTTCTCAATCGGTCGCCCAAATTAATGTAACGGACTGTTTCAAAGCTAACCGCTATGGCAACCGGCCTCGTCATTCATATCTCATCGGGCCAGGACAAACACACAGAAGTCTTGACCGAGAAGCATATTCGCATCGGCAGTTGCGACGACTGCGAGGTCCACCTGCGTCTATCTTCTCTGCCGGAGGGTGCGCCGGATGACCATGCACTGCTTGAACTAACGCGCACGAATGGGTTTTACCGCGTCGCAAACTTTGATGGATCGCTAGGTCTCACTCATAACGGCCAACCGCTCGAACCGAATACTGAAATCAAAGACGGCGATGAAGTCTCTGTTGGAAACTCGGCACTGGCTCTACAGTTTTTTCCGATTCGCTCACTGCCCGCAGTAATTAACCCTTCGGTTCGCGAAGCCCAGGTGGCGCCCTTTATCGAGCAAGCCGCAATTGAGTCGGCCGCAACAGCGCGACGCGACGACGCCAAGGTTTTTCTGCGCGAGTTTACACGTGAGTTAGTCAGAGAGATTAAACTCAGCACAAAGCTGATCGCCCTCGGGATCGCAGTGGTGCTGGTCGGCGGAATTCTTTACCTCGGGTTCGCGTCGTTTAGGGAAATGCAGCGCACACGGCGCTTGATTGATGATCAGCGGGCACAGCTCGCGCAGGCACAAGAACAGGCCGCGCGAATGAATCAGTCACTGGCAGACAATACTCGGTCAAACAAGGAAATTCGAGATAGTCTATCGCTCGCTGTAAAACTGCGGAATGATTATGGCAGCGGTGTCTGCTTGATTGCCGGCTCGTACTACTTTGTTGAAGCAGGTACCGGCCGGCCGCTGCGCTATTCTGAAGCACAAACTACTGAAAGCGGCGGCGCGGTCCAGTCAAGTGATGAGCCCACCTCGCTTACTCCCGAAGGCAAGGCCGCTATCGCTGAATACGAGTTTGTGGGAACCGGCTTCTATGTCGGAGATGGCTTTGTCATCACCAACCGTCACATTGCCCAACCATGGCTGGCAGACGATCGAGCGCAGAGTTTAAGCAGCAGCGTGAGGGGCCAGCCGCGGCTCAAGAAGTTGAACGCATATTTTCCAGACCATCAGCAACCCATCCCTTTGAAGTTCAAGGCGGCGGGAACCCGGGACGATCTTGCCGCTTGCCTTCTGGACACGAAGGACATACCAACCGACATCCCTACGCTTCCACTTGAAACGGACAAAGATGCGGTTGCGGTTGGCAAGACAGTTGTGATGATGGGTTATCCCTTGGGGCCGGATCGTTTGATGGCGCTTTTCGATGACGCAGAGTCGCGCGGTATCCAACAAAGGTACGGCGGCTCGTTGGACACTCTTCTCGGCTATCTGGCGGAGAAGCGACGCATACAGCCTCTTACGACGCAAGGCAACATAACCGATCTTGACGTTCGGCGAATCGCTTACGACGCGCGCACGGCGGAAGGCGGTTCAGGCGCACCGGTGTTTGGGCCAACCGGCCGCGTCATTGGTGTGAATTTTGCGGTGCTGGCCGGTAATCAGGCGTCAAACTTCGCGGTCCCCATCCAGTATGGAATCCCTCTGCTCGAGCGAGCGGGTTGGAAATTCCCATCGGATAAAGATCCGAACGAGGTAGAAGGCGCGCCCGCGCCTCAGAAATAGCCCCACTAAAGATTCCGAACAAACAGTAGAGGATAATGCACCCTCAAAGAGTGCAAACCCGGAATACGTCGCGGAGCGATCTCATTAGCACCGTGGCTTTAGCCCGGTGACCAGGGCGGATCTCAACCTGTTAACCGTTTCTAACGGTTTTGTTTCGGCTTAAAAGAAACCGTTGGAAACGGTTCAGAACGTTTAGGTGGTTCTCGATCACCGGTCTGAAGCCACGGTGCTAATGAGGTTGCTCCGCGTGAACCGAAGGATATGAGTTTCTCTGGCCAGCCTGCTCTGCAACTCCCACACCTTCTGCACGCATCGTATCCACGTCTTTAAGAATCCAATTAAATTGGACCAAACGCCGCGTTCCGAGGTTTTTAGTTGATCGTGTATCATCCCCGTCGAATCAGTCCAGGCACGATGATTGCCATTATTCCTGTGTGCCTGTTTTAACGTCATTATTGTCTATAATAGATTTAACAACGACGCAGTAAGATCGCGCCATCAGAAGGAAAACCAACGGTTTTGAAAACTCCTAAGGGACACCGCCTCTGCCCCGTAAGAGCCCAGCGACGTCGAACCTCGGTGCTGGTTTTTCTTTTCGTCGTCTCCTTAATTCCCACGCGCCCGTTTCTCGGACCTCCGGCACAAGCACAGAATCCTTCAACGACCGCCGCGGCGACGACATCAGAGGTCTTTCGTCTCGAACGTGTTTCCGTTGAAGGCGGCGCGGAGCTGATTACTGTTCACGCAAAATTGAGCGGACTTGAAACTTCCGCGTCTGCAGCAGAAGCCAGCCAATGGGTCCCGATGGTTACAGTCCTTCGCGACACCCTCGGTGACTCGAGCCCGGAAAACGATCGCCTCCGATATGTTTGGCCACTGACATACACGCGCCCGACTATGCGGCAACGTTTCCTGGGCGCGATACCGTTTCTTTACGCGAGGGTTGGCAACAAGAAACACGTTTCCGATAAAGCGCCGCCTCCGGTTATGGATCTCGCCGCCCCGGATCGTGATGTTTGGAACCGAATCTTTTGGACGGCGCTCCAAAGTTTGTTGTTGGATCCCTACGGCACGCCGGTGAAAGCTTCGACGCGCTCCTACCGGCAAAACGTGTCGGACTATCGTAAGGCGCACATAATTCGCGCGCTCTCGGTACTATCTCTTTACCAGGCGATACAGGGAGGCGACGGAGGCGAGGGCCGTGGACCAAATGTGCGGCCGGCATTCACCGAATCCGAACTCGCCGAGATTCAGGCGCGCCTGCTGTTGACCGACAAAACATTCGGCGGGCTGATCGACAATCTTCAACTCGCGCGTTACAGCGATAAGAGCTCTACCAGCGCTCTCGATGAACGCGGACACAACTGGGAACTGCTGCGACAAAGGGCCGAAGCCGAGTCGCTCTATTTCGAACCATTGCAGATGCCTGACGGCAGCACTACCCACGCCTTGCTTTGGGTCGCCCGGGAGGATCTTGAAAAGAATCAGTCTCGGCAGTACGTCAAACGTTTCTTGAACATCGAATGTCCATGGACCGACAAACAACTTAAGAATTGGCGAGGTCATGTTGAGACCCGTTATTTCGATTCGGAGAGTCGCCCGGTTTCCCCTGACGAGCCTGGCGCGCGAGCGGTCGAGATGATTCCGCTGGCACTTTATGGACTTGATCACCCGAAGATTCCGATTTTGCTCGTTGATTTTCGCGATGGACTAAACCCCAAGAAGCGCGAGATGTCGCGCCGCGTGCTTCAGGACGTTACGCGCAATGTCCTTTCGCTTTCACGCTTTGGCGACGTCCCTTACTTTCTCGGGCGCACGGTTTTTGATTTTGTCACCGGCAGACGTGGGATGGACGTTAACCAACCTTCCCGTTTGCGCACGTATTCCCAGTTGAAGTTGTTGCTGGCTTTGAATCAATCGCTCGATTCGGAGTTGCGTGAAGAGATCGGGAACCGTGCAGAGAAGGTTTCGCTCAATCCGTTCGAGAATGATCTGAAGGCAGAAGCACGCGTTGCCCGACAACAGTATGCCGCACTGCTCAAGTATGCGAGGTCGCCGAAGGGCTTGCCCGCGATGCTTGGTCGTGACCGCCGCGCGGAGTTAGTCGCACACAAGCACGAAAAAGTGGAACGTGCGTTGTTTCGTTTGGCAAACATTTTAAGTTTCGGAAAATATACGCATCGCGAGAAAGACAGTCCCGAGATTGAAGCGCGGCTCGACATTTCAAGACGGCTGGACTATCACACACGCTTCCTTCGACAGGTCGCCCAATCCAGCCCGCAGATCGACGTCGTCTGGAACCTGGAGGACGTCAACCGTTCACTGCGGTTTATCGCGGAACATGGATCGGAAGCCGACTCTCGGGCGATTAGCGCCACTGCGGAAATCTTCTCTCGCACGCAGGACAACGAGACGCGACGCACTTGCCTGGAGAGTCTTTCGCGTATCGACAATCCGAAAGCCAGAAAAGAATTGATCCGAATTTCGCAGAATACCGATCTGGATCCGGCCTGGAAGCAGTTGATTACTTCCTACCTGCACAGTCCCAAACGCATGGAACCGCTCGCGGCTTCCGATGCAACGACACGTGCTAACGGCTCTGCGCAGCAGTAGAAATGATCTTCAGGGCCAGACTCCATACACGACCGTCTTCGATCAGGGCAAACGCTCATCTCGTTTTTCTCCGCCTCATCACCGCCGTTTTTATATCGCTGATCCCATCTCTTTGTTCTGCCGAAACAAAGCGAGTGGTGATCATCAGAGTCGATGGTCTTCCTTACGGCTTGCTCGACAGCTTCGCTAAAGAGCGTGACCAGCATACCGGCAAGAGTCGCCTGCCATGGATTGACCATGTCTTCTATCAACGTGGTGCGCGGCTTTCCAATTTCTACACTCGCGGGATGAGCCTGTCGGCGCCGTCATGGTCCCTTCTGGACACGGGCCAGCATTTGCAAATCAAAGGCAACGTCGAGTTTGACCGCTACACGTTGCACACGTACGACTATCTCAACTTCATCCCGTTTTACTTGAAGAGCGCTGCGGGCCAACGCATCGACATGCCCGGGACAGAAGTGCTCGACTCGCTCGGTTTGCCACTACTCTTCGACGCATTTGCACACGAGGACAGGTACATAGGTTTCCAGCTGTATCAGCGAGGTATGCGCTTCGCTACGCTCAAGGACGCGATGCAAACGCGCTTTATGAAGCGCCCCAGAGAGTTGTTGGATGAGTGGACCATGGGACTCGATATGCGCACACCATTCTTCGATCAGATGGAGCGCGAACTGAAAACTAAGCTTAACGATCCCAACAGCCGATACCTTGATATATACGTAACGGGATTTGATCACGTTGCTCACCATGTCAACGATCGCCGCTCTCATTTTTCCGAAATGCAGATTATCGATGCGTTGGTGGGACGCATCTGGACAGCAATCCAGAAAGCTCCACAGGCGCAGGAGACGGCCTTAATCGTGATTTCCGACCATGGATTCAACACGAGCGAGGGTGTCTACAGCCAGGGCTATAACCTGGTTAAGTTGCTCGGCAGCCCCGCTGGCGGCGGCCATCACGTAATTACGAAACGTCGCCTGATGTTGGACTATTCACTCAAGGGCATTAACTTTCTGGTGCCTCTGATCACCACCACCACCGACGACTCCTTTTATCTGACCGGACAGAGTACCAACTATCCGACTGCCTTACTCGATTTCGACGGCAATGAACGGGCCTCAATCCATCTGCGCGACAGCGACTTGAATTTGCTCCACATCCTTTTGCAGCAATTGCAGCGGAACAAGAAGTCGCCTGCGGTTCGTAGCGCGTTAGTCAACGAATTTTTTAAGACTATCGATAACCGGCGGGCTGAGTGGCAAAACAGTCTTGACGAACTTAACCAGGAGCTCGTGGCTTTGCGGGTTCAAATCGACAAGCAGCGCCAACTTTGGGAAGCAGAGCCTAAAAAGTTTTCTCCTGAAGAGATTCGGTTGGGCCGCGACGACCAGAAAAAGCGCGTCTACGCTCAACTCGAGCGCTGGATGAGCCAGGAGAAGAGTTATACGGAGTACACACATACGCTCGGCAATCTTCTGGCGCTGCTGAAAGAAAGCTTCGCCGCAGATAAACTAAAATTAGACAAACTAAAAATTGAAGACCTCATCGCCAAACAAACGATGGGTGAGCGCAATAGCGTATATGATCTGCAAAACTACATCGTCGGTCTCACGCCCGGCGGGCTGCAGGTTAAGCCGGATGGCTCACTCGATATGGTGAACAGCTTCAGGCGTGTCGACTATCTTGCTTTGCTCCACAGCATCGCCATGCGAAACAACGTCCAGCCGAAGGTGACGAACAAACCCATCGACATGATCGCCACACGTTTATCGTCCGCTTTGGTGGCTCCCGTGCTCGGCGAAAACGGACTGACCGCGGATGTAGTGTGGGTTTATGGCGGTCGTGACAAGCAAGCATTAATACTCGCGCGTGAGAACGAACGCGGCACGCTTAGCCTTCGTTATCAGCCAATCCGAAACCTGAGGCAGGACGCCGGCGGTCGCGTTCACTTTGAGGCGGTGAATTGGGAGCCGGGCTTTCCGCTGCACATCTTCGAAGATTCCGAGCTTGATATACCGAGTGGGGATCGACACGCGTGGTTGAGCCAGTGGCACACAGACGTCGAATGGCTTAGGGCCTTACACAAAACTAAATACTCAAATGGCCTGATTGGCCTTTATGAAGAGATTGCCCGACACCCAACTGAGAGTCTCGCTCTCGATGCGCCCGGGCTATCCAATCGTGAACGGCTCATGCGCCGATTTGCCCGGCGTCAGCGCGAACTCATCGAGACGGACCTGTTGTTGATTGCCAACGATCACTGGAACTTCGACGTGCGCGGTTTCAACCCCGGTGGCAACCATGGTTCGTTCTTCCGCATTTCCACGCGTTCGACATTCATGTTAGCCGGTGGTGACGGCACAGGGATTCCCCACGCGAGGTTGATTGAGGAGCCGTACGACAGTTTGAGCTTTGCGCCAACAGTGCTGGCGTTAACTGGGAATTTACGCGATGATAACTCTCCCGTTTCAACACTGTGGAATAAAGGGTTTCGGCGTTTTCCCGGACGTGTGGTGCGTGAAGTGTTGCGGAATCAGAACCCGAAGCGATAGTGGGATCAAACTGATTCGCCTCAGCGCCAAAGGCGCGAAATGTAACAGCCTGGGGCAACGCCCCAGGTAGGCCAAATGAGATTCTCTTAGCGCTGAAGGCGCAAAATGATTTTGAGGAGACGACTATTACTGTCCTTTGTTGCACACCGATTCCGCATGTCGCGCCTTCAGCGCTTCCTAGCCTCGTTTACTTCCACCTGGGGCGTTGCCCCAAGGCTATTATATTCCGCGCCGTTGGCGCTGAGAGCCGGAGTCTTACGACTCCGGTAACGGGGGCAGTTGCAACTCCTTGACGATTTCCGAAAATCAGTTGGTTGATATTCCGCCCGACGAAGTTAGCGAGCTGGATGAGCTCGTTGATCAATCGGAACCCGCCTCCACAGATAAGACTCGCCGTTCCTTCATCTGGCTACAAGCGCTTGCCTTCCTGCTTGGACTCGGACTGCTAATCTACGTTATCAATCTCGTCGGCCTGCAGCCGCTGTTTGACGCGCTCCTGCGTATTGGTTTCGGGTTCTTCATCGTGGTTGGGATCAGCGGCCTCCGTCACGTGTTCCGGACCATCGCTATGTCCGCGGCCGTCCCCGCCGAGCATCGCCGCTTTACCTTTCTCCAGGCATTTGCAGCTCGGCTCGGCGGCGAAGCGATCAGCTTTCTTACTTTTACTGGACCACTGCTGGGCGAGGCTACTAAAATTGCACTCTTGCGTAAGCGCGTACCGCTCACTTACGGCGTGCCGGCGCTGGTTGTCGACAACCTTCTCTACAATCTTTCCGTCGTCTTCTTTATCCTGAGCGGCGCGTGCGTAATGTTGTTTACGTACAACCTCCCTGCTCCCGTCTACTATGCACTGATTACCATCGCGTCAGTCGCCGCGCTCGGCATCCTGGCGGCAGGCCTCGCAGCCCGCCGCCGCATCATGCTGGTAACCTGGCTGTTGGACCAGATGGCAAGGCTGCGACTCAGCCCTAAAGTTATTCTCAAACGCCGCCAACACATCAATCACATCGAATCGAAAGTTTACGATTTCTACAAACATCATCCTGGCGTCTTCTTCGGCATGATTGCCTGTGATCTGCTGGCCCACACCTCGAGCGTGATTGAAGTCTACGTCACTCTGCGCATGCTTGGATTCACGCCCGGCGTTGCGCAAGCGTACATTATCGAGTCACTGACAAAGGTCATCAATTTTGTTTTTGCGTTTGTGCCGGGTACCATCGGCGTATATGAAGGCGGAACTGAGGTGGTATTGCAGGCGCTCGGTTTTGCGGCGGCAACTGGACTCGCGCTGGCGCTGGTGCGCAAAGCGGCCACCATCTTTTGGACGTCGATCGGATTATTGATACTGACGTGGCGAACTCTGCCAAACGCGTGGGGACGAGTTTTAGATCGAAGTCCACGCTTGCGAACACTTATGGATAGCCTCGTACTTTCAAACATCAGCCACCGGCCGGCACGCACTGCAGTCAGTGTACTTGGCACCGCAGTTGGAGTTTTGCTAATCGTGTTTACTGTTGGCCTCGCTCATGGAGTGCTGCGAGAACGCGGACGTCGCGAGGGCAACATCGGCGCTGAGATCATGGTTCGCGCTGAAGGCTCGCTCGGCTTCGGTGGTCCCGCGACCTTTGCGTTGCCCATTTCCAGGGCTGCAGAGATCAACGGTATAGAAGGAGTTCGTGCGGCTACCCCAATCGGACAAGCGCTTGACCGGAGTGATTCGGGTTTCGGGACGCGTTTGCTGGACGGGATCAAGTTCGATGAGTATGCAACGCTGACCGGCGTTACCATTCGCGAAGGCTCAAAACTAACCGGCGGCGATCAGGCCATCGTCGATCCGATTTGGCAGCAACAACGCAATGCCGCGGTCGGCTCGACAGTCCAACTTTTTGAACGTCCCTTCACCATCGTGGGCGTGTATGAGCCTCCGGGCGGTGGCCGCATCAAGATTCCTCTCGAGACAATGCAGGATCAGGAAGGTGCTGAAGGTAAAGCCTCTGCGATTCTTGTCGCCGTTAATGACCCGGCGAAGCAGGAGGAAGTTGCGGCTCGGATCAAGGAACGTTTCCCGGAGGATCAAATTGTCTTCACCAGAGACTTGCCTGAGATTTATGCCTCCGGTGTACCTGCGCTCAACGTCTTCATCCAGGTTGTGGTGGGCGTTGCCGGCGCGATCAGCATGCTGGTAATCCTGCTTGCCATGTACACCACGGTCACCGAGCGTACACGCCAGATCGGCATCCTCAAGGCCTTGGGAATGTCGAAGACCGGCATCGCCTGGGTCATAGAGCAGGAAGCGATCCTTGTCAGTTTGTTAGGGGTCCTGGTTGGGATAGGTCTTACTCTCGCGGCGCGCTTCTTTGTGATGCGGACCACAACCCTCGTAGTAGAGATTGAGCCGTGGTGGATCTTCATAGCCTTCCTCGTCGGCATTGTTGGCGGCAGCATCGGCGCACTCTACCCAGCACTACGCGCCGCGCGCCAGGATGCGGTGGACGCGCTCAGCTACGAGTAGGACAGACATTCCTGTCCAACTGCAAAGTAAGGAGGACCTAAATGGCGAAATATGATCTAGCAATTTCGTTTGCTGGTGCGCAGCGACTGCCTGCTGAGTCATTGGCACGTCAGCTGGATGCAGCAGGTTATTCTATTTTCTACGACCAATTCGAGGCAGCGGAACTTTGGGGGCGTGATTTATCGCTGAAGCTTGGAGATGTTTACGCAAAGGATGCTCGTTACTGTTTAGTCATCTTGTCTAAGGAATATGTAGAGAAAGCTTGGACGAATTTCGAGAGGCAGAGGGCTATCTCCCGATTTATGCGAGAGAAAGGGAACTATATTCTCTGCTTAAAGCTGGACGACTTAGATCTGCCTGGTTTACCAGAAGTAATAGGTTACATTGACTTTCGAAATCTTGATGAGGAAGCAATTGGAACTTGCAGGCATGCGATCAGACCATTAAGAAATGCCCGGAGAATTTGAGATTCTTGTCCTCCGTTTAGATAGTTGACTTGTCCGCACGGCGGGCACAAGTGCCCGACCTAAACGGGAAGCGTAGTAGACGTAAGCGCGGAGATTAGATTCCGGGAGCGGTCGCGATCAAGCCGCGTCGAGACTTTCAGAGGACCCGGCGCAGGAAGCCCAGCTCGAACGCGACGGACAGCCACACCGCGACATCGGCGAGCACTTGCCCCGGCTCTCTTCCACTCTCCACCGCTGCAACCTGCACGGGCGGGTAGATTGACGTGGGGCGCTCGCAGGCCCTCAGAAAAGCGAACTGCCAGAGCGAAATCTCTCCCATGTGCGGGCGATAGTTCGAGCGTCCCACCGCGACGAGCGAGGCGCGCGGCTCGGGCGGCTCGGGAAACTCGCCCCTGTCCGAACTTCTCAGAAAATCCACCAGCGGGAACTTCATCTCCAACAGCCGCAGGCACGGCGTCGCCTGTAGGGTCAGCTCCTCGCCGAAGACATCGAAGGGCGAAAGAGGCTCGGCGGCCGGCGGGTCGTCTTCGGTGCCGCGCGCGCGCAACACTTCGGCCCGCGCACGCTCGATTCGCGCCAGCTCGGGCGGCAAGTCGAGCATGGCGCTGATGCCGGTGTCGAGCGTCCAGTCCTTCGGTTTCGTCTCCTGAAGGAATCGCGGGAAGTCCGCGCCGAGGTCGTACAGGCTGTGCGACCGCGGCGGCATGGTGATGAGGTAGGCTTTGGCGAAGGCGTCGAAGACCGTATCGCCGACGAAGCTGCGCAGGACGGGGAAATCCGCGCGCATGCATTCGAGCAGCCGGAGCACGTAGCCGCCGGTGTAGACGGCGAGACGTTCGCGGGCAGAGAGGCCTCGCCTTTCGGCCACCACGTCCTCGGCGCGCAGCCCGTGCCGCCGTGCGGCCGCGTCCAACTTCTCGCCGAGGCCGCCGCGCTCGGTGACGACGGTCTTCATCCAGTGCTGCAAGAGACTCAGGGACTGTTTAGACATCGCTCGTTGACAGTTGGAAGCCGACCGGGTTAGAGACCGCGGCCTCCGCGCCGGACTTGCGGACGGGGGCGCCGGGGTTCTCGCCCCGTAGCGCCGCCTCGGCCTTGCGCAGCTCCGCGACCAGCTCGGGGAAATCCGGGATGTTCGCGTCCCACTCAAGCAATGTCGATACGCCGCCGGTCAACTCCTGGGCCAGCTTGTACAACTCCCACACGGGCGCCGGCACGGGCTGGTCGTGCGTGTCCACGAGGTAGCGCCCGCAGTCCGTCGGCCCCGCGAGGTGAATCTGCACGACGGCGTTGTGCGACAGGCTCCGAATGTAGTGCTCGGGGTCGAAGCCGTGGTTGTAGCCAGACACGTAGACGTTGTTCACGTCGAGCAGCAGCCCGCACCCGGTCTCGCGCGCCAGCTCTGAGATGAAGTCCCACTCGGCGATTGTCGAGTCCTTGAACTCCAGATAGCTCGAAGGATTCTCCAGCACTAGCGGCCGTTCCAGAAAGTCCTGAATCTGCCGGACGCGCCCGGCCACGTGACACAGACTCTCCTCGTTGAACGGCATGGGCAGGAGGTCGTGCGTGTTGAC
>Ga0190270_10000215_pt1 | contig 25363 bp, 11 predicted proteins | sample Popmic320T_FD_133748 | JGI IMG/M metagenome (GOLD analysis project Ga0190270, IMG submission 133748) | Populus adjacent soil microbial communities from riparian zone of Weber River, Utah, USA - 320 T | ecosystem: Environmental > Terrestrial > Soil > Riparian zone | place: USA: Utah | collected...
ACGCTTTCAGCGTTATTCACTCGTACCTTCAGTTTTCACACAGCCTCGGAAGCGCGGGATGCTGCAGGCGCCTGGCGTTAACAAGGGCTTAGCAGTTTTATATTGAGTAGCCCAAGGTTCCCGCGCTACCGCGCTGGTTCTGTAAATCGTTGCCTGCAATCAAATTGCACGAGTCCAGATGAGGCCTATCTCTTCATTAGAGATTTGACCTCGGGGCTCATCGCACGCTCAGCGCGCCACGCGTGAGTACGTAATCCATCGATCACTGTCCAGGTCGTGTGACAACGCGTGCGAATATTTTCCTCGTACACGTCACCCCAACTCCCATCCTCGTTTTGCGTCGCCAGCAAATACGCGGTGCCGCGCATTATGAGCGGGTGACTGCAACGCAAGCCGAAAGCTTTGAGCGAGTCGAGCAACTCGCCCAACACCTCCGGGTCGTCTCTCTCACACGCGGCGGCGACATTCGCCTTCAGAAATGCAAACTCGTGTGGCAGCCGCCGTGGGGAGAGCCGGTAAGTGCTGTAATCGTTCAGGGTATAGACGACGTGTGTTACCGCATAAATCGCCTCGCGCAAGAGCTCAACATCATCCGGAACGCCAGCCGGGTAAGGGCGCATCGCCGGAAGCCACTTAAGTGCATCCAGATAGCGAGCTCCGAGGAGTACGCCGCATCGTTCGCTAATGAAGGTGGTAACTAAGGCTCGCATCCAAACGCGATATCGACTCTGAATCTCTAAACGCCTCCGACACTTCTTGCAGAACTTTCGCCCGCGCTCATTCTTCAGTCCGCAGTCACATGTATAGGACAGATCATGCGGGGGAGGCTCGACGAGCGGGTCGAAACCCAGCACGTCCTGAGCGGAAAACCCTTTGGCAGCGGCGCAGATTTGCGCGTTCAGCGCGACATCCTTTAAACCAATGCGACTGAGCGCGTAGCGGACTAAAAGAAAGTCAAGAATAAGATCCGGCCCTGCATTCGTTGGGATCCACTGGTACGCACGACCCCACCGGCTGCCAAGTCTTTGTGCCCGTGACCTGGCCAGTTGGCGTAAGTCCACGTCACGCGACGTAGCGCCCACCAGCGCGAAGCAGCAGACCAACAAGCTCCCATAACTATCAAAGCCTTCTGGAGTGCGCGCCAGGCGATAGATGAAATCCAGCCCCCGCTTGATTGATCCCTCGGTGCTGGTCTGATCTCGTCTTTTGGTCATCGGGAAGTCTAAGTGACGTCAGTTCGACCCTGCGCAAAGGCGCCTCCTTGGAGCCTTTGCGCTGGTCGTACTGCAGTGTCGATTCGAACCAGATCGTTTATCCACACTCATATTGATTACGATCTACTGCTTAAGTTATTGACAGCTTGGAAGAAAACTTATATACAGTGCCCTCGGTTTTAAGATTGGTCCAAAGCTGCTGTTGCAGATTTCGGACCCCCCACAATCAGAACAGAAAGGAAACTCACCATGGGAGAAGACGGATCTAGAATACTAAAAGGCGGCGAGCCTAAGAAGAAGGCCAAAAAGAAAGCCGCCGCCAAGAAAGCCGCCCCAAAGAAAGCCGCAAAGAAGAAGGCTGCGAAAAAGAAATAGCCGAGCTTTAAGCCCAGCCAATTCTCCTATTCAAGACCGCGACAGTGCCCATTCCACGGGTCATTTTCGCGGTCTTCAATTGTTTACAAAAGCGTCTAGTTTGTCCCAACCTTATTCCGAGAGACGGATCTTCCGCAGGAGCTCGACTACGCGCGCGTCTTTCCGCAGATCATCCAGGCGCGGGTCCATCTTCACTTCCGCTACGGGCATATAGTGATCGTCGGCAGCTTTTTGTAAGACCGCCACCGCCTGTTCTTTATCACCTAGCAACGCATGAAGGTAAGCCGCTTCTTTTGGAAGATACAGGTTTTGCTTCCCCGGTTGATTCAACTGCTCTGATATCTTTCGCGCCTCGTCTTTCCGGCCCATCAGGGCATATGCCTGCGCTAGCGCGTATGTGATCTCGCCATCGTCGGGGTCTGCCGCATGTGCCTTTTCGAGTTCAGCCGCCGCCTCCGAGTACTTCTGCTTCAGTTGATAGATCTGCGCAATGTAAGTGGACATCACGCGAAACTTTGGCTCGATCTCCAGAGTCTTCCGGCACTGTTCCAGGGCTTTGTCATAATCGCGCGCATAAAGAAGTATGACTGCGAAGTCTTTGTTAATGCCAAGCGAAAGAGGATCCAGTTGCTGGGCCTTTTTGATCTCCTGAAGGGCCTGATCCAGCTTGCCTTGCACCAACAACTGTGCCGCATACCAATGGCGCGCGGTGGCATACTTTGGATTCAACTCAATCGCCCTGCGATACTCATTCTCTGCTCCCTGCCAATCCCACTCCGTAACGGCCTTGATGGAGGCCAGCGATGTGTGCGCCTCGGCGAGAGTGTCATCGTATTTGAGTGCCAGTGTTACGGCGCCCTTCGCTAAAGCGTAACCCTCCTGGGGAGCCAGGAAGCCATAATCACTTCGGAGCGTGTAGCAATCCGCTAGCCCGGTATAGGCCAACGCGTAATTTGGATCTTTAACAATCGCTTCTTGAAAAAAAGTAGTCGCCTGTTTGAAACCCTCTTCCGTGCGCTTGTTCCAGTGATAGCGCCCCTTCAAATAGGCTTCGTACGCCTCGCCGCTTTGGGTGTCGGTCTTGGACAATTGGGTCTCATCCGCCCCCGTCAATTTCAAGCGGAGTTTGTCGGAAACGTTCCTGGCAATTTCATTTTGGACAGTCTGGATATCGGCGATTTTTCGCTGATACATGTCGCCCCAAATCTGGCGGTTACCTTGAACGTCGATCAGCTGAACAGAGATCCTTAACTCGTCGCCCTCTTGTTTGATCTGCCCGGTCAGCAGTGCACGCACACCCAATTCACGCCCGATCGTCTCAAGGTCGAGGTTCTTATCCTTGTAGCGAAAGACCGAGCTTCGTGCGATTACTCTCAAGTTCGCCAATTGAGAAAGGTGGTTAATGATGCTCTCGGTAAAGCCGTCGCTGAGATACTCGCGGTCCGGATTAGCCATGAATTGGGGATCGTTGGACGCATAACTAAATGGCAAGATCGCTAAGGAGTCGAGCCGCTCAGCCGTGAGCCATCGGGTAGCAAAAACCACTAACAGAACAAGTGCTACTACTGACGCCAGGACGGTCCATTTATGCCGTTGGGCTTGGTTGAAAATGCGGTCTGCCACGTTTTCCTGCGGCGTGATCGCTGAGACCTCTTTGATGGTAGTGCTGATTGGCTGAGTGTCGTTGGCCGTGAGTTTGGTGGGCAGTTGTTTTAAGTCGGTTAGCAACTCGTCGGCGCTTTGATACCGCTCCGCTTTGTTTTTGCAAAGCATCTTGTTCAAGAGGGCCTGTAGCTCAGGCGAAACTTGAGTTTGAAATTGCTCTGTCGGTATTGGCTCGCTCAGCAGGATTCGCGACATCGTGATGGCAGTGCTCTTATCTTTGAAAGGGTGCTTTCCAGCCAGCACTTCATAGAAGGTCACGCCGAGACTAAAGATGTCGCTGGTTGCATCAAGCGGCTCGCCCTGTACCTGCTCCGGCGACATATAAGGCATGGTGCCGATAATATGGCCGGGCGTACTCAAGAGGGTGGCAGTTGAGGCGTCACGGTCCACGTCATCGTCCGGGCGCATTAGCTTAGCCAGGCCGAAATCCAGGATCTTCAGCTGTCCACGCGGCGTTATCATCAGGTTATGCGGTTTGATATCGCGGTGAACAATGTCGTATCTGTGGGCCTCAGCGAGTCCTTCGGCAGCCTGCTCTGCCATAGCGAGGAAAGCGCTGATTGATAGCGCCTTGCGGTCCATCTTGTCCGCGAGCGTTTCACCTTCGATGTATTGCATCACGATATAGGTGAGCGACTCTGTTTCGTTGACATCGTAGATGGCACAGATGTTGGGGTGGTCCAACTTGGCTGCGGCTTGAGCTTCTCTGACTAGCCGCTTCCTGAGGGTTACTTCGGCAATCGCGTCCGCCTTCAAAACTTTAATTGCGACTTTGCGATTGAGCTTGGTATCAAGCGCCAGATAGACTTCACCCATCCCGCCTGCGCCCAGCTTTTCGATTATCCGATAGTGCGCGATGGATTCAGCAATCATTGACTCGGTTCAGGGAAACTTGCGAACAAATGATGGGACAGAGTCCAGCCAGGGACTGGACTAAGTAAGGGTGCTTGACGGTGAATTATCGAGCGCCCTCAATATTTTATTACTGACAGCTCGCGGCCAAATTACCTTGGCATCTTACTCGAAAGGGCTGGCTTATGCACACTTTACGGCTTACAAACTTTCATCTGTTAAGCTCTGGAAAAGGGGTGATTTCGGGCTGGCTAGTGATTGGGATACCGCCAGGAAACCGTGTTTCTTGAGTTGAGGATTCAACTCAGCAGCAAAGACTGATGGGCCATCCTTACCACTAAGCGATTAGGTAGTGGGGTAAATCTGTGGCGTTAGCTTTACCAAAAAGAAACCCCAATAATAACGGGCCTTTTCTTTTCTTTCCTCTTCTATCCGACCAATTCGGTCAGGAAACTAAGAAATGACAACGAGAAACTATGGGTGAGATCGTAATTATCAATCATGGGTGAGCTGGTGCTTGCTTTTTCAGTGTTGGAAGAATCTTAATTGCTTTTCCTGCCTTCTGATCAGCCAACCGCAGTTCGTACAGACTTTGGAGATTGAGCCAGAACTGCGGACTGGTACCAAAGAAGTGGCCCAAGCGTAACGCCGTGTCACCGGTGATGGCGCGCTGGCCATTGAGAATCCCAGTAATACGGTTCGTTGGCACCTTTAGCTGTCGCGCCAATTCAGTGGCGCTCATCCCTAGTCCCTCCAATTCTTCGGCCAAGTGCTCGCCGGGATGTATCGCTGTTATTGGCATAAAGCCTTCCTACTTAGTGATAGTCAACAATTTCCACATTGGTTAGCCCCGGCGACCCGTCAGGCCATTCAAAACACACGCGCCATTGGTTTTTTCCCCGTATGCTGTACTGCGCGTTGCGTTTTCCCTTTAGCGCTTCAAATCGATTACCGGGCAACGCAGCCAGATCCAATATTGAAGTGGCGGCTTCAAGACGATCGAGTTTCAAGCGTGCTGAACGTTCAATACCAGAGAACGCTTTGACTCGCTCTCATTTTTGGCCCGTCTCTGGTGCGTCATCCGACGAGCGAGAGCTTTCAAGCTTTTCTCGCAGCGCCATCTCACAACAACCTCGACAGCACGTAAAGGGTCAATGCGACGATCCCAACAAGGAATGTGATCAGAATCAACGTGTCGCATAGACGTCGTAAGTTGTGCCACTTCAGTTTTTCTTTGTGCCAGAAGATCTTTTTATCCGGATCCATCAGGTTGGGGTTTGATTCCTCTGCCGCTGCGTGGGCCCACTGCACTGCAGCGTGCCACCCAATAACGCCGAATAGGATTGTCAGCGCCATCCCCAGCAGCGCCACTATTAAGAGACCAGTCTCTAATGGCGTTAAAGCGGGCGTGGGGGTTGCCGTCCATCTCAAGAAAAAGATCGCCAGTATTGCAGTGGCCAGCCAGACGAGACTCTTGCGATACCAGCCGACGGAAGTCCACGACCATTCCAAGAACTTCTTCCACGTCTCTGTTTTTTCCTTTTCTTCGTCCTTGTCCTCATCTTGCTGAGGCACCTGACCACCACCTCCCGGATAGGCATCGCCCTTTGGCGATGGTCCTACGAGGTCGGGGTCGCCACCAAATCCCTGAACGCGGTCGGCGATTTCACCCAAGTAACGCTTGAAGACCGGATGCCACGGGTCGCCGGCTGAGATGTGCGTGAAAACCCAACGGAGCAGCGAGAGCTTGATGCTTTCGCCATCGAGAAGCTCCGCCTCTTGAAAGACCGGCACTTCGAGTTGGAACGTCCCGATCACCCGCATCTTTGCCCCTGACAACTGGTGCACGACGAGACGATATCGCTCGCCCTTGTTTATCCCGGCAGGAAGCTCAACGGAAAGCAGCCCGAGGATCGGAGTAGTGCGGGCGCCCGGTAGTGGCAGGTAAGCAACGTGCCGCAATTCAAACGACAATGTGTTCCCATCAATCCGAGAAAGCTTGACCGGACTCGACCTTCGTGTCGCCAGGTTTATGACCTCGTCCGCATCAATGTCGGGCATGTAAACCGTAACGCGCGAGCCGCGTGGGAGTTTCCTGCCGTCGAATATAAGCTCGTCGGGACTGCGGCGTCTGAGCCTTCGCGTGGAGATCACCTGTCCGTGGGGGACGATCGACACAGGCATGAGCAAGTCTTTGGCTGTGTTCCCAGAGGGACGAGCAATGAACGTTGTCTGCGCTGTGCGTGTTGCGGCCGCGCCGGGATTGCCTACCGGAACCCACGCGAGGTTGCGCTGCGAGAGGTTATCGTTGTTTGCCGGCGTGCCGGGAGCCGCAGTGTTGGCGTCGGGAATCAGGTCTTCTGCGAAGTGGACTTCTGCGATCAGACATTGGTGATAGTTGCGTACGAGGGCCATTATCGACTGTGGGTTATCAAACGGAATTATTTCGTTGAAGGGGCCATCATCCACCCACGTGGCCGGGATGTGCGGGTCCGTCTGGTTGATGTCGAGCCACGCGCCGAAGTACTGCACCGACTCCGCTCCGGTGGCGGGAATGGTCCGAGCCGTGTCGGGGGGCTGCTCGATCATCTTCTCGCCCGGCGTCACGCGCGGGTTCTCGAAAAACGGGATGGATACAAGCACGGGCCCGAAGTGACCGAGTAGCGGGACTGCGTTCGCGCCTGTCTTGTCTCGGCGGTACGTGGTGCTGGTGTTGAATTCAAGCATTGTCCCCACGGTATTGAACATTCGAAAGAAGACGCGCACGTCGTCGGCGTCTTGTCCCAGCGCCAGGTAGCGCACCTTGGCAATCGCGAAGTTGTAGACAGCCTTTCCTCCGATTGATGTGCGCAGTTCGAGGGCAGAAGCCTCCTGGCCATCTTCGAGGTCCAGGAACGGATGGCTCGAATTGTGATCGGCGCCGTTGTACTGGCCGAGCACTTTCTGTAGATAGTCGAGAGGGGCTTCGTTGTTGTCGAGCGCGGGCGCTCCGGCGGGTGGTGGCACACCGGCGCGGACGTTGAAGACGCGCAGATCCGTGGACAACCAATGTACGTTGCCGCCGGCGACGTCAACCATGAACGGGTTCGGCTTAGTGGTGAGCTGCAGGGTTGTGCTGCAAATAAAGTGGCCGAAGTCCCAGCGCACGAAGATGTCCCGCTCTACGTTAACGTCGTCGTACGCGTCTTCATGGATTCGCACGTCGTAACGCAGAGTGAAACGCTGTGCTCTGTCGGGTGGAAGCGTGTCGTCCTCGAGCCAGGGGTTCTGCGGTTCCAACCGGAAAAGATCCGGATCTATCTCCGCACCGCCACCCGAATCCCAAAAGACAGTTAGCGTGGGCACGGTCGGGTGATTCGCTTCGTGGGGCCGGTAGTTCTCGAGGAACAGCCAGACCGAGTCAGCGAAGACGGCCGCGCCGTCGTTGCCCTTCAGCGCGTCCACTTCAAGTTTGCTGTAGGTGCTACGATTGTTGACAGGCAGACACTCCTGATCGCAGACCCTTAGGATAGCTGCGCGCTCGCACGGACGGCCGTGCCCATTCACCATCGTCGAATCAAGCACGAACAACATGTAGTTGCCTGGTGGAGCGATTCCGGGTCCTTCGGGCGCATTGACGAAAAGCAGATCGTCGTCTTGACCGAAGGTACACACGATGTAACGCTGGTCGGCGTCGAACGCGTGCGTCATCGACCCGCACCGGATAAGCACAACGCGCGAGATGTTCGTGGATGACGACAGCCTGACACGGAACTGGGCGCCATACCCAACGGAAGGCGGCGCCTCCTCAATCCTCACGCGCCCCGCGACAATGTAAGGCGGCGTGTAGGTTTCCATCCTGGTCTCGCCCTGCGTCCAGTCAGACCAGGTCGAGCCGGCGATCCAAACTCTTCCATCGGGCATGAGAAGTGCGACCGAGTGATAACCACGCTTAACCAGAGGCGTTTCTATTTCCTCCCATTCGCCTTCACCGGACACGTACAGCCCCGCGCCCCAGTCAATTGGCGGATGATAGAGCTCGGCCGGAGGAAGGAGTGGTCCACCCTCCACCTCGCCGCCATTTAGGAAAACGGATCCCGTAGGCAGCAACACAGCAGAGCAATGCACACGCGCTTTCGCCAGCGGCGGAGTCCCAGCACTCTCCCATGCGGGATCGTTTGGCTTGATATTAATCTTTTCGGTGCTCGCTGCCCCGCAAGCCAGGACCCAGATGTTATTGGGATCGCTTGGCAGAATTGGCAGCATGACCGAGGTGAAGTCGGATCCGCGATGATAGTCAGAGCTGCCTCCCGAGACGGTCACTCCGTTATATGTGCCGGCGTAGGGGTCATAGAAGCGAAGGCTCTCCTTGGCAATGGTCGAGAAGAAGACGTGACCGCTGGGGGCGAGGTGCAGCCTGGGATACTCGTCGATACCCAGGTTGTTGTTGGATGTCGATTCCGCCGTAAGCTGCATCCACTTATCTTTGTTAGGGGAGTAACGCTCGGGAGTGTTGTTATTATGTCTCGGCCCCTCGCCCTGCTCGTAAACGTAATCGTCGTGCCCGGTGAAGTCCCAATCTGTCGCGTTCCCTTCGTCGTCCCACGCGGTCTCTATTCCGGAGAAGGGGTGCCCGGCAACCGCAAAGACCTCGCCGTTGGCTACCGTGAGCACTGTCGGATACCACCGTCCACCTCCGTAATTGGCCCCAGGCTGGAAGTTCAGATCTTGGATCGGTGAAAAACTACCGGCGAGAGGCGAATACATTTCGCAACGACGCTCGCCGCTATCGTGAGCCTCGTGGCCATGATGCTCGACGTTCTGATTGACTACGCCGCCCGCAATTACCCACCGTCCGTCATTCAGAAACGCGTGCGCCGAGCAGAAGGCCCACCAACCCGGCTTCGTAGAAAGTTGCACGGGCGGCTGATCCAGTGCATCAACATCAAAGATCCACGCCTGATCAGATGTGCCGAAGTACACGATCGCTGCGCCCGTCGGCGTTGGGACCAACGCTACGTGGATGGCTACGATTTCGCTGCTGAGATCGTTGTTGTCGGTATCCGTGAGGATTTCGATTGACATGGCTCTCTCCAGAAAGTGGCTTTACAAACGCTTGGTCAGAGCCGTTGAAGAGAATTCAAGGTAAACCCAGACGCGACCTTCGGTGGCTCAGTCCAACGCTGTGTGAGTCGGGGGGTTGGCTTTGATAATAGACGTCGTGAGGATTCTCGCAGATTAATCGCCTGATTAAAAGAAATTTTGGTATGCGGCTCCATCATCGTCAGGCGGGCAACAATTCATTATGAATACCTACAAAAATGCTCAGGAAAGACGCATGTGCTTGCTGTGCATAGCGTGCCTTTTGTAGTCTTATTTGCAACTCATTGCGGGACAATTGCGGGACAAGCTGTACCTCGAATCCCGATGCTTTCTAGACCCTTGAGGGTACGCCGTTGCGCGATCCTTTCAGCGCGTCGCACTTTGATTTTCACCTCCACTCTTGAACCAAGGCGATTGATGATCGACATCAAAACGATCGACTGTGAAGCGACCGAGGTTCGCGTTTCTGATGCGAGAGAAGTCGGCTGCCGCAATCCTGGTTCGACCCTGCGCCCTTTGGACGTTGAGACCATTACGGTCAAGCGCCTTGATAATCTAAGCGGCTAGAATAGCCTTGACCTGATCGGCATCGGCGTTTTTGTTACCGAGGTCGCGGAAAACATTTCCCTTTCCTTCCCTACTTCCAGGTTCTCGCTTTTCGTCTCAACATCTCCCTAAGTCTCTTTCAACGCGAGAGGCTCCGGGTGTCAAGAGTTCGTTTGCAAACGAAGTGTCGGCACTGAGCCGTTACGGTATTTGTCCCAAATGCCTCAACACGTCATTAATATTCTTGTTGCGGCAGTCGATGATGTGCAGGGTGTTGTAGAGTTCAGGACCAACTTCGAGCAAGGCGCCTCCGGCTCCAGTGATGACGTTCGTTCCCCCCATGGGAGTACGCCGTAATAGCTGTGCCGCAGAACCGTATGGGGCCGTGCCCGTCCGGATTGCGGGCGCGGACGACGCGCTGCTCATTGTTGTCCCGTTGCATGCCGCAACGCTTCATTAAGCTTCTGGTTGCGGCAGTCGATGATTTTCAGCGTGTTGTACAGTTCAGGGCCAAGCTCTAGCAACTTGGTTCCGGTGTCGAGGATGGGGCCGGATGCCCCCGGAGGCCCAGACCGAAAGACCTGTAACGATGGGCGAGGGGCCGTGCCCGTGTGGAGGGCTGTCCCAGAACTAGCCGACATGTGTGCCGCTTGTTGAATGGACTGAGCCCTGGTGCTACCTACAGTTATTGCCGAACTCGGGCCGCTAGTTCGAGGTGCTCTCAGCCATGCTTTGACGCCAGAACTACCCCCAATGCTCCGGATGCGATTGATTAGTCCACCAGCGCTTGGGTCGTCCATCTCATCTATCTTCTCCATCGCCTTTTCGAGTCCGCTGGGATCCGTAAAGTTAATCGGATCATTGCCGACGTACGCGTAGATATTGACATCTCCACCTGCAAACCCGATCGGGTCCTGGCTGATGAACCTTTGCAGTGAAGGCGAGTAGTAACGAGCGCGATAGTAGTAGAGCCCGGTTCCATCGTTCTCCCTACCGGTGTATTGAGCAGAGTTTTTGTTATCGCCGCTGACGGCGGTCTGACCAAACGCGCCATACGAATACTCACTCTGGATCATGCCTGCAGCATCAGTCACTGCCAACGTGCTGCCAAGACCATCGCTTAGGTGACGCCAGGTCCCGGCCGAATCGGCGCGCATCAAGACTTCATCAATGCCACCATTCAGCATATTGGCGTTTCCAAGCTGCGCCGACTGCTCCTGAACAACATTCACATCATCGTAAAGAAAACTCGTGGTCACGCCGTTGATGGTCTTACTTGTTCTTCGGCCGAGAGCATCGTATTGGAAGCTCGCGTTGAGATTCGGGCCGTTCATGGCAACCAACCGGTTGCGCGCGTCCCAGGTGTAACTATTCACGCCGTCGCTCAGCAGATTGCCATTAAGATCGTAAGTAAGACTTTGGCTGCCGAATGAAGCTTGTTGGTTTGCAGCGTTGTAGCTTGCCAGCGACAACGCTTGCGGCGATACGCTGCGAGCAAAGCTACCGCCGATTCTGGTACGACGGCCATTGGCATCGTATTCGAACGTCAGATCGCCAAGTGTAGTAGCGCCCTGTTTGTAGGTGAGGCTGATCAATTGTGAAGCCGGGTCGTATGCGTATTCCGTAACCAGACCATTCGGCGAGGTCAGAGAAGCTCGTCTTCCGGCCGCGTCGTATCCAAAAGTGACTGTTGAAGTTCCCTGAGTAATTTGCGTCAGGCGGTTGCCGTTGTCATATGAATAGTTGACGGTTGGTTGACCCGCAACCGTCATGCTGGTGCGCCGGCCTGCCGCATCGTAGGTATAACTGACGCTGCCCTGCGGCGTTGTCTCGCTGGTTACACGATCGAGATCGTCGTAGGTGTAGGTGATTGTTCCGGACAATGAGTCAACAATCTGCGTCAACCGGTTACCGGCATCATAAGTGTAAATCGTGGTCGAGCTGTCGTTGTACGTGACCTGCGTAAGCCGATTCAACGCATCGTAACTCAGATTTCTGATCTGGCCCTTGCGATCGGTAAGCTGCTTGAGATTCCCCTTGAGATCATATTGATAAGTTTCATCGTGCGAGAGCGGATCACGAGTTGTGATGAGGCGATCCATGTTGTCATACGTGTAGCCGGTGACGTTGTTGCGCGCATCCGTCAAGCTGAGAAGATTGCCATTCGGATCGTGGTCCACCGCCGTCACGCCGGCCATCGGATCAGTAATTCGAACAAGCTGATCCAGATTGCTGTACTCGTAGCGAGATACACTTCCGAGTGCGTTTGTATGACGAGCCACGCGGCCCGCAGTATCGAGGTAGCGCGTTATCGTGCGACCTGCAGCGTCGGTGATGGCGACCAGATCGGCGCCGTCATAAGTGAACGTCGTCGTCTGTTGAAGCGGATTAGTTGCCGTTAGAAGTTGGCCGGCAGAGTTGTAAGTGTACGTCGTCTGATTGTCGAGCGCGTCTGTGACGGTAACGAGCCTGCCGCTACTGTCGTAGGCAAACGACTTCGTATGGTTTAGAAAATCGGTGATGCTGGTAATCTCGCCAAACGTAGGGTGATAAGTAACAGAAGCCGTGACCGCATTCGGTGTGTCAGCCAGTTTGGTAATGCCAGTCACATTCCCAAGGCTGTCGTAACTCAGCGCGGTCTTGCGGCCCAAAGAATCGGTGACGCTGAGAAGCAGATTGCTGCCGGCCTGACGTTCATAGGTGTAGTTCTGTTGTTCCGGCGTACCGAGCGCAAGTATTTCTGCAGTGGGCTGACCGCTGGCATTGAAGTTGACTCGCCGCACCTTCCCGCGCGGATCGGTGACGTCAGTTTGAATAACCTTGTTAACATTCAGTGTGTACGCAAACTGGTAGACGCCAGTGTCCGCTAGAGTTTGCCGCGATACTCGCCCGTTAGCGTCATACTCGTTGGTAAGGAAGACGACATTTTTCGGATCCTTGATGGTAGTCATCCGATGATTCGCGTCATAGGTGAATTCAGTTACTCCACCATTGACATCAGTCACTCTCCAAAGCCGTCCACTGGCATCGTACAAATAACTAACGGTGCGTCCGGCGCTGTCGGTGGCCTGGGCGATTCGTTTCGAGGTGTCGATGTATCCGAATTGGATCCAGCGACCGTTGGGGGATGTCACTCGCGACATGCGAAAGTCGTTGTCGCGGCTTATGGTCACTTTGTTGCCAAGGCGATCCTGAACGACCGAGAGTCCGGTGATACTGACATGCGGACCAAATATGTCGCCGAAGAGAACCTTGATTCCAAACTGGAAGAGTGTGCCGTCGGGTAGTTTCACTTCCCAGGCCCCGTTTGGACCTACTCCAGTGATCATTGTCATCGTGGCTTTGTACCAGCGGGTTGGAGTGGACGTGTGCTCATAAACAGCCGGGCTGCTATTTGGAATCTTGTCGAAGCGAACTCGACCTCCGTTTGGAAGAATGATCTCGCCATAGTTGTACGTGTCGCCGAACACGTACATGTCGTAGGGATTGTTGCCGCCCATGCCGAATGAACGCTGAACAGAATCGTTCGGTCGATAGCTTCGCGTGAGCTCGAGCGGAATTATGTCGGGCAGCCGCAGGTCGGTCTCTTCATAAACGAAGAGGCCGGTGTCCAGGTGGACTGGATCGCCATCGCGCGCGATATCACACGGGTTCGGACCTGTCCCTGGAGCATCACCCTTATTCATTAGCGAAATGCAGTACATGCTCTGCAACTCAACGCCGGGATCGGGAACCACCTGTTTTCGATCAGGTGTGACTGTGCCATGGCCGTAGAGGTACCAACCCACACCTGCGGGATCGTAGTTCCAAAAATCTACACGGTCTCCAGCAGGCAGATTCTGGTAGTTCGGAAAAATGATTCGCATTCCCGGACGCTTCTCACCATTCAAACCCTCTACACGCGCGCCGTGAAGTTGAAGTGTAAAGAGCAGACCGTCTTTCACGCCCGCAGGAAGCGGAAACGGTGGACGGTCGACTGGAATAGGCGTGATGGCCATCGACGAGAGTTCGCGCTGCATCTGGCCGTGCTGGTGGTGCGCCCCCTGCGGCATGCGTAACACTGACGAGGCCGGAACGCGCACTTCCATTCCCGGCACGCGCGGCGTTGTAACGACAGTCTCGCGTTCAGTCGGGATAGCGAGTGCTTTCTTGTTCTGGTCGTCAAGCACCGGAAGCCAAATCGTGTAGGGCAGGACATTGGTCTTGCCTGAGGCGATATCAACAAGCACGTCGAAAGTTGCATACCGCTTTCCAGGACGGCTTGCCGTCTCGCCTTGAATCGTCAGGTCGAAACGTCCGGCCGGTAAGCCTGAAAGCAGAAAGCGTCCGGTTTGGTCAGTCAGCGCAACTCGCTCGCCGATTTGCATCGTGACGTTCGCCAATGGTTGTCCACTCAGAGTGAGCACCTGGCCCGCAAGCGCAGTTTCGCCGGCGGCGGCCGTTCGCGCAGGAAGCGATTGCGACGAGGCGTCGGGCCGGCCACTGCTCCAATCACCATTCAGATTTCTTGCTTCGGGAATCCAACTGTCATGGTCAATGATCTGTTGACCGTTCCCTCTTGGCTCTTCGTGTGGTTGAGAGTGTCCCTTCGTTTTGAAGTTCACCGCACTGAACCCGAGTTTTTCGCCGTCCGGATCCGCGGCGCCATCAATTACCAGAGAATAGGAACTGTCCGGTACGAGCCTGGCCGACGGTGTGACAAAAAGTAGCCGTCCGGTTTCAGCCGGAATGACTTTTGCCGCGACTTTCCCTCGCGGGCCGGAAAGGACGACCGTATGTTCGTTGAGGCTCTCGACGCGAAGTGCTTTTGAGAAACGCACCGCAATCCGGACATCTTCAGCAACCGACATTTCGCCGTCTTGCGGCAAGGATGCAGTCTTGTAAGGTGGATGGGCATCCGGGTGCCGAGCATGTTCTCCTGCCAAACTAATGCTCTGTGTTTCTGACTCAAATATCTCGCCGCCTTCGATCTTGTTTCCATCCTGATCGCGACCACCCCAAAGCAAGACGTTTCCGTCTGCCATAAGATCGGCGCTGTGCTTTTCGCGCGCTGTGATCAAGGTCGCTTGAAGATCCACTGCGCTCCCGGTCTTGAGATCGAGCAGCTCCAGCGGACCGGCACTTCCACCCGCGATCAGCACATGTCCGTCCATCAGCAGGGTTGCCGTGTGACGAACGCGCGGAGTTAAGCCGGTGATGGATAACGACTCGAACTCTTGCGTAACCGCGTTGAATAATTCCGCTGCTTCGATCAGTTGGCGCTGTTCACTCTCACCACCCCAGATCAGAACATTCCCGTCAGGCAAAAGCGTCGCTGAGTGCCAGGCTCTCGACCGCTGTAGACCTTTGGCTATGCTGATTGTTTTACTCGTCTTCGGATCTCTGATTTCTGCTGTTGCGACTGGTCGACCATCTCTCTCACCGCCGACAACAAGGAGGCGTCCATCCGGCAACAACGTCGCACTCTGCCCCGCAACCGTTTCCTGAAGTGCGAGAGTTCCCTGAGCAGATGCATTCCTTATTTGACTTGCACAGAAGCGATCGCCTCCCTCGGACGGGTGCGCAACTTTATCGCGACCCGAAAGGGTGTTGGGTATGGCGACGGTGCGCCGGGACGCCGAAACGAAGTAGGTTCCCAACAGGAGGATCACGCCGGCGCTCAAAGCTAAGACGAGGATAAGTCGGTGTTTCATGGTTCTGCCTCCACTCACACTTAGCGTTACGGGTTGGTTACGTTGACGGTCATTTGGCCCGTGGTGGTACTCATGGGATTGATGGTTATCGTGTATGTGCCGGTTACGGGCAGCGTCTGCGTCGGCAGTATCAGGGTCGGCGAGGTCGTCCAGCCCTGGGTTAAGATTGAGCCATCTGGCCGATTCAGCCTGACGTTGGCGTTGTAAAGATTGTCATTATTTGTCGCACGCACCGTAACCTGCTGACCGGCCGTTCCCTCGAAGGTAAGCACTGCGTCCTGGCCTGGAGTTGTGATGGTTACGATGACCGGCGGTCCTCCGATTACGACAGAGCCGGTGACGTCCGGCGCGTCATAGAGAGTGAAAGTCGCACTGCCCGTATAGATGTACGGAGGATCGTAAACAATCCCATAAGTACCACTTGACTGAAGCGTCTTTGTATCGATGAACGTGCCGGTCTGGCTGAAGCCCACTGAGGCCAAAGTGCTTCCGTCGGGGTTGTAGATAAATACCGAGTGACTGGACGTCGTAATGTTGGACACCAGAAGACTTATCTTTTGTCCCGGCGTACCACTAAAATTCAGGCGCGCTCTCTGTCCCGGAATGGTTGTGGTAACCGTGACCGGCGCGCCTCCCGGTACAATCGTCCCGATGACGTCGGCGGAATCGTAAAGCGTCCAATCCATGCTGCCGCTGGTCTCAAGTGAAGGATTTATGAAAATGGTGTACGTTCCAGTCGTTGGCAAGGTCAGAGTGTCCAGGAACCCACCGGTCTTGTAAAAATCGCTGTAGGTATGGACCAAAGTTGTTCCGTCCGGATTCAGGATGGTGACCGGGAGAGCGTAATTTAGGTCCAGTGTTCCATTAGTTGCGTGGAGAGTGACCCTTTGTCCTGCCGTTCCAGCAAACGTTAGTCGCGCATTCTGGCCCGGCACGGCTATGGTTGTGGTCACAGTAGGACCGCCGGGAGTGATACCTCCTGTGAGATCGGGAGGAACCTCGTAGAGAGTCAGCACAATGCTCCCAGTTCCCATGTAGCCCTGATCTACCAGGACATAGTAAGTGTCAGTAGCAGCCAACGTCTGAATGTCGATGAAGGCGTTGGTTGTGCTGCTGTAGAGCTGGACTGACGCGAGACTGGTTCCGGCGGAATTGCGGATCGAAACATTACCTCCATACTGATTGAACGTGATTCCTGACATCTTCAGACTGATCCGTTGGCCCGCGGTACCGCTGAAGCTGAGCTTGGCGTTTTGTCCCGGAACCGTGCCGCTGACTGTGACAGGAGATCCTCCCGGTGTAATTGGAAGGAGCAGGTCGGACGAATCGTAAAGTGTTAAGGTCGCGTTTCCCTTGTAAGCTTGCGTTGGATCAAGAAGAACAGTGTAAGTTCCACTTACAGACAGCGCTGCGTTGTCCATGAACTCTCCATTGATGTTCACTCCGACTGAGGTTAGCGTGGTGCCATCGGGCTTGATGATCGCCATGGTGCTGCTGGTGATGGTCATTCCGCCGGCATGCAAACTGACTTTCTGACCGGCATTGCCGTTGAACGTTAACCGCGCTGCCTGACCTGGAGTTGAAATGGTTACCGGTGTTGGCGTTCCGAAAGCGATGGGGCCTGTAACGTCGGGGGGTACGTTGTACAAGTTAAGCGTCATCGAGCCGCTGTAGTTGGTATTGGTATCGAGCAGCATTGTGTAGGTGCCGCTGACTGGAAAGTTCTGCGGCTCGAAGAAATTTTGGCTCCAGGTATACATACCCTTCGACTGCCAGAGCGTGCCGTCAGGCTTGAAGATTGAGAGAGTGCTGATACCGATGTTATTGTTGGATGGATCAAGGCTGAACCGTTGACCAGCCACACCGTCGAACAGAAGTAACGCCTTCTTGCCGACGGTGGTGATCGTTACCGTTTGACTTCCCGGGAAGTTCATTCGGCCCATCAGTTCAAAATCCGAAGCTGAAGTGCCGGAGGGCAGGACATAGAAATCGCCTGTGCTGGTAGCACTGCCTGCCGGCGTGGTAACCGCAATTCGGCCTGAGCCACTAACCGGCACACTCGTGGCGATCGAAGTAGCCGTAGCTGAGGAGGCGCCGGCGTTGGTTGTATTGAACTTCACCTTGTTGTTCGCGGCTGCCGTTTCAAAGTTATCGCCGCTGATGGTGACCGGTGTTCCGATGTAGCCGATTGTTGGAGCGAAGCTGGAAATGGTTGGCGCTCCCTGCTCGCTCGTCACCATAAATGGAATAGCGCTGGTTGCAGAACCATTCGGTGACGTGACACTAACCTGACCAGTCGTTGCGCCGGCAGGAACATTCACGACAATTTGCGTGGTCGTCGCTGAAGTAATGGGGGCCGCGACGCCATTGAATGCAACTGTGTTTTGACTGGCATTTGCGCTAAAGGCAGTGCCGCTGATGACGACGGTGGAGCCGATTGGACCACTCGCCGGACCTAACTGAATGATCGAGACTTGACTCGAACTTTGACGGGAAATAGAGAGCAGATTGCCGACGCCGTCGTAGCTATAGACAACCGTATCAGCCGGACCGACGGTCGATATCAATCTTCCCACCGCATCGTAGACGTAGGAAACGGCTCCGCTCACAATCGCATCCAGACTTAGATTGGCCGTGGTGGTTGCGCCTCCGCTAACAATCACCAGGCTCTTGCTTTTTGTACCGTATCCAGAAGCAGAAGCCGCGACGGCATAGGTTCCAGGATCGACAGCGGCGAACGCGTAGTCTCCTGTGCTGTTAGTGGTTGTGCTGGCCACAACGCCGGCGCCCTGGAGCGTCTTAACAGTTGCGCCCGGAATTGGTGATGCTCCGTCGGCAGCTGTGATTTTGCCGGAGATTCCGCCCGTGGTTACGACCGTAAACGTGAGGCTGTCGCTAGGCGCGCCTCCGACAGTTACGATCACCGGTCCAGTCGTAGCACCGGCAGGGACCGCAGCGACTATGCTCGTGTCGCTCCAACTTGTCGGCGCTGCGGTTGTTCCGTTGAAAGTAACTGTGCTGCTGCCCTGACTGGCGCCAAAGCTCGACCCGGAAATGGTTACGGACGTTCCGCTGCCACCCGCGGTCGGCGAGAGACTGTTAATCTTCGGCGTAACAGTGAATGTGACTCCACCGCTCGCTTGCCCGCCGACCGTAACCACCACTGGGCCAGTGAGGGTGCCGGGAGGAACCTGGATCACAATACTCGTGTCATTCCAACTTGATGGCGTTGCTGTCGCTCCGTTGAAACTAACTGTGCTGCTACCCTGAATCGCACCGAACGTCGTGCCGCTGATCGTGATTGAAGTACCTACAGGACCTGATGCGGGCGAAAGGCTGTTGATTTTTGGGTTGACCGTGAAGGCAATTCCATTACTTGCGACGCCGTTCACAGTTACGACGACCGGACCCGTCGTCGCAGCAGACGGAACAAGCGCGGCTATGCTGGTCGCGCTCCACGACGCAGGCGTGGCTGTTACGCCATTAAATTTCAGCGTGCTGCTACCCTGGGTGGCGCCGAAATTAGAGCCATTGACAGAGATTGAAGTTCCGACTGTTCCTGATGTGGCTGAAAGGCCGCTGATCGAAGGTGTACTTATTGGCAGCGGCACAGCTACATATGAATCGTAGTTGCCGTTGAGTGTTCCTTCTACGTTCAGCGTCCCCTGAAAATTCGAACTACCCCCCGCAGTGAGATTTACTCCGACCCAAAGATAAAATCGGTCTGTGGCAGCCATCGAGACGCTTGCGGCAGTTGTGCAGGTCAATGTGTATTTGGTGAGTGTTGTGGTGAGGGCGGTTGAACCGGTCGCGGTACAGAGTGAAGTGCCCGTTGCGCTGTTCAGCCTCAACTTCGCTCGTGGAAACATCGTCCCGACGTTGGCTGATTTTTTCAGCCAGAGCGTGAAGGTCACGGTCGACGATGCAGGGATCACGCCCGAAGCGTTGGGAACGCCACTCTGCGTGTCAAATGCCTTGATAATGTACTCCCCGGTGGCCAGGCTCTTTAGATTTGCGGAATTTAGAGCTGCGGTAGCTGCGTCTGGCCCTGCCGCCTTGAGCTGGTTCTGCCCAGTGGTGGTTGATGCGTCTTTGTGAAGGCGGTAGGTGGCGTTTTGCGCTACTACCGAACCCTGGAGCGCTACTACGAGTATAATTGCTGAAATTCCAAGGCAGGCGCTTCGAGAAAAGGATGGTTCTGACACTTTGATCTCCTCCTTAGTTTGGAGAGTGGGCATCTTTTCCAGGCTCGGTTTCGCTTTGCACAGTCCGAGTTTCAGACTACAATGCAGCCTCTTTCAGTCATTTCCCGACCTTCTCGTGCAAATCTGAATCTCACTAATCAGTGCGGGGACAATACTCCCAGGGTTCCATGAAAGTCCTTAGAGAATTCCAAAAGATTTCTAAAAGAACTCCAGCGGGCGAGGGCACAACCAGCTCAGGCAGGATGGTCTACAAATTTGGTCCGTTTGTTCTCGATCAACGCGAACGGGTGCTGCTGTATGGTGAAGAGAGCGTTTCGTTGACACCAAAGGTGTTCGACACTCTCGTGGTGCTGGTCGAAAGTGCGGGTCACCTGGTTACCAAAGAGAGACTGCTGGAAGAAGTCTGGCCGGCCACGTTTGTGGAAGAAGCTAATCTGAGCGTCAACATTGCCGTTCTTAGAAAAGCCTTGGGCAAAGGTGGAGGCAAGCGACAATACATAGAAACAATTTCTAAACGTGGCTATCGCTTTGCAGCCAATGTAATAAAAGTAGAGCGTGAGAGCATCGAGAGTGTCGAACTAGCGACGCAGCCCTCCCCACCGAACAGCAGCGCAGGTGACTCTCGCCGTGCAAATTTTCTGGCTGTTCTGCCTTTTGAAAATGTAAGCGCGGATCCAAATTTCGAATATCTTTCCGAGGGTCTAACTGAGAGCATCATAAATGGTCTTTCGCATCTGAAAAACCTGCGAGTATCAGCTCGCAACACGGTTTTCCGTTACATGGCTGTCAAGCGAATAGATCCACAGGAGATTGGAAAAGAGCTCGGCGTGCACTCAATAGTCACGGGGAGGGTTTTACAGCTCGGTGACAGAGTAATTATCAGCGCGGAGTTAGTGGATGTAACGAATGGATGGCAGTTGTGGGGTGAACAATATCATCGCAGCCTATCGGACATTCTCGGGATACAGGAAGAAATCTCGCAAGCGATATGTTCAAGATTGAAGGCACGATTGACTCGTGAAGAGAAGGAACGATTAGGCAAATACTACACCGAGGATCCGGAGGCTTACCACCTTTATTTGAAGGGTCGTTATCACTGGAATAAATACGCCGAACAAGGGTTAAGGAAGGCGATCGATTATTTTTCACAGGCGATTGAGGTTGATCCCACCTATGCGCTTGCCTATGCCGGACTTGCTGACAGCTATTACCGCTTATCAAATGTGTACGCACCCGTCACGGAGGCGATGCCAAAAGCAAAAGCCGCGGCCCTAAAGGCTCTTGAGATCGACGATACCTTAGCCGAAGCTCATGCTGCGCTTGGTTTGGTCCACATGTCCTATGAGTGGGATTGGCCGGCGGCGGAGGCCGATTTTACAAGGGCGGTTGCTCTCAAACCTAACTACGCCATAGCTCACCAAAGACTCGGGTTATTCTTTCTATTACAGGGGCGGTTTGATAAAGCTTTTGTCGAAATGCAGGTTGCGGTTGAGCTTGATCCTTTATCGCCGCAACTCTGTCAGAGTATTGCGGCAACTTTCTTTCTCATGCGCGATTACGACCAGGCTCTGAAGGAAATCCAAAAGGGTCTCGAAATGGATGGCAACTACTATCCGGCGCTCTACCTGCTCGGACGCATCTACGCGCAACAGGGTAATCTCACCGAAGCGATCGCAATCTTCCAAAGAATCTTGACTATCGATGATGCGCCAATACTCCAGTCGGCGCTTGGCAGGGCCCTCGCATTGGCAGGTCAACTAAGCAGCGCACGCGATGTGCTCGAAGACCTTGAGCAACGGTCGAGGAAACGTTATGTCTCGGGAGCTCACAAAGCCGTCATCCACTTGGCGCTGGGAGACAAAAACCGCAGTTTCGAGTGCCTGGAGGAGGCATTAAGCAATCGTTGCGAGATGATGACCTGGCTCAAGGTAGATCCAGCGTACGATACAATTCGCCAGGATCTGAGATTTACAAAACTCCTGCGCCGAGTCGGTCTGGATCGTGAGTGTCAATTTCAGAAGTCTGCTGCTTCCTAATAGCGCGAGAGCGGATGCGCGAGAAGTCCGCTGCCGCAATCCCAGTGCGGCCCTGCGCGCCGCGAACGCTAAGCCCGTCACAGTCGAGCGCTTTGATGAGCTCGGCGGCCAGAATTGCCTTGAGCTGATCGGCATCGGCATTCTTGTGTCCCAGGTCGCGAAAAACATTTCCGCTTCCCTTCACTATCTCCAGCTTCTCGCTTTTCATCGCAGTGAAAAACGGAACCTGGTGAGGATCGACATTAATTCAGAAGCTCGCATAGCTGGTATGAGCAAAAGTTTTCGACAGTTACAGACATAAATCCAGGGCAGGGATTTGCAAAATGTCTGCGCGGAAGCACTAGCCCAGTTTAAAAAGGCGAGAAGGTTTTCCTCAATCTGTCCGCCGCGTTTTCTTCTTAGCTTCTCTTTCAGCCGTTACTCTTTTGACCGCAGATCCCGCAACGGCAGCCAGAGTTCTAACTCGGTTTACACCAGGATCAATATTCAGCGCCAGCTGAACTGCGGCGTCCTCGCGAGAATCTGAGAACCGAAGAATACTATCAATCAAGTTGAATCGCGCCACCGACTCCCCATACCAAATCGGTTTGTCCTGTTGACAACCGAAATTAACTCGACGCTGCACTGAGAGTTGATCGATCCTAATGTCCTTATCACGATTCACGGCCGATACAGCATCTCTCAATAGGCCGAATCGATCGTCGGCGTCTGATTCCGCCAATTGCTTCTCGATAGCGAGCAGGATGCCAGCCCGAGTGGAAGGCTTCATTACTTTTTCAGCCAGCTTGGTTGCATCAAATAGTAGCTGTTTCACTAGGCCCTGGTCACCATTCTTCGAGACAAAGGCAGCGAGTTTCACAAGCAGGAGAGCGTGCAGTTCAGGAGACTCCACTCGTCTTGCGTATCCCAACGCATCGTCAACAGTGATAGACGATTCTGAGGCCGTGCCGGCAACCGACATGTCGTAATAAACAAACTGAATCACATTCCTGCGGAGATCAAGTGCGCCGATCTTGTCCGCAGTCAACATCGCTCTTTTGAAATTCTTTTTATAAGAGAACTGGAACGCTGCCTTGGCGCAAATTGCATCCCTTTGACAGCTGGAAGCAAGCTTCTCAGCTTGTTCCAATAACTTCCTCGGATGAGTCCTGGTCATCTGTAGTTCGAGTCCGAACGCGCTCTCTCTCGGCAAGAATATTCGCTACTTACTCAGGATCGCGTCTCGACGACTTGGATTTATTCGTTGCGAGGTTTGATTCTTCAGAGTTGCCCAAGGTGCGTACAAATCAGGGCGATATTTTTCAGCCTCGGGCAGCAGGTAAGTTACCGCAAAGAATACTAGACCTGTAAGCGCTTCGGCTTCTTCAGGTGTTGCATCGTTAGTCATATTAAGCGTCGCAACGATACTTTGATCGGCGATGCTCAAGAAAGCGGCTGCCAAAACACGATTATCTTTTAGCGTAGGGAAGTTGAAACCCGATATTCCAGTAAACTGCATCGGATCCGTTGACCCTCCGAGGGACTCTCCATAGCCAAAGGGATAGCCCGCTAGCCAAAGCAATCGGCTAAGGCTTCTTGAGTTCGGGTTGTTGAGACACGCGTAATAAACGCGATCGGCCGCGGCCGAGTCGCGCTTTTGTAGCTGAAAGATCAGCCATGCCGTGTCAATCCGCGAACCGGCGCCGCGTATAACGCGTAAATCGTTTATGCAGTGTAATTCTTGATCGAAGCGGCTCGAAAAGTCACATTGCGCTACTAAAACTGTATGCGAATCCCGGCAGAATTCCGGCAAATCGATTTTCAATTCTCTCGAGGTCTGTACTCAATTTTCAGCCGCGAGTCGCCGGATTTACCTTTATCAAAAGCTTGCCTTGTTTAGAAGCGAGGCTTTTATTATTTGGGGTTAGCAGTCGTAATTAGAAAGGGTAATTAAACAGACTTATTTTTGCCGTAATAGACACCAAACAGACACCAAACTCCTCTCGCTACGGTTCTATTTCGGCAATGCCGGAAAGCACGACTGGCTCACCTTTCATCAACCTGCGGATTCAAATCTCAGCGCCCGCATGGCGGCGTTGTTTCCAACCTGGTCCCTTAGAAAGAATCGCCAAAACAGATCCTGATTATTAATCGCATTGCGGACGGGCGCCGCGTCGTCTCCCCGACTGACTATTGCCACCAGCAAATAGACCTTATAGGGATTGGTTGCTGAGGTGTCAGGATCCGCAGGATTGGCAAACTCAATTGGCGCCGCAAATTTCCAACCTTTGGCGGGAATGTCATCGACGGGCACAGTCGCTCCAATCTGGTTCCACCTATTGCCCAGGTGCATGTCGTTGAAAGGAACCTCGAAGAGATCCACGCTGGCGGAGAGTGGCACGCCGCGCCGGTTATGTACCCGCACATAGACGTGATTTGTTACTCCACCTTTTATTTTGTCGCCGGCGTGACGATCAGCCAGGTCGCTGAAGATCGCGTCGGGAAAAAGCTCTGGCGTTTGCTTTACGATTATGTCAGGACTACGGGCGCCCCAGGCCACCGACCCTGCTCTCCCGTCATCGTCTACTCCGTCGCGTATGTAAACATCTCCGACGAAGGGTGTGACCGCAACAACGCGGAGCGCCGCGCGCCGCTCGTCTTGAAAGGCCTGGTTAGGATTGGCCGGATCGATCCCAGCCGGCGGAAGAGCTGCAAGCGTGTCATGCGGGACGTGAGTGCAACAGGCTAACAAGGCTACCGGATTCGGCACATTCGCCGGCGGCGTCCAGTCGAAACGCGCGACAGTTGGCTGGGCTGGGCCGACCGTTACCGGTATGGCTGGTCCTATCTCCTGCCAGGCAGCGCCCCCCGGCGTCGCGGCCCCACTCGCAAAGAATAGATGGACCTGCACATCAGAGACAGTCTCACTGCCGCCATTATGTACCTGCACGTAGATCATATTGCGCTCGCCGGGAACTAGTTGGTCGCTACGCAGCTCTTCATCAAACTCCACGCCGTCCATCACGTCTTCAAAAAAATTGAATGGCGGGGCATCCACGCGGATGTCAAATGCCTGGTTAAACGGGGCGAGGGCAGGCGCAGGTAACTGTCGCGGGTCATTAGCCAGAACTGCTGGTGGGAAATACTTGCGGCCATCGTCGATGGGCGTCTTCCGGATGTAGAGGCGCGCGGTGGGCGTGCCGGCCAGATCGCATTCATAGATGCCGCGGCCAAGCGTAGCGCAGCGCAGCGCGGTCCGGGTAATGGCGGCGCCGTTTCGTTCCACAACCGTCGCCAGGTCCTGAATGAGCACCCGCGGCAACCTGTTGCTGAATGTCCGCCATACGGGCGCTGGCGGCGCCGGCGCAGCGGGAACAGGAGGGGTGGCGTTTCGAATCACATACACACCGGCCAACGTTCCAACATAAATGATTTGAGCCGCGCCAAGCGCCGGACTCTGCGGATCAAACGCGATACAGGTGATGGAAGACGGACATAACTGATCGGCTGCAACTGAAGCAGGACTCGGTAAAGCGGAACGACCGGAAATTTCATGCCAGGTAGTCCCCTTATCGCCCGTTAAGTATAAGCGGCCTGGAGTGGCCGGGATTACCGGTGGGCCGGGAAACTCCGGCGTGCCTGCCACCGCAACCGCAACAATCCGCGGATCGGTTGGATGGACCGCGATATCACAAATAAATCGATTGCCTATGCCG
>Ga0190270_10000216_pt1 | contig 25231 bp, 14 predicted proteins | sample Popmic320T_FD_133748 | JGI IMG/M metagenome (GOLD analysis project Ga0190270, IMG submission 133748) | Populus adjacent soil microbial communities from riparian zone of Weber River, Utah, USA - 320 T | ecosystem: Environmental > Terrestrial > Soil > Riparian zone | place: USA: Utah | collected...
GAAACTTCTTTTCCCCGCGCTCTGATCCCGCGCCCCTGCCGGGGCGCAAAGCAATAACGACTGGCATTCCGGCGGTTCCACCGCCGGCTAATTTCCGCCGCGCCTCCGGCGCGAAAGAAAAAATTTGGGTAATGACAAGCGTTAAAACGCCGGCCTAAGCTCAACCGTCGCTGCGGCGACTAGGAATAAATCCGTTCGGTGAAACGCCATCGCCGCTTCGTGTTGAAATTTGGGTAAAGACAAGACTCGCGCCTACGGCGCGCCAATCGCCGTGTAGCCCTGTTAGCAGAAGAGTTGCGCGGCGGCGAACCCGCGCCTATACTTACCAACCGGTCAGTCGTCTCACATCACTTGAAAATAAAACCAGAGAGGTAAGCGTCTTGGGAAAACACTGGATCGACACCTTTTCGCGGCTAGTAGAACGGCTCGTGCCCGATGCGATCACGACCTCCGTCATCCTGTTGATTGGGGTTTCCATCATCTCGCTCTCGATCGGCAATTCCGTGACGGAGACCGTCGACGCCTACTACAAGGGTCTATGGATGCTGCTGGCCTTCACGATGCAGATGACGCTGATCCTGACGTTGAGTCTCATCCTGGCGTCGACGACAACCTTCAAAAAGGCGGTGCTGGCGGTTTCGCGCATTCCCCGAACCAAGGTCCAGGTGGTGGCTTTGGCGGTCTTGAGCGCCGCGTTCGTCTCTTATCTAAACTGGGGTCTGGGGCTGGCCCTCTACCCGATGATCGCAATTCATTTTTGCAGAGAAGCGGAGCGCAAAGGCATCGGCGTCGATTTCCTGTTTATGTTGGCGACGCTCGCCGGGGCCGGGGCGGTCTGGCAATTCGGTCTCTCCGCCAGCGCTCCGCTGCTCATGGCGACGCCGGGCCATTTCCTCCAGCAGACCACCGGAATTATGACGCTCGGTTCCACGATCTGGTCTCCGGCCTCGATCATCCTTGTCATTGGCTTTACCATCGCCGTGATCGTCGCGGGCTGTCTATTCATGCCGAAAAAGATCCGGCCTATTTCCGAATTCCCGGAGTCCAACAAATTGGATGAACCGGCCAAAGCCTCTGATGAAGCGTCGCCGGAGAAGTCCCTGGTCGTTCTCAGCTTCGCACAGCGGTTGGAGCGGAGTTCAATTGTCGTGGCGGCGCTGTGCTTCGCGCTGATCTGCTGGCTCTACTATCATTTCTTCACGAAAAAGCTGAGCCTCGACATCAACTCGGTCAACACGATCATCCTGCTCCTGGGTTTGCTGCTCCACCGGACCGTGGCGCGATTCACGACCGCGCTCCGGGAAGCGATCGTGTCGAGTTGGCCGATTGTGGTGATGTATCACCTCTACGCCGGCGTGGCCGGTCTGATCCAATACACTTCGGTCGGCAAATTCCTGGCTGAGTTAGCCGACCCCGTCATGACTAAATACTCATTTCCTTTGCTGACGGCTCTGATCAGCACGGTAGTCGCAGTCTTCATTCCGACCAGCGGCGGGCAATGGCTGATTCAGGGCTTTGTGACCGTGAGGGCGGCGGAAGCCGTCGGCGTGACCGCCCAGCGAGGGTTGCTGGCCCTGAGCGTCGGCGACCACATGGGCAACCTGATCTCTCCGTTCTGGGCCGTGGTGGGGGCGGGAATCGCCCGTGTGGATTTCAGGTCGCTCTTCGGCTACCGCCTGATATTCGCGGCCATCTGGCTCACGCTCGGCGTGGTGGCCTTCACATTCCTTCCCTGCTAAACGCGGATTGTTAGCCACCGCAGGTCACAGAGAACACAGAGGAATCATTGATTCCCTCATTGCTCTCTGTGCCCTGCGGTGCGCTCTGTGGCTATTTATCATCCTAAAAAACGCTGTGATGAGGAGCAGATCATGAACGATGGACTGAACATACTTTCCGGATTGCGAGTGATCGATTGCGGGGCTTACATCGCAGGGCCGGCCGCCGCGACCATCATGTCCGACTTCGGCGCGGAGGTGATCAAGATCGAGCGCCCGCCGCACGGCGACCCGTATCGCCGCCTCTCTTTTCTCCCGGGCATGCCTACCTCGGAGCATAACTACTGCTGGATGATCGACTCGCGCAACAAAAAGAGCCTCGCGCTCGACCTGCGGGACGAGGCCGGGCGCGAGGCTCTGCGCCGCCTGGTCGCGACCGCCGACGTCTTCATCACCAACTATCCGCCCGAGATCGCCGAGAGGTTTCAGGTCAGCTACGAAGAATTCGCCGAGATCAATCCGCGCCTGATCTTCGCGCACATCACCGGCTACGGCGAGGAGGGCGACGACGTCAACCAGCCGGGCTACGACACGACGGCATATTGGGCGCGCTCGGGTTTGACCGGCCTGATCTTCGATCTGACGACACAAACCGGCTCGACGCCCAGCGGGTCGGGCGATCATCCGGTCGCGCTGGCGCTGTTCGGCTCGATCATGCTGGCGCTTTACCGACGCCAGATGACCGGGCGCGGCGCGAAGGTCACGACCTCGCTGATGGCGACCGGCGCCTGGAGCAACAGTTGTATGCTGCAGGCCGCGATGGTCGGGGCGACGTTCCAGCTCCGGCGACCGCGCCACATCGCGCTCAACCCTCTGGTCAATCAATACCAGACGCGCGACTCTCGGCGGTTTATGTTCTGCTGCATCGACACGGCCAACGATTGGGGACGGGTTTGCCGCGCGATCGGACGTCCGGAGCTGATCGATGATCCGCGCTATGCCACAGCCGAGGCCCGTTCACAGAACAGCGAAGAGGTGGTGGCTCTGCTCGATGAGGCGATCGGCGGCAGAGATATGGCCGAGTGGGAACCGCTCTTCCGCCAGCAGGGCGTGGTCTGGGGCCCGATTCCAACGATGGGGCAAGTGGCCGCTGATCCGCAGATGGCGGCTAACGGCGTCTTCGCCGAGTTAGAGCACCCGCGACTCGGCGCCATCCATACCGTCAACAGCCCGCTCAACGTGCAAGGCGTGATGAAGGAGAAACCCGTAATGGCGCCGGAAGTCGGCGAACATTCGCGAGAAATTCTGCGCTCGCTCGGATACGGAGACGAGGCTATCGAAGAGATGATCTTGCGTGGTTGCGTGACAGCGCCTGGCGCCGGGTCATTGTGATATCACGAATGATTCCTGTCGCGTCAAGAGCTTTTGCGTCGCCCTGTCTCTGGCTTCGATGGTCGCCACATATTTGCCGGGTTGAAGCCCGGCAAGCTTGACGAATTTCGCAAACGTCAGATGAGCCGACGGCGTCGCGACAGTCTCCGTCAACACGTAGTCCATCGGCGCGGTCGCCGCCTGACCGTCTTTCATCAACTTCAAGGTCACCCAGACCATCGGCTTGCCAGTCTCAGGTTTGGCTGCGGCGTTGTACAATTCGAATAATACGACCAGGTTGTCTGTGGGACGAAACTCGCGGCTGGGCGTGGGGCGAATCCGGACCCCGCCCTGGCTGAACACGTCGATTGTTTCGGCGGTTTCGGGCGCCTTCTTGATCGGCTCGACGAACCGGCTCAGCGTCACACCGCTCATCGAGAATTCGGTATTCAAAGCTGGCAAAACAAGTTCTCTCTTTTTCGCGGCGATCTTTCCTGATTGCCTGTCTCTGAAGACGATCTCGACGTTGTAAGCTCCGGGGAGGAGTTCCATATCCTGCCGGAAGAAGATGTTATTCTGATGAATGGTTTCATATTGTTCGGCGGTCAGCGGGATATTAAATCCTCCTCCCAGCCTGGCGACAATTTTTCCCGGCGCTTCCCGAATCACTCCGATCACGTCGAATTGGACTACCTGCTTATCGCCTTTGCGGTCGAACTTCACCGCGCCCGGCGGGACTTCGAGAGACAGTGGAACCACGTAGCTCTCCCCTTTGAATCTGAACGGACACAACTCGACGAACAATGGCAGCGCCGGATTGGCCTCCGCCGACGCCGCATTGGCGAGCAGCTTCTTATCCTCAGTTGAAAGGAAGACGACTTCACCAGGAGGATTGGCGTAATATCCGGAGCGCGAGACCACATGCATGTCTGGGCGGCGAACCTCCACCTTCAACTTGCGATAGCCGCCGTCAAAGATCGCGTCGGAGCTGTAGAAGGCGAGCGTGTAGCGGGAGCGGATCTCCTGATCTATGCGATTCAACCCTTTGGACAGGTCGTTGGCGCCCTTGATGAACTCCCCGCCGGTGTCGCCTGAAATTCGATACAGAATATCGAACTCGCGATTCTGACCTTCGTGCCGCACATTATCGAAGACGTTCTCCCCGCCGACGGCCCGGATCCGGGATTCGACGTCGGTCAACCCAGAAATGCTGGCAAGTGGCCCGGACGGGACAGGAGATGTAGAGAGCGGAGTACTGGTCCTGAGGCCGGCGGAGTCTATGATATAGATTGCGACGTTAGACTGATTGGCGAAGTCAATCACGCTTTGCGCCTGCCAGTCTAGTGTAGCGGGTGTAATGAATCCTTGCGAGAAAAGCACTATTGTCTTTTTGCCAACTACGCCTCGCTGCGACGAGCAGATCGCCGCGAGCGCCGCCAAAACGGGTCGCGCCTGTTGCAGGCTAAGTTGCGAGCGCAGTAGCGCGAATTGTTGTAGGACCCGATTCGCGATCATCGCCTCGGCTCCCGCCGATCCTTGAGCCGACGACGACGCTGATTGTGACGCCTCTGCCCCTCCCAACCTCTCCAGTTTGGCTCTGGTCTCCGCGATCCCCTCCGCCAATTGACCGCGTTCGAGGTTCTTGTTAAAGGCGGGCAAACCGGCGCCCTTCTCGACAGCCGCAATGATCTTCGCTTTGTCCCGCGTGAACGGATGCAGTAGCTGCAAATCGTTTGCGATGCCGAACAGCGCCACTGTGTCGGAACCGGTGATGCGCTCCTGAAGATACTTGAGCAACCCTTCCCGCACCTGTTTGAAGTTGGTCAAGTCCGTCGTCGCCCCATCCAGCACGAGCGAGATTATATTTGTCGGCTCATTGTTAGGGGCAGCAGGCGGAGCCGGGTCAACGCTCTTCGGTTGGGAGGCGTCATTGCCGGGGCCTAGCGGCTGCGAGAAAAATTCGACCTTCTGCGCCACGCCCTCTTCAAAGACGCTGAAATCCTCGGCCTTCAGATCCGTGACGTACTTCCCTTTTTTATCTTTCACGATCACGTCCAGGTTGACCAGGCGCGTTTCCAGCTTGACTGTTTCGTCCTGCTTCTTTTGCGCCTCCTTAATGCCTTGAGCCACTGCCATCCGTAAGGACACCCCGACCATGACGAGTAGACAGATGAGCAATCGCTTTTTAGCTGTTCTTGTCATTCTTATTCTCCTTGAACAGGTCTCACCGCAGCAGACGCCGCAGAACGACGAGGTCCCGCAGAGAGAAGAAGAGAAAGGGCTTTCCCGGTCCCCCTCTGCGCTGTCTTTGTGTTCTCCGCGTCTGCGGCGGTGAAGGTGGTCGCACACTTTTAAAAACCGCCATAACCGACATAGCTAACGACCTGTTGTCGGGGCGATTTTCCTGGTCTCTTTCTGTTCGACGAGTCCCTGGCCTTCTTTGACCGTCAGGAATTTGTTCGCATTCACATTCGTTACCTTATCAACCACGCCGCTCGGCCAGCGGATTTCAATGAGATCTATTTTCGCACGCTTCTCCAGGCCGAAATGCAGCCGCAGGTCGTTCTGCGAGATGTAACTCCCGCCGCTCCTCACTTCGTCAATCTGCGTCAGGTCCCCGGAGACGACTTTAACCCGCGCCCCGATGCCGTCACGATTGCTCTTCACGCCGATAAGCCGGATCATAATAAAAGTGTTCGCGTTACCGCCATCGTTTCGCAATAGTTGTGGCGGGCCGTCCAGGTCATTGATTACCAGGTCGACGTCGCCATCATTATCCAGATCCGCGAAGGCGACTCCCCGACCTGCTCGCTCCTCCGCTAGAGGCGCTCCGCACTGCGCGGCGACTTCTGAAAAAGTCCCGTTGCGGTTGTTGCGATGCAGCAACTTGCGCTGGCGATAATGTTGCAACTGGGGGTAGACATGCCCGTTGGCGATGAACAGATCGCACCATCCGTCGTTGTCGTAATCGAAGAATTTGGTCCCCCAGCCGACGTAAGGCAGGCTCACGCGGGCGACGTCCGCCTTATACGAAACGTCCGTGAACATATTTCGTCCGTCATTGTGGTAGAGCGTGTTGTATTCGTCTACGAAATTGGTCACAAAAATGTCGAACCGCCCGTCGTGATCGTAGTCGCCGGCATCCGCTCCCATGCTTCCTTGTTCGGAGCCGTCCTGGCTCAGCGCCGTGCCCGAAATAAAGCCGATCTCTTTGAATGTGCCGTCTCCATTGTTATGGTAGAGGTAATTCGGGCTCGAATCATTGGCCACATAAATATCGACCCAGCCGTCGTCATCAAAGTCGCTGCAAACCACACTCATTCCATAATAACCGTTAGGATCAGATAGGCCGGCCTTTTTTGAGACATCGGTAAAAGCGCCGTCTCCGTTGTTATGGAAGAGAGAATCTCCTGCGCCGCGCATTCCCCGAGGACCGCACTGCACGGCTACCCCCTTGAATTGGCATGTCTTGTCCTTCCCGAACTCGGGAAGTTTATTGAGATCATATTCCACGTAATTCGTGACGAAGAGGTCTAACTTGCCGTCCTTGTCATAATCGACAAAGGCGGCTCCGGTGGACCACCTCGGGTCGTCGACGCCGGCAGCTTGCGTGACATCCGTGAAAGTCCCGTCACCGTTATTCTTGAAGAGATGGTCCGATCCCAGGCAGGTCACGTGGAAATCGATAAAGCCGTCGTTGTTATAATCTCCGGCAGCCACCCCCATCCCCCAGCCGACATCGCCGACACGGGCTTTCTCCGTCACATCGGTAAAGGTGGCATCGCCATTATTCCGATAGAGCGCGCTCTTCGTTTTTCCGCCGGACTTCGTCAGCTCTACGGATAGAGAGTTGACGAAATAGAAATCCAGAAATCCATCGTTGTCATAATCGAAAGCGGCTACACCGCCGCTCATCGATTCGACGATGTACTTCTTATCGGGCGAGGCGACGTGTTTGAAGGTGATGCCGGCCTGCGATGTAATATCGGTGAAGCGAACCGCCGCAGGTTGATTTCCAGGTATTGGAGAGACAACTCCTAATAAAATAATGGAAGATATTATCAGCAAAACTTTACTGAATGACAAAACTCTCGTCCCTTTCCGATTATTACGGGTTCGCCTGTCCACGCGCCTTCAATTTAAGCCGGTTGGAGATCTCAAGCTGCCGCTCAGCTTCTTCTTTCCGCCCGGCGGCAAGGTAAGCCCGGCCCAGTTGATAATGAATATAAGCTTCATCGGGTTTGAGCTTCGCGGCCACTTCGAGCCTCTCAACCCCCTCCTGAGTCTTTCCTTGTAGAACCAAAGCTTTGCCCAATTCATATTGCGCCTCGGCATAATCAGGCTTGAGTTTAATGATTTCACGCATCAGACTGACACCGCGCTCGATATTTTGATTTGCCAGCAAAACAAATCCCAGGTGGTATTTGGCCTGAATGTCATTCGGGTTGATGGAGATCTCACTTTCGAATTCCCGTGCGGCCTCATCGAATTTTCCTATCTTCAGGTAGATCAACCCGGAGTAGAGGTGCGCCAGGCGGGTCTTGCTCTCGAGCGCGAGAGCAGCTTTCAATTCTTCAAGCGCTTTCGCTGTCTCCCCCTGATCGTCGTAGGCTTGTCCCAGAACGATATGAAGTTGCGGGCTTTTGCCGTGAAGAGCCACCATCCGCTCGATCACTTTATTAGCGGCTTCCCGGTTGCCCTGCCTAATCAAAGATATGGCGGTCATGTAATAAACACCGGCGTCATTAGTCTTGACAGCGATAACATCAGCCAACAGCTCGGAAGCCTTTGAGTAGTTATCTATCATAAAATAGCTCGTTCCGAGTAACTGTTTAGCAGGAATACTCACCGGATTGGTCTTCAATTCATTCTCAAGCGGTGGGATCGCCTGTTGATACAATTCGGCCTTGTAGCAAGCCAGCCCCCAATTAAAATAAATCTCTTCCAGTTGCGGGTTCCATTTGGCAGCCATTGAGAACTGTTCCGCCGCCCCGCGGTAGTCTTCTCGCTGCGCCCTCAGAAGACCAATGTTCTGGTAGGCGCTGGCAATTACTTTTGAATAGTAGTCTTCACTATTCTTCAATTCTCCAGTAGCTTTTGCGCCAGGCGCTTTCGTTTCGGCGATAATCCCGGCGGCTGAAAAAGCATCTTTGAGTTTGCTATTTTGCTCGGCTATAGTGGCGGAAGTAAGGTAAGTGGTAGTCTTCAACTCGTCTCTTTTGAACCCTTCGGCCTTCATTTCCGAGGCAATCTTTAGTTCTTTCTCGCCTTCATCCGTCCTGCCGGTTCTGATCAAGGACTGACCGAGCCGATAGCGCGCCGAAGCCTCCTGGTATTCATTATGGGTTCGAGAAGGGTTGAGGGCGACGCTCTTTCTGAGCGCTTTAATAGCCTCTTCGTGCTTCTCCAATACCTGATAGGCCTGCCCGAGATGAAAATAAGGGTCAGGATTGTCAGGTTGGAGGCGGGAAGCCTTCTCCAGCAAGCTGACTGCCTGGTCGAGTTTCCTCTCCAGCAGGTTAACAATCCCGAGATAATAATTGGCGAGGTATTCATCAGGGTTTGCGGCCAGTTCGATCTTAAACTCTTCGGCGGCCTCGCTGAATTTGTCGGCGCCATCTTTTAGCAGGTAAGTAAGTCCCAGGTAGTAATGAGCTCGCGGGAACTTGGGATCGAGGGCAATGGCCTTTTTGAACTCTTCGATTGCTTCCGCCAGGAAACCGGTCTCCCGATAAGCGCGACCGAAGATGATATGTAGTTGTGGCCGTGCGCCCAACTGACGGAGCATCCGGGTATAGATCTGTCTGGCTGGATCTAGCCGCCGCTGCATCAGGTAGGCCAGTCCAACCGTATAGGTAATATCAAGATCCTTCGGCGCCAGTTTCAGCGCCATTTCAAGTTCGGTCAAAGATTCGCCAAACTCCCCGCGCATAAAATGGGTCTTTCCCAGCATATGATGAGCCCCAACGCTCTGCGGGTTGCGGGCGAGAATTCTGCGCAAGGGCGCAAGAGCCTTTTCATACTGCTCCGCATCGAAGTAAGCAATCGATAAGCCGATGAGTACATCCTCTGAATCAGGTTTGTGATGAGCAGCGGCTTCAAAATCGGCGACAGCCTTTGCATATGCCTTTTGCGCCGAATGGATCTTCCCGAGACGGCTGTATGCTTCGGGAAGGATGGCAGTGAATTCCGCTTCCGCGGCGGCGAGATTGCCCGAGCGTCTGTGCGCCTCTGCCGCATCATAATGCTGCCGGAGTGAATCTTGGTAATTGGGGACTACGGCCAGCAGGTATAGTAAAGGAAATAATAGCGAGGTGAATGTCATAACCACCCTAGCTTTTTTCGTTCTTTAGATAAAGCGAGACGGAGGGCTGAAGACTTCCAACCCTCCGTCTCTTGTCAGCTTAACCTAATTATATCAAAAAGTGAGCTTCAAGCCGAACTGGATCTCACGCGGTCCTTTTGTGTCGGTAAATCTACCGAAACTACCATTGGCCGCCGTACCGAAATTGGCGAGACCTGACACCTCCCGGAAATTCAGTGAATTATTAGTGTTATCGAAGTCCAACTTGGTCAGATTTACGTGGTTAAAGGCATTGAACATCTCTGCGCGGAACTGAATGCCAAAACGTTCTTGCACCTTCCAGTTCTTAGCCACGGAGAAGTCAATGTTTTTGAAAGTCGGATTCCGGACAACCCCACGACCCAGAGAGCCGCGTCGCCCGACAGCAGGTAAGGCAAAGGCTGCCGGGTTAAGATAGGCGATTCGGTCATTCGAGTCGCGGAGGTAGATCGGCGCCCCCGACACAAGGTCGGGACGCTGCCGGAGAGTACCGGGACCGGTTGCATAACCGGCGGTATTCGCTCCGCTGTATATCTCAATCGGCGTGCCACCCAGGAAAGAGGTAATCGTGTTGACTTGCCAATCCCCTAGGACGTGACTCGCAAATTTACCCAACTGATTGAAAGAGGGTAGGCTATATACCGCGTTGGCGATAAACATGTGTCTCCGGTCGAGGTCGGCATCTCCACGATCGGAGTTCGGATCGAAGGGATCTCCGGTAGAGTTCGTGAATGAGGTGACCGGAACGTTCGTGATGGCATGGGCCCAGGTATAAGAGGCCTGGAAGGAGAGCCGATTGCTGAAACGGCGGTTGAGCCAAAGCTGTAGTGAATGGTAGCTGGAATTGCCCGAAGACTCACTCCCTCTCAGAGGGCCAAGACCTTTAAAGACGCGATTAGCATCTATGATGGATTGAGTGTCCTTACCATCTCGTACGGCCTGAGCAAGCGCCTGCCGGGCAGACGGAACAATATCATTGTAAAACACCTGCCGCCGCCAAAGATGCCTGGCGGCATTTCCGACGTAAGAGGTTTCCAGCACCGTGTCTTTCGTGAGCTCGTGAGAGACCGTCACGTTCCACTGAATGGAATCGGGCGGGCGGAAGTTCGGGTCCACCGCGTGAAACTGCGTGTTTGCTCCCACGCCGGCGGTATTCCCCTTGAGCCCGGAATTGATGCTATCTAGGCTACGGAAAGTAGGATCGTCGGACAGTATGGAAGTGGGGTTTGTACCGTTGGTAGATACTGTGGTCGTCCAGGGAGGATTGCCGTTCATGCGCAGAATGTCTTCGATGACGTTCGAACGGCCCATATAGCGCCCGGCGCCTAGGCGAAGCGCTGTCTTTCCATCGCCGAAAATATCCCAGGCTATGCCCAGACGCGGCTGGAATCCCCTGTTGTAGGGGTGTACCAAAGAGCGGCCGAGCCCGGCGCTTTCGGAATCTTTGGCTTGCACCAAGCCGCTCAGAGGATTCCTGCCATCATAGAGGCTGGGGATATAGTTACTGATGCGATCATCGGCAGAATAGGCCGGCGAATATCTCGACCACCGCAGACCATAAGTAAGCGTTACCCGGGGTCTGAATTTCCACGAGTCGTTGGCATAAAACTCGAAATCATGCCAGCGCCCCTTGGGGTTATCAATTCGGTCGACCTCAGTATACCCGTTCAGTGGCAGGTCTCTGAGCAGAAAGTCAGCAATGGCATTGCCGGTGCGGTCGTTTGTGCCTCCGAACTGTGCGAACTCATTAGCGCCCCTGGCATCCTCGTCCTTGATATTATGGCTAACGAGTGCGCCGAATTTGAGGCTATGGTTACCGAGTACTTTAGAGAAGTCATCTTTCCAGATAAAAAGATCTTCCTGATTATTCCATGGCGCCTGGTGCCAAAGAGTGGAATACCCGTCCGCCTGCCAAGCGGTCGGCAGGCCGACTCCTTCCGGCTTCGGGAAGACTGTGGGGAACTTAGAGGCGATATCGTCGTTCAGAGCCTGACCGCCCGGATTGGTCCTAATGATGATGTCATTGCCTGCGCGTGAGAACTGGAACTCGTTCACTGACGTCGCGGAGAGCGTATTGGTCAGCTTAACTGCGAAACTCTTGCTGGGCTGGTTCCAATCCGAGGTCAGTGTGGGGAATTGACTATCTCCCCAGAAGCTACCTGCCGCATTATCGTGAACAAATTTCTCATTAATGAACCGAACCATCAGGTTCATCTTGCTGCTAATTACTATATCGCCGCGGATCAGATCCTGGCGGGTGTTTACCGGATGCAGCGTCGAGCCAACCCAGTTTTGCCCGGTCTTAAAACTTGCATTAGGAAGGGGATAAGCGCTCAGGATAGCCACACCTGCAGGACTGCGTTGGGCCGCCGGAATTATGTTGCCCGGAAAGCAGCCCGGGTCTGTCGGGTTCGGGCCAGGCGTGGCGCATGTCATTCCAGGTCGATGCGGCAGAGCGGAAGTTAGGGTCCCGCTGAAATCTCCCATTCTCTCGGCCGCGGTCGGTACCTTTTGGATGGGAAGGGGCGTTCCGCGCCGCTCACGGCGCCACTCCTCTGAATAGAAGAAGAAGACCCGATTCTTGATGATCGGCCCGTTGAAGTTGAAGCCGAAATTGTTATAGCGTAACGGTGGTTTCTGAGCGGGACGTCCATCAAGTGTGGGCGCCGCATTAAGAGTGAAAGAGTTCGCATTCAATGCATCATTGCGCAGAAACTCGAAGACCGCGCCGTGATACTGATTGCCACCACCTTTGGTAATTAGGTTGATGACGGCGCCCTGCGCCTGACCGAACTCCGCGCTGAAGCTATTGCGCTCGACGCGAAACTCCTGAATGGCATCGATGGATGGAAAGACCAGCAGCGTGGCGTTTGAACCTACGTCCATATTGTTGACGCCGTCAACGGTCCACATATTCGCGTTCGACTGGTTGCCGTTCACCGACATGTCAACGTTAGAATCGAGCCCCGTGCCGCGGGCAGCGAAAGACCCGGCGGTCGAAACACCCGGCACCATCGTCGCCAACGAAGCGTAGTTGCGCCCATTCAGCGGCAGTTCCGTCACCTGTTTATTGCTGATTAGACTGCTTACGTCACCGCCGGTCGTAGACACCTGGGAAGTTTCGCCGGTCACGACGATTGTCTCGCTCACCTCCCCGATCTGAACAATCAGGGTGATGGTCAGATCCTCGCTCACGTGCAGTTCTACTTTCTCGTTGACCGTCTTCTTGAATCCCTGCGGCGTGGCGCTCACCGAGTAAACGCCGGCGGGTAGGCTGAGAAACGAAAAGAATCCGTTCCCATCCGTGGCGACGGTCCGTGAGAACCCTGTCCGCTCATCCTTAACAGCCACCGGGGCGTTGGGAACGGCGGAGCCTTTTTGATCCCGCACAGTCCCGCTGATGCTACCCACAGTGCTCGTTTGGGCCTGAACCACAACGGCCACATTCAAAACCAGAAGAAAAACTCCAACCAAATAGAGTACCTTGCTCATTGTAGGAGTCTTTCTCGTCCCTAATACAAACATATGCTTGCTCCTTTCGTGATTGTTTCTAAGAGAGAGAAAACCAGGGTCAATCCAGCAAGCTGCGAATTTCTAGTGGGCAGTTGATTAGAAATCGAGACACTCTGTGAGGCGTCTTTATTATTTAGAGAGGAGGCGTTGATCCTTACCAAGTCAAGGCTATTGCGTGGCTTTGATTGTCGTTCCGGCCACTATGCCCAACCTGACAGAAAAATGGGATACAAAAAAAATGAACAACTCCATTCCCTTGTCTAACAGTTTTCTGTCTGGTTGCCGAGACGACGCTGATCGTCGCCTTCCAGTGACGTATTAGTCTTCAAACAGGAAAAATACAAGGTATTTACTGTAATAAAACAGGATATTTACTGTTAAGTAACCTGTTAACAGGCGACCTGATAGCCGCTAACGGTGTGTCAGGCTGAGAGCGTATGCGTCGATTGTGTCAGCGCGACCGGCGGATGACACAAATGCAACCGGCGGACTCGCGCAATCCAAAATAGTCGATGAAGATCGCTTATCTGCGCTTCTCCAATTCCTCCCAAAAAGGAATCACTAGCTCGTCTTTCTTCCATTGCTCGAGGGCAAATGGCGCGGCCAGTTTGAAAAGATCGCTGTAGTTGTAATCCTTCCCCGGCTGTGCGCCAGCGCGCCTGAAAGCCTCTTCGATGCTTTCGGCGACTGTGAAGAGAAAATCATCGAGGTAGTTGAAATTGCGTTTCTCATGTGGCGCCATGAGCTTCTTAGTTTTAACTTCGCGTTCGTCCGCCATTTTCACTCCTATGACTACAGAGAATTGCGCCCGGTCAAATGCGCCTGGTTCATAAGAGCTATCCTGCAAATCTGATTCCATGGCGCCGAAATCTATTCGCGCCTGAGCGCTGCCATCGGATCGACCTTCACCGCCCGCCTCGCCGGAACGAGCGCGGCCACCATCGCGACGCCGATCAGTAGCGACGAGATCACCGCAAACGTCAACGGATCGGCCGCGCCCACGCCGAAGAGCAAGCCTTTCATCAACCGAGTCAGCGCAAACGAAGCCCCCAACCCGATCGCCACGCCGATCGCGGCCAGCGCGAGGGCTTGTTTCAATACCAGCCTGACCACATCCACCGCGCGCGCGCCGAGCGCGATGCGGACGCCGATCTCGTTGGTTCGCTGCGCGACTGAATAAGAGATCACGCCATAAACGCCCACCCCTGCGAGCAACAGCCCCAGCCCGGCGAACAATCCGACCAGCAACATGTTAAAGCGCTGCGAGGCGATCGAGTTCCCCACGACCTCTTCCATTGAATGAATCCGCGACAAAGCTAGCGTCGCATCAACCGCCGCGACCTCGCGCTTCACGGCGTCCGCCAAACCAGGGGGCAGGCCACGCGTCCCCGTCGCGCGTATAGTGAAATATGACGGCGTGAACGTGCGGATAACCGCCATCAATCGGTCGGAGACCTGCGGGATCGGGACAAAGACCATGGGCGGCGGCGCGCCGTCGAGTCCTTCCTGCTTCACATCGGCCACCACGCCGACCACCTGATGCGTCGCGTCTCGCCTGACGGTCACCTGCCGCGCCAACGGGTTTTGCTCGTCGAAGAAGCGCCGCGCGAAGGTTTCATTGACGATGATTACCGGCGGCGCGGCGGCGTTGTCGGCGTCGGAGAAGGCGCGGCCTTGCCGCAGGGAGATCTTCATCGCGCGGAAATAGTCGGGCGAGATCATGCGGAATTGCGTCATGTGCGCCTGGTCCGGCTTTTCGGGCAAGACGACCGGCATTCTGAATTGCCAATCGAGCGGCAGTTTGTTGGTGACCGCCGCCGCTTCGACGCCTGGCAAGCGGCTGACGCGTTCGAGCGCGTCGCGGTAAAAGGCCGCCGCTTTCTGCGATGTGTCGTAACGCGGGCCGTCCAGCGCTACCTGGAGCGTCAACACGCCGCGCGGATCGAAACCCGGCGCGACACTCATCAGGTTGGCGAACGTGCGCGTCAGCAATCCCGCGCCGGCCAGCAGCGTGAGTGACAACGCCACTTCGGCCACGACTAGCGCGCCCCGCAAACGCCCGCGAGCCACGCCGCCCTTATCCCCACCCTCTTTGAGCGTAGAGTTCACATCCACTTTGCGAGCCTGCCACGCCGGGGCCAATCCGAACAACACCCCGGTCACAAGGGCCGCGCCGAACGCGAAGGTCAACACTCGCCAATCAACTTTGATCTCGACTATGCTTGGGAGCAAATTTTCCGGCAGCGCCGCGACCAATGCGTCCGTGCCCCACACGGCCAGCAGCGCGCCTGCCGCGCCCCCGACTGCGGCCAGCAGCGCGCTTTCCACCAACAATTGCCGCGCAATCCGCCCGCCGCCGGCGCCCAACGCCATGCGCACGGCGATCTCTCGCCGCCGCGCCGCCGACTGCGCAAGTTGCAGATTGGCGACATTGGCGCACGCGATCAGCAGCAGTAACCCGCCTGCGCCAAGCAGAATCCACAAATGTCGCCGAACGCCGCCCACGAACAATTCCTGGTACGGCTGCGCGCCGACACTCTCGCCGTCCTGCATCTGGCGCGGGAAGGCCGCGCGATATTTTTCGGCGATCACCTTCAGTTCGGCGCGCGCCTGCTCTAGGGTTACGCCGCGCTTCAATCTGCCGACAACCTCGGCGTTTGGATCGAAATGAGCGCCCTGCCGCGCCTGCATGGGCGTGAAGAGATCGGCTCCGGAACCAAATCGGAATTGCGGCGGCATGATTCCAACGATCATCATTGGCCGGTCGTTGAATGACACCGTCCGGCCGAGTATCTCCTTATTCCTGCCGAATCGCCGCCTCCACAACCCATCGCTCATGATCGCCACGGGCGCGCCGCCCGGCGTGTCTTCGGCGCGAGTGAACGCTCGCCCCAGAGCCGGATAGACTCCGAGCGCATGGAAGAAATCTTCCGACACGCGCAGGCCGCGAACATACTCCGCTTCATCGCCGCCGGTGAGATTGCCTTGCGCGCCGCCGAAGCTCGAATAACACGCCAGGGCTTCGAACGATTGGCTCTGCTCACGCCAGAAGAGAAACTTCGGCTCGCCCGAACCACTGAACTCGCCGCGATACGTCTGGCCGGCGTAGACTAATCTGTCGGCCCCAGGATACGGCAGCGGGCGAAGCAACACGGCGTTGACGACAGTGAAAATAGCGGTAGTCGCGCCAATGCCGAGCGCCAGCGTCAGGATAGCGGTCAAACTGAAGCCTGGTTTCATCAAAAGCATTCGCGCGCCGTAGCGCAAGTCTTGCCAGAGTGTTTGCATCACAGTTCCCTCTCTTCAACATCGCTGGAATTATGGCAGCGCGCTCTTGCGCCTGGCCTCAGGCTGTCGCTTAAATTCCGCGCCCGGTTTCCATTCGGGGTGGCGGTCTGCCTGCGCCACGCGAAAACCCACCATGAATAGCAACTGCAGGTCTTCGACCACGCCTGAGAGATCCCAATCCGGTCTGACCTCATCCGAGACGTTGTGGTAATGCTTGTTGTACTCAAGGATCTTCCCCAAGGCATACCCGCCGGGTTTGCCGACGGCTTCAAAGCCAGACGACGCGAACAGAAAGGGCACGCCGACTTTGGCGAATTCGTAATGATCCGAGAGATAAAGCATGCCGCCGTGGGGTAAAAAAATTGGTTTGACTCAGCGTCTGACCTAGAGCCAGTTGCGATTGCGCGTAAGGAACCTGGCGGTAGGCGGCGCCGTGAGGCTTGTCATTACCCAGATTTCAACGCGAGGCAGCGATGGCGTTTCACCGTACGGATTTTTTCTTCGTCGCGGAGCGACGAAGAAGCGGCACCCTGGGAACGCAAAAGATTTGGGTGAAGACAAGCCTCTCGGCGGGACCGCCGCCACACTCGCGCGACTTATTCATGCCTCAAAGCGACCATCGGGTCGGTCTTCATCGCCCTGCGCGCTGGGAAGTAACATGCCAGGAACGCTACGGCGACGAGCAGCAACGTCACGCCAACAAACGCCAACGGATCAACCGCGCTCACGTTGTAAAGCAGGCTCGAAAGGAACCGCGTCCCGACGACGGCCAAAGCAAGCCCCACGCCTACGCCGATCAGCGTCAACGACAATCCTCGCCCGATGACCAGTTTGAAAATGTCCTTCGCGCCGGCGCCCAGAGCCATTCTGACGCCGATCTCGCGAGTGCGCTGGCTGACGGCGTAAGACATCACGCCGAAGATTCCGATGGCTGCCAGCGTCAACGCCAGCAATCCGAACGCTGAGAGCAATGAGGCGAAGGCGCGCGCCGGGAAGAGCGACAGGCTCATGTGCTCGGTCAGCGTTTTGACATCCGTCACCGGCAAGTTCGGATCGAGGTTTTGAAACTCAGCGCGAATCGCGCCGATCAAGGTTTCCGGTTTGGCGGAAGTTCGAACCAATAGGTGGTTATACGAAAGCTGGTCGCGGATCGGGAACCACACAAACGCCTGCGGGTCTTCGCCGATAGTCCAGTATTTGCCGTCTTTCGCCACGCCGGCGATTTGCCAGGGCTGCTCCTCCGGCGAGGTTCGAAACTGTTTGCCGAGCGCGGTTTCGATCGGATTGGCGCCGGGAAAAAATTTGCGGGCGAAGGTTTCGTTGACGACTGCCGAGCGAGTCTTCCCCTCCTGATCTTGCTCAGTCAGGTCGCGCCCGGCCACGAGAGGCGTGCCGATGGTCTCGAAGTACTTCAACCCGACGCCGGCCTGCATCGCCGACGGCGCGTTGACGCCACGCTCCTGCGGCCGGCCTTCGATCAGAATCGTGGCGCCGTTGTAGTTCATGCTGAGCGGCATGAAACCGGTGATCGAGGCCGATTGCGCGCCGGGCAGCGACTCGACTCGATTGAGCAATTGTTTGCGAAGCTGCGAGCCGACGTCGGTCTGGTACCCTTGCAGTCTCAGGTCGAAGTTCATCATCAAGACGTTTTCGGGATTGAAGCCCGGATTCATCACGCGCAGCTGCTGCAATGCTCTGAGCGTCAGGCCGGCGGCGATCAGCAGAAGCAGCGACACTGCGATCTGCGCCACGACCAGGCCGTTGCGCAGCAACGAACGGCGGGCGCCCGATTGCGACGCGGCGTCTTTGAGCGCCGGAATAAGATCTGGCTTCGTCGCCTGCAGCGCCGGAACCAGTCCGAACAGAACTCCCGTTATAACGGAAACTATCATCGAGAAGACCAGCACGCGCCAATCCACATACAATTCCAGCGTAATCGGAATCGAGATCGGCGGCTTCAACGCCATGATCGAATCAATGATCCACCGGGCCAGCGCCACGCCGGTGAGGCCTCCCGCCACGGCCAGCATCACGCTTTCGGTCAAAAGCTGACGGACGATGCGCGCGCGGCTGGCGCCGATGGAGAGCCGGATGGCGATCTCCTTGCCGCGTTCGGTAGCGCGCGCCAGCAACAGGTTCGCCAGATTCGCGCAGGCGATCAGCAACACCAGCGCGACCAACCCCATCAAGGCGGCGGAGACGCCGAGCATCGCGTTTCGAAATTGCGGAACGACGAAGCCGGGCGGAATGACCTGAATCCCCAACCCCTCGTTCTCGTTCGGGAAGTCTTTGGCCAATTGCGCGGCGAGCAGATTGAGTGAGGCTTCGGCTTGCGCCGCGCTCACGCCAGGTTTGAGCCGCCCGACGGCGAACATATTAAACTCATCGCGCTTGTCCAGATAATCGCTCTCCGGCTCGATCCACTTCTGCGTCGCGAACGGCGCGTAGATTTCCGGCGTGTAGATGACCTCCGTGCCCTTGAACCCGGCGGGCGCGACGCCGATGACTTTGAACTTCATGCCGTTGATCAGAACGTCGCTGTCGACGACCGACGGGTCGCCGCCGAACCGCCTCTGCCAGAGAGAATGGCTGATGACGACCACCGGGTGCGACAAACGCGTCTTGTCTTCTTCAGGCAGAAAGCTTCGACCGAGCGCTGGCTTAACGCCGAGCACGTCAAAATAATTGCCCGAAACCAGATCGCCCCAGACCTTCTCGTTATTGCCGTTCCGGCTCATGCTCACGACCACGAAACGGGAGACGAGCAATCCCGACAAGACTTCGTTGCGGTCGCGGAAATCGATATAGTTCGGATAGGAGAACGCGGCTAAGGCTCCGTCTTTCCCTACGGGCGAAACCGAGACGACCTCTTGAGGATTGGCCACCGGCAGCGGGCGGAACAGTATCAGGTTGACCAGGCTGAAGATTGCCGTGTTCGCGCCGATGCCCAGCGCGAGTGAAAGAATGGCGATGACGGCGAAGCCGGGTTTATGCGCCAGCGTGCGCAATCCGTAGCGCAAGTCTTGCCAGAGTGTCTGCATAATCATCCTCAATAAAAGTGGGCAGTGGGCAGAGGACAGTCTTTAATCTCTTCACTGCCCACTGCCCACTGCCCACTTTCATTGTTTTATTGCTTCAGCGACACCTCGCCCGGAGCCGCGCCTCAGGTCAGAAGCGGCTTTGCAAAACAGTTCGGGTTTGTCCCTGTTGACGCCTAGTGGCTCTGCTGGTCTTCGTCGACCACCCGGCCGTCGAAGAGATGGATCGAGCGGTCGGCGTGGCGTGCGAAGCGCGCGTCGTGCGTGACCATGCAGATGGTGGCGCCGCCGCGGTGGAGTTCACGCAGCAGTTCCATGACCGCTTCGCCGTTGGTCGAGTCGAGGTTTCCGGTAGGCTCGTCGGCGAGCAGGATGAGCGGATCGCCCACGACCGCGCGCGCGACGGCCACGCGCTGCTGCTGACCGCCGGAGAGTTGCGACGGCAGGTGCTTGGCGCGGTGCGCCATCCCGACCTTCTCCAGTGCGGCGTTGACGCGCTTCTTGCGCTCGGCCGAATTCATCCCGCGGTAGGTCAACGGCAGCTCCACGTTTTCGTAAACGCTCAGGTCGCCGATCAGGTTGAAGCTCTGGAAGATGAAACCGATTTCGCGGTTGCGTATCCGGGCGCGCTCGCTCAGCGACAGCCCCTGAACCGGCTTGCCGTTCAACTGGTAACTCCCCTCGGACGGAGAATCGAGCAGTCCCAGGATAGAGAGCAACGTAGATTTGCCGCACCCCGAAGGCCCGGCGATTGAAATGTAATCGCCTTGATTGATCTCCAGGTGGATTCCCGCCAGGGCGTGGGTCTCGACCTCGTCGGTATAGAAAACCTTCGTCACTGAATCCATTCGCAAGAGGGGTTCACTCATTTTTTGGTCTCCTCGAAAGTTAAGGTTGGTGGTTGGTGGTCGGCGGTTGGCGGTTGGCGGTTGGCGGTAATACGGCGAATGCCAACCACTCAGGCGCCAACCACCTTTTTCAATTCAATCTGATGCGGTCGGCGTTATCGCCCAACTGCGAAGTGTCGGAGACGATCACCTTGTCGCCGGCCTTCAACCCGCCGCGGATTTCAACCTCCGTCACGGAGGTTTGCCCCAACTCCACGGTCACGGCCACGGCGTGGATGTCGTCAGGCTCCATCCTGAAAAGTTTGACCTTGCTGTTTTCCTGGCCGAAGGCGGGGCGCTGCATCTTGAGGACGTTCGGCAGCCGGGACAACTCGATAGTGCCGTCCACGTTCAGGCTGGGAACCGCGTCTTTAGGCAGATCACCGATGAGTTGGACTTCGACCACGCGTGTGCCGTCCACTACCGACGGATCGATGCGGGTGACGCGTCCTGGAATTTCTATGCTGCGCAGGTCAATCACCGCCTTCTGTCCCTGTTGAATGTCCCTGGCCTGCGTCTCGGCGATCCTGATCATGGCCTTAAGCCGCGTCGGGTCAGAGACGCGCGCGAGGGGCGTGCCGATGCTCACTTGCACTCCGACTTCGACCAACATCTCCTGCAAGATTCCGCGAAGGCCGGCCTTGACGCGCAAGTTGGCGGCCTGCTCCCTGCGAAGATTGAGGAGTTCGCGAGCCTGATCCAGCGCGGACTGCGCCACGGCCATCTGCGTCTTCATATTCTCGGTGATCATCGCGACGCGCTGTTTTTCGAGTTCGCTGCGCGCGGCAAGCTCCTTGGCGCTGGCGCCATATTGTTTCAGCAACAGGGGCGAATACAATCCCTCCTTCGCCAGCGGTTCATACGATTCGTACTGAAGCTTCGCCTGCTGATATTGGGATTCAATCGATGCGGCCTGGGATTTCTGAGTGAGCAGTTGAGATTGAAGGTCAACCTCGCGATTCTTGTATGCGGATTCCGCCGCTTTGAACGCCAATTCGGCGTCCTTCAACTGCTGCTGCACTTCCGGACTGCTCAGCTCCAGAATCACAGTGTCGGGCGTGACATTTGTGCCAGCCAGCATCAGCCGTTTTATGACTCGGCCGCTGGTCGTCGCCGGAACCACATTGATATCTTCGGGCACCAGCGTTCCGAGCCCACGTCTTGTCACCACCAGTTCGCCCTGTTTAACGGTGTCGATAATCATAGTGGCGCGCTCGACCGTCTGCGCGGCGGGTTTGAGCCGGGACAATATGATGCTCACGGCGCCAATCGCCCCCACAGCCAGAACGACATAAAGCACGCGCCTGATCTTTTTATTACGCTTTACCGATGCATCACGGGGTTTATCCATTGCCATATCACACCTCCAGAACTCTCCTGTTTCAGACAGAAATGACTGCTATTCCTAACTACGCCTGGCAGTCGAGGACGCCTATGCTCCCAGGAAATGCCTTTTACTCCCAACTGTACTATGCCAATTTCCGTGCCACTCTATGAGTCTGGCTAAATCACTGCCTCTGTTGATCTAATTTAGCTGCCCCCGCTGAACGCGGGTCTTTATGTGTTCGCTTTTGGGATCGAGGATTCCCAAAAACGAGATGCGATCCATGTGCAAGCTGAAATTCTTTCCAAAACGACGCGGACATTCTACACGAAGCGACGGCAGAATCATCACCCCGGATCACCCACTTGCCCACAATAATCACAAAAGCTATCCTAACGCTCAGGCTCGCGTAATGACGTTTTGACTCTTACCAAATGAATGAGAATGAAAAGGAATGACTCAATTATGACGCCTCAGAATCAACTGCCGAAATCTTCATGGACTACCACGCGCATCGGGCTGATCAGCGCAGCTATCATCCTCTCGGTCGCGATAGCCTACACGTTCTACCAAGGGAGCAGACCAACCCCCCCCAAGTCAGCCTCGACGTCGAACAGCTCAGCGCTGCCCGAGAACGTAATGCAGGCGAGCATCAACCTGCTCGACGGCCAGAAGACGAAACTCGCCGATTATTCGGGCAAGGTTCTGATCGTGGATCTATGGGCCACATGGTGCGGCCCCTGCAAGCAGGAGATCCCACATCTGGTCGAGATCGCCAAAGAATACAAGGACAAGGGCGTCGAAGTGATCGGGTTGACGAACGAGAACCCGGAGACCGACGCCGAATGGGTGAAGCAGTTTTCCGAAGCTTTCAACATCAACTACCCGATCGGTTGGGCCGACGACGAGATGCAGGCCGGGTTGACGCGTGGCCGCAACAGCATCCCGCAGACGTTCATCATCGGGCGTGACGGCAAGATCTTCAAACATTTCGTGGGCTTCAGCCCGCGCCTCATCCCCCAGATGAAAGCGGCCATCGAAGAAGCTGCTTCGGCGGGATGAAAGTCGGCGCGCTAAAGATGTTTAGCCACTAATGGACACGAATGAACACGAATCTTTTTCTTGATCTTCAGATCAACTTTTTCTCCATCCTCCTTCCCACCATTCGTGAGTATTCGTGTTCATTCGTGGCTGAAACTCCCTTTCTCAAATACTATAATTGAGCCACGAGAGGAGGAGATCGTATGAAAAGCAAAATGTCCTTGGCGCTCTGCGCCTTATTGTTTATCACCTGCCGGGCTGCGGTCAGGGACGCCGGTCACAACGGCGACGGCGTCGCCCAACCTACCGAAATTACACGACCGAGCAACAATGCTACTATGAAATCAAACCTGGCGGCGGCTAGCAACGCATTCGGCTTCGACCTGTTTCAACAACTCCGGCGGCAGGACGCGAACAAGAGCGTCTTCTTCTCGCCGCTGAGCGTCACAGTCGCGCTCGCCATGACTTACAACGGCGCGGCCGGCGAAACGAAGAACGCGATGGCGCGCGCGCTCAAGATCGAAGGCATGAGTAACGCCGATCTCAACCACGCGAGCCACGACCTGTTGAAGGAGCTGAAAGGCTCCGACCCGAAAATCGAACTGGCCATCGCCAATTCGCTGTGGGCGCGCGGCGGCGTGCGATTCAACGAGGATTTCCTGACGAACAACCGGACATTCTACAGCGCCGAAATCTCCACGCTCGATTTCAGCAGCCCGCAAGCGGCGGAGACGATCAACCGATGGGTCAGCGCCAGCACTAAGGGCAAGATCAGCAAGATCATCGACAACATTGACCCGCAGAAGGTCATGTTCCTGATCAACGCCGTCTATTTCAAAGGCCAATGGCAAAGGAGATTCGAAAAGACTCTTACCAAAGAACAGCCTTTTCATTTGACTGGAAGCCAACAGAAGCCCGTACCGATGATGGCGCAATCGGGCAATTATCTTTACCATCGCGGCGATAAGTTCCAGGCCGTCAACCTGCCCTACGGCGATGGCGGCGTCAGCCTCTATCTCTTCCTGCCCGACAAGGGGTCGTCGCTCGACGACTTCCTTAAAGGCCTCAGTTTTCAGAAGTGGGAGGGGTGGATCAACAATTTCAATGACACGCCCGGCGACGTGAAGTTGCCTCGATTCAAACTCGATTACGAAGAAACGCTAAACGACTCGCTCAAAGCCGTGGGTATGGGAGTGGCGTTCAACCCGCGCGAGGCCGACTTCAGCGGCATCCGCCCGGAGCGGGACCTCTACATCTCCGAGGTCAAACATAAGTCCGTCGTCGAAGTCAACGAATAGGGCACTGAGGCCGCGGCCGCGACTTCAGTCGGCGTCTCGATAACGTCCGCTCGTCAGCCTCGAGAGCGTTTCTCCTTTGTCGCCGACCGGCCCTTCCTGATGGCGATCCGCGATTCGAAAACAGGCGCGATCCTGTTTATGGGAGCGGTGATGGAACCGAAATAATCCCGCCCCCGGAAAAAACAGACAGGATTTACAGGATTTTTCAGGACGAGGCGCATCCTGAAAAATCCTGTAAATCCTGTCTGTTTTTATTGTCTCCGCCGCGACCCTCGCCGTGACCCGAACAATTTACATGAAATTCCGCGTGTGTAGCGCGGAGAGTTCGGCGGCTTCGGCGTCGCTGAAGCCGAGCTTTTCCAGCCTCGACTTACGTCCGGCGCGCATTTCATCTTTGAGCGTTTGAGCGCGGGCGTAACCGGCGGCGACGTCCTCCGCGCGCCACGACCCCGCGGCCAGCAGAATCAGCGCGTCGATGACCTCTTCGTTCAATCCGGCCGTATGAGACAGCGCATCGTGACGCCGGATGACGGCCGTCGCCAGACGTTCGCGCAGCGCGGGATCTGTCGCTATTTGGTATTGCAAATGGCCCACGCCGAACGCGACGTGGCGCGCCTCGTCCTGCGCGACCAGCCGCGCGATCTGGCGTGTGACCGGATCGGGCGCGTGGCGTTCGAGAAACCATAGCAGATTCAGAAACGTCCCTTCGCCCAGCACGGAAAGCAGAAAAGAAGCGAGCGCGAAATCAGGCTCGTCGAGCAGCGTCTTGAGCGATTGCCGGCCGCTCACCGTGGACAACCCCATTTCTCCGCCCCGCAGCGTGGCGCGGCGCGTGAAGACTTCGACGTGGCGCGCCTCGTCGGCGATCTGCACGGCGAGCAGTTGCAGGACTTCACGGAAATGCGGATGGATTTGCGCGACGAAGCGGGCCGGTACTTGCAGCGCGGCGTTTTCGTTTTCGATCAGGTAAGTCATCACCTGCGCGACGGCCCGCTCCATCTCTTCATCCGGCTCGAACGGCTCATCCCAATCGATCGCGGTGTGCGGGTTCCACTGCGCGGCGACCGCCTGCGCATAGAGCTTCGGGGCGCTCTCGGCCCAGACCCGCTCTTTCGTTTGAAGAGGGTAGTAAAAGGCCGGCCCGCCCGCCTCGACCGCAGCGCCGCGCGCGGCGAATCCCCAGTCGGCGGGAGGCGCAGCATACACCGCAGTTTTCTCCCGCGCGTCGGAAAGCCCGGCGCGTTCGGCTCCTCGCCAACGTCCCTCCGACGCGGCGCCGCGCACAACCCACGCCGCGAATTGGCCGTCGCCTTCCACAAATTCGTGTCCCTGGTCGCGACACCAGCCGCGCAGGGTCATGGCGAAATCAGCCGCCGAGGCCCGCACGCCTAGCCTGCCCCCGACGGGCAA
>Ga0190270_10000217_pt1 | contig 25183 bp, 15 predicted proteins | sample Popmic320T_FD_133748 | JGI IMG/M metagenome (GOLD analysis project Ga0190270, IMG submission 133748) | Populus adjacent soil microbial communities from riparian zone of Weber River, Utah, USA - 320 T | ecosystem: Environmental > Terrestrial > Soil > Riparian zone | place: USA: Utah | collected...
GCGGTCGGCGACCGCGTGGCTTACGCGATGCAGCCCGGCGCTTACGCCGAATACGCCGTAGCGCCGGCCTGGAAGCTGGTCAAAGTTCCGGAAGGCGTGGGCGCCGAACAGGCCGCCGCCGCGATGCTGCAAGGTATGACCGCTCATTACCTGACAACCTCGGTCTACCCGCTGAAAGCCGGCGAAGCGGCGTTGATTCATGCCGCGGCCGGCGGCGTAGGGCTGTTGCTGATCCAAATGGTCAAACGCATCGGCGCGCGGGCGATAGGCACGGTTTCGACTGAGGCCAAAGCGCAACTCGCTCGGGAAGCCGGAGCGGATGATGTCATTCTATACACCCAACAGGATTTCGAATCAGAGACGCGCCGGTTGACCGGCGGCAAAGGCGTTCAGGTGGCCTACGATTCAGTCGGGCGCGATACGTTTTTGAAGAGCCTGTCGTCGCTCGCGCCGCGCGGGATGATGGCGCTATTCGGCCAATCGAGCGGCCCCGTCCCGGCCCTCGATCCCTCGTTGCTCGCGCAAAAAGGCTCGCTCTTTTTGACGCGACCTAGTCTGGCGCAATACGCCGCAACGAGGGAAGAACTGCTCTGGCGCGCAGGCGCCCTGTTCAACTGGATCAAATCGGGCGAGTTGAAGCTGAGGATCGAAAAAACATTCCCACTGAGCGAAGCCGCCGAAGCGCACCGGCAGCTCGAAGGCCGGAAGACAACAGGGAAGGTGTTATTGATTCCCTGAAAAGTGGATGGCGCTCGCGCCCGCTTTAGTAACTCGAAGTCCAAATGTTTTGGAGAAAACAACAGCAACCTGAGACTCGTCAGAGGGAAATCTGCGGCGATTGTGGCGTTGATGAAGGCCATTATCACGTTTTAGGGTGCGATAAAGAAGACTGTCCCTTCTGCGGCTGGCAACTTATTTCCTGTTATTGTTGTTACGAACTCCTGAACCTTATAGACGAGGGCAAGTACGACGAATCAACTTCAAACCTGCCCCCAGAGGTATACGAGAAGGGCCTTACTGAAGAACAGGAGAAACAATGGGAGAAATTGCTTAATCAAAAAGGACGCATCCCTTTCATCCTCTACCCGCAGTTTTGCGCCAAATGTGGCAAGCAATGGCCCGAGTTCTTTTTGGTTCCTGATGAAGAATGGAATCGCTACATTCAGCCGGACAAACGAAGCGAGATCATTTGTCGAGAATGTTACGATTTCATCAAAGATGTGATAGATAGCGCAAAAGAAAAATACAACGCCGCCTAAGGCTTCGATTCATCGGGGACGCGCGAGTCGCCCTGCCCTTATCAGGCGTCCTTTGGTGGATTCTCGGCAAACCATTCCACGATCGCCGGCATATTCATCTCGAAATCGCCTGGAATCGAAAAGTTCAAGACGGCGGCCGGGCTTGAACTTCGGTTCTCGAAATCGTGCGTCACTCCTGCCGGCGCCAATACGAAGGAGCCTTTTGTGGCGTCAATCCAGCGATCGCCAATCAGGAAGCTCATCGTTCCTTCAATCACATAGAAAACGTCATCTTCAGGGTGAGAGTGCGCGCCAGGGCCTTGCGTATGCGGCTCCAGACGCCACTCCGAGATGGAATACGATCTTTGCGTTTCTTCGCCATCGGCCTTGAAGACGGCGGTAATGCGTCCCATCTGGTACGAACGCCCGGCGCCGGGAGGCAGAAAAATGCCGGCTCGTTTTGTAGAGTTGTCTTGGATGCTCATGTGTCCTCCTATTGCTTATTGCTCGAAGAAGGCGGCGAATCGCTTCAGTATCTCTTCAGGCGACACCTCTTCCTTGCGGGTTGCGATGAACCAAATGTGACCGAAAGGGTCTTCCAGTTTGCCGTTGCGGTCGCCGTAGAACTCGTCCGTCACTGGCTTCAATATTTTCGCTCCGGCGCCGTAAGCCCGGCTAACCACCGCGTCCGCGTCTTCGACGTAAAGGTGTATCGTCACAGGTGTTCCGCCGAGCGATTTGGGGCCGCGATGACCTAATTCAGGATACTCGTCAGCCAGCATAATCACCGCGCGCCCGACTCTGATCTCGGCATGCCCTATCTTCCCGGTCGGTTCCATCATCCGGTAGACTTCCGTCGCTCCGAAGGCTTTTTTGTAAAACTCAATCGCGGCGGACGCGCCATTAACGCACAAGTATGGCGTCGCGCCTTCACAACCATCGGGAATCGGCTTCACTTTGCTTGCCATAAATATTCTCCTTTGTGTTAAACCGATAAGGTCTCGATAACGCTGAACGCCGTGGGCGGCGCCGTCAGGATTCGTTCAATGCGCAGCCCCGAAGCTTCGAGCAGCGCGCGAAAATCCGCTTCGGTTCGCTCACGCCCGCCTGCCATCACCAGCATGTTCAAATCGCTCCCGATTATAACTCCGTCGTGTGACGACGATCCCACACGCTCCGGAACTGTCGGTTCAATAATGAGTAGCCGCGCGCCATTCTTCATCGCCCGAAATTGACCAGCATCTCGACCATCCCGTTCGGCAAAACCCGCTTTCGCACGGACGACGTCGGGCCTTTGAAATACCAGACGACCTCAACTAACCCGGCCAGATACTGCGGTCGCCATTCGCTGTACGTCCAGGAGCCGAGTGGAGTGTAATTGTGGAGAGTGGAGATTTTCATGCGACGGTGAATTTACAGGAACAGTACCTGCCCAGACACTTAGTCGATGGTAATGCCGCGGCGGCATAATCCGTCAGCAATGGCTGAAGAGACATTTTCATCAACATACAAGTACGGCCAACCCCCCTAGCTGATGACAATATCACAGGGAAACCATGTCCAAACCAAAACTTCTTGATCAGGTTCGTGCTGTGATGCGGCTACAGCACCTGAGTTTAGCTACCGAGCATGCCCATGTCCAGTGGATCAAACGCTTCATTATGTTTCATAAAATGAAACATCCGCTGGAAATGGGAGCAACGGAATTCGCGAATTTCTCACACATCTCGCCGTCCACCTCGAAGTCACATCATCGACACAAAATCAGGCGCTCTACGCTCTTCTATTCCTCTATGGTCATGTATTGCACAAGGATATTGGTCCGGTTAATCAGATCGAGCGAGCCAAGAAATCGACGCGTTTACCTGAATTCTTTACGCCTGCAGAAGCTCGATCGGTCATCGCTCAGGTACACGGAACTAATCGTCTCATGGTCAGTTTGCTCTATGGCTCGGGGCTCAGATTGATGGAATGCCTTCGCCTGCGTGTAAAGGATTTTGATTTCGAGCGACACCAGATCACCGTTCGTGAGGCTAAAGGCGATAAGGATCGTGTGACGATGTTGCCGCTCTCGTTGCATGATCGTTTAAAAGACCATCTGGTGAAAATCAAACTGTTGCACGAAGAAGATATTCGTGAAGGATTCGGAACGGTTGACCTGCCATACGCGCTGTCGCGAAAATACCCGAACGCCGAAAAGGAATGGAAATGGCAGTATATTTTCCCCGCCTCGAAGCGCTCCATTGACCCGCGTTCGGGAGTAGAAAGACGCCATCATCTCAACCCATCAGTACTGCAGAAAGCTGTTCAAGCGTGCGATTCGCGATGCTGGAGTCAGCAAACATGCGGGCTGCCATACATTCCGCCACAGCTTTGCCATACATTTGCTGGAATCAGGTTATGACATTCGTACAGTTCAGGAATTACTCGGTCACCAGGATGTGCGGACGACGATGATTTACACGCACGTGCTAAATCGCGGCGGCTTAGGCGTACGCAGCCCTCTTGATTGCCATTGAGATACTGGGCAATTCGAACTTCATCAATTGCCAATATGCAAAGATTGAAAAGCCAGGCGAAGATCAATCGGCGCTGCGCGTCGGCATACTCCATTTTCAAACGGCCGGGGTTATTAAGAGATACCAGGTTCTGAAGAAAAAAGGGGCTATGAAAAATCGATTGAATGAGTTTTAGCCTTGACGGTAAATCGCCATCCATGACTAACTATTAACCGCGTTACTTCCAAGCTTCATCAATAACTTCAATTGTATTAACAGGGCGTGTCCAGCCGCCCATCTCTTGACAACAATCGAAAGGTGTCGGGCTAGTAAATAAACCTGCAACGTTTATCTAACCTGGCCACGGGTCATCGGGTTATCACAAAGCCGATCATTAATGTCAGAAAGCTTAGCTCAAACAACCATCAAGGAGGCATCAGTATGAAGAAAGCGATCCTCGCCAACAGAACCCGCATCTGTACGGCTTTACTCATCGTTCTCGCGGTGCTGCCCATTATCGCCGAACGCAGTGCTGTGCACGGACAGACCTATCCTGGCAAGATCGGCATCGGCATCGGCGACGGCCGCGGCCTGTTTTTAACCGACGCGGCCAAGACCTTCCGCGAGTGGCGCAGGTTCGACGTCAATGAAGCAGCGCCCCTGGACGTACAGGGATGGCCGGTTACCGATGCGTGGACCGTGATCTTCGATTATCGCCCGACCAATGCCTGGAACTTTCCCGCGCAGTTTATTGACGACCCAGATCGGTATCAAGTCGATGTTTTCGGCACATATCTCGTCTCATTCAACGGCTCAGCCGACTTGACTGTCGGCGGCTTGGCCGAAGTGAGCAACGTCGTCTACGACCCGGTTTCAAACACTACCACGGCTGAGGTGAATGTCCTGCGCGCCGAGATCACTGCCGCGAACAACGCATCAGGCTTGGTCATCCTCAATTTCCAGAACACACGCCGCACACCCGATAGCCTGCAGAATACCGGGATCACCAACCTGCGCTTATCGCGGCCCGGCGTACCGCGCGATTCACCGCAGATTTTGACATCGCCTATCCTATCGGCCCTGCGCCCATTCAGCGTCGTTCGGTATATGGATTTTCTTGAGACCAATCACAGGATCTTTTATGGTACGGGCGACTGGATCGATTGGGCGGATCGCCGCAAGGTAACCGACGCCACACAAGAGGGATCGGGTCAAACCTTCGGCTATGCCTGGGAGTATGTCGCGCTGATCGGCAATATGAGCAACCGCGACCTGTGGATCAATATCCCGGCGGAAGCGAGCGACGAATACATAACCGAACTAGCCCGTTTATTGCGCGACCGGGTAAATCCGGATCTTAATCTCTATCTGGAATACAGCAACGAAGTCTGGAATTTCGGCTTCGGGCAGTACGTCTGGAACAAGGCCGCCGCGCGCGACGAGGTCTGCGATAACTACGCCGCGCCGTTCGCCGCCGAACCCGCCTGCACACAAATTTCTCCGACTTCGAATTTGAACATCCCGGATGTGTCGGCCAACACGGGCGGTGGCCGACCCAATCGCGAAGAAGTATGGGCCCGCAGACGACACGCGCGCCGCACCAAAGAGATCGGCGACAAGTTCCGCGCGGTCTTCTGTGATGCCTTCGGCTATCGCGCGACGACGCGCATTCGGCCAGTATTGTCGTGGTGGGCAATACAGCCGCAGGAATACGACGAGATGCTGCAATGGTTGCGTGCGCAATATGGCGATCCGAGCCAATACATCTACGGAATTGCCACGACGGCCTACTTCGGCGTGGGATCGTCGATCTTCCAGAATCCGAATGCGACGGTCGAAGAGATTCTGGCCGCAATGGAAGCCGACCTCAACGGCAGCGATAACGAAAGGCAACGTTTCATCGACGTGGCGCGGGCTTTCAACATCAAAGCGATGACCTATGAAAGCGGCTCTGCGACGGGCGATGTCAACTCGCAGTTCATCTTTGAGAACAACATCGCCAACCGCATCCGCGCCGAGCGTTCGCAGCGGAACGGCGAGTTATCGCGCAGCAATCTGGCCGACCACTGGTTCAATCTCTCAAATGGAGGCGGGGATCTATTTATGCAGTTTGCGCTGGTCTCTGCCTACAACCGCTTCGGAAGCTGGGGCCTGACCGATGATATCGCCGACGTCAACCGCAACTTCAAATACGGCGCCGTAGCCGGGCTGTCGGGGACAATGCCGCTCGAAGCCCCGGTGGGGCTGAGGGCGCGGGCGAGCAACAAGCATGTGAAGTTGAGTTGGGAGCCGGTGAGCGGCGCCTGCGGGTACAACGTGCGCCGCGGCAGTTCGCCGTGGGGACCATTTACCGTAGTCGGCCGGAACCTGCGGTCTCCCAGATTCAACGACGTACGGCTGGAGAACGGAAAGACCTATTATTACGTCGTCTCATCGGTTAACGATTCGAACGTGACATCCGCGGCCGAAGGTACAAACAGCAATCCGCCGTTTGCCGCCAGGCCGTCTAAACATCATCACAAGTAAAAGTTGTCAGGTAGCTCATGCAGAGCCGCTAAGACGCAATGAAGAGAAAGAAGAGAAAGAAGAGAAAGAAGAGAAATTAGAAGAAGAAGAGGTAACAGAGTTCCTCCTATTCTTCTTATCCAGAGGAAACGTAAATTCTCGCCATCGCCCGAATCTCCCGAGGTGTGATCTGGCCGGGTAGCCGCGACGGATTATACGCAAAATCGTTATTAATCAGGCAGTCATCATTGACCTTCGTTCAAAAAAATATGCCAGGCGTCAGGCCTATTCAGCCCTCCGCCTGGCGTGTTTTGTTGATAATAAAATCGCGTCGGAGTCCTTGCTGATCCCTCTCGGGGTCTTACATCTTCTCCGATAAGCCTTTGGGCTAGAACTCCACCCTCAGTCCCATACGCATGTTGAACGGCAGGTAGAAGCCGCGCGTAAGATCGGTCAGCGCAATGCCCGGCTTGAGGAAGTCCGGGTTGCTCTGGCCAGCCGTGCTCTCGCGGAACATGTCAGGCAGCCGCAGCCTCTGGCTGTTGGTCACGTTGAAGAAGTCGCCGACCAGCGTAAGACGCATGCGTTCGGTCAACGAGAACTTGTAATCGGCATGCAGGTCCAGGCGCGCGAAGAATGGCGTGCGGCCCAGCTTGCCGCGCCCGCCCACCGGGATCTCGCCGGCGGTGGAGTAAACCGGGTGCGCAAGATATTCGCTGACCGGCACTCCCGACTCCATATGAAGGCCCGCGCCCAGGTTCAGCCCCTTCAGGCGGTTCGCGAAGCGCTGGTCGCCCAGGGCGTAGCTGCCGTAGATGTTGGCTATGTGCCTGCGGTCGGTGTTGAGCGGGCCGACGGCGAATTGATCGCCGAGCAGATTGAACTCGCCGGCAGTGAAGTCGAACAGCGAGCTGATGGCAGGGTCTGTCTGGCCGTTGTCGTTGCGGAAGTGCCCTTCGAAGTTGCCTTCGACTTTGGCGATGCGCCAGTTCGAAAGCAATTGCCAGCCCCTCGAGAACCTCTTGTTCAGCTCTATTTCGACCGCCCGGTACTTGCGGACCGCGTCGGGGAATCCGTCGGCCACGCCGTCCGCGCCGGGGTCGCCGGCCGGCGCGCCGTTAGCGCCGTTCGGACGGTAGCATACGCCGAGGTCGGCGTTGACAAAGTTCGAGTCGCAGGCCGACGGCACATTGGTGACGTTGCCGTCTGCGTCAAAAGTGGGCGTGAACTTGACGCTGATGGGGTTGACCGCCGCGTCCAGTTTCGAGGTGATGTTGCCTATGAAATAAGTCTGGCCGAAGAAGTCGGCGCTCTCCGGCGCAACCACCGCGGCGTCCTCAACCACACGCTTCACGCGGCGGTCCAGGTAGCGCACCGACAACGTCCAATTGCCGGGCAGTTGCTGCTCGAAGCCGATGACGTGTTCGTCCGAGTAACCGAGCTTGGTTCCAGGCAGGATCGGGCTTGACGGATCGGAGAGTGAGACCGACACGGTATCGCCGGCGCCGCCGGCCGCGCCGGTGAGCAAATGCGTCGCGTCGAGCACTGGCGTGACGGTGTTGAGCGAATTGATATTCACTCGGCGGACGCCGTTGACTATCGCGAAATCGGGCGCGAAGCGGCCGTTACGGAAATCGGTTTCGGCCGACAGCGAACGCTCGGCCAGGTCGAGAGGGATGAACTCGAAGAAGCGGCCGAAGTTGTAATAGGCTTTCGTCTTGCCCTTGCCAAATGGGTCAACCGTCGCGCCAAGGCGCGGGGCCCAGGCGCCTGTGAAGCTGTAACCGATGCGATTGCCGTCCCCGCCCGGATTGCCGATCAGCCGCTCCTGCTCGTGGCGCAGGCCCACCAGCGCTGTAATGTACCTGTTGATGCGCCAGGTGTCCTGGACGTAGCCGCCATGATAGTTCGACTTGGTGTCAAAAGTAGTGTTGCCGTATTCGCCGCGCGTCTGACGCAGGTAAACGCGCCGCAGTCCCACGCCGGGAACGTCCATAAATGGGCAGAGCGTGCAGACCTGATTCGGCTGCAACTCCGCATCCGGCGGCAGGCTGAACAGATCCCACACCGCGTTGACCGACTGGCCAATGGCCGCCGACGCCGCGCCCGAGAGTTGTGTCACAGGCACGCCCGTGGCGTTGGCCGCAGGCACGGTGTACTTCGGCCCGCTGCGGTCGCGGATGCCCGCGTAGAATGCGCGCTGGAACTGATAGCCCAACCCGAATGTGTGCTGGCCCCAGAAACTCGCCTGCTTGGTGGTGTCGAACGTGGTCCGGTAGGTCGTGCTATCGGTCGGCTCGAAGAAGCCGTAGCCGACGGCCGTGAAGTTGCCGCGCGCAGGTTGCGTGCGGTCAACGATCTGGTCGAAGTCGGAGAAGCCCGACTCGTTGAAGCTGTTGTGGCCCTGGCTGAACGACGCCGTCAGCGTCCAGGTCGGGCTGAGCGTGCCGGTGTAGCGCGTCGAGATGTTGCGCGTGCCGTAGTCGAGTTTATTTAGCGCCGTCAGGTTGTCGATGTTCAGCGTCGCGAACGGCGCGTTGTTGGTCACCGTCGGGTCGCCGAAGATCGAGAACGCGACCTGGTGATTTGGGCTGACGTTGGTGTCGAGCTTGAACGCGTAATTGAGCGTGCGATAGCGACGATGCGTGTCTCCCAACAGCCGTTCAAGGCCGGAGCCGGTCGCGCCGCGCACGATCTCGCGCCGAACCGTCGGGTTGAACGAGCCGAAGAAAAAGACCTTGTCCTTCAGCCCCAACACCGGCCCACCCAGGTCGAAGCCGGCGTCATAATTCTCCTCTTGCAACAGTTTGCCGAATTTGTTGGTGCGCGGGAAGTCGTCCGGCTGCCTGTGCGTGGCCTCGAAGGCCTGGGGCCGCGCGTAACCGTAGAGCGCGCCGTGAAACTGCTTGCCGCCCGACTGGGTGATGATGTTGATGATGCCGCCTTGCGATTGGCCATACTGCGGCTCGAAGCCGCCCGTCTTCACCTGCACCTCCTTGATGAACGCCGTATTGATGCCCACGCCGATCGTGCCGAAGTTGCGCGAGAAGACGCCGAGGCCGCCGAAGGCCGAGTCGGTGATGTTGACTCCGTCGGCTACGTAAAGGTTATCCAGCGCCGATCCGCCGGAGATCGAAGGGTTGGCGACGCCGCCCTTGCCGCTGTCAGCCACGCCGGGAGCCAGGTAGAAAAGGCTGGTGACGCTGCGCTGCACGGGGATATTCTGGAAGAGCTGGTCGTTCAGGTTTTGCCCTATCGCCGTACTTCCCGTGTCAATCGTGGCCGCGCCCGCAGAGACTTCGATAACTTCGCTGACAGCGCCGGCCTCGAGCGTCAGTTTTAGCGATGAGGTCTTGCCGACGAAGACTTCGACGTTGGGTACCGAGATGGTCTTGAAGCCCGCCTGCTCGGCCTTGACCGAGTAAAGGCCGGGGATGAGGTTGGGCGCGTCGAATTCGCCTTCCGCGTTGGCGTTGAAGACGCGGTCGCCCGTCTGGCCGCTCACGATCACTTTGGCGTTAGCGATGGCTGCCCCTGCCTGATCTAGAACGCGGCCGTTAATCGCGCCTTTGGTCACCAGGTCTTGCGCCGAAGCGGAAAACGAGAGCGCCAGACAACAGGCCAGCGAACATAGCAATTGGTACAGAGTTCTTCTTCGCTTCATAAAACTCTCCTTTTTTTGGATTAAATACTTGTCGCGCCGCCGTTGATTCGGCGCCGGGCGATGGCCGGCGTGAAAAACAAAGCAAGAGAGCGCGCAACGATAGTCAGGCCGTCAATCATTGTGGAAAGTTTTCTACAGTTTTAACTGGGAAGGCGACAGACTTACAGGATTCACTATCGCCCTCCCGCATCGCTATAATGCGCTCCGGAGTGAAATTACTTTGTGCGCATCAGGATCCACAACTAGTTGGCCGTAAACCGCTCTCGTAAAACGCAACTGAAGGGCCAACTTCTGCGATCGCTGTAATATGGCGAACCGCCATAACAGTGGCGCAAACATCTTCGATTGTTGATATGAATCGGGCGTTGAAAGACGTTGAAGGCAAAGTAGAATTCGGAAACCTGAATTCCAATGCAGTTTTTCGGATTTGAATAGTGGTTGGCGCGGATTGGCTGAAACCGGATTACAGGAATTGGAATGATTAACGACGGCGGCCAGCTTTCAACTCGATGCGGAACTTGCCTGTCGTCGAGTGATCGCCGGCCGCTGAATACTTGGGAAACTATAGCGGATTGCAAATGAGTTTACGGTGTCGGGCGATTCGTTTAATCGCCATGGGCGCCGCGCGGTACAGTACCGGGAGCGGTAGCGACCGGGCGCCAGTGACCCGGTCGCTACCGCTCCCGGTACCGTACCGGAGCGCTCCTTCCCGTACATCCAATTGAAAACCACTCTAAGCTGCGCTGCAGTCGGCGGCTCCAGAGTACTGATATTTGCGATTATTCCTTCTTCACCACCGTCCCCTTCTGGCCGATTTGCTTCAACAACTCCTGCGTCGCCACCTCGAGCTGGCGATCGCGTCCCGCCAGGTTATCTTCCGGAGTGTTCTCGACCAGGGTGTCGGGCTGCACTCCGTAATTCTCCATGTTGGTTCGCTTCGGATCAGCCAGATAAACGCCCACGCCGGGCGTGCGCACCGTCGAGCCGTCTATCAATGAGTAACTGCCCGTGCCGATGACCGCGCCCATCGTCGGCGTGCCGATGGTCTTGCCCAGGCCCAGAGCCTTGAAGCCGGCAGGGAACATCTCAGCGTTCGAGGCCGAGCGCCAGTTTTGCAAGACCACCTTCGGGCCGAAGAAACCTGCAAAGGGGCGGCCCGAAGGCTCGGTCCCGCGCGGCTGCCAGACCTGGTACTGGCGCTGGACGAGGATGGCGAGCAACTCTTGTTCTATGTTGCCGCCGCCGTTCCATCGCTGGTCGATGACGAGCGCTTCTTTGTCCCGGTTCTCGCGGATTTCTTTCTCGAATTTGCGCAAGGACGGCTGGTTCATCGCCTGGATGTGCAGGTAGCCGATGCGGCCGTTCGAGAATTTTTCGACCGCCTCGCGCCGCTGTTTGACCCAGCGTTCATAGCGCAGCTGGCTGTAAGCCTGCGTCGAAATCGGCTCGATGCGCGTCCGCCAAGCGCCTTCCTCCGTCGGTTTGCTGTTGAATGTGACTTCGAGCTTGCGGTTGAGGCGGTTGTTGCTGTTCAGCAGCGGCCAGTAATTGTCGCCGGCTTTGACCGGCTTGCCGTTGATGGCCAGCAGGTAATCTCCCACGCCAACCTTCACCCAGTCCTTATCAGCAGGGCCGTCTTCGAATATGTGAGTGACCCGGTAACGACCCGCCTGCTCATCGGATTCGAGATCGAGGCCGAGGTGGCCGGTCGAGACCGCGCCATCGCGTCCCTGGGCGCCTGGCGCGGCGCCGGTGTGCGAGGCGTTCAACTCGCCGATCATCTCGTTGATGACGTTAAGAAGTTCCTGGCGGTCGCCGACGTAGGAGACCAACGGTTGGTATTTGGCGCGCGCGGCGTCCCAGTTCAGCCCGTGCATCTCCGGGTCGTAGAAGCGGTATTTCATCGTGCGCCATGCGTCGTCGAACATTTCCGCCCATTCGGCCGGCTTGTCGATCCTGACTTTGGCGACGAAGTTAACGCGCCGCCGTCCGCCCTGGCCTCCTGCGGCGGACCCGCCGCCCGAGCCCGCAAATCCTCCGCCTCCGCCTGCGCCTCCGCCGGCGGGTGACAGCGAGACCGAGTAGACCGATTGTCCTTCGCGGAAGAAGAGCGTGCGGCCGTCGCGCGCGATGTTGAGATCGCCGATGCCGCCGCCGAATCCGCCGAATCCTCCTCGGCCACGGCCTTCTCCGTCATCGTCGCCGCCGCCCTGGCCAGTCGTGATGCGCGTGAGACGGCGTCCGTCCTCCTGGATCGAATAGATGACCGGCGCGTTGCGCAGGCCGGCCAGTTCGCTGGTCACGAAGACGATAGTGCGACTGTCGGGCGTGGCGGCGTAGTTGAATACTGCCGACGGCATGCGCGTCAGTTGGCGCGTGCGGCGCTTGAGTCCGGCCCAGTCAATGACGATCTCGCGCGGCGGCTGGTTGCGCTGTGGCGGGCCAGCGCGACGCGGACCGCCTTCCTGATCGGAGGCTTCCGGCTGTTCGGGCCGCATCTCCGGATCGTTCGGGTCGCGGTCTTCGCGTTCGAGCACTGCGTAATAAATCTGCGCCGACGCCTGACCTCCGCCCCCGCCGCCCTCATTGCGAACGAAATAGAGCCTGCGCCCGTCGGGGCTGAAGCGCGGGTTGACGTCGCTGTACGAATCGAATGTCACTTTGCGCTCTTCGCCGCCCGCGGAGGGGATCAAATAGACGTCGGTGTTGCGCGTGTGATCCGCCTTCGAGAAGGCGATCCATTTGCCGTCGGGCGACCACACCGGCGCGCTGACGTTGCCGTAACGTGACGAAGTCAACTCGGCGGTCTGCTTACTCTCCAACGCGTACTTGCGCAACTTGCTGTCGGAAGCCGTGAAAGCGATCTCTTTGGAGTTGGGCGACCACGAAAAGTTGAATTTCAGCGTGTCAAGATCGGTGATCTTCTGCGGTTCGCCCGCGCCGTCGGACGCAATGACGTATATCTCTTCGCGCCCGCTGCGGTCAGAAATGAAGGCGATCCATTTGCCGTCGGGCGAATACTGCGGCTCTTTGTCGCGCCAGGGGCTGTCGGTGATCTGGCGCAGGTCGCCTTCGTCGGTCGGCGCGGTGAAAAGCTCGCCGTGGATCGAAAGCGCTATGCGGCGGCCCGAAGGAGCGAGGTCGTAATCGTCCAACTGTGAATTGAAATCGCGCACTTCGACCAGGTTCTCCTGCGTCTCGGCGGCGATGTCGAGCTTGATGGGCGCGGCCTTGCGGCCGGCCACGTCCAGTTTCCAGACGCCGAAGTCGTGCTCGAAGACGATCACCTTGCCGTCTGCGCTCATCGCGGGCCAGCGCACGTCACCGGCCTTGAAAGAAGTCACCTGTTCGGCTTTACCGCCTTTTTCGCTCACGCGCCAGACATTGGTCAGTCCATTGCCTTCGCGGTCGCTGACGAAGTAGACGTAACCGTCCCGGCTCCACATCGGCCATGAATCCATACCCTCGAAATCGGTCAGGTCGGTGAATTTCTTGGCGGCGATGTCCATTACCATCACGTCGGTCTGGTACGAGCCTCGATAGTACTTGCGCCAGTAGGCTTGCGATCTGCGGTTGACGGCCAGTTTCTTTCCGTCGGGCGAGAAGGTCGCGTAGACGCCCATGTCCGAGCCTGCGCTGCGCTCCTTCTGGTCGTCGACGTTGACGGTGTAGAGCTTGCCCATAAAATCTTCGCCGCGCTGGCTGGCGAAGAGCACGGCGCGCCCGTCGGGCGTCCAACCTTGGACGGTGTCGTCGGCGGAATGAAACGTCAATTGTTTCGCCGTCCCGCCCTCCGCCGGGACGACGTAGATGTCCAGGTTGCCGTTGCGGTCCGAGGAGAAGGCGATCCATTGGCCATCGGGCGAGAAGCGCGGGTAAACGTCGCGGGCGCGATGGACAGTCACTCGTTTGATATTCTGCCCGTTCTCGTCCGCGGTCCAGATGTCTCCCAGATAGGTGAAGACGATCCGCCCCTGGTGATAGTGCGGATAGCGCACGAGTTTGGCCTCCCGGCCGAACGCGGCGAATGAAAGGCAGCAGACGCCAAGCAGCGCAAATGTGTATAGTCGTTTCATAGTTCTCTCCTTAAAGCGGGTTCGAATCACTGACAGGTTGGCTGATGGTAAAGACGCGGCCGCTTGCCTGCGGGTTACATCAGTAGATTGTGGGTATTGGGTTGTAGGTTTTAGTTCGTCTATTATCTGGCCGCTTTACGCCTGTTGCTCAACACGCACAGGCGAATCACAAGGAGATGAGAGGTGAGTATTGACTTCCTCCCCTTCGGCTGTCTGCGTCCTTCATCCATAATTCATTCCGCCGGCTTTGTGGACGACCTAGCTATCAGAAGCATGTGCGGATTAAAGCTGAATACGGTCAGCCACATGAAATGGCGGCAGCCTTTGGAGTAATGGATACGATTCAACTACCTGTTCAAGACCATCAATACTAGCAGCAACGGCAGATAGATCACCGAAACTTTGAGCAGCCGCCGCGCTTGTTCGAGCGACGGTCGCCTTGCCGCTGCGACGCTTGCGTGTAAAAACCACGCGCCCAGAACCACTGCGCCCGCCAGATAAATCCGGCCCGAAAAGCCCAGAAAAGTCGGCAGCAGGCTTACGGGCGCGAGCGCTATCGAGTAGCCGACGATCTGGCGGGCCGTCGCTTTGCCGTCTGGTTCGATAACGGGAAGCATGCGGATGCCGGCGCGGGCGTAATCATCGCGGCACATCGTGGCGATCGCGTGGAAATGCGGGAACTGCCAGAGGAACATTATCCCGAAGAGCGTCGCGGCCTCGATTCCGACCTCGTTGCGGGCCGCGGCCCATCCGAGCAGCGGGGGCAAAGCTCCGGGGAAAGCGCCGATGAATGTGCACCAATGAGTGCGCGTTTTGAGCGGGGTATAAAGGAACAGATAGCTCGCCAGAGCGACGAGCCCCCAGAAGGCCGTCAGAGGATTGAGAAACCACGCGAGGTAGGCTTCGGCGATCAGCGAAACCGCGACGCCGAAAGCGAGCGCGCCACGCCGGGACAGTTTCCCTGCAGGCAAGGGGCGCAGTTTCGTGCGCCGCATCAGCGCGTCCAGGTCGCGCTCCCAATATTGATTGAGCGCATTGATGCCGCCCGAAAGCAGCGCCACGCCGAGCGCCGTGTGAAGCAATGGCGTCCAATCGATTGATGAAGGAGAACCAAGCGCGAATCCGGCGAGCGCCGACAGGACGACGAGAGAGGTGATGCGGGGCTTCGTCAATTCAAAATAGGCCGCCATTCTCTTGTTGAAATTCAAGGCTCGCGGCGGAGATTTGACGGCGACTTCCGGCGCGGGCGCGGCCGACGGATCGGCTGCGGTGATGACTTCCATGGAATTACCTTCCGAATGATGAAGAATGGTATTTAATTATGATGATGCGGTAAGCGATAAGATAGCAGATGGCTGCGGGCTTTTCCAAACACTGGCGCAGCGCCACGCGCGGTACTGTCAGGCCGCAGGAACCTTCGCCCCCGAATAAGCGAATGGCGCGAAGATTTGAGGGGAGCCGCGTCGGCTCATCTCCCATTCCGCGCCACTGACGTCCGGATGAAATCGACCAGCCCGCTCACAAACTTTTCGCCGGCGCTCCCGATCAGGAAATGGTCTCCGCCTTCGACTATGACCAGGCGCTTCGGGTCGCGGGCCGACTCGTAGAGCTTGCGTCCCTGATCGACCGGGATGACCGCGTCGCTTGTCCCATGCGTGATCAGCGCCGGGCATTTCACATCGGCGATCTTGCGCGCCGATTCGAAGCGGTTCTTCGACAGGAAGTGGAATTGTCGCGGCAGCCATGGGAACGAGACTGCGCCCATGTCGCTCGCCGAACTCAGGCCTGATTCGACGATCAACGCCGCGCAAGGGAGTCTCGACGCGAGATCGATCGCCGCGGTCGTCCCGAGCGATTGGCCGTACAGCGCGAGTTTTTCAGCATTCACGCCGCGCTCGCGCACGAGGTGATTGTAAACGGCCTCGGCGTCGGCATAGAGCCCCCATTCGTCCGTCAGGCGGCCCTCGCTGCGCCCGTAGCCCCGGTAATCGAAAATCATCATGTCCAATCCGTGCGCGTTCAGCGACTGCGCGACCCATACGACGTCGGACAAATTGCCCGTGTTACCATGGCAATGGAGCACGGTCGCAATCGCGGGCCGTTCCGTCGCGCGGAGAAACCATCCGTGGACCCGATCGCCGTTCGCGACCTTCACCCACACCTCTTCGCCGTTCGCCGGCAGCGTCCAATTAGGCCCCGGAACGTAAGGCCCCGGATTGTAGGTCGCCATGTGTTCGAGACGCCGCAGAACAAAGAAAAGAATCACGACCACTAATGGCATATAGATCAGCATGCGAACCCACCTTGGGAGTCGAGAAGGTTTTCTTGGTTCGGGGAGCTCGTTTTTCATAACTCGAGGGGCGCGGAGTTGATGGAATTGTCATTTTTTCAGCTCGATCACCGCATAGATTCCGAGCCGGGGGACGGAGAATTCAGTCGCGGTTTCGTCATTTACGAAATCCTCCGGCTCGACGCGTGCGAGTCCGAAAGCGCGCGCCTCGACGCGCCCGTAATTGCCTCGCAACCGCAGGCGCACACCGCCGACCTCGCGACCGCTGTAATTCAGCAGGCTCAATCGCGCGCGCGCGCCGTCGCCGGTGAGTCGGCAGATCACTGTCTCGGTTCCGTAAACGCGCAGGCTGCGGTTTTCGTCGCCGAGGCGCCGGCGAATTTTTTGCGCGAACTCGCTCGGATTAGCCGCCTCCGCCCTCGGATATTCTTTCGAGCCGAGTTTGATGTTGACGCGGAATTGGGGCGCGGGGACCGCGACGACGTCGAAGAGCAGGTTGCGGCGCGCGAGCAGGTTCATGACTTCGCCCGTCTCCGGTGATTTGTCGTCGATGACGCCGATGTCGGCGACCGGCGGGTAGTTTTCGCCGGTCAGGTTCTTGATGAAAGCAAACATCGCGCCCGCCTCCGCCAAATCGGCCGGATCGATCTTCAAGACCGCGTCGGCATTGTATGCGAAAGCCTCGGCGATCGCCATCGCCGCCTTGCCCTGCGGCAGGTCGTAATAGAACTCGCCTGCTGGATTGCGGGCGAATCGCCAGCCGTTCGCGTCGATCCAGGGGCGGCGCGTCGCCGAAGCCACGTCGGCCCTTCCGGCGATGCGCGGCGTGAGCAGTTTCTCGCGGCGATCGAACTCGGCCTGGCCTGCCGCGACGACTTTGAATCCGGCCCCACGCCACGCCTCGGCCTTGTCCGGAGGCGCGGCGATCCGTTCAATACCCGCCCGCTTCAACGCCTCCGCCGTCTCGACGCCCGCCGACCAGTAGATCAACGGCGCAGTACTGGGCGCATCAGCAGGCGCCGCCGCCTGCTTTCTGACACGATCCGCCGAGAAGCCTGTGAAGAGAGCCATCAAAGCGAACACGCAAGCCACAGCGCCCGGCCTCATAACTCGATCTCCTTCACTTCGATCTCCCTCTTGTCGTGGACGCCCAGCCCCAAATTCCCTGCGTATTCGACGTGTCCCGGCTCGCGGATGATGATGTTGACGTTCGGGTCCTTGTCACGGTCGCCGCCGTTGTTGAAATCGAGCGTCTTCTCGTCGCGGTTCCAGATCGAGATTGCCCCGTGGCGCTTTCGCTCGTCGTCGATGACGTCCAGCAGCAGGCGATCAATCGCCACGGGATCGGTGCCGAACATGATCGTTCGCGGGAAGAAGACGTATTTCAGCGTCGGCGCGAAAGGCCCCCCATGCCACACGCCTCGCAACCCGTCCATGATCTGCAAAACGGTCTTCGAGCGCAGCGGCTCGACGGCGGCCAGCGCGCCGACGAACGAGAGCGTCTGAGAGACGCCTCTGTTGTGCGTGCGAGCCACGTTCGAGAAACTGCCGTAGGCGATGTTCTTCAAACAGCCCGTGGCGCCGGTCGCGCCGTGGTCTTTCATGTTCGGAATGTTGATGATCTTGGTCAGCTTCTGCGAGACCAGACGCATCATGTTCGACCGCGTGTCGTCTTCGCCGAAGAAGTCGGCCTCGACGTAGACGTGCGGGTCGTAGTTCTGGTTGTCGTTCCGGGCGTTCGCGCGCTCGGCGGCGAAGATGTTGACGCCTTCAGGCAGGCTCGGCGCGTAATTGACCTGATCGAGCTGACCTTGGAACCGCTCGTAAATGTAAATCTGCTGAGGTTTGACGCCGACCGCCGTCAAATTTCGAACGGTTTCGGCGACTATTTCATGTGACGAGACCACCCAGGGACGCCCGCCGGCGTTCACCTTAATGCCGACCACGTCGTCGGGCGTGAAAAATCGCCGCCACGAATCGATCGCCTTCGCATCTCCGGCGAGCGCGCGCATCCCGCGCTCCATCATCTCGCGGACAGCCTCGCCGTCGATCTTCAGCCCGTCCTCGCTCAGACACTTCGCCGATTTGACCGAGACGACCTTGCCGGGATAAGGGCCGGGCATTCCGGGCATGGCCGCGGGCTTGTAGGGCGTGACAACCTTGTATTTCGGGGCGTCCCCCTTCGCCTGAATAGTCGGAGCCAGCGGCGTCGCGGCGAGCAGTTGGACGAAGGTTCTGCGTTTCATAGCTTTCTATATGTAAGCGATCACATCAATCTCGACCAGCGAATTGCCGGGGATGCCTCCGGCGGCGGCGATCGTCGTGCGGACCGGCGGCTCTTCGCCGAAACGCCCGCGAAAGACCTCGTTCATCGCCTGATAGTCCTTCAGGTCGTTCAGGTAGACGTTGCACTTCAAAACCTTTTCCATCGAAGAGCCGGCGTTGACCAACTCTTTCTCGATCTCGTCGAGCACGTGTTTGGTGTGAGCCTTGATGTCGCCCTCGAAGTGCGCGCCTTTGCCGGCGATGAAGAGCAGATTTCCGTAAGAGACTGCCCCCGAAAAGAGCGGAGGCTGGTCGCCGGGCTTCCTTTCGGGCTTCTTGCCGCCTTTGTAATGAACCTTCTTTGTCGCAGCGTCTTTCTGCGGCTCGGAGGTTTTCGATTTGCCCGCCGCGGCTTTCGCGGCAGGGGCGGCGATTGCGGTCGCTGCCGCGGCTTTCAGGATTTTTCTACGTTGTGAGTTCATAAAAAGTAGTCCTTTGGTTTTGGTTGAAGGTTACGCGACTTGTGAGTTCAGCAAGCCAGAGCTATCGCAGGGTCAAGAATCTCCATTGCCGGATTTTTTTGCCCCGGACGAATGTTGATGAATAATCAGTGATTGTAGCCTGGCTAATTATACGAACGAGATTCGATTCTTGAAAGGCTTATTGGTCCGGCCAAGTCTTGACGGCGCCGGAGCCGAAGGGTATTTTCCGTTTGTTTTCATTGGTCTGCGTAGCTAAGAGAACAGCCTGCAACTAAAAACGACGACATTAAATCGGCGAAGCATTGGAAAGCGGCGTCGAAGCCGCCGCACTCCAAAGCTTCGCATTCAAAGAGAGTTGACGCCGCCGGAGTCGCTTTGGCGCCGGCGATTCGAAAGGAAGATGTAACATGCCAGACCGTCGCAATTTTCTTCAGGCGATGTCGAGCGTCCCGTTCATCGGCGGGCTGTTCGCTTCGAGCGCCCGCGGGGCCGCGCCGAAATCGGCTAAACGCGATTACTTTAAAGAGCTGAACGTTCGCCCGTTCATCAACGCGGCGGGCACGTTCACTACGTTGACGGCGTCGTTGATGCGGCCGGAAGTGATCGAGGCGATTAATTACGCCTCGGCGACCTTCGTGCCGCTCAATGATTTGCAGGAAGCCGCGGGCAAACGCGTCGCCGAACTGATCGGTTGCGAAGCGGCGATGATCACTTCGGGCGCCGCCGCCGCGCTGACTGTCGGCGCGGCGGCCTGCGTCGCAGGCAAAAATCCCGACTGGATCAAACGCATTCCCGACCTGGCCGGGACCGGAATGAAGAGCGAAGTGATAGTCCAGAAGTCGCACCGCTACGGCTACGATCACGCCGTGCGCAACTGCGGCGTCAAGATGGTCGAGGTCGAGACCTCGGACGAACTGGAGAAGGCTGTCAATGAAAAGACCGCGATGATGCTCTTCTTCAATGACGCCGACCCGAGGGGCAAGGTCAAGATCGAGGAATTTGTCGCGCTAGGCAAGAAACACAACATTCCCACTTTCAACGACGCGGCGGCGGACGTGCCCCCGACCGAGAACCTGTCGAAGTACACTAAGATGGGATTCGACCTGGTGACGTTTTCCGGCGGCAAAGGGCTGCGGGGGCCGCAGAGCGCGGGGTTGCTGCTGGGCCGCAAAGACCTGATCGAGGCCGCGCGTTTGAACTGCTCGCCCAACAGCGACTCAATAGGGCGCGGTATGAAGGTCAACAAGGAAGAGATCTTGGGAATGATGGTCGCCGTCGAGATGTACCTGAAGCGCGACGCCGCCGCTGAATGGAAAGAATGGGAGCGCCGCGCCAAATTGATCGCAGACGGCGTGGCGAAAGTCGCGGCCGTCAAGGCCGAAATTCACGTCCCGCCCATCGCCAATCACGTCCCGACCGTGCGCTTGACCTGGGAGAAAGCCACGTTGCCTCTCACGGCCGACGACGCGCGCAAGCGACTGCGCGAGGGCAAACCCTCCATAGAGATCGCGCCCAACGCGTCGCCGGCGAAGGCCGAAAAACAGGAGATCGGAATCGGCGTGTGGCAGATGCAACCGGGCGAGGCGGAAATTGTCGCGCGGCGGCTGCGCGAAGTCTTCGGTGAAAACAAAACAGCTTGAGAAGGGGAGTGGGGAATCGGCGGCTCCCCAGAGCGTTCACTGTTCCGTTGCTCCTCAACACCGATGATCATATTTTTGTCGGTTGAGGCGCAACGGATTCACAGATCCTTATTGACAGTCGAATTACATCAGCGATAACCTTCGTCTCCCCTGAACAACATCCATCAAAATCTTTCACTGAAATAGAGGCTCCGTTGGTTATCACATTCGCCCTAAAGGCGTGTGACTACTCGGGAGTCTGATCGAGAGTCAAAGCGTTTTCGCTTTTCAAAGGAGGCACCCATGAAACGATTTGCGCTCATTCTCGTGGCCATGATGGCCATTGCCCCGCGCCCTATGTCCGCCCAGCAGCCGTTTGGCGCGCCGCGGAGCCTACAGCTCGTTGAAGCCACAGTCCCGGAGCTCCAATTGGCGTTGCGTTCTCACCTTATCACCTCAGAACAGCTGGTGCAGATGTACCTTAATCGCATCGCCGCTTACGACGACGCGGGACCGATGCTGAACTCGTTCATTCACATCAACGAGCATGCTCTCGAGGAAGCGCGCGCCCGCGACCTCGACCGGCGCCGCGGTCGCGCGCACGGACCGCTATTCGGAATCCCGGTACTGCTGAAAGACAACATTGACACTGCGGGGATGCCGACGACGGCAGGTTCGGTCGCGCTCGCGGGCTCCGCGCCACCCGACGACGCGTTCATCACACAGAAGCTGCATGAGGCCGGCGCAATCATCCTTGGCAAAGCGACGTTGACTGAGTTCGCGAACTTCATCGCCATCGGCATGCCTTCAGGATACAGCTCGCTCGGCGGCTACGGCTTCAATCCTTACGATCCGCGACCGCTGCCTGGCAGTGACGGGCGCCCCGTCTTAACGCCAGGGGGCTCGAGCTCAGGTTCGGGCATCGCCGTGTCCGCTAACCTGGCGCCTGTCGCTGTGGGCACAGAAACGTCAGGCTCGATCCTCAGTCCAGGCACGTCCAATGGCGTAGTCGGCATCAAACCGACTGTTGGATTGGTGAGTCGAGATGGGATCCTTCCGATCACCGCTGATCAGGATACAGCCGGGCCGCTTGCGCGCACGGTGACTGACGCAGCAATCCTGTTGAGCGTAATCTCCGGTTTTGATCCGAACGACGCGGCGACAGCGCCGTGCCTTGTGGCTGGCAACTGCCAAAGAGACTACACGAAGTTCCTCAAAAAGCATGCTCTCCGCGGCGCGCGGATCGCCGTCCCGCACGTACCCTACTGGAATGGTTTCTCCGCCGCGCAGCAACAAATAATGCTCGATGCGATCGAGGCGCTCCGCCGTGAGGGCGCGTTCGTGGCGGATCCATATGAGATCCCCAACCAGGACGCCATCTCAGCCTTCGGCATTTGCACTTCTTTTCCCGCTCCCACCAACTGTTCAACGGCGCTGATGTATGGGCAAAAGCACGATCTGAACAATTATCTGGCAAGCCGCCCAAGCGCTCCGGTTCAGACGCTGGCTGACATCATCGCATTCAACAACGCGAATGCGGGGGTCGCGCTGAAATACGGCCAGGCCATTTTCCTCGCTGCCAACCAACTCGACACGAGTCCCGGAAGCGCGGATACGCTGCGCTACCTGGCCGACCGCGCTCAGGACCTGGCCCTCACCCGAACCGGTCTGGACGCGGTGTTCAACGGGCCCGATGGCATCGAAGGCACGAATGACGACTTTGACGCCATCCTCTTTCCACAGAACCGTGGCGCGGCCGCGCCGGCCAAGGCAGGCTACCCGAGCATTGTGGTTCCTGGCGGCTTCGTTCCGCCGACGGGCGCGGTCGTGAACCCTGCGCCATTCGGGGTAGCGTTTACGGGCCGCGCATTCAGTGAGCCTACCTTGATCGCCTTAGCGTACGCTTTCGAACAGGCGACTAAGCATCGGCAGGCTCCAGCGAGCGCGCCTCCGTTAGCCACCGACTTCGTTCGTCGGCCGTAGTGTAGCGATTCAACAATCGCCGATTTACACGACCCACTACAAAACGAGAAGCCGGGTCAATCGCCCGGCTTCTGTTTCAAAGGCGCGAAAGCTCTTCGCACAGATCGAGCGCAGCGCGGTCATTGCTGGCAAACAGCCTGACTACGCCTCCTAGACTCTCAGACTCTTCTCGTTCCGCGTAGCGCGGCTCCGCCTCGTTTAAAACGACCTGCGCGCATTTCGAGAACAACCCGGCGAGCGCAAAAATGGCCGTTTCCCCTTCTTCGTGCGCGGCGACGCCTGCGGAGTACGCAACCACACGCCGCAGGTCACAACGCGCGATTGGCTCAACGATGTGGTTATCACAGGTCGCCTGAATGACTATATCGCCACCCTCAATGATAATCTCCACGTTCACCTCGTCGATGATCCGCCGTATCGCATCGAGTTCGGACTGCGTCATCTCACGTCCGTCAAAGATTCTCTCTTGAGTCATAGCGCCTCCGTTAGTCGTTTTTTCGCCCATAAGCGGAATAATCGGAAAGGCAAATCTCTCGCCTTTGGGCGGAAAATTCAGAGTTCAAGCCGCGCTGTCGTTTGCGGGGAATTACGATTCCAGGCGGAAAATTGCGTTTCTGTACTCCTCGGCGGCCAGTTTTTGAATTTCAGCCACGCGTCGGGATCGTCCAGGGCGACGCATATCATGTCATCAATCAGGCCGGCTATCTGGTCCCCCTTCGGCGTTTTCAACTCTCGTGCCAGGCAGAGAATCTCAAATATCGCCGACGGCGCCTGTTCCAACTTTGTGGCGCGCCCGAAAGGGTCCCCACTTCCGATTTCCGAAGTGGGGTGTTGGGGCTTGAGGATTTTAGAGCGGGATTCAGATCAGCGTACGGGTTAATAGAACGCGGATGACGCTGATAGAACGGATTGACGCCGATCCTTTTCAGTTTTTATCCGCGATGATCCGCGCCCGTCCGCGTCATCAGCGTTCGATTGATGCGCCCCTTGCCGCAAAACAATTGCTGCCACGTATACGCAGCGGTTGAACAGACTTAGCGCTACATGCGGCTCACTGATTTGCCGACGCCGCTTTGGGACGGCGTTTGTGCGCGTCGAACCAGTCGAAGATGTCTTTGAACGCCGGGACGACAACGTCGGCGTGATTGCCGCCGGGGACTTCGATGTATTTGATCTCGACGCCTAGCTCTTTGCCGGCCTTGACCATTTTTCGAGATTCTTCGACGGGCACCGTCGGGTCGTTGTCGCCGTGAACGACCACCCAGGGAATGTGAGTGATCGCTTTCAGTTTAGGTCTCGAGAAAGGAGTCCCTCCGCCCGCAATCGGCCCGATCGCCGCGAAGACGTCGGGGTTGTTGACCGCGATTGACCACGAGCCGTAACCGCCCATCGAATGGCCCATCAAATAGACGCGGTCGTCGTCAATCGAAAAGTCGCGCTTCATCCCGTTGATCACGTCAATCACGTCGTGTTCGGCCGCGGCCAGGTACATCGAATACGGCCCCCGGCCTTTCGGGCAGACGACGATGTATCCGCGCTCTTCGGCGACGCGGCGGATCGCGCCGTTGTCGTACCCCGCGAAGAAGCTGTTCTCATCCCCGCCCATTCCGTGCAGCGCGACGACCATCGGCCATTTCTTCTTCGCGTCGTAATTGGCCGGTATATAAAACCGATAAGGTTGCACCGTGTCGTCAATGGCCGACCGGTAGGCCCATTGAATGTCGCCGCGACTCGCGCGCAGCGGGTCTTCGCCTTTCTCTATCCTGTCGAGCGTCGCCGAGGCGTTGACCACGGAGCCCTTTACGTCGGCGCGCTCAACCGAGAGCCGCCCCGAATTGGCCATTTCGACCATCGAAGCGGCGTATTCGACCGCGGGGATGGCGAGCGACAGGCCTTCCTTCTTGTCCGCTTTCAATTTAGCGGCGATCAGGGCGGCGCGTTTTTTGATCGCCGCGGCCTGGGCGTTCAATCCTCGCGCGATGAGGACGGGCGCGGGTTTGATTATGGGTTCGCCGTCTTTCGGAATGAGCGTCAGCGTGATTTGATAATTGCCGTCGGCCAGGTCGGGAATAGCGGCTTCGATCGAAACCGGTTTCGTGAAGTCAGGCTCGACGCCACTGACCTCTTTCAATTCTTTTTCCTGTTTTGAATTTTTCAACGAGATCGAGCCGCTGAGCTTGCCCGCGATCGGCTCGTCCGGCGCGAACGACTGCGAGATCGTGATGCGCGCGACGTCTCCGGGATCGAAGACAGCGCGGTCAAGTTTGATTTGCATCGCCGCGCTCATCTCGAGCGACGGCGTCCACGGCTGATTGCGGATCAGCGCCATCGCGCGAGAGTAATATTTGAGCGCGTCGCCGTATTTCCGGCCGCCGGTCGCGGCCCTGGCTTTGGCTTCAAGTTCCTCGACCAGTTTGCGCGTTTCGTCGCTCATCCGCTCGGTGTTTTTCAGCGTGCGGAATCTGACCGAAAGGCCCAGCGTGGTCGCCGCGTCCTGCGCCCGAATCGGAAGAAGGGCGAAGGAAACCGCGAATAATACAGCTGCAAAGAAACGTACAACAAA
>Ga0190270_10000218_pt1 | contig 25136 bp, 23 predicted proteins | sample Popmic320T_FD_133748 | JGI IMG/M metagenome (GOLD analysis project Ga0190270, IMG submission 133748) | Populus adjacent soil microbial communities from riparian zone of Weber River, Utah, USA - 320 T | ecosystem: Environmental > Terrestrial > Soil > Riparian zone | place: USA: Utah | collected...
CACCTTCTGAAGAATTCGGCACGCCACGACGGGGTCGACTTCCTTGTCAGCCTCACGCAGCGCCGTCGCCATCGCAGTGTAGCGTTCCTTCAGCTCGATCATTTCCTGATCGGTCAAGCGTCCAAACATATCTTCGTATTCTGGCGTGGGCTTCACGGCGACCAATCGCCCGATGGTACCGGCGACACTGGTGGCCAATGACTCGAGCGCCGCCCGGTCGTCAGGCAATCCCATCCAGGTGAGGTGCGGCTGAAGCTTCTGCATCGCCAGCAGTACAAACGCGAGCCCCGTAGGTTTTGCCGTCGACTCCTTAGGGATCGCTTCATCAATCCACCGCCTCTGGTAGCGGATGCACCGGCGGAACTGATCAGTTTTAGTTGCGTTGTCCTGGGTTCCATCAAAAGGCTTCCTGGCGTCGCGAATGCGGCCGAGAAGTCCAACTGGATCGGCTGGTCGCCAGCCGTCCGTCTTGTGCGCGAGGCGGTACTGTTCGGCACCGAGGGCATCAGTCCAGCGTGCATATACAACCAGATCTACGTGATACCCGTCCTTGTAAGTCACGCGGATGCACGGGCCCCTGCTCTCAACCTTCTCAGTGTGCCCATCAACTGCCTCGAATACCCAGCCGCGAACGGTTGCGGCGTCGTAGTCGGTTTCGGAAAGGTTGAAGCGCAGGCCGACGTCGATGTCGAATTCGATGTCAGCAATAGGAACGACACCCGTCTTCATTCGGTAGCTGCCCTGATTCATCTCAACGAACCCTGGGTGCCCCTTTTCGGCGACGTACTTGCGAACGCGGTTGATGATGATGTCTCGCTTATTGCGCAAGGTCTCGCTCATTTCGTAATCCGTCCTGATCTTTTGGTGAAATTGCTCAAAGTATTTCTGTACGTTTGCCATCTGAAACTCCTATTTCTCGAAAAAGATTTTGAGACTATTGCGGATGTCGGTCCTATATGCATGGTCGGTACCGATCTGCCTGAGCGTCTCCGTCGCCCTCTTCGTGGCGATGTCCATATCCACACCAACCGGTTTTTGAAGTTCGATCCGCACATAGCGAGAGGCGACGTCCGGCTGCCAGGCGACTATGCGGCGCAGGGTTTCGTGTGCGATCATCGACGACGAGTCAATCATCACTCCCGCCAGTCTCGTCCCCCACGAAACGAGGCCGCGGCTCAAGAGGAATTGGTCGATTAATCCGCGCGTGGACGCGCGCTCCGCGAGGTCAGCCCTGGGTGTGGAGAGCGAGAGAATGCGGATCTCTCTCGGATCGACGCCGATGTGTGAGACGGCCTCGGCGTAACCGATGAGGGCCGGATGATTGGCAAACACACCGCCGTCGCAGTACCGCTCCTCACAGTCTGCCGTCGGCGAGCGCACCTTAACCACAGGCAGGTAGACCGGTGCCGATGCGCTTGCCAAGGCAACATCGCGGACCAGGTAGCCATCATCTCTGGTCAAGTCGGCGCTATGGTCGGTCTTGAAAATGCGGGGCTTGCCGGTCGTCAGGCAAAAGGCTGTGATGGCGACGGATTTCTTCTGCGTGCGCAAATCGCCAAGAGTAAGGTCCCCAAAGGCATCCTTCAGAGATCTCTTCAATGCCTTGTTCGAATAGCGGGCCACGAACAAGCCGGCAACAACCCTCAATTGCCGTGCGCCAGGAAAGGGGTTATTGAATACCTGACAGCCGAAACCTTGATAGAGCGATACCACTTCTTTGCCGGACATGCCGGAAGCGAGAGCCAAAGCGATTATCGCCCCCGTGCTGGTACCGCAGAAGAGGTCGAAGCGCTGGTGGCAGGATGTGCCAAAGTGACGCTCGGTCTCCTCGACGAACGCCGCTGTGGCAAGCCCAAGGTAGCCTCCGCCATCCAAGCTAAGAATTTGCATCTAGTTCAACCCCCAATCGCCAAATCTAATGCTATATCCAAACATTGCATGCGCTTTTCCGTTCATCTCACATCCGCTCCACATAAAGGCCACGATGTACGCTGATAGCTAACACTGCTTACAGTGTACAGAAAAATTTTTACAGTGTCAATTGCGACTCGTCTGATGCCGGAAATACTTCGCCCAGACGGATCCTGGCTACGACCGGATTGACGTCAAATATTTCAGCGAGCGACTCCGTAGCTAACGTCCGCTTGATGGCCGGCAGGATCTTGGTTTCCAGCAAGCCTCTCGTTTCAAGCAAGGGCTCAATCGCTTTTTGCACGAGCGGTCGCGGCAGCAAGAGCGGGCCGATGGCTGAATTCGCCTGGAATTCCCACCACCGTCCATCATAGCGACGAGGTCCCGTTGAGCTTATTCCTGGTAAATCGCGGCAGAGAATGCGGGGATGGTCCATGTTCAGGGAGTCATCGAACAATGACTGGGCCTGCTCTCCGAGCACAAACAGATGGCCCTGAAGCAGTACGTGGCCTGCCTCGTGCGCGAGGGTTGTCCGAACGCGCCGATCAGCTTGCTTGCTTGGATCTTCACCCAGGATACTCGCTATCACGATTCGCTCCACGCCGCCCGGTCCAAAAAGGGAATAACCGAGCGTGCCTTCTGGCAGGTCTTCGTAGTCGGGCGTAATGCCAAATCGCTTTCCGATAAAGCGTTCAATCCTGATCGGTTCGGGAGACTTTGGAAAAAGTTGAACAGCCAGAAGTTCATCCGTGCAGATCGCTTCAATGGTAGACGTTTTGTAAAACGGCCGCGTGGCGAATGGCCCTCGATTGGTTCGATAGCTCTTCATGCCTTTTTCTTCTTGTTGGGCTTGTGCCCGCGAAGATTTAGGATTTCTTCCGGCGTGATGTTTTGGTCAACGATCGTTCGAAAGGCAATCCCATACTTCGGATTTAGCTCTGTGAGTCGCTTGAGATCTTCGACCGGAGGTCTCGGATCGTAGTCCTGCAATTCTGCGACGGTTACATCAATCGCTTTGCAAATTTTTTTGAGTACATCGTCTGAAGGGTAACGCCGCCCCAATTCAATATCAGACATGAAAGGAGCTGACACTTCTACTCTTCTGGCTAGCTCTCTTAAAGAAAGATCTTTTTCGTCTCGTTTTTCTCGAATGAATTGTCCAAGGGTTTTCATGGTGGTGACTGTAAGCTTAGTGTGCTTACAGTCTCCTGTCAACTGGCACGCCCGACATCTTAAAGTGAGCCGACGGGCTGGAAGCGAGCTATGAACTATGGCAGGCCAAACGGATACCCAATGTAACGCCAACCCGCACACATTCATTTCACTCCTTGTTCAACCCGTTCCAAATACCTCGTGATGTGTTCTTCAGAGAATCGCAACGTTCGACATGCGCGATAACAGGCCAACCGCTTACGGCGAATCTCACGCATCACTGTAGAGCGGGAGATGCCGCCACAAAGCTGCCTGACATCCTCAACGGTGTACTTCGCTCGCTTGCGCTCCAGCGTCGGGCTAGTCTCCACTTGCTTCGATACCTTCTCTTCCATACTTCTCTCGCGTGCGATTATCACGAGTCTTTCAACTTTCAGCCCATTTATATCTCGTTTCTGACTTCTCAGAAGTAAAGGCCGCTTACGGTAAGTTGCCTTCCGCTTTGACCGATGATCGATCCTTCGGTGTCAAATCGAGAAAAGGGGTGGGATGTGAAGTCTTCTTCTTCCTGGCTTTATCAACCAGGTTGCGAATATGACCGTCCGAGCAGCAGAGCAATAGATGAGCTTCCCTAAAGGAAATGAACTCCTTAACCATTATTCGGTGCAAGGCTCTTTGAATGTTTACCGCTTCAGTGTCCTCTATTAAAGGGTCTGAAGAGTCTCTTGCTTGGCCGACTAACTCGGCAGCAACCTCCTTCGAAATTCTTCTGATTCGCTCATCAAGGAGGACGAGAAAATCATCTTTGCTTTCTATGCTCATAGGTGTTTCTTTTTGCGAGAAGGGGTGTTAGCGTTTGCTAACACCCACTTTTGTCAATGTTTCATTGGTGCAAAAGCTCGAAATGGTCTTTAGACCCGATCAGGGGTGTTAGCGTTCGCTAACAGCCTGACGGCAAAAGGGGGCCCGTTTTGACTGCGAGGATGACCACTGCATCCGGGTAAGAAGAAAAATCATTTCTATTTTCCGTTCCCTCACGGATTCTTTCTGAAAAATCTTCATGCCTCGATTACTCCGGGATTACAAAAGGCCCAGGAGAATTTTTCATTCAGCCGGTCTCTAGACGCCGGCTTCCTCACACTTAGCAGTCTTTACCAACAGCTCCAGACGCCGCTATCTATCGACCAACTGCTCTACAAAGAACATGCCATACAAGGGCGAGAAGGGCGGACGTGATCAGCCGACTGGGACGTAAACGCAGGAAGTGTTTGTGTTTAAGAATTTTTCGAAGGAAGACATTAGATTAGTCCGAAAGGAATTTTGTCAGCCGTATCTGTAAAGGAAACTTTCCGGTGTAAAGGAAACCTGCTGTAAAGAAAACTTGCGCGGTAAAGGAACGTTCCAAGTTCTTAATGCTATTTCAGGAATTCTTAATGTAAGGCCCACTTCTAAGGTCGGGATTACTATGTGTGATGTGGACCAACTCAGCTCTCAAGACCGCTCTCTTTGAATCGTTAGCCGCGAATGCGAACAGGATCTCAACGTTAGTGTTCGTGTTCTCCGACACTAATCCAGAGATTGACCTCGAACTGCCAATTTCGTGATGACGATCAGGTTTTAGGCGGAAAAATATTTTTGCCGATCATTGCGTGTAACCTCACATCCGCACCAGGACCAAAACCAATAATGAGATTTCGATCAGGCTCTCCTCCAAAACCAGAAGCGGTACCACGCTCCGTCTGATTCCTACAATGCGTTTGGGGAGCAGGCGGACCTGCTGGTGGCACAGCCGTTGCCAGGTGGTCCAAGCCAGAGCGTTCAACTGGAAACTTCGCCCCAGCGAGTTCCACGAAAACTTCGCGAGAGGGAACACGGCTAAGACACAGGAAAGGGAAGCTACAAGCAATTCAAAAAACTTACCGAGACAATGTTTCTGATAGTACGAGCCGTGCTTATTTCTTCTGGAAAATTGCCGCGGAAGCCGCGGACAAATTTTCGGACTAAATCTTTTGCCGTTATGAAGATAGGCATTCGGTGGCGCCACCACCAGATTCAAGCGGCACCTGAAATTTCAACCGGCAGTTGACTTACAAACTTCAAAAAGAGGTGAACACTAATGAAAACAATTTCCGCTTCAACCGGACAATTTGAACTCAGGAACATTCCCTGGGAAGAACGTCTTCAAGATCATAACAACAAGAAAACCGAATACCTTGAAAACTGTTTGTTCCGCGGGTGCACAGAGGCGACTATCAAATCTCTGGACTCATCGTTGACCAGCGTGTTCAATCGAGTGCAGATTGAAGATCCCACTCATCCAGAAGGTCGCAGACACATTGTGTGTTGGGACGTACTTGATCCACTTCGCGGTTCGGCTTTGGTCGGTCTAATCACAGCGTCGTTATTACAAGACGAGTTGTCACACGGAACTCGTCGGCGCTATATGGGGGCCTTTCGAGGATTCTGCGCATTTATTATTGAAAAACCAAGTATTCCCGGGCCCTCGGTTGTAATGGTTGCCGAAAAGTATGGACCGATCACAATAAGTTTTAGTAGATACGATCTGCCGATACACGCGCAGGATAGGCCAGTTAAAAAACGCTACGCACTTGCGCTACTTCTACTGCATTACCTTTACGAGTTCCTCAGAACGGAATACGTCCCCCATCACAAACTAGCGCACGCAGCAGCTCGAGATTACGCGGCCATCGTGCTACAAGCCGAAACGGGTCTACGAGTGAGTGAACTTCTTGCTATACGGCTCGAAGGGGAGAGCTGCGATGTTGATTGGGAAACCGGACGGATCCGCGTGTTCGGCAAAGGAAAAGCTTATGGCGGCAAAAGAATCCGTTGGGTTCCCTTAAGTCCAATGTCGATCGCCGTGCTAAAAGTCTTTATAGAGATGTTTAGACCAATGTTTCCGACATCATGCGAAAAAGATTATCTCTTTTTAGACAATAATGGACACCGGCTCATGCCCTATCAGTATGCGAGGAACTTTAGGAAAATCATCCTTCTGGCAAGACAATTCGGCGTGCTTATACCTGAAGATCTAAGGTCGCATGATCTTCGTCGGACCTTCGCGACAAACACTCTCGCAGAGAACCCGATGGGTTACCGCAAGCTGCTGAAGCAGCTCGGACATGCCTACCCAAGCTCGGCCGCTCCCTACCTCGTGGCCACCGATAACGATATTGAGGATCAACAATCGGACCTAATTGATTTGTTTGTCGATCCTGCAATTGATAAGTGGGGGAAAAAATAATGCCAATCAAATGGATCCTGCGAGACCTGTTAAGGCAACTGGAAATAAAAAAGGCATCTGAGATCAGCAGAATTATTTACGACCGGACTGGATACCGGATTTCAACGCAGGCGGTTTGCGACCTCCTTAATGACAAACCCAAGATGCTTCGACTCGATACGGCCCAGGCGTTCTGTGACGCCTTTGGTCTTCGACTCGGTGATTTCTGCGAAATCGTGCCCGGTCCACCGCGAAAGCTACAGGCAAAGTCTAGTAACTTCAGACCTCTAAATCTCACAGGAGCGGGCTCGGATGACAAACACGGCCAGCACTCCGGTGTGTCGGCGAACGAAGCCGGCGGGTTAGACCTCGCATCCTTCTTTTTCGCTGCAGGTGAACTCAACTCTCTCAACCAGCCAGCGTAAAACCAGCAGGGACAGGCTGGCGTTCGGATTTGCGCCAATCTAATGCCGCCTGGTTGGGAAGGATTAATTGTGAAACTAACTAGTCGGTCGATCATCTGTGATGTTTGTAAATTACCGCGAAGGACCCCTCATTGGTTCGATGTTTGTCCGAAGTGTGCCCGCACACTCAAGAAAATACGCTGTAGTGCCTGCCCCAAGCTTGTCCGTGGGTTAGCGCCTGGTTCAATTCTTTGTGGCTTGTGCGCCACGATACTTTGCGGCGAAAAGATCGTTTGTGAGACTTGTGGAATTAGTGATTTCGCTCTTAAGACAGATCCCAAACATTGTCGTCGTTGTCATAAGAAAAGTGTGAACGGCAAGTACGAATCCGCTTTACCTGAAAAGATAACCTGCGTAGTGTGTGGCCTGACCAAGGACTCTTGCCTGAAAAATGAAATGATTTGCCGGGCCTGTCACGCCAAGCGGCGCTATGGCGATCAAAAGTGCACGATCGTTAGCTGCGAAAGGTCTGCACGTCATAAGAAATTTCTTCTTTGCGAGCGGCACAACTTGCTGCGGCGACAAAGTGCACATGGTCTGAATTGCACAGTAACTGATTGCACTAAGCTCGCTCAGTTCAAGAAGGCTCTACTCTGCGGCCATCACTATAATGAACAACGGGCAAAAGCTAGTCTAGAAAACTATGTGCTGGAATATTCCTCGCCGTTTCCGCAAAACCAGGTGTACTTTGGCGACCTCGCGTCCAGGATCGATTGGTCGCAGACAGTCACGACTGACCATTTGAGTAGAATCCGCGCGGGCGGCGACTTTCTCAAGATTAATGAGTTGCCTGAGGTCTTAAGTTGGAGGGTAATTGACGACCTCCTACCACAATATGGCGAAGGAAACAGTCACAAAACAAAGTTCATTCGTTCGTGCCTGTTCGACCTTGGCCATCTCTACGCCGAACGCGGTGCAATTCAGGATTGGAACTCTTACTTGCTTGAACGGCGGCTACGGTCTTTAAAGTCCACGCCGGCAGCTTTTCGCGATGATGTCTCCAATTTTCAGAAGTGGGTAATGGGAGGAATGCTTCACCCCAACGCAAAAGCTTCTATCGAAGCCAGCGAAATCCTGGCGAATACCGCTGAGGTTTTGCTTAGTAATATCGGTTCTTTGAATGCATTTCTAAAGTGGTGCATCCGACATGATGTTAATTCGCTTGATGAAGTTGATGCTAATGTGATCGCTAATTATCAAAGGACCTTACTGTGGAAATTCCAATGCGGTAAATGTGGTGACTCCGTCCCCTTTGAGTCTGGAGACCCTACAAAGAAGTGTGCAAATGAGAAATGCGAAGCAAGCAATGCTTATGTAAAAGTGAAAAATCTTGCCCGTAATTCCAGGATCAGTATTACTTCGCGCCTTCGAGTCTTTTTTGACTGGGCTTTTCTTCACCAGGTGGTGACTCAAAATCCAGTAGGACGCATGGAAATGACATCTGGGCCGAGGGCATTCACCATCATTGACGAACGTGGCAAGTCTATCGAAGTAGCCTCCTCAATCCGCCGTTACGATGACAGCCATATCGAAAAAATCTGCGCGTACATTGTGTCACCCGAAGCCGATCCCGAAGAGGCGATTATTTACTATTTGGTAATATTTCACCTTCTAACAGTGAGTGAGCTATGTAACTTGAAAATTCCTTCCTTGGTAAATAGTGAATCCACGAACAGCGACCCGAAATGCGGGGAGGATTATCAATATTTGCTCTTGTCTCCAAGTAAGCTTTCGCGCGGAAGGCGCTCGGCGCGACGACCCGGAAAAATAATTAAGTTTCCCCGCAAAGCCCTGCCTTGGCTGGTTCCACTCCTTGATAGATTTTACGCAAAGCGCAGGAGTTATGTTAAAGCTCCTCACAACGAGTACTTCTTGGTTGCGAACCGTAAGGGACGCCATAATAAGCCTGTCTCAAAAACCTGCGTCTTCCAAATTGTGCAACGAAGTTCGCAACGCTTGTTAAGCGGTTCAGTGAACGTTACCAACCTGCGACAAACAGCGGCAGCCATTTTCACTCAGAGGTCAAAGCGCCGCTCAGCAGTGCTGACAAGGATGGGTTATGGCGGCAGATGGGCAACCCGGTTCAACTACCTGGAGACCTTTCCTTTGAAACCCAAGCCAGAGCTTTCAACTCACGACGGACGAAGCACGCGAAGGAAACCTGCTCGGAGCGGACGAGATGCGAGTCTCAGACCTCCTTTGTCGGATTAGAACCTTGGGTTTCTGAGCTACTTTAGTAGCTCTTATATACCCTCCCAGCCGTAGCGAGGAAGGCAGTCCAGGGCGAGCGAACTGTTTGCAGTTCGTGGAGTTTATCGGAGCGCAGCGAAGACCCTTGACGGCCGCCGCAGCGAAGGCTACTTCAGATTCGGACTCCAATAGTGAAAGTCAGAAGGCCAACTCGTGGTCATTCGTTCTGGTCCAGTAGCAATGCTCGACCAAGGTGTCGCTATGTCTTATCAAAGCAGCGCCAGCCCCCCACTGGGGGCGTTAGCGAAGTGAGCACTGTGAGGTTGCGCCGAGCGGGCGAGCGAAGCGGGCGCAAGGGGGGCTCGATAACCGCGAGGCGTCTCGATAACAGAGATTATGACCGGGAGCGCCGAGTGAGGCGCTGGTTTGAGGAGGCCATAATCCGCTGTTATCGGATGACCGTCCTAGACAGAGGCGACGGGTTTTTTTGTCGCCGAAGTCCTAAATGTCGAGGGCGGTCGCAGGGGTGGTTGTCTGCGGCGCGGGAGAACCTGAAAGTTGGCTGATCCTAATGGCGTGATCTTGGGAATTCTTGCACCGAACGTATTGGGAGGTGAAGCCGGACCGGGCACCGTTGTCCAAGTACGTGGAATGCTCTGATGAACGTAAGCCGAGACGGAGCATGCGAAGCTCGGCCCATTTGGGTGCGGAAGGTATGAAATGCCGAAGCACTAGCGATTGGATGGATCAGAGTGGGCCATTGAATTTATTTGACGGGTCTGGGTGGCCCTAGTGGCCCACGGCCCTCCGGCCTGAGGGCTCTTAATAACTCAGTGTCAAGTTCTCACCAGTGCTTGTTTAGATCTCCAATTCATTTGTTTTTGGCTTTAGATCGGGAGACGCTCTTTCTTTTTGTTCCCTCGCTCGTGGGCCTCGCCGGGAGCTTAAGAGGTAACTCCAGTTCATCATCAATCAGTACATCGACGTAAACTCCGGCCGCTCTGGCATAACTCAGTAGCACCAGTAACGGTGGTTCGCGTACGCTCCGTTCGTAAGCAGAGATTCTTGCCTGCGTCAGGTCATCCTCAAGGCCCAGTCGTTTGATCAATTCATTTTGGGACAATTCCAGGGTAAGTCGTATTTGAATGAGCTTTTCGGCGAGCCGCTCAGGAGTGGTTCGTGATGCTTGCCCCATCAGGATTGACCTCCTGACGAAACAATTCTTAGCCCGGCTTGTTTACTCTCAAGCCCAAATGGGCTTAGTATTAGGTTGAGCGTTTGTGCCGCGTGGGAATGCCGTTTTTTAGCATTCCGTGAGGCGCTAATCATGCGAGATGTTTTTTCTCTCTACGCATGTATCAGGCACAAACAGCCAGGCGCTGTAGGAATTTAAGATAACAAAGTGGTCGGGTTAGGTCTATCTCTTTCCAAGGAGAGAATTGGTGCCATCCAATGCAAATGATGAATCGAAACGGAAGAAGAAGCTGCTGATCTATTTGGCGGTCGGCATTCTCATTTTCATCTTCATCATTATTCCATCCGCCACTCTCACCGGCTTGTGGATTTCGGTTCGCCAGAAGAGAGCGGAGCGCCCTCCTCAGGTAAAGGTGCCGAATGTTATCGGTCAGGATTACCGTAAAGGCGAAGCCATGCTCAAAGAAAAGGGACTGTCGATGGAAGTGCTGGCTAAACGCTCCGATCAGAACCAGCCCGTCGATATTATTTTGGATCAAGTTCCTCGAGGAGGCGAGAGCGTTGATGTGGGCTACACCGTCGGGGTTATGATCGGCGGCGTGTCGGCAGAGAAGGGACAACTCCCGCGAAGGTAACCCCTCATATAACTTCAAATTGGGCGGCACTGAAGCTAGTACTGGAAGGATCGCTTTAGAGATGTGAACGAGACTTAAATGAATCTGGATAATTGATTATACCCATATCTTCAATCCTCAGCGTCCCCTTGAGTCCTGCGCTCAAACAAGTACGCATTCCGCTAACAGAGACCGATGGTCGTCTGATTTATGTTTGCGAGGTCTTTGAGACACACAACCACCACGCTGCCGTGCGGCGGCTTTCTTTTTTTGGTTGTGAGACTACCGTAGACGTCGTAACTGCCGAGAAAGCGTGACCAATCCAGATTGGCTAGCCAATAAGACAGCTAACTGGTTTTGCTACCTATACGACTACCGTGCCAAGCACCGACAACAAGGCATACAGAGCGGCGTCCGATACTTCCTCTGCAAAGCCAGCAGTTGTTAAGTCTCCTGGTGCTGTTGTTCCAGTCGGCGCGGTCGACGAAACGCCAGCTGTGGGCAAGTCGCCCGGCGATGTCGATGTCAAACCTGCGGTTGGTAAGTCGCCCGCCAGAGCTGAGACGGCCAATACACAGGTCAAAGCTATCGCCGATAGAAATCGTTTCATGGTTGTCTCCTTGAAGGTTTCGAGTTGGCGATGCAAGATTCCTTACATCAACCGGGAATACAACAGTATCCGCAAGCTCTTGGCAAGGTCAGAGGAGGCAGTTAGTATTCGCGCGTACTTTGCCAGTTTCCTGACATTCGTATAGAAAGGTCAGCCTCTCATGAAGATAGCCTGGTCGAAGTTGGACACCTCTCACCTATCACCGAATGACGAAGCACTCGAACGCTGTCGGTTTGCTTTGGACCTCAGAGATCAGAGTAACTACAAGGGTGTTCGCCAGCTAATGCTTCCGCTCTGGAAACACATAGGCGACGATCCGAAGGTTGAGGGCCTCGACCCTTCGGTCGCTGCCGAAGTCTTGTTGTGTGTTGGAATCCTAACGAGTTGGATAGGCAGCAAAGAAGGGATGGAGAAATCTCAAGAGACTGCTAAGGACCTAATAGACAAGGCGATCATCATTTTCGAATCGCTCGGAGATTCACTGAAGATTGCGGAGGCACGGGCAGAGATTGCTTATTGTTACTATCGTGAGGGCGGTTTAGATGAAGCGAGGATCATGCTCACCGGAGCGCTGCAAAAACTATCGCCCCTGGGAAATACGAAAGCTAGAGCACTGCTTAAATTGGTAGTTGTTGAGTGGTCAGCCTCGCAATACAACGTGGCCCATGAGATCCTTACGAGTAACTCCTCTCTTTTTAGCAGAATCACTAACCATATAACACTGGGTTGCTATCATAACGAACTCGCGATTGTGCTTAGACATCTGGCCGAGTGGGAGCCACTCAATCGCGAAAAACATTTACAACAGGCAATTAAAGAATTTAAGAGTGCTGGCAATCACTTTCGGTTAGGCAAGAATAAAGTTTTCGGTGCTTGCGTCAAGAACAACTTGGGTCTCATCTTTCTTAATCTGGCCCGCTTCAATGATGCCCATAAAAACCTTGAAGAGGCGAGGCGTCTCTCAGTCAGTATTAGGAATAAAGTGCAGACGGCGGTAATCGACGAAAGTCGCGCGCAGGTGTTTATTGCCGAGGGGAAGTGCAAAGCAGCCGAAGGAGTGGCGCGCAATGCAGTGCGCGTTTTAGACAAGAGTGGACATCATGGCCATTTGGCGGAAGCTCTGATTACTCATGGCATCGCTCTGGCACGTCTAGGAAGAAATGAGCAAGCCCTGTTCACTCTTCAAAGGGCGTTTGAGACAGCCCAACAAGCGGGAGCCTTGAACAAAGCCGGAATGGCAGCGCTCACCATAATCGAAGAACTCGACCAAGCTCCGACACAAGCTCTGTCGTTTGCTTTTGATCGTGCCAGCGAGTGGTTGCCAAGCCCGAAGAGCGATGAGTTGGGGCCCAGGCTTTACGCGGCGGCGCGAAAACTTTTTGCTCGCCTGAGTGGCGATACTGAATTAGATAGCGAAGCGCTCACAATCAAGCCGTTCAACTTTTTCGATGAAGTACACAGGCTTGAGGAAAATCTCATTCGTAATAAACTCTCGGAAGCGAACGGCAGAATTACTGCTGCCGCCAAACGGATGGGAATAAGCTATCAAGGACTGGCTTATATTATTCAGAATCGACATCCTACGTTACTAAAAGAGCGCACGCCCGTGCGTACTCGGACTCGAAAAAGAGATGTGCCAAGCCACCCAACATCCTAGCCCTGATTTGAGATACGGCTGTGGCTGAAATTGAAGATTTCTTACAAGTCTTAGCTCATCAATGCCGCCAGGGAACCGGCCACGTCACTTATTGTAGAAACGATCACTGCCCCTTCGGCATTGCCTTGAGCGAGCGCCGCCAACTGGTGGAACCACCGGCGCCACCAACATGCGCTTTACCACCTACAACCGCAGCCTGAATACCGGCCTCGACTATGCCCTCAACCGCCACTACGCCCCGCAGGAGGTAAAAGGTTTTGATTATGAATTACGGTGAAGACTCCCGCCCGGATTTGGTGTGGTATTCGTTCATTGGATCCATCTTTGCGCTGGACCCTCATAGGCCTTCGATTTTGACGCCCCAACTGCGGCTATGTTACAAGGATACAGAAGTAAGTCTCTCTCATATGAAGTCTGGCTGGAACATTAGTAGATTTGGTAAAGGACGGCTCGTTCGTGCGATCGCCCTCCTGTTCCTGTTCCACACCGGTGTTGATCTGCTTTTTCCGGAGCTCTGTAGCGAAGAACCTGTCACCATAACGGTGAACCAATCTTTGCCCGGTTCCAACGAAACAGTCAACGATGAGACCTCAGGGCTGGTTGCTGAATCGCTGCCGACCGATTCCCGTGAAGACCGACGCTCCGACCCACCCCGAGACGAAGATTGCTTTTGCTGCTGTACGCATGTAGTGCCGTCTCAGGCATACTCGAATCCAGGAGACGCAGAACTCAAGCTTCCAAACAGCATGCAGCAAGAGATCTCGATTCTTTCTGCACCGCCTAACAATCCATACCACCCTCCGCGGTTCGCCTAATCAACTGAGTTTTCGGAAATCCGTTTGCGGCTCTCCCTGAGAGTCTGCTGCTTCCGTGCATCGTGTGAACGGTTCCGAACTGCGACGTTTTGAATTGACAGCACCGTTGTAAACGGCAGGCGTCATAGGCGGAAATGCCTAGGTCTAATTCCCGGCATTTCATCGGGGGAAAAACAATGAAGTGGTTTTTGAAGAAGCGGCACCGCGTTGCTCGCTGCCTGCTTCTGGCATTCATGATTTCACTGGGCCACTGGTCCATTGTTGAAGCACAGAATCCGTCCGAGCTTGCCATCGTACCGCCTGCTAACAGCTCAGGCACTACCGTGCGCCACACTGATGCTCCTGCAAGGTCGGCGGTAGAGACAAGCGGTCTCAGTCCGACTCTGCAGCGCTATTTCGATCCGGTTCAGGGCACGTCATCCAGCGATCTGGTTCGTCGGGCCTTGGTCTCAAACGGTGAATTGGCTGCCGCGCGCCTTGATATTGAACGCGCGCGAGCGCGTGTTCGACAGGCGGGATTACGGCCGAATCCGACTCTGGATTTTGAGCAGACGACCGGTAGGTACACAGGCTCGGCTGGCGAAAGTGAGACAAACATTGGGGTGGCATTGCCGCTTGAGTTGGGCGGGAAGAGGCGGCGGCGGATTGAACTCGCGGCTGCAGAGCTGGAAGCTGTTGAAGCCGAAGTGGCCGATCGTGAGCGACGACTAGCTGCCGAGGTGCGCTCAGTTCATATCGAAGCGTTGGCTGTGTTCCGTGAATTGGAGACCACTGAGAGTCTCAATAACCTCGACTTACAAACAACCCGTTTTGTACAAGCTCGTGTCAATGAGGGTGAGAGCGCACCTATCGAGTTGAACCTCCTGCGCGTCGAGGTTGACCGGTTGAGATCACGTCGAGCACTTGTCGAGGGGCGACTGAAGGCGACTCTACTGAGGCTCAAGAGTCTCGTTGGCATCCCACCCGCAGAACCATTGCGCTTACGTGAGGATCTCTCAACTCCGGTACTGCCGGCTCCACCTGCTTCACTTGAGGCGGCGATCGACATCGCCTTGCGGAGCCGTCCCGACTTGAAGCTTGCCCGGCTCAATGAGGAAGTGGCCCAAGCTGGGTTAAGCCTCGCGCGTGCCAATTCCACGCCAGATGTGACTGCGTTCTCCCGTTACACGCTCAACCGTTCGTCTTACGAAGATACCCCTGTGGGAGTCCGGAATGAGCGAGACAGGTTGCTAACTTTCGGCGTGTCGATTGGCATCCCTGTCTTCAACCGCAACCAGGGAGCGAAGGCAGAATCTGCTGCTGCTATCACTCAGACTAAAACGAGACGTGAGTTTCTTGAGTCGGTAGTCCGCGCGGAAGTGGAGAGTGCCTACGCGCGTTATGAGGCGGCGCGAGCAGCGGTCACTACTTTTGAAGAGGGTGTGATTGCCCGCTCAAACGAGAACATCCGGGTGATTCGCGCGGCTTACGACCTGGGTCACTTCAAGATTACAGATTTTATCAACGAGCAGCGCCGACTGGTGGAGTCGCAGCGAGACTTTACGGAGACGCTCTCAGAACAGTATCGCGCCTTAGCCGATCTTCAAGCCGCGCTCGGCTTACCGGTCAATCAATAGTGAGGAAGCAATCATGTCAGATCAATTCAAAACCAACGATCCGAACAGTGGACGCGAGAGCAAACTCACCAGTGAAACAGAAACGCTTCCCGGCGAGCGATCGGTTTACGAAGTTGCGGTGGAAAAGCGCTCGCGCTTCGGCTCGGCGCGAAATCGCAACATCGCGATTGTGGCAATCGTCGCTGTCGTTTCTGTCTTAGCGTTGGTGCTGTGGACACGCGACGCTCCTAAGTCCACCGAAGTCAAAGTAAACACGGAGGCAGCTCACCAAGACGAGCACACCGGCGACGAGGTCAAGCTGACACCGGAAGCTCTGGCGGCTACCGCCATTGAGATTGAGGGGGTAACTCAACGACCAGCAGTCGCACTGATTCGAGTGACTGGCACCGTGGAGACGAATCAGCAGCAGAGTCAACAAGCGACGCCGCTAGTCTCAGGTCGGGTGGAGCGGGTCAATGTTGGACAGGGTGACGTAGTGCGTGCGGGGTCGGTACTGGCGGTCATCTCAAGTCCGGAAATCGCGGAAATGCATGGCAAGCTTCACGAGGCAGAGACAGCCCGAGCTCTCGCGGAGAGAAACCTACAGCGCGTCCAACGTTCGGAGAATCGGGTCGCAGTTTTATCGGCGAAGGCCAAACTGGATGAGGCCGAGGCAACCTTGAATCGTACGCGCCGCCTTATCCAGCTCGGCGCGGGGGCAGGGAAGGACCTCATAGCCGCGGAAACCGCCTACAAGACTGCAAAGGCTGACTTCGATTTTCAAAGCAATATTTCCCTCAACCGCGAACTGCAGGAAGCGCGTGCCGCCGTAGAGACTACTCGTGTTGACGTTTCACATATACGAGACCAGCTGCGAGCTTTGGGCGTGATCGTGCCGGAAGGCGAGCAACACGATCACAGCAAGAATACGTCGCTGGTGGCGTTGCGTTCTCCAGCCTCCGGGACCGTTGTCGAGCGTTCAGTGAATGCGGGTGCAGGCATTCAGGCGGGGACGGCCATGTTCACCATTTCTAACATCTCGTCTGTTTGGATTATCGCAAACGTGCCCGAGGCGCAGATCGGCAGCATTCGCGTGGGTACGCCGGCGGAAGTGCGCTCAGCAGCAATGGGCGATAGTGCGATTGCCGGTCGGGTGAACTACATCGACCCCCGACTCAACGAGGACACCAGGACAGCACGGGTGCGCATCGAGGTAGCCAATCCAGGTGAGCGCCTAAAGTCCGGGATGTTTGTCGAGGTGGGCTTCCAGGCAAGCGCGGGAACGGCTACTGGCGAGGAATTGATGGTGCCCTCCGAGGCGGTCCAACGCATCGGTGATCGCAACGTGGTTTTCATTCCCCGCGAGGGAGAGCCCGGGAGTTTTGAAGTGCGCGAGGTGGAACTGGGCGGAGTCGCTGATGGATACCAGAAAGTCCTTAGCGGACTTCAGGTTGGCGAACGAGTAGTAACTAAAGGCAGCTTCACGCTCAAGACCCAAGTGATGAAATCTTCAATAGGCGACGAACATTAAGTTCGCCTTTGACTCTCGGATTATGGGATCAAACTAGATGATTAACGCACTGATTCGATTTTCAATATCTCAGAAGCTGATCGTGCTGCTTCTGGTTGCGATCATGGCAGCGGCGGGCGCTTATAGCCTTATCAACCTGCCAATCGACGCCGTGCCGGATGTGACCAACGTGCAGGTGCAGGTCTTGACGGGTGCGCCTTCGCTCGCTCCACTCGAGATCGAACGGCAAATTACGTTTCCAGTCGAAGTGGCAATGAGCGGTCTGCCAAACGTCGAGGAGATCCGCTCAGTATCGAAATTCGGCATCTCGAACGTGACGATCGTTTTCTCGGATGCGACGGATATTTATTTTGCGCGCCAGCTTGTTTTGGAACGGCTCGCGACCGCGCGCGAACAGATTCCGTCAAATATCGGCGCTCCGGAAATGGGTCCCATTGCCACGGGGCTGGGAGAGATTTACCAATATGAAGTCAAAGCCGCGGATGGCAGTAAATACAGCGCCACCGACCTGCGAACGATTCATGATTGGAACATCCGCCGCCAATTGATGGGCGTTCCTGGCGTGACGGAAGTCAATTCACACGGCGGTTTCGGTAAGCAATACGAGGTCCGACTCTCGCCTGAAAAACTAGTGTCTTACAGTTTGACGCTGCGTGATGTTTACGAAGCCGTGACGCGAAATAACGGAACCGTCGGGGGCGGATATATCGAAAAGGGCGCAGAGCAATATTTACTGCGCGGTGTCGGCCTGGTTGAGAACACCGAAGATATCGCGAATATCGTCGTCAAGACCGGAAAGGAAGGCGTGCCGGTCTTCGTAAAGGACTTAGGTGAAATCGTCGAGGGCAAGGGAATCCGCCAGGGGGCGGTAACCGCTGGGGGCAAAGGCGAGATTGTTTCAGGAATGGCTATCATGCTCAAAGGGGAGAATTCGCGGACGGTCGCTGGGCGGGTAGCGGAACGAATCGCGGAGATCCGCAAATCGTTGCCCGACGGGGTCTCAATTGAGCCATTCTACGATCGCACGGAACTGGTCAAACGGGCGATTTCTACCGTAACCACCAACCTTGTCGAGGGTGCGATTCTTGTAATCATTGTTTTGCTTCTGCTGCTCGGGAATTGGCGGGGATCGTTGCTGGTCGCGACGATTATTCCCCTCTCGATGCTGTTCGCCGCCATCCTGATGCGGCTGTTCAACGTGTCCGGAAACCTAATGAGTTTGGGTGCGCTGGATTTCGGCTTGATTGTGGATGGCGCGGTTGTGATGGTGGAAAATGCAGTGCGCCGTCGCGCCGAAGCGCAGCACGCGAAATCTTCCGAGCCTCCCGAACGCACGATCTTGGAGGCGTGTTTGGAAGTTGCCCGTCCAGTGGTCTTCGCTGTTGCCATTATCGCCATTGTGTATCTGCCGATTCTTTCTCTGCGAGGAATCGAGGGGAAGATGTTTGTGCCGATGGCCTTGACGGTGGTTTTCGCCCTCCTAGGATCTCTGATCCTTTCTCTCACCTACGTACCGGCGATGCTCGCGCTCATCCTGCGTGGCAAGGTTTCCGAAAAAGAGAGCGTTTTGATCCGCTGGTGCAAACGAATCTACCGTCCGTCGCTTGCGTTTGTGATGCGGTTTCGTTTGAAGGTCCTAGCGGGTGCCATCGCCCTTGTTGTGATTTCGGGAATAGTCTTTCCTTTTCTTGGTGGCGAGTTTATACCTCGGCTCGATGAAGGCGACATTCTGATTGAAACCATCCTTCTGCCGAGCGTTTCGCTGGAGCAGGCCACAAAAACGACAACCCAGGTTGAAAAAGTCGCGCTGACTTTTCCTGAAGTCCGCGAGGTTGTTTCAAAGATTGGAGCACCTGCGGTTGCGAATGATTCGATGAGCCTGAACCAATGCGATGTTTTTGTCCTTCTCCATCCGCCCGACGAATGGACGACGGGACGAACGAAAGAAGAACTTGTGGAGGCGCTGTCGGAAAAGCTGGAAGCGGAAGTTCCCGATGCAGCCTCATTCGGATTTATGCAGCCGATTGAAATGCGGGTCAATGAATTGATTGCCGGTACGCGCGGTGACGTCGCCGTCAAGTTGTTTGGCGATGACCTCGATATTCTCGCTAAGAAGGGCGAAGAGATCGAGCGCGTTCTGGCTTCGGTGCCGGGGGCAGTTGAGACAAAGGCCGAGACTACGACGGGCTTGCCGCAACTACAAGTGAAAGCAAACCGCGCCGCCATTGCTCGCTATGGTTTGAACGTCGAGGACGTCAACGATTTGGTTGAATCGATCTTTGCGGGTAAAAAAGCGGGCGAAGTTTTTGAAGGCGAACAGCGTTTTGATTTGGTTTTGCGACTCCACGAGAACGCGAGCCAAACAGTGGAATCGGTGCGCGCCCTTATGTTGACCGCCCCAACCGGTCAGCGTGTTCCGCTCACGGAGGTAGCGGATGTTTCACTCGTGGAAGGGGCCGCTCAAATTTCCCGAGATGATACTCGGCGCCGCATCGTGGTTTCCACGAACGTCCGCGACCGCGACGTGGCGAGTTTCGTCGATGAAGCTAAGGAGCGAATGGAGAAAGATGTGAAATTGCCGCCCGGTTATTTTGTAAAATGGGGCGGCGGATTCGAGAATCTCGAACGGGCAAGTAACCGGCTAATGCTGGTCGTCCCCGTGGCGCTTTTCCTGATTTTCATCTTGCTCTTCACCACCTTTAATTCGGCGAAGCAGGCGCTTTTGATTTATACCGGCATTCCATTTGCGATTGTTGGCGGAGTCTTCGCGCTTGCCTTACGGGGGATGCCCTTTTCGATTTCTGCAGGGGTCGGGTTTATCGCGCTCTTCGGTGTCGCTGTGCTCAACGGCGTTGTAATGGTCAGCTACATCAACAAGCTGCGCGAGGAAGGGAAGTCGATCGCGGAAGCGGTCACGGAAGGCGCGATGACCCGGCTCCGGCCCGTGCTCATGACAGCCCTAGTAGCCAGCCTCGGCTTTATTCCAATGGCACTCGCAACTTCCGCGGGCGCAGAAGTACAGCGTCCCTTGGCAACCGTGGTAATCGGGGGACTCATTACATCCACGCTATTGACGCTACTGATTCTGCCGACGCTCTACGGCTGGTTTGAGCGCGAGCGAGTTGTGGTTACGAAGGACATAAGCTAACGAGCGCTACTTCCAAAAACTACTATGCATATCCAATTATCGAGACATAATCGCCTGATCGTTATACTCCTGGGTCTTTTGTTTGCGCAGTACGCAGCGCAGGCCCAAGGTGCTCTGGAGAAAAAAGGAAGTGGCAAGGTCGTGGATTCGATGATCGCGACCGTCAACGGGAGTCTTATCACTTACTCTGATCTGATATGGCAGTTAACACTTGAGCCTGCAACGGTGCTCGACAACCCAGGTGTGGAGGACCTCAAACGCGCCTTGGAGCTAATTGTGGGCCAGCGGATCATTCATCAGGACGCCGAGAAACTTCCGCATATTCATGCCACCGAAAAGGAGGTGGATCTAGCCCTCGCCGAACTGGTGCGGCTATTTCCGTCACAGGCAGAATTTCGAAAACGGATGGAGCGCACTGGACTAACGACCGAGAAGCTAAGGGAGATTGTCAGCGAGCGTGTGGACATCGAAAAGTATTTGGATTTTCGATTCCGCAATTTCACGATCGTGACTGCTAAGGAGATAGAAGAGTATTACCGCGATGTATACGTGCCTCGCTTTCGCCTACGATCGCCACAGCAAATCGTGCCTAAACTGGAGCAAGTGCGTGCCGATATCGAACGCACGCTTGAGGAAAGTAAGGTCGAATCCAGCCTACAGAAGTATTTGGACGACGCGCGCGAACGCGCCGAAATAGTAATTCTGAATCCCTTGTGAGAAGACTAAGCAGCGCAAAGTATGACAACCAGACCAACACTCAGCATAAACCTTCAGGTGTTGCTAATCCTGGTTAGCTTGGTCGTATTGTCGAACTGCCAAGTTGGGCCGGCCCATACCAATCCCGGAGAAGCGAGAAGGAAACTAACCGAAAAGAACCTCGAGTTCACAAGAGACGATTTCGTTAAAAGCGTAAGAGATGGAAAAGTAGAAGCTGTAAAACTTTTTCTGGATGCGGGAATGGCCCCGGAGTCACAGGATGAGAGTGGTTCCACAGTGCTGATGAATGCAGCCATTAAGAACGACTATTCCGTTGCGCAATTATTGATCGACCACGGCGCCGATGTTAATGCACGCACCAGGGATGGTGAGACTCCACTAATGATAGCCGCACTTATGGGTGCCGCCGAGACGGCCCAGGTGTTAGTCAAAGCCGGAGCAGACAAAAACGCAAGGGATAATAGGGGCGAAACCCCGCTTGCTCACGCGCGTTCTCACAATCACACAGAAGTAATAGCTCTATTGAAAGCGGCAGGTGCCGAGGAATAAACCGGCTTGGCCATTGGTGAGCGGAGAGAATCGAATGGGGCACGGACACAGTCACACACCTGCCGGGAGAAATAAGAAGCGACTGGCAATTGTGCTGGCGCTGACAGCGACCTACCTGGTCGCAGAGGTTGTGGGCGGGCTGCTGACTGGAAGTCTGGCGTTGCTGGCAGATGCCGGTCACATGCTGGCGGACGTGGCCGGGCTAGCGCTGGCGCTATTAGCAATTCGTTTTGCCGAACGGCCAGCTACACCTGAACGCACCTATGGGTTTTATCGCGTCGAGATTCTCGCCGCCCTCACTAACGGGGTGGTGCTAACCGGCATTTCGCTCTACATACTTTACGAAGCCTATGAGCGGTTTCGGAACCCGCCTGAGGTGCAGAGCAAGGCGATGCTCGCTGTAGCATCGGTGGGATTAGTAATAAATCTGGTTGGGGTTTACCTGTTACGCGCGGCGTCCAAAGAGAGCCTTAACATGAAGGGTGCCTACTACGAGGTGTTTTCTGACTTGCTCACTTCGTTCGGCGTGATTGCAGCCGCGCTAATCATGCTTACTACGGGTTGGTACTATGCGGACCCACTAATCTCTGCCGGTATTGGTCTCTTTATTCTTCCACGCACTTGGATGCTTCTTCGCGACGCTGTAGGAGTGCTTCTCGAAGGTACGCCTAGTGATGTGAACCTGGCGGCTCTGCGCGAAGCCATAGGAAACGTTGCTGGAGTGGCCAGCGTGCACGACCTACATGTCTGGTCGCTCACTTCTGGTGTGAATGCGATGAGCGTACACGCTGTACTCGCCGATCATGCTCTACATGATGAAGTATTGGCTGCTGTCCAAAAGCGGGTTACACACGACTTCAAGATTGCGCATGCAACTGTACAGGTTGAATGTAAAGGCTGCGCCGCCTATGAGACTCATCTTTAATTTGGTCTAAGTTAATCAGGGTGATGGAACCGCATACATTAGGATCCAGCGATACGCTCTACCAGTTAGGACGAATAGGCTTAATCTTTGGGCTCATCGGCATCGCGGTCTGGCTCGTTATTAAACTAATGCTGCGTTCGGGCAAACGAGTGAGCAATGATCAACTTGGGATGAATCGTCAGCAGCGCCGAGCGGAGCGGGCGAGGATGAAGCGCCAACGTCGGCAATCTGCGCAAGAAAAGCGTCACAAATTAAAACGTCATTGAGAAATAGATTCACACGTCTGATGGCGCACGCGTCCGTCAGTTGAGTGTCACAGTTGCGCCATCGTCAAGACCCATCTCTTAGATCACCGTTTGGCCAAAGAATTAGACTAAAAGCCTGCTGCACGTTTTGGGTTCACTTGACCCTCTTTCGTTCATCGGCGTCCGATATTCGGTAGAGTTGGCGCGATTACCAGCCTGTTTGTGGCCAGTTAAATGGCCCTGTATTTGCTCTATCTAAGAACATGATAAACACTGACGTCTTTCCTCTCTGGTCCAGTAAGAAAACTTCAGTCCGGGCTGACGCAGACGTTGCGTCGCTTTCGGACCATGCTCTGGCAATCTCTGCCGCTGGCGGTGATATGGGAGCTTTTGAACAACTTTACGTTCGTCATAGTCGTCGTGTTTATGCGTTGTGTCTTCGCATGACTCAGAACGTCGCCGAGGCGGAGGACCTGGCGCAGGAAGCATTCATTCAGTTGTTTCGCAAGATCGGCAGCTTTCGCGGTGAGTCTGCTTTCACAACCTGGCTTCACCGTCTGACGGTTAATCAGGTTCTGATGCACTTCCGAAAAAGAAGCGTTAAGCTTGAACGGACGACTGAAGAAGGTGAGACACCCGTACAAATTGTGCGTGGAACTGAGAATCCAAATAAGATGCCGGTGCTGGATCGGATTAGTCTGGACCATGTCCTGAAGCAGTTGCCGCCAGGGTACCGTTCGGTTTTTGTCCTTCACGACATTGAAGGTCATGAGCACGACGAGATCGCCAAGATATTAGGTGTTGCCGTGGGTACGTCGAAATCCCAGCTTCATAAAGCCCGCATGAAATTGCGACGATTATTGAAGAAAGAAAACCCGGAAACTATCACTGCATAAGATGAGCCAACTTGTTCAGATAAACAATTCCCTCCGACCAGTACTAATCAAAAAGGGTCGCTACCTTGAATACTTCACCGTCGGCTACAACAGCCTTGAAGGACTGATAGCGATTGTTGCTGGTTTGATTGCCGGTAGCATTGCGCTCGTTGGGTTTGGTTTCGACAGCTTCATTGAAGTCGTTTCCGGGTCAGTGCTCTTGTGGCGACTAAGCGCAGATGTTGATGAAGAGCGTCGAGAACGAGTTGAAGCAATTAGTCTTAAAATAGTTGGTGCATGTTTTGTTCTGCTCGCTATCTATGTGAGCTACGATTCAGTCACGTCGCTGATCAGACGCGAAGCGCCTGATGAGAGTGTGATAGGTATCGCGTTGGCCGCCGTTTCGCTGGTGGTGATGCCGTTGCTTGTTCGTGCGAAACGAAGAGTCGCGCGCGCTATCAAAAGCAGGGCGCTCATCGCGGACTCTAAACAGACCGAACTCTGTACTTACCTTTCAGCGATCTTACTCGGCGGTCTCCTTTTGAATGCGCTCCTGGGCTGGTGGTGGGCCGATCCCGCAGCGGCTCTTGTGATGGTGCCCATCATCGCCAAGGAGGGAATTGAAGCGCTTCGCGGGGATACTTGCTGCGACTAAACTCTAAGCCGGCGTAGATACTGCGATACAGTAGACTAATGTTATGACTCTTGGCCGTCGGATTACTGCCGAAGCAATCGGCACCGCTTTGCTTCTAACGGCTGTCATCGGCTCCGGCATCATGGGCGAGCGGTCTGGACCTTTGAAGATCCTGCTGCTGTACAGGGAGACAGTGAGAAACGAATGGAGGCATTTCGTAACGTCCGTGATCAGATCAGAGAGCGGTTACAGACGCTCGATAAAGGCGACTGAGATGTTGACACCCGAGAATACCTACTTAGCATTGTTAATCGTGCAGGCGCTGCACATTTTGCATCATCGACTCGCAAAGCGTCATATCAGCTTCGCCGAAGTTATCTCAGCCATAGTCCTCTGTGTTCCGCCCTGGGCTCCGCTGCCACCGCGGATGTTCATGGGAGTTCATCTGTCTCTGATTGCAGTGCAGATAGTTGGCAGCCTCTGGATCAGGAAACTCTCACCGGAATGGAGCAATATCAAAACGTGAATTGCTTGTTAAAGGGAAGCGCCATTAACAGATGATTCCGGAAGGACTAAGAGAGACAGTCGAGCGGGTTCACGGCGAGCAGGGTCGGCAATGGCTTATGACGTTGCCGGCTCTTGTTGCGGAGTGCCGCGCCTGCTGGTCTCTGGAATTGGACCAGCCCTTTGAGAACCTTTCCTACAATCTCGTTTTCCCCGGGAGAAGGACGGACGGGACCTCAATAGTCCTCAAGCTCGGGGTTGTTTGCGCCGAGTCATTAACGGAAATGGCAGCCCTCATACTGTTCGATGGGGTTGGCGCTGCGCGGCTGCTAGAGCAAGACGACCTACGCGGCATATTACTGATGGAGCGGGTAGTTCCCGGTACACCACTCTTCACGTTACAAGACGGACCAGAAGCAACCCGTACAGCTGCCGCGCTGATGCGTCGACTTTGGCGCCCTGCACCCGTAGACCACTCATTCCCGCCTCTCACTGTTTGGTTCCGAGCTTTTGAGCGACTCAGAAATAAAGATGGGCGTGGCACCGGCCCATTCCCTTTGGA
>Ga0190270_10000219_pt1 | contig 25084 bp, 18 predicted proteins | sample Popmic320T_FD_133748 | JGI IMG/M metagenome (GOLD analysis project Ga0190270, IMG submission 133748) | Populus adjacent soil microbial communities from riparian zone of Weber River, Utah, USA - 320 T | ecosystem: Environmental > Terrestrial > Soil > Riparian zone | place: USA: Utah | collected...
CAGGGCACTCAGAACGCGCCTTCCTATTCCGGCGTCCAGGAAATCTCTTACTCCGCGAACTACGTTTATATCCGCACCACCGGGCTGGCCAGTCACCTCATGGGTCCGTGGTACCTCGATGCGGCGAAGACGCAGAACTTTCCCAACTTCCCCGGCAACACGAATACGATCTATCGCATTCCGCGCAATCCATCGGTCGCCGCCAGCAAGACAGCCACCGGCCTTGGAGCGTCCGGATTTTATGTGAACGGCGTGGCCATGTTCGATATGCGCGATGCGTTTTCCTGGCGCAATGCCAGCGGGCAGGATGCCACTCCGGTAAACGGCCTCCAGGGCGACGGCATCTGGAACCGCGAGGCCTATCACAACGAAGGCGTGAGCTTCGACGCCGGTTTCGCGCACCAGGCGGGCGAGCAGTATCATTATCACGCGCAGCCTCCCGGCCTGCGCTATCAACTCGGCGATCATGTCGATTACAACGCCGCCACCAACCGCTACACAGAGAGCGCGGCGGCGGTGTCAAAGCATTCGCCGATTCTCGCATGGGCCGCGGACGGTTATCCGGTCTACGGGCCCTATGGCTACAGCAGCCCGCTCGACCCTAACAGCGGCCTGCGGCGCATGACCTCCGGCTTCGTGCTGCGCAACGGTCAGAACGGCACCACCGTTTTGAGCACCACCGGACGCACTGCGCTTCCCGCATGGGCCGCGCGCGTGCAGGGGCGGTCCGCCACGCTGACTTCCGCGCAGACGGGCCCGGCAGTGAACGCAACCTACGCGCTCGGCCACTACCTTGAAGACTACGACTACCTCGGCGACCGCGGCTACACGCAGGGCGTGGACTTCGATCTCAACGAGCAAAACGCCCGCTGGTGCGTCACACCGGAATATCCTGCCGGTGTCTGGGCTTACTTTTGCACCATCACCGACACCGGCACGCCGGTCTATCCTTACAGCACCGGCAGGCAATATTTCGGGACCGTCACCGGCGGCACCGTTGCCAGCATCACGGAATCCGTCACCAGTTTCTGGAAGGGCGGGCCGGACGCCACCATGGAATTCACCGGCGTCTCCCATGACGCAGCTACCGGAGCCGTCGCTCCCACATGGACTTCCATCGACGGAGGGACCTACAAACTGGAATCGTCATCCAACCTCGCCGCATGGGGCGACTTGCGCACCAACATCGCCAGCGGCGGCGTCACCACGAGCGCCACGGACAACACGGCATCCTCCGCTCCCCGCCGGTTTTATCGCGTCACCCGCACGGCCGTTGCCAATTACGACAGCACGGGTAATGGCGGCACCGGCGGCGGTGGGACTCAGGGCATCTCCACGGTGGCGCCCGCGACCGGAAATCGCGGCGCCGCCGCCACCCTGACAATTACGCTGAACAGCGCCTTCACGCCCGCTCCGCCGCCAAACAATGTGCAGCCCACCGCGGTGACCCTGACCCGCACCGGCGCGACCACCATCACAGCCACGTCCTCCACGAGGAATGCCGGCACGGGCATTGTGACGTCCAATTTCACGATCCCCGCCGGCGCCACCACCGGCACCTACACCGTCAACGCCACGTTCGGGCCGAACACATGGTCGCTCACGAATGGCTTCACCGTGAATTGAAACAGTCAGCGCAGGGCACAGACAGCGTAAAGACACGACCATGCGCTGTAAACGACGGTCAGCGTCCAGTGAACTGCGGTCTCGCGGAGCTTTCCGCGCCAGTGTCCGCGGCTGTAATGAGTCCACTGCATCACCACCCGGACGCCCCAGAATACAGCGATGCCGCCCGCCAGCCATGCCGCGACTTCGTTCCCGCCGGCCGCCATGACCGGAGCGAAGCGCCATGTCAGGATGCCAAAAAGCATCAGCGTCAGTGCGATGAACCAGCCGTGGATCTTAAAGACTTCGCGCACGAGCAGGCTCATGCGGGCGATGTCCTCTTCCCAGTGCAGCAGACGCGTGAGTTGCGTGCTGAGGAGAGCGACGGCGATGTGACCGGCCGCGGCGGCGCGCAGCAGGATGATCAGGACGGTGTCATTCATAATGTGTCAGGCCCAAAAGACGGCGATGCCGTAAACGGTGACCAGGGCCGCAAAGGCGACTGTCAGGACGTGATAGCCAAGCGGAGCGTCCGGGTGGTGAGAAACGGTTGGGCGTCGAAGACGAACCATTGCACTCCAAGGCGGGCGAGCCAGAACAAGCCGGTGAACGCGGCAAGACTGCGTGCCACCGGTTCCCCCGCAGCGATAGCCGGCGCGTGCAGCAGCGTCAGCGTTCCGAGTCCAATGATTGTCAGGACGATGAACCCGCCGTAAACCCAAAACAGACGTCGCATGAATGGATGAATACGGGCCAGCGAACCGCGCCAGTCGAGCATGCGGGGCACCATGGCGCTCGCGGCCAGTATTCCAAAGTGTCCGGCGCCGGCGGCATAGAGAGCGATGGTCAGGAGATTCATGGCGTATTGGGGTGAATGGTGTTTACTGAAAGCTCAACGCATGGACGAGAGGCAGGATGACGCGCTCACAGAAAACCGGAGGAAAGCAAAGCGGCAGCGGCAGGCCGGTAACACCCCAGACCCAAAGGCGGCTCTTCACCTTCCAGCGGCGCTCCACATGAACCGCCGTGCCCTGGATCATAAAGTAAAGCGTCGGCAGGCCCCACCCGCCGCGTGCCGGAAATGAAATCACAAGGTCATGAACAAGGCCCGACGCAACGAACACCGCCAGCATCGCTAACACCGCACCATGCCGCCTCGCCACCGGGCGGAAAATGATCGATTCCGCCAGACGGTGGAACGCCGTGTTCCAGCGCCGCCCCCAGAATTCCGCCAGCGTGCGGCTCGTCAGCGGACGGTCCACCAGCGGCGCCGCCTGACGCCCGCGCCACTGCCAGAAGCTGGCGAGGAGATGAAAGGCCCCGAAGTGCAGGGCATTGATGAGTCCGGTCATCGCCATCCATGCAGCCGGCACAGGATGTCCCCGAATCCCAATCGCGGCGATGAGCAGGGCCACGCCGATGCCAAGGTGAACACCCCCGCGCACCGCGCTGCTCCTCACTTTCACGGCGCCCTTCCTCAGCCACGCAGCGTCCATCCCCGGCCAGAGGAAAAACCACATCAGCGATTCCGTAAACGTGGTTTTCCGCCGCTCCGGCCACCACATCGCCCATTTCGCCGCCATAAACAGACTGACCGCCAACAGCCACATGCCCACCCACGGCTCCGTTAGGAAACACAGCCAAACTCCGGCTGCCGCCATGAGTAATGGCGCGAACCACCGGCCGGCGTCGAAAGGGTGCGCCTTCATCCGTTCAGGCGATTCCTCAGGTTGATAAAGCCACGCGCCATCTGGTTGCCCGTTTGCCATGCCAGCACTGGAATAACCAGCAACACCGGGAGCAAAAGAACCGCCGCAGCGATCCAGCACACCCCCCGGATGGTCCAGTCTTCCCATGGCCAGCGGCTCAATGGCTCCCATGAGACCACGCACCAGCCGGCAATCACCAGGACCGCCAACCATGCTGACGCCCGTCTCCAGCCAATCACCCGGCCCGCATGGACCAAAAAGCCGGCGCCGAAACAAAAAGCCGGAATCAACACGAGAGGGTCTAAAAGGGGATTCTTCATTTTGTATGAGACTGATGTGTCCGATATTTCTGACTTAAAAGAAATTCATTGGTACGTGAACAGCGTGAGGAGTGGCGCTTCGTCTAATCTCCGATGCCGAGCAGTCCGAAGACCTTCTCGCCGAGCTTCATCGCCTTCTGCAGGCGGCGCGAAGGGATGCGGCCCATTTTGTCGAACCACGACGCGCCCATCTCAAAAAAGTCAGCGAGATCGTCGAGACGCTCGATCGTGTAGGCGTCCGCGGCATTCTTGCGGTCGGCCTGGCTGATGCACTCGCGCAGGGTGGTCACGGTGGGGTCGATCTCGCGGCGCTTTCGCTCGGCGGCGATGACCCGGAACATCTCAAAAACATCCTTAATGCTCTCAAAGTGGTCCCGCCGGGCGCCCGGCAAGTGCACGAGCTTCACGATCTTCCAGTTTTGCAGTTCACGGAGGCTGTTGCTCACGTTGCTGCGGGCGACTTCAAGAGTGGCGCTGATCTCCCCGGCATCCAGCGGCTTTGCGGAGATAAACAACAGCGCGTGAATTTGCGCCATCGTCCGGTTGATCCCCCAGCGGGTCCCCATCTCCCCCCAGTGAAGGATGAAGCGCTGCGAGATGGGAGTGAGGGATTTCATTTCGTTTAATTCTGTTGCGACAGAAATAGCAGGCAAAAGAGGCAACGCAAACGGAAGTTTTGCAGGCTGGTCGGGCGATGCACCGTTCCCGACCATGCCGCCGCCCCCGGCCGCCATGCCCCGCCCTCCCGGCAGGTGCAAACTTTTGTTGCAGGTGCAACAAAAGTTTGCACCTGCCGGGAGGCGGGGGCGCGGGGATGGCGGACTGGACGCACGGCGGGTCTTGCGTCATGATCGTTGCCATGCCGCACGCTGTTTTCATCACTGGTGCCACGGGCTATCTGGGCCGTCCTCTGGCGGAGGAACTGATCCGCCACGGGCATCAGGTGAAAGCCCTCGTTAGGCCGGGGTCTGAAAGCAAAGCGCCGGAGGGTGCGGAAATCGTATCGGGCGATCCGCTGGAACGTGCGAGCTTTCAGGACAAGATCGCCCCGTGCGACACCCTTGTGCAACTCGTGGGGGTCGCGCACCCCGGTCCCGGGAAAAAACAACAGTTCCTCAGCATCGACCTCGTTTCCGTGCAGCAATCCGTGGCTGCGGCGCGGGATGCGGGGGTGCGGCACTTTGTGTATTTGAGCGTCGCGCATCCGGCGCCGGTGATGAAGGACTACATTGCCGTGCGACAGGAGGGCGAGCGGCTCATCCGGGAGGCAGGTTTCGCGGCGACGATCCTGCGTCCGTGGTACGTGCTCGGCCCCGGTCACTGGTGGCCGGTGCTTTTCGTTCCCGGCTATTGGATCGCGCAACTGGTGCCGGCATGGCGGGACGGAGCGCGGCGGCTGGGACTTGTCACTTTTTCCCAAATGCTGCGCGCGCTCGTCGATGCCGTGGAGCACCCGCCGGTGGATGGAGAACAAAGGATTCGCGGCGTGCCGGAAATCCGGGCGACTCCGTCCGGCTAGAGCGATTCAAGGAACTTCACCAGCGCCGCGCGGTCGTCCTTGCTGAGTTGCTTGAAGGCCTCCCTGCTTGCGGCGGCTTCTCCACCGTGCCAGAGGATGGCTTCGGTGAAATTGCGCGCGCGGCCGTCGTGGAGAAAAAACGTGTTCCCGTTCACCGCGGCATTGAGTCCGATCCCCCAGAGCGGCGCGGTGCGCCATTCGGTGCCACTGGCTTCGCCGTCCGGCCGGCCGTCCGCGAGTTCTGCGCCCATGTCGTGCAGCAGCAGGTCCGTGTAAGGATGAATGGTTTGGGCGCGCAACTCCTCCAGCGGATAGTCGCCGCTGGTCTTCATTTCCGGCAAATGACACGCGACGCAGTTGAGCTTGCGGAAAATTGCTTCGCCGCGCTGCACGGCGGAATCGGCAAGGTTGCGGCGCGCCGGCACTCCAAGGCCCCGCAGGTAACTCTCCATGCGGTCCATGACGAGTGCATCCGCCTCGGGCTTCCCGCCGTTAGGAAAAACGGAGAGTTTCGCCGCCTGCGCGACCGTATAAGGCTCATCCGGCCGTTCGTTAGTCGTGATGCCGAAATCGCTGTGAAACGCTTCCGCCGCCTGTTGTCGCAAAGTGGGCACGTTCGCCTTCCATCCGAAACGGCCGGTGGCTTTCGCGTTCTTCGCATTGTCTCGCACGTGGTTTACCCGGCCGGAAATCCCGTCGTTGTTTTTGTCGTCAGGGTCGGCGGACTTTTCGATGTCGGATTCCGTCACCGCTTCCAGAAGACCGCCGCCAAAAACCGGCGGGGCGAGGCGCGGGCCGATCATCAACCCGGCAGCGGGATCACCGTAGTGCCAGCGCAACACCTTGATGTCAGGACGACGCAGATTCACCACCTCATCGCCGGAAAGAGTGGTCGCCGATTCGATCCAGTGCACCTGCACACCGGCTTCGGGCTGAGCGCCTGGAATGCTGCGCACAGCCAGTTGATTGCCATATACCGGGTCCGCCACAGGCCCGTCATTTCCGGGCACACTCAGTCGCAGGAGCAGGCCGGTCATCACTTCGTCATTGCCGGCGGGCGGCGCCCCGCGTCCGTCCATGATGTGACAGGCACTGCACGAACGGGCATGAAACAGAGGCCCCAGCCCGTCGCGGTTCTCCGCCGTGGCGGGAGCGGTGACCCAGTTGTCTTTGAAGAACGAATTACCCACGACGAATTCCCGCCGGTGCTTGCGTGTCAAATTCGTGTGCGGCATCGAATAGGCATCCTTGCCGGCATTGAAGACCGTGCCGGCCCCGCCGGAAAACGCGGCGGGTGGCGGCGCGGCAGGCAGAGGATGAACCATCACTAAAACAAGCACGGCAAAGAAACCGGAGAGTTTTTTGAACTGCGGCAGCACTCTGCCGCTTTCGGAAGGCTCCGCAGGAGCGCGGCGAGTAGCGTAGCGGAGGTTTGTAACCTCCGCTGTGAAGTATGCAGAACGGACGGAGGTTACAAACCTCCGCCACGGCTCCGCCCGCACACTCTCCATAGCGTTCATCCTTCGATATCCTCCGGCGGCACCTCCGGCACTTCGATCCCCAAAGCCCGTGCCAGCTTCCGCAATTCAGCCCCGGTGTCCTCCAGCGAAGTAATCAGCGCGAGCACGGCCTTGCGGCCTGGCTGGTCATCGTCCCCAAGGATAGCTTGATCGAAAGGCTGCGGCACCGCGGTCGCTTTGGCAACATTGCCGTCGATGAGGGCTGTTAGTTTCGGCTCCATGTCCGGCTGCACCGCCCGGCAAAGGTCGCGCAGACCGGCGCCTTCAAGCCGGGTGCCGTCGGGCCGCACATACACCCCGCGCCAGACGTTTTGCACCGCGGTGGCGTCCATCACGTTGTCCTGGTGCGTGGTGTCGCTGAAACACGAATGCTCGTTCTCCTGATCCTTCGTGTCCCACGCCACCTGGAGCCGTTCGCCGGCGAGTTCGTTTTCGCTGAGAAAGATGAGCGCCGTGACGATGCGCTCCACCGAGTAGTCGATCCCCTCCTCGAAAACAGCGCGATAATTGGCGCGGTAATTTTCCGGATCTTCCGGAGCCCATTCGTCGGTGAGGTCCGCGAGCTGTTGGACGATCAGATCCGTGCAGGCCTGAAGAAACAGGCCGCGGCGTTTGGCGTGCGGGGCAATGGTGTAATCCGACGCCTGACGGTCGCCGGGCCCGGTCGCGCTCCGGTCCTGTCCCCAGAGCAAAAACTCCACCGCATGCCAGCCGCAGGCGACGTTCTTCTCGCCGTCGGTCAAATTCAATTTTGTCAGGAGCGACGCGGAGATCTGTGGCCATGCGCGCACATTGCCCACGATGCCGGGGTCCACGCTGCCGGGCGGCGCGTCGATGAAATTCTCATCGAGCGGCCACGCATTGAGCAGCGGCTCCGGGCCGTCAGGATCGTCGATAGGGCCGGCATAAAACCGATACGCCTCCGACTGCAAAAAAGGCCGGCGCGCCGCGATCCACGCCTTCCGCGCGACATCCAGTTTCGCTGCGTCCGGCGCCGCCAGAAAATCGCGCACCGTCGCCTGCAACTTCTTCGCCTCCGCCACGCAGTCTGAGTAATTCGCGTGGACGATCTTTGCGTGCTGCAGCACCAGCGACTTTTTAAGGGCCACAGTGTCCTCCGCTGCCAGCGTTGAAACGCAGACGGCGATGAGGACAGGAATGTGAACGAACCAGCGCATGAGGAAACTACGGGCAGCATAGCCCGCCGGTGCCACCCGGGCAATTCGATTTCCGGGAGTTCCGTTCCGCGGCAGCGTTGGCAAACGAAGCTTGTCGCCGCGGCTTTCGGCTCTCAAACTCGCGCGCATGAAAATCCGCATCATCACCCCGCTCACGTTTCTTCTGGCCGCAGGCACTTTAGTGCTTCGCGCCGCAGAACAGGAGCCGCGCCCGCTGTTCGTGGAAGGCTACACCGGGCAGGTTAGTTATGCTCCCGGCGAGGAGATCACGCTGCACCTTTCCAGCAGTGCTCCGCAAGTGGCGGTGGAGATCAGCCGGATGGGCGGAAAAGTGGAAAGTGTCTGGACCGGCGAAGCCGCCGGCAAGGAACATGCGGTGCCGGAGAATGCTTCGTCGCACGGATGCCTGTGGCCCACCGCGATGAAATTGACAGTTCCGGCGGAGTGGCGCAGCGGTTACTACCATGTGTCGCTGCGGGCGCGTGACGGAGGCGGCAAATGGACGCAGCGGAACGCACGGACGGCGGAGGGCAGTTGCTATTTCGTTGTGCGTCCGCCGCGCGGCGCCGGCGCCAGGGTGCTGCTGCAGTTCTCCACGAACACCTACAACGCTTACAACAACTGGGGCGGATTGAGTCTCTATGCCTTCAACGGGCGCGCCGGCGTCCAGGGGCACCGGGTCTCATTTCGCCGGCCGCCGGGAAGTCAGTTTGGAACATGGGAGCAGGCGTTTGTCGAGTGGGCGGAACGCCGCGGGATCGCGTTGGAATATGCCGCCAACAGCGACCTCGAATTTCATCCGGAGGTATTGGAGGGACGCAAGCTCGTGCTCAGCGTCGGCCATGACGAATACTGGTCGGCTCCCATGCGCGACAACCTTGAAAAGTTCATCGGTGCGGGAGGCAATGTCGCCTTTTTCTCCGGCAACACCTGCTGCTGGCAGGTTCGCAGCGAGGACGGCGGCAACGCCCTCACGTGCTGGAAGCAAAACTGGGCGTCAGATCCGCTCTACCAGGCGCGCGGCGGCAAAACGGAACTGCCATTGCTCTCGTCGCTGTGGAGTCACCACCTGATCAAACGCCCGGAGAACACGCTGACCGGCGTCTGCTTTCTGTGGGGCGGCTATCACCGGAGCCATGGCCAACTCATGGACGGCAGCGGCGCCTTCACCGTTCACCGTCCCGACCACTGGATCTTCGCAGGCACGAATCTCGCGCGCGGCGCGGAGTTCGGAGGCAAGGACACCATCGTTGGCTACGAATGCGACGGCTGCGAACTCGAATGGCGCGACGGCCTCCCCTTCCCCACGCGGCGCGACGGCACGCCCGAGAATTTTCTACCCCTCGCCACCGCTCCGGCCATCTGGCACCCTGACGATTGCCACTGGTACGACAAATGGGAGCCCGGCCGCAAAGGCAATGCCGTGCTCGGCGTGTACGAACGCGGCGGCACCGTCTTCACCTGCGGCAGCACCGACTGGTCCCACGGACTCCGCGGCGGAGATGCGGCCGTCGAGCGCATCACGCTCAACGTGCTGGAAAAACTGACGCAGTGATGAAGCGGGCGGTTAAGAGTTTTCGTCCTTCGCAATTTCGTCCATAACCGGGCTATTGCCTCGACGAGAATTACAGTGAAGGCATGAGGTAACCAGGTTGGTGCAAGAGTGGTCTCCCCCCTTCGATACGGGTTGTAAATGGTCAAGGGTGGCGCTGAAGCGAGTAAGGTGCTTTCCGCACCGGTAGCATAAATAGCCGTCTCGCTCGAAAACCCTCAACCGGTTCTCTGGGATATTGTAGAAGTCACTCTCCCGCTTCTCGTCAACGGGCTTTGGAGGCGGTTTCACGGTGCGGGAGAAATGTGCTGGGCCGGCAAAAAGACAGGCACTTTTGATGGGGGCGAGGTCCCAGGTTGCGCCGGCAGGGGGAAGCCGTAGAATCATCCCCATGAGCACGAACGCAATCAGCGAAACGCTGGACCGCTTGAGTCCTGAAGAGCGGTTCTTTGCGGCGGCGTATCTGCACCATCTGTCGGAGGCTGCGGATGAGGGATGGCGTCAGGAAATAGAGCGAACGCAGTCTGAAATGGACGCCGGACGGAAGTTCTCGCTCGATCAGGTGCGCGCGATGCATGAGGCGCTGAATGCTCAGGGTGCGTAAGAGGATATGCCGCGTCCGTCTGGCATTTCATTCAACCAATCAGGTTGCGGCGCACGTTCATGGCGTAAGCCTTTGGACTGCGCCGGCGAAGACGGCGCTTTGGAACGCCGGCATAGACAAGGTTCGAACGATGCCTCCTTCTCCCGCATCGGCTCTCATTCACCGGACCGCAATATCCGGCAATCGCCCCTCGCGCGCCGGGCGCCTGCGAATTAGTCACTTCTCTGGGACGTCGTTCCAAAGCGGTGTCTGCCGCCACGCGCACTCCAAAGACTCGCGTCAATTCCGGAGGCCGCACTTCAAAGAGGCCTACTCCGATTCTATCCCATGCACGTGGATGCAGGCACCTCCTTGAGTGCGGCCCATGCAATTCGGAACGTCAAAAAACCAACTGGCATCGTTTCAGTTTGACCCGCAGAGTCCTGCCCGTGAAAGTATGTACCGTCCTGCTTCTGAGTCTTCTGCCGTTCTTGTACGCTGCTGCGCCGCCGCCGGAGATTAAACGCGACCTGGATCGCGATCGCATGCCGGAACGGATCGTCAACAAGCCTGGCAGGACGGAAATTTTCAGGGGGGACTCCGGTGACAAGACTGACGTCCAGCTTCCGGACGGCCTGTCGTTCCTCGATGCTGACGGAAACGACGCCGGGCTGCGGCTCATCGATCTCAACGGCGATGGTTATGATGACGTGCTGTTCTCCAGTGAAGCCCGCTACGCCGTGTGGTTGTGGAACAAAGCGGTGCGGCCGGACCTTGGCTGGCGGCGCGGGTGGTCGCGCATGGTGCGGAGCGGGACGCGCAGCGGCGCGGCGCAGGAGCCGCCGTCCGTGGCCGGCGCTGAGGTCAAAGTGGAAGGCGGTGACTTGCTCGTGACGCGCGACGGCAAGGTCACGCGCACGAAGTTAAAGCCAATTCTCGCGTGGGACATGCCGCCCGCGAAGTTGCCGCAGGAATCTCTCGCGTGTTTTCAAGTGCGGCCCGGCTTTCGCGTCGAACTCGCCGCCGCGGAACCGGAGGTCATCGATCCCGTGGCCTTCGATTGGGATGCCAGCGGCCGTCTTTGGGTGGTGGAAATGCGCGACTATCCTAACGGTCTCGACGGAAAGGGCCAGCCGGGCGGAGTCGTGAAACGGCTGAGCGACGAAGACGGCGACGGACGCTGGGAGAAGGCGACGGTTTTCGCTGACGGCCTGCGCTTTCCTGCGGGCATCTTTCCGTGGCGGGACGGCGTGCTCGTTGCCGCAGCGCCGGATATTCTCTTCCTCCAGGACACAAACGGCGATGGGCGCTCTGACAAATCGATCGTGCTGTTCACCGGCTTCAAGGAAGGCAACCAGCAGCATCGCATGAACGGATTCGAGTGGGGCCTCGACGGCTGGATTTACGGCGCGAACGGCGACAGTGGCGGATCGGTGCGCTGCCTTGCGACGACGAGCGGGCAAAAGCCGGCGATGCAGGAAGCCGTCTCCATTCGCGGCCGCGACTTCCGGTTTCGTCCTGACACCGGGGAATTTGAGACGGTCTCCGGCATCACGCAATATGGCCTGCGCCGCGACGACTGGGGCCGCTGGTTTGGGAACAACAATCCCAACTGGCTCTGGACCGTGTCCATGCCGGAACACTATCTGCGGCGAAATCCGAAACTGGCCGTCGCGTCGGTCACGCAAATGCTCGCGCCGGACAACCGGGTCTTCGCCGTCAGCAAGCCGATGGCACGGCTCAATCAGCCGGACACTTACGGCCATGTCACGAGCGCGTGCAGTCCTGCGCCATACCGCGATGCATTGTTCGGCGAGGGGTATGCGAACAGCGTGTTCATTTGCGAACCGGTCCACAATGCAGTGCACCGCGAAGTGTTGCGTGAGGAAGGATTCGGACTAGCCAGCGCCCGGGCCGACGATGAAAAGGACCGCGAGTTTCTCGCCAGCACCGACCACTGGTTCCGGCCCGTGATGGTAAGAACCGGCCCTGACGGCGCACTGTGGATTGCCGACATGGTCAGGTTCGTGATGGAGCACCCCGAGTGGATCGCGCTGGAGGATCAGGAGCGGCTCGACCTGCGGGCGGGCTCCGACAAGGGCCGCATCTGGCGCGTCGTGCCTGACAAGACAGAGCGGCGCGCCATTCCGAACCTCACGACGATCAGCGACTCCGACCTGACAAGTAAGTTCCTCTCCGCAAACGGCTGGGAGCGGGATACGGCGCACCGGCTGATCCTTGAACGCAACATGACAGCGTCCAAAGGGCTGCTGGCGCGTGCGGTGGTGCGCAACAAGCAGAACCCCGCCGCCCGCGTCCACGCGCTGGCCGCGATGGATACCCTTGGCTGCAGCGAGTCCTTCGTCATTCGTTTTGGATTGCGCGATCCGCACCCGCAAGTGCGCTGCCAGGCTCTGCGAAGCAGCGAGACGATGGCTCAGAAGGAGCCGGCGCTGCTCTCCGATGTTTGCGCTCTGGAACAAGATGAATCGTCCGCCGTCCGCCGGCAGCTTGCGTTCACACTCGGTGCGTGGCCCGGCCTCACGGCAACGGCCACGCTCACGCAGATGGCCGCGCGCGACGGTGCGGATCCACTCATGCGCGCCGCCATCCTCAGTTCTGTCGCTCCGGACAGCCCGCTCATGCAGCAGCTTCGCGGCACCGACGCGAAAGCGTCCAAATTCTCCCTGCCAAAACTCGACGCCGCGCCCAATCCCGACCGCACGAAAATCGTGACCCGCTACACCGAAGCCCTTGGCCCACTCAAAGGCGACGCTGTCAAAGGCCGCGAAAAATTCACCGCCAACTGTGCCGTATGTCATCGACTGCACGACACCGGCACCGCCCTCGGGCCCGACCTCGCCATGACCGCCGCCAAGCCCGACGACTGGCTGCTCACGGCCCTTCTCGATCCCAACGCCGCGGTCGAGGCGCGCTATATGGTCTGGATCGCCACCTTGAAGACCGGAGACCCGGTGGCCGGCATCATCGCCGCGGAAACCGCTAACAACCTGACAATCCGGTCCGCCGACGGCCGGGAGCATACCATTTTGCGCAGCGACATAAAGGAGGTGAGTCCGCACCGGCGCTCGCTGATGCCCGAAGGGCTCGAGGCCGCCCTCCAGCCGCAGGATGTCGCGGACCTCCTCGCATGGCTGCGCGCCAAACCGTAGTCCGCTCAGTCCCCTGAGCGGCTTGTCCGTATCAAGCTTCGCGTCGAAGGAGTGGGAATGGACCGCTCAGGGGACTGAGCGGACCACTTCGGCAGAGGCGCGCTACTTCAGCGCGCGGGCCTGCGCGTCCACGGGGAGGTGGGCGACGATCCACGGCTGCGCGGCGGCCGGCGCGGCGGCGTACCATTGCCGGGCCACATCGATCTGGGTATCGAGGCGCATCGATGGTTCGGTGATGGAAGCCGCCCATGTCATCGCGTCTTCCGGATTTTCGTTCACGAGGACGCGGGAAAAAGAATGAATGGCATTGTCCCGCTCCCAGCCTGGCGACATGCGCACGAGTTCCTGGCTGGAAGCTGTCGGGTCCGTGCGCGCCCACTGACTGAAGACTTGTTGAAACGCTTCCTCCTGGCCCGGGCTGCGGGGAAGCTGGCGCGTCCATGCCAGCGCGGCTTGCACGTCATTCCCGGCCATCCAGTCCGCGACGCGGGCCACGGCCTGACGCATGTCCGGTGCGAGCGAACTTTCCGAGGCCCATGAGGCGCCACCGGGCGGATCCACTTGCATGAAGTGTCGCGCCACGGATTCGAGTGCGGACCCGCGCATCGCCGTGTCCTTCAGTTCCATGGCCCATCCCGCCGCAGCGCGGGTGCCGCGCGTCAATTGTTCGCCGGCCAGCACCCTCGCAAGGTCGGCGCGATCACCTTCGCTGCGACCGGCCACGTATTCGAGTGCCGCTGATGCATCGCGCCGCGAGAGGCCGCGGACAAAACCGTACTGCAGGGCGCGCCTTTCTTCGTCGCTGGTATCTTTTGGCAGTGTCGCCAGCCATTGCTCCGCCGCCGCGGCATCGCGCCCTGCCCAGCCGGTGATAGCGGCGCCGCGTTCCCGGCGACCGGACAGAGAAGCCATCGCCGCCACTCCGTCCTGCGCGCCCCATGCCGAGCACAGCATCGACAGCCATGGCGAGGGCCCTTTCCCGCCGGATTCAGCCCGCAGAAGCTGCAGGGCCGCGACCGCATTCTCCGGCGTCAGGTTTTCCAGCAACTGTGTGAAATGGCGCAGCCCGCGGACAGGATCGGGATCGTGCATCGCCTCCGCCACGGCCGTGGCCATATTCTCCGGGGAAAGGCGGCCGTCCGCGCCTAACCGCGGCCGCAGCCATGCCAGGGTTTCAGCGGCCCCGCCGGACGACGACGGCGCCGTTTCGTCAGGACGCCGGTCATTGTGACCCGACGGCACGCCAGTGGCGGTCAGCCGGCTGCGGCCCGGGACTTGTGATGACGAATCGTCAGGCATTCCGTGGCGGCTGCCGGCCCACCATGCTGCGGCGGCGGTTAGTGCCCATGCGGAATGAACGATCAGCGTGTGCTTCTTCATGAGTGCTTTAAGGTGCGGCGGAAGCGCGCGCTGCCATTACGCACCGCAAGCAGCGGTCTCTCACACCTATTCGTCGCATCCGCTGCAAACCGGTTGCCCTGTCTTGACGCATCCCGGTCCGCCGCCATAGTCGGCGCGCCTGTCAGGGCGGGAATATCTTCGCCGCCCGGCACTCATACCTTACCACCATGGAAAACGTCATCATCATCGGAAGCGGCTGCGCCGGCTGGACCGCCGCGCTCTACACTGCCCGCGCCAATCTCGCCCCTGTCATCGTTACCGGAAAACAAATCGGCGGGCTGCTCACCACGACGACCATCGTGGAAAACTATCCTGGCTTTCCGGAGGGCATCGATGGCTATCAACTCATGGTGAACATGCAGCAGCAGGCCGAACGGTTTGGCGCGAAAACAAAGCTGGGCAGCCAGGTGGAGGCCGTGGACTTGTCAGAGCGGCCGTTCAAGGTGACCATCGACGGCGAGGTCGTCCTGACAAAATCCATCATCATCTCCACCGGCGCGGGCCACCGGCATTTGGGGCTGGAGAGTGAGGAGCTTCTCAAAGAGGACGGCGTGACGTATTGCGCCACCTGCGACGGCGCATGGCCGCGCTATCGCAACAAGCCGCTGGTCGTCATCGGTGGTGGCGACTCCGCCGCCGAGGAGGCGCTCTACCTGACGCGTTTCGGATCTGTCATTTATCTCATCCACCGCCGCGACACGCTGCGCGCCTCGAAGATCATGGCCGACCGCGTGCTGGCGCATCCCAAAATCAAGCCGGTGTGGAATTCCGTCGTCACCGAAATCCTCGACGTGACAAAGAAAGACGTCACCGGCGTGCGCTTGAAGGACACCATGACCGGTGTGGAATCAGTGCTCGACTGCGCCGGGGTTTTTGTCGCTATCGGTCTTGTGCCGAACACCCGGCTTTTCGCAGGCGTCATCGACATGGATCCTGACGGCTATATCATTCCACATCATGGCTCGAAGACGAACGTGGAAGGCGTTTTCGTCTCCGGCGACTGCGCCGACCGGCATTACCGCCAGGCCGTCACCGCCGCCGGCATGGGCTGCATGGCCGCCATCGATTGCGAACGGTATCTCGCGGGATTGGAGGGGTGATCTGAAACTCGCGGCAGCCGACGTAAGGAGGCTCACTTTTTCCGGAAACGGGAACTGGAACTGGAGCCCGCGTTGAAATAGTGAGCCTCCTTACGTCGGCTGCTACGGCCGTGCGACTTGCAATTCGAGATCGAAACTGAGATCGGAGCTGCCCGCAGTGGCCTGGTGGACTTCGACGGCGGTGACGTTGAGGCCGGTAAGGAGCATCGACGGGGAAAACGCGATATCATTGAAGGAAGCGCCATCAGACCGGCAGTTCGGCAGTTCGGCAGTTCGGCAGTTCCTGTTAAATCAGGGCAGAATGTTCCAGTCACTCTGCCGGCTGCTGCTGCTGCTTTGGAAAGAAGTAGGCAATGCACCGCATCGCGCCGCCGGCCCTGGCCGCTGAATTGAACTCATACCGGTAATTGTTAGCTCCGTAGATTTCGTCCATAGAGCTGGCGACGCAGGCGAAATCAAGATCAACGCCACGGTAACTGTCGTAACCAAGGGCAGCCTCGTTCGGAACCTTGAAGTCGTGAATCGCTATCACGGGGGGCGTTGCGAGGAGTCTCAGGGCCTGGAGTTCATCAAGAAGCGGCCAATAGTCATTCCAGTGCGCATCCAAATATACAAAAGACGTTCCCGAAATCAGCGGAGCCAGCGAGCGCAGCACTTCCGGTGAGTTGGCGCAATGAAACGCGATGTTCGGGCGTGTCCCCTTCCGTATAGCCTGGCACAGCGTCTCAGGATTGACCTCCACAGTAAAGCAACGACGGAAATTGTCAGCCAGCCACCGGGAAGTCTCGCCGAGGCAGGTTCCGGTCTCCAGAGCATCATGAATATCGAATACAGCCTTGAGTTCGAGGACACGCTGGACGATATGGTTGTCGCCGTTGAAAGGAGTGTCCGGGTTGTGGCCCGCCGGACCTGCGTTCGTTTCCTTATTTGCCGGGGGAACGCCCTTCCCTCCAAGGGGTTCCACCCGATGTTCATCACCTTCAGAAATGAGAAGCTCGGGCTTCCATGTGAACCATTGCAGAACAACACGGTTTTCAGATTCCGCAATATACCGTCCGCTGCACGATGTGGAGGATCGCCGGAAGAGACCATTTTCAAAGAAAACTAATTCGTCCTGCCAGTGAGGGTGCTTCACGAACAGCCGGAGCGGCGGACTCTCCTGGAACCCGGCGTCAATTGTCCGCAGTCTCTCCGGCGAACACCAATGCGAGGTGACCAGATCATTTTCGGGTGACGGAAACCTGGAGTCATTCCAGCAGAGCCGGGTTGTAGCGGCTGCTTTGGCTCCCAGGCGAATCGCCGCTTCACCGATGAGAACATCCTCCGCTCCTATGTCGGGTATTGACGAATCATTGGCGAGCAGTTCGACCATTCGTCGCGACAGGAGATAACCTGCTCCGCCGCTGAGACATCCCTTCTCGATAATAAATTCATTGCCTACCAGTTCGTTCTCCTCATCGATAAGGCTGTGGAGGCGATCCAGCGCTACATAGGTTTCGTCATCACATTTGAAAAGCCAATCGAAGGAACAGTTGGCCAGAGCAAACCGGAAAAGGCTTTCACTTTGGCCGGCAGATACTCGTAGCTGTCGTCTACATCCAGCACCGTTACATCCGGCTCCTCATCGAGCCGGGTTCCGCCCACAAAGAACCGGCATTCGATCCCGTCGATTTTGCGCGAGGACCACGTCTCACGAACGCCTTGCCTGCGATCGGAATAACGATCGCCGCTGCAAATCCCCACCAGGATTCTCTGGACGTGTTTTGTTTCGTTCAAAGCTGAATCCATAAGCAATGATTTTTCAGTTCGATTAATTCTATGACGGTCCCATTAGCTGCGCAACAATGCTGTCTGATGCCACTTGGGCGACTTCGGCGTTTCGTCATTCCGACTGGTCCTGTTGCTCCACCACACGGATGGCCACTTCCCTGCTCGCGCCGGTGCGGGTATCCGTGAGACGGAGCCGGTGTTCGCCGGGAATGAGCGATACGGTAGCGCCGTCGGCGGATATGGTAAGCGTATCGCTGTCCCAGCGGGCGTGGTCCGGCGCGAGGCTGCTCTTCAATACGAGCGTCCGTCCGCCGCCGGGGATTTCGGGATCGAGGCGGCAGGCCGTGCCATCGCGCGGAGAAGAGATGACCGGTGCGATGAGCGGATCGCTGTTCGACAAAGCATACGCCGCGGCCCGCTGATTCTCCCCGCTGCGGAACCACGTTCCCCAGACGGCGTCGGAGAGGAGCACGCGGCGGTCAGCGGTGAGTGCATCAGGCTGCGCTGCGAGTGGCGGATGGACGGCGGGGAAAAATTCGTCGCGCAGCCACTGCGGCTCCGTGCCATGCGCGGCGAGACGCCCGGTGCGGGAATCGATGCGCACCGTGATGATGTTGTCAGGGCGGGCGGGCCATGAAGGCGGTTTGCGTTCGTGCAGACCGGACATGATGCGGTGGAAAACCGGCGCGGCGCCGCTCGCACCGGAGACGCCACTCATGGGTGTCCCGTCGAAATTTCCAATCCACACTCCGACGGTGAACTCCGGCGTGAAGCCGACGCACCAGTTGTCGCGGAAGTCGGAACTGGTACCGGTCTTCACCGCACAGCGAAACGTCAGCCGCAGCGGTCCGCCCGTTCCGAACTGCGCGCTGCGCGCAGCGGGATCGGAAAGAATGTCCGCGAGGAGCCAGCAGGTGGCCTCCGGGAAAAGGGACGGAAAGGACTCCAGGGACACAAGGGACTCCGCGCCGGGCGTCCTTTGTGTCCCTTCTGTTCCCGTGAGCACCGGCAATCGCACCTCCCCGCCGCGCGCGAGCGCGCTATAGGCCCCCGCCAAATCCAGCAGGGTGACTTCTGCATTTCCAATCGTTAGGCCGAGGCCGTAGGGCGCAGCGTCATCACCGAGCGTGGAAAAGCCCGCGCGCCGCAGCAACTCGTGCAGCGCCGGCGGACCACCGAGACTATTGAGCAGTCGCACCGCAGGAACATTCAGCGAACAGGCCAGCGCTTCGCGCAGCGGCACAGGGCCGCGGTAGCGGTGATCATAGTTGACCATTTCAATCATCGCGCCCGCGGGTCCGGGATAACTGGAAGGCAAGTCCTCCAGCATGGAAGCCGGCGAGCAGCCGCGCTCCAGAGCGAGGCCATAGGTGAATGGCTTCAGCGTGGATCCCGCGCTGCGCGGCGTGAGCGCGCCCTTGATCTGGCCCTCCGGCCCGGACCAGTCAGCGCTGCCGAGCATGACGAGGATTTCCGCCGTCGCATTGTCGAGCACCACGACCGCGCCCTGCTGCACGTTGCGTGAGGAAAGGCGGGCAATTTCAGAGCGAAGGATCTCCACACACTTCTCCTGGAGCGGCCAATCGATGGTGGTGCGTAAAACGGAATTTCCATCCGCCTCGCGCGCCGCAGCGGCGATCACATGCCCCGCCGCGTTCGCCTCGCGGGCGTCGCGAAACGTAAGTTGCTCGACGCGTGCTGCGGCAGCGCGCTGCGCATGGCCGGGGTGCAACGCCGCCCAGCGCTCGAGCACCCAGTCATGGCGGCGCGAGCCGTTAGGATCCCGGCGGCTGTGGCGCACCGGCGCCTGCGGAAGACCGGCGATCCATGCGCACTCCGCAAGCGACAACTCCCTCACCGGCTTGCCAAAATAGTGCTCCGCCGCCGCCCCCGCGCCGCGGCACAGGCCGCCGCAGTCCACGCGGTTCAGGTATTCTTCGAGGATGCGCTCTTTGCTCCATGTCATCTCCAGGCGGCGCGCCTGGAGCATTTCGCGCAGTTTCGTCCAGACGTTCCGCTCCGCAGGCGGGCTGCTGAGCTTCACCAGTTGCTGGGTGATGGTGGATGCCCCGGATGAGAAATGTCCTGACATCGCCGCATCACGCACCGCCCGTCCGACGGCAAGGTAATCCACGCCGCCGTGCGCAAAGAAGCGCCGGTCTTCTGCCGCCAGCGTGCATTCGACAAGATCCGGCGGCAGGTCCGCCAGTTTCACCGGCTCGCTGCGGTAACGCGCATCAGCGAGAAATCGCTTCAATGGCGTGCCGTGACGATCTGTCAGGATCAGCGAGGGCGGCAGCGGCTTCTGAAGATTCTCCGGCACCGGAAAGCACCACGGCAGCGCCCAGTTCCAGAGGCAGAAGACGAGCAAACCGCGCAGCGTCCAGCGGCGCAGCCGCCGTGGACTGCGGCGGCCTGCTGCCGCTTTAGGGGCCGCAGCCTGCTGCGGCGAAGTGCGGAGCTTCTCCTCAACCGCTGGTTGGCCATCGCTCCGCGCCGCCTCGCAGCAGGCTGCATCGGCAACAGCGGCAGCAGGCTGCCGCAGTCCCCGGAGCCTTCGGCTCAGGTTCGAAAGTCTGATGCTCATGGCCGGGCAAAGGTACGGTGGCCCGCCCGCACGGACGGGCCACCATTGTCCATTATCTGTTATCCACGATCCCTTTCTCCCCGCTCGCCCGCGGCCGTGTCTTCACACGCTCACTGGCGCTGAGGCCGTATTTCTCCGGCTCGTACATGGCCTCGATCTTCGCCTGCGCGGCGGTGGCTTCGCCGACGCCGCTGACCCTGGCGAGGTACCGGATCTCGTAGCTGCTGTCACCATAGACGTAGTCGCAGAAGAACAGCGCGCGGTCGTCGCGCAGCTCTTCGTGGTCGCTGATCCAGTCGCGCCAGCCAACGCGGGTCTGGCTGTTGGCCGCCGTGCTGGCGGCGGCCTGGGATTTGAACTCGCTGTTCACAGCTTCGAATGTGCAGGGCAGCGGATCATCGACCGCGATGTAGTGAATGTTCCGCGGCACCTGAAGCGTGAGCGACACGAGCACCAGATCGCCCACACGCGGCTCGCCAAGCGGTTCTGTTTTGCCGTCCGCCGTGAGTCGTTGATAGGTCCTGGTAATGGAAAGGCCGCTGTTCACCGCGCGCACCGGCAGCAGTTCCGGCTGGCCGGTGAGCTTCACGTTCGCATACAGTCGTGAGCCGGAAGCAGCAGTGAGGCTCGCGGCGAGCGCGGCAGCCACGCCGGCCTTCGGTTTCAAATCGAAGAACTTCGCGGGACTCGAAGCTGTCAGGGTGAACTGCTCGCTCGCAATGCCGGCGAGCCTCACCGCCGGATCAGTGGGCGATTTCTCCACCTTTTCAGCATAGGCGGCGAAGGCGTTGAGCGCCCATGCGTTGCTGAATGTCGTGGACCAGTGGCCCTGCGGATTGCGGCTGTCGCAGAGCTTCTGGAGAAGCGCCTCGACCTCAGCATGATCCGCGCGTGTGTGAATCCATGCAAACAACCGAAGCGGCGTGCGGTAGTCGTGATGGAACCACTCCCACGGCTCGGGCTCGTTCGCCGGAGGCATAACCTCCAACACGTCCCGGGCCTGCTGCGCGGCGAGCGGACCCCCGGCTTTCATCAGCGCGAGCGCGAGGTAACTGCGCGACGTGATGGAGATGCCGGCGCGCCGATCGTAGAGGCGGCTCAGCCGTCCGGCATCGCTGCGGCCCAGCCATGCGAGCGTGGCGGAAGCCGCAGCGGCTTCCTGGAGCGAACGCGCATCGTTCTTCGCCATGAGGCCGCGCATCTCTCTATCCAGATAGTCGCCGAGCTTCTTCAGCGAAGTGTCAGGCACCGCCGCGCCGTTCGCGCTGCACATGACCAGCGCGAGTCCGCCGTAAGTGGAGGCCCAGAGATTCGGGTCATTGCCGCCGCACCAGTAGGCGAGGCCGCCGCCGGCGGTTTGCATCGAGAGCAACCGGTCGGCGCCGGCCTGGATGTGGCGGGCAATATCGGATTCGGACTTGTTAATCTTCGGAATCAGCCCCTTGAGCCCGCGCACGGCGAGCCAGGGCATGGTGCTGCTGGTGGTTTGCTCCACTCACCCATATGGATAGACGAGCAGGTAATCCATCGCCTCCGCGCACTCGATGAAGCGCGACTTCGACAGTTCCACCTCAATACGCGCGGGCCGTGCCAGCAGTTCCTTACTGAATCCCGCGAGCAGGTCGGCACTGTTTTTGTCATTCGTCAGGACAATAGCGCGGCGCTCGCTGAGGAGCGGGCCGGGATATTTCACGGGGAAGCGGCTCTCCACAAAGTCCACCATGTCCGCACGGTCGGCGGCCGTGCACCCGGCGGGAAGCTTCAGTGGCCCGGCACGCCAGCGCCATGCGGCCTCTCCGAAGTGAGTGAACTGCACATTCCATGTCAGGCTCTTCGTTTCGCCCGCAGCGAGTTCAATGTGCTGCGTCACGCTGCCGCGGTCTTTGCCGGCGCCGGTGAACTGCGCTTCCGCTCCGGTTTCCAGGGTTACGGCAAAGGTGCCGCTCCATACGCTGGTGTTGTGCAGCACGGCTTTGGGCACGAGCGCGTCGCCGACACTGACAAAGCGCGGCACGACGGGTTCCACCATGAGGGGCTTGTTCACCGTGAGCGCGCCGGTGCCCAGTCCGAAGCCCCGCGCGCCTTTCACGGCGAGCGCGAGCACGCGATAGCGCGTGAGAGTGTCCGGCACCGGGAATGAAACGGTGTAGCGCCCCTGCGCGTCGGTCTTCACATCGGCCCGCCAAAAGGCGAGCGGATTGAAGTTCTTGCGCAAGCGGTCGGCGTTCCCTGACTCGTCGCCGCCGTCGCCGATGAGGAAGCCTTTGTTCACATACCAGCGCCGGTCCGTATCCTCTGGCAGGTAGAGATCAAGGCTCGTGCCGCAGCGCACACCGAGCGGCAGCAGCGGCATGAAGACGCTCTGCGGGTCCGGGTTTTCATAGCCCATCACGCTGAGCACGCCCTCGTCCACGGCCCACAAGGTCACCTCCGCGCCAGCGGCGGGTTCGCCTTTCTGCGTGAGCACGGTCCCGGGGATCTCCGCTGTCGCGCCAGGACGATAAGATGGCCGCGGCACAGTGACCGTGACGCTGAGATCGTCCGCCGTGTTCTCCACCACGAGCTGGCAGTAGCCGAGCTTGAGGACCGGCTCCTTCACGGCGCGTTTGTTGTCGGCGAGGCCTTTGATGACGGCCACGGAGACATAGACATTCGGAGCATCGGCATCGGTTAGGGGAATCTCCAGTACCGGTTGCGAGGTGCTGAGTTTCACGGTAAACGCGCGGACGACATTGGCCCGCTCCAGCGTCACCAGGGCGGTCCCGTCGATGGGTGTCATCACGAGGATGCGCGCGGTCTCGCCGGGCTTCCATGACTTCTTCTCCGGCACGAGGCGGATCCGCGCGCCCTGTTCGTATTCCCACGCATAATCGCCGGCGCCGTAGCAGTAGAAACGCGTGCGCGTGGCCGTTTCACGGCCGTTCCCGTCGCGGGCGCGAAGCTCGACATGGTAGCTGCCGGCCTTGTCAGGCGTAAAAGCGTAAGCGAACGGCGCGGCCTTGTCGCCGGAGCCGGCGGGCAGCGTGATGTCTTCCTCCTTCATCGTGGTGCGGCGCGACTCGGAGCGCGTTTGGGTGAAGCCGCTCGCCGTTTCCACCTGCACCGTCTCGTAAGTCTCCTGCTCGATCTTCACATGCACCGGCAGGTCGCGAGTCACGGGCTTTTCGTCTGTTGTCAGGGCGACAAACTGCAGCGCCGTCTCCTTCCCCGTGCGGATGAGATCATCCACGCGGCCCACGCCGAGATGAATGTCGGCAGGCTGAACGGTGAACGACGCGCTGTCCGACAGCGTCTGCTGATTCACGTCCGTGATTTCAACGCTCACGCCCACCTTGTGAGGCGCGGGAAATTCCGGCTTCGGAATCACCACCGGCACCAGCAGCTTGCCGTCGGCGCCGAGCGTGCGTTCGCCGCTCTGCGCGTCCCCGCCGCGCTGCACGCCGTCCTCGTCCCAGTGCCGGTCGCGCCAGCCGTAGTAGTATTCCCAGTAGCCGGCATCGTAGCCTGCGTGATCCCCGAAAAGGAACTCGCGATAACCGTCAGGATAATAGCCGGCGGCCTGAATGTTCACGTAGTAGCGCACCTGCGCATCGCTGAGGTGCTGGCCCATGAGATAGTTCGCCGACACCGCGACTTCCGCGGCTGATGAGCCAGGCTCGGGCTTCGGCACGGACATTTCGATCTCGAAAGTATTCCGCCGGAATTCCTCGACGCGGAACGACTCGTTGAAGACGAAGCCGCTCTCGTCATGGCCTTCGTAGAGGTACTCGCCCTCGAACTCACCTTCCTGCTCCTCCCCGCGGTCTCGCGGTTTTTCGTCAGGCTTTTTTTCCGGCTTAGGAAATGCCACGCGCATGGTGAAGCGGCCCACCTTCATCGCCGGCAGCGTGATGGTTTCGGAAAATGTGCCGTTCTCGCTGAACGCGACCTTCTTCTCCATGATCGGCTTCTCATCGCTGTCGAGCACCGTGAATTCCGCCTCGCGTTCGTCGGGCAGGCGGAGGTCGGTGTCGAGGCGCTTTCGCACGAGGCCCTTCATGTGAACCGTCTCGCCGGGGCGGTAGAGGCCGCGGTCGGTGAACATCATCCCATGGCGGCGGAAATCTTTAGCCGGATTCCAGTCCACCTCGACGGGAAAGTGCCACAGGCCCTCGCGCGGCAACGTACGGTCGAACGCGACGGTGAAGCGATCAGCGGGCCGGCTCGCCGTGAGGAGCGTCGCGCCAGCCGTGCGCGGCACGCGGCAGAGACCCTGTTCGTCGGCGGTGAACGTAGCGGTGTCGGCGCCGTCTTTGTCGTGCAGCGTGAATTTCGTGCCGGCGAGCGGCTGGCCGCTTTCCAGCGAGAAGGCGTAGAGCAGCGCTTCGGACGTGTTCAATTTCCACGCGAGGCCGATGTCGGTGAGTTGCACCAGCGCCTGCGCGAGGCGGCGTTTGCCTTCCTCTTCGGAATCAACCGCACTGGCCAGCGGCTCACCCTCCGCACTGACAAACAGCACTCCCGGCGTCTTCCGGCCGCCGAGGAGTTCCGTCCAGTTGAGGGTGATAGGACAGGCAAGGTCCAGCCGCCCTTCGAACGTCCATGTGCGATCCAGCACTGTTTTGCCCGGCACGATACTCCACGGCAGCGAGCCTTTTTCGGCTAGTTCCTCGGCCTTTGGTTTGCCGCGGAGATCGTCATGGCCCCCGGGTTTCACACTGGCGTAGGCGCGCAGGGTGCGGAGCGCGTCTTCGGAGGACAGCAGTTTCACGCGAACGCGCGCGGTCTTCAGATTCTTCGTTTGAATGCGGTAAGTGCGCGTGCCGGCGGCGAGTTGCGCCGTGTCCCATGACGGCAGCGCGAGATCGGGGGCTGAGGGCTCGGGTGTTATGGTCCTGCGCTCATCAGCGGCCGTCGTAATGCCATCGGCGGAAGGCGCGCCGGCTTTGACCGTCACCGTCCACGAGCGGCGGTAAGTGATGTCCGGACTCTCCAGCGTCAGCCCGGTCCCGCTGGCGGAGATCTTCAAATCATTCACCGCCGGATCGAGGTCCACCCACTGTTTCCAGTCCACGCCTTCCTTCGGCA
>Ga0190270_10000220_pt1 | contig 25082 bp, 33 predicted proteins | sample Popmic320T_FD_133748 | JGI IMG/M metagenome (GOLD analysis project Ga0190270, IMG submission 133748) | Populus adjacent soil microbial communities from riparian zone of Weber River, Utah, USA - 320 T | ecosystem: Environmental > Terrestrial > Soil > Riparian zone | place: USA: Utah | collected...
ACTAGAGGGTCTTGCGCATCAGGTGGTTGACGTGGCCCGGCGGGTAGTCGTCCTCGCGTCCGTAGTCGACGTAGCCGCAGCGCCGGTAAAACTCCGGCGCCTGGAAGTCGAACGTGTTGAGTCTCGACCAGCGGCAGCCGAACGAGCGGGCCTCGGTCTCGACCGCGTCGAGCAGCTCACGCCCGAGGCCACGACCCCGAAGGTCCTCGCGCACCCACATCGTGTCGATGGTCAGCCACTGCCAGACGTCCTCGGTGCGGCCGACACAGCCGCCGATGATCTGCTCGTCGGCGTCGAGGGCGTACGCCGCGACCGGCCGAGACTTGAGGTTTTCCGGCCGAAAGCGCTCCCGCACCGCCGCCGAATGCTGCTGGTTGTAGGCGACGAGCCGTGTGGTGACGACCTCCTCGCTCGCGGCGTCGCTGCCGATCTCCAGTCGCCACGCCGCTGCGGACTCGGGCTGGGTCATGATCCGATTCTGACCAGCGCGCCGTGGCCCGGCAACGGAGATTGTCGCTCAACGCAGGTCGCGGTGTGCCTTGCGCAGCGACATCGGCGCCCGAGCCCACCAGGACTCGACGAGCAGCTCGCGCACCATGTCGTCGGCGATCCGGCCGAGTCGCGCCATCACGACCTTCTTGGAGTAGCCGGGAGCGCCCCAATAGAGCTCCGGATCGGCCTGGACATACGCCTGGACCAGGTCAGCGTCTGGGACCCAGAACTGCAGGATCTCGCTCGCCTCATCCCATCGGAGTCGGGCGAACTGCTGGGTCCGGACCAACACCGCCGGTGACCCTTCGTGCGCCTGGCCGAGCGCGGCCTCGGGGAGCGCCAGCCCGATCCGCTCAACGTCGATCCACGTCGCCACGGAGCGCACCCTAGCCTCGCGCGCCGACAACGCCCTTCGCGACTCCGATCGGCACGATCTCGATGAACTCGCAGCCACTGCGACTGTCGCCGCGGTCGACCCAGGCTTGGTCATAGCCGGGGCCACAGCGGACCACGTCGTGGGTGTTGTCGTTGGCGCGAATGTAGTCGGCGCCCTTGTCGCCGTAGACCCGATCCCGGCCGTCCTGTGGGTAGAGATGGTCGCTGCCGACACCGCCGTGCAGCGTGTCGCGGCCGGCGCCGCCGTACTCCTGGTCGGATCCGCGGCTACCGAAGAGCCTGTCAGCGCCGGCCATGCCGTAGATCTGATCGGCGCCAGACGTGCCCTCGAGTCGGTCGTTGCCGCTGGTGCCGGTGACGATAGCGGCGCTGGCCGGGCCGAGCAGGGTCAGCGTCGCTGCGGAAATGCCGGCCGCCACCGTCGCACACGCGCCGCGAGTACGCATGTCAGAGCCGACGCTGCCAGTAGGCCGAGATCTCGATCCGGCCCTCGTCGAAGTGGCCGGCGAGCTCGTGGGCGGCCAGGACCGCGATGACCTCGTCGAGCAGCACGTCGCCCGGTGCGACATTGGCGCTGTCGCCGTGCCACACGTTGAGCTCGAGCATGCCATTGTCGACCGCGTGCCAGACGTCGGGCGCCGTAAACCACGCGACGCCGCGAACCGGCGCACCGCCGCTCGCCCGCTGCTCCAACAGGCTCGCGGCCGCCCAGTGATCGTCGACCGCTTGCAGGACGACGACGCCGCGCCGCTCCAGGTCCTCGAACGCGCCCTGCAGCCGGTCGTAGTCGGTGATCGCCGGCCACTCGGCCTGGTCGGTCTCGTAGGCCGCCTCGGCCGCCGCGATCGCCTCGCGCGCCAGTCGCTGGGCCGACTCGGGGTCGACGTCCTCGGCGGCGGTCTGAGTGACGTCGCCCAGGAGCGCCGCCGCGTCGAGGAATCCGGCCCGCCGCTGCACGCGCGCATAGTCGTGCAGCCGCAGGACGGGATCGACCTGCCGGCCGCCGGGCAGGCGCAACCTCACCAGCCGCGCCCGGCGTAACGGTCCGACTCGCCCAGGTCGTCGAGGTTGATGCCGACCATCGGCTCGCCGAGCCCTCGCGACACCTTGGCGACCATCTCCGCGTCGTCGTAGAACGTGGTCGCCTTGACGATCGCCTCGGCCCGCTTGGCCGGGTCGCCGGACTTGAAGATGCCGGAGCCGACGAACACGCCCTCCGCGCCGAGCTGCATCATCATCGCGGCGTCGGCCGGAGTCGCGAGGCCGCCGGCGGTGAAGAGGACCACGGGCAGCTTGCCGGCCTCGGCGACCTCCTTGACCAGCTCCACCGGTGCCCGCAGCTCCTTCGCTGCGGCATAGAGCTCGGTCTCGTCGAGGTTGCCGAGCCGGCGAATGTCGGCCCGGATCTGCCGCATGTGCCGGGTCGCCTCGACGACGTTGCCGGTGCCGGCCTCGCCCTTGGAGCGGATCATCGCGGCGCCTTCGGAGATCCGACGCAACGCCTCGCCGAGGTTGGTCGCGCCGCACACGAACGGCACCGTGAACGCCCACTTGTCGATGTGGTGGGCCTCGTCGGCCGGCGTCAGGACCTCGGACTCGTCGACATAGTCGACCCCGAGCGCCTGCAGCACCTGGGCCTCGACGAAATGTCCGATGCGAGCCTTGGCCATCACCGGAATCGAGACGGACTCGACGATCTGGTCGATCAGGTCGGGATCGCTCATCCGGGCGACGCCGCCCTGGGACCGGATGTCGGCGGGCACCCGCTCGAGCGCCATGACGGAAACCGCGCCGGCGTCTTCGGCAATCTTGGCCTGCTCGGGTGTGACGACGTCCATGATCACGCCGCCCTTGAGCATTTCGGCCATGCCGCGCTTGACGCGGGGGGTCCCGGTGTGCGGCGTCTGGTCGGCGGCCTCGGGCGCGCCGGTGGAGTCAGGCTGGGTCACGTCGTACCTCGGTGAAGGGAGTGGTGGAGTACGCCTCCATCGTACGTCTCGCCGGTGGGGTCACCACCGACGCGTACACCTGCTGGATTTGCTGCGAGACGGTGCCCCAGTCGTACTGCCACACGGCCCGCCGGCCGGCGGCCACCCGCTGGGCGGCGTCGGCGTCGCCGAGGACGTCGAGGACCACGTCGGCGAGGTGGGCGGCGTCACCGTTGCGGAAGTGCCAGCCGAGCTGACCGCCGTCGAGCACCGCACGAAACGCCGGGATGTCGCTCGCGACGACGGGTGTGCCGGCGGCCATCGCTTCGATGAGGATGATGCCGAAGCTCTCTCCCCCGCGGTTGGGCGCGACGAACACGTCGGCACTCGCGAGCAGCCGGGCCCGGGTGTGGTCGGAGACCGGCCCCAAGAACTCGACCCGCTCGCGGGCCGACCGGGACAGCCGGCGTCGAGCGTCGCCCGCGGTCCCCCGACCGGCGACGAGGAGCCGCGCCCCGGGTCGGCGCCGGACGATGTCTGCGAACGCCTCAAGGAGTACGGGCAGGCCCTTGCGCGGTTCGTCGTAGCGGCCGAGGAACGCGATGGTGCCGCCGACCGAGGCGTACGCCGGGTCTGCCGACCGACCGGCGAACCGGTCGACGAACAGCCCGTTGGGCACGACGACCGCCGAACCGCCGAGGTGCCGGACCAGCGTGCCGCGGGCGAGCTCCGACACGGCGATCCGCACCGCGATCTTGTCGAGCGTCGGCCCGAGGAACCCGGCCGCAGCCGCCATCGCCCGCGAACGCTCGTTGGCCGTGTGGAAGGTCGCGACGACCGGCACCTCGCTGGCCGCCAAGGCGAGCATCGACAGGCTCGGCGTCGTCGGCTCATGCACGTGGACAACGTCGAACTCGCCGGCGCGCAGCCACCGACGTGCCCGTGACATCGACAGCGGGCCGAAGGTGAGGCGGGCGACCGAGCCGTTGTAGGGCACCGGGACGGCTCGACCGGCCGGCACGACGTAATCCGGCAGGCCTTCCTGCTGGCCGGCCGGCGCGAGCACCGACACGGCATGGCCGGCCCGCTGCAGGCTCATCGCGAGATCGTGGACATGGTTTTGGACGCCACCGGGCACGTCCAGCGAATACGGACAGACCAGCCCGACCCTCATCGCGGCTCCACGTCCCCGGCGAACACCCGCTGCAGCATGTGCCAGTCGGCCGGATCTCGCCGGATCGCGGCGCTGAAGACATCGGCGACCGCGGCCGTGGCCTTCACGACGGCGCCCTCTCCGCTGCCAACGTCGACCGGCTCATGGACCCTCACGTGCATGTGTCGCCCTTCGTATGCGGTGGTCACCGGAAGGAGCAGGGCTCCCGTCCGTTGGGCGAGCAGTGCCGGGCCGATCGGCAGCCGCGCCTGCTCTCCGAGCAGCGAGACCGCGACCGAGTGGCGGGACAGGTCACGGTCCGCCAACAGGCAAACCAACCGGCCGTCCCGCAGGCGCCGCTCCAGCAGCGGCATGGTCGGCTGCCCGCCCGACAGCGGCAGGACCTCCATGCCGAGACTCTCGCGGTATCGGACGAAGTCGTCATAGAGGCTTTCGGGCCGCAACCGCTCGGCGACGGTCGTCACCGGCATGCCGTCGTCGCACGCCCACGCGCCGGCGAGGTCCCAGTTGCCCATGTGCGGCAACGCCGCCACGACGCCACGTCCGGCGCGCAGACTGTCCTTGACACGGTCGGTGTGATGCGGGATGACGGCGGCCCGAATCTCCTCAGGAGTCCAGCGCGGCAGCCGAAACACCTCGGTCCAGTAGCGCACGTACGACCGCATCGCCCGCCGACTCAGGCTGCGCAGCGCCGCATCGTCCACTGGCTCGATCCTGGCCAGGTTGGCTTCGAGCCGCCGTACGGCGCGGCCGCGCCGGGTCCAGAGGCGGTCGGCGATCCGATCGGTGGTGGGCGCGACCAGCCGCTCCGGCACGTGGCAGACGATCGACCACCCGAGGCGGTAGGCCCACGCCCCGAGGGCGTGACGCATCGTGGGTGGCATCGATCAGGAGGCGGACTCTGCGTCCGACCGCATCGCCTGCGAATGGACGATCACCATCCGCTGCACCACGGTGATCGTGCTCGCCGCCGCCAGCGCCCACAACGTGACCGTGAGCAGGATCGGCAGGTCGAAGATGTCGGAGAAGCCCGTCATGACGAGAATCGCCACCAGTCGGTCGGCGCGCTCGGCGATGCCGACCTTCGCCTGCATGCCGAGGCTTTCGGCGCGGGCTCTGGCGTACGACGTCACCGAGCTCATCACGAGGCAACAAAGCGCGACCGAGGCCATCAGCATGTTGTCCTCGTGGTCGGCGTAATAGAAGACGAGTCCGCCGAAGATCGCGGCGTCGGCGAGCCGGTCGAGGGTCGAGTCCCAGAAGGCCCCCCACTTCGACGTACGGCCTGACTCCCGGGCCATGTAGCCGTCGATCAGGTCGGAGAACACGAAGACCGTGATGACGAGCACGCCGACGAGCAGCTCGCCTTGGGGGAAGAACACCAACGCGCCGGCGGACACCCCGAGCGTGCCGACGAGAGTGACCGCGTCCGGGCTGACGCCGATGCGCAGCAGACCGTGCGCGATCGGCGACAGCAGCCAGGTCCAGAACCGGCGGAATCGTTCCAGCATCGCGAGGGGACTCCCGTGGTCGGACTCACCCCTGACGACTCTGCGTCAGGGCGGCTCGATCGTATCGCCCACGCCTTCGCGCCGAGACGCGACCACGATGCGGGTCGGACATTCACCCGAACTCGCCGCTAAGTAACGCGAAGGGGTTGTGTCCACGGCGTGTCAGGTGTTGTGTTGGCCCAATCACAGTCGCAGCCGACCAGCGCCTCCAGGGTCGCTGAGGACGGAGGATCGTCATGGCCGACAGATCATCGGGCCCGGCTGGTGCCGACGGGCCCGCGCCCACCGTGAGTCGCTCGGACCAGATACGCAACGTCGTGCTGGTCGGACCATCGGGCGGCGGCAAGACGACGCTCGTCGAGCAGGTCTTGTTTGCCCACGGCGTGATCACCAGACCGGGCACGGTCGAAGCCGGAACCACTGTCAGTGACCACGACGACGCCGAGCACAAGCAACAGCGCTCCGTCGGATTGTCGGTCATGCCCTACGTCGCCGGCGACGTCAAGGTCAACCTCATCGACACGCCGGGCTATGCCGACTATGTCGGTGAGCTCCGCGCCGGCCTGCGGGCCGCCGACTGCGCGCTGTTCGTCGTGTCCGCCAACGAGCAGCTCGACGGCGCGACCCAGATGCTCTGGCACGAGTGCGAGATGGTCGGCATGCCGCGCGCGGTCGCCATCACCAAGCTCGACCACGACCGGGCCGACTGGGACGGCACGTTGAGCGCCGTGCAGGACGCGTTCGGCACCAAGGCGATGCCGCTCTATCTGCCGGTCGCCGACGGATCCGCGCTCGCCGGCCTGTTGAGCCAGCAGGTCTACGACCACTCCAGCGGCGAGCGCAAGCAGCGCGACCCCGACGAGGCCGAGCAGCTCGCGATCGAGTCGGCCCGCGGCGACCTGATCGAGGCGGTCATCGAGGAGTCCGAGGACGAAGGCCTCATGGACCGCTACCTCTCGGGCGAGGAGATCCCCTTCGACACGCTGGTCGACGACCTCGAGACGGCCGTCGCCCGAGCCAGCTTCTTTCCCGTCATCCCGCTGGCCGCCCCGACCGGAGTCGGCATCGCGGAGCTCGACGAGATCATCACCCGAGGCTTTCCGGCGCCGGCCGAGCATTCGATGCCGTCGGTCTTCACGGTCGCCGGCGCCGCCGTCAGCGACGTCAGTTGTGACCCCGACGGCGCCCTGCTGGCCGAGGTCATCAAGACGATGACCGACCCCTACCTTGGCCGCGTCTCCCTCGTACGGGTGTTCTCCGGGACGGTCCGGCCGGAGGCTGCCGTGCACGTGTCGGGTCATTCGTCCGCGTTCCGTGAGGGCCGCGGGCACGAGGACCATGACGAGGACGAGCGCGTGGGCGGTCTGTCCGGCCCCCTCGGCAGGGCCATGCGCACCCTCGACAGGGGCATCGCCGGCGACATCTGCGCGATCTCCAAGCTGAGCAAGGCCGAGACGGGCGACACCATCTCCGACAAGAACAAGCCCTTGGTGATGGAGACCTGGTCGATGCCCGATCCGCTGCTGCCGATCGCGGTCGAGGCACAGACGAAGTCCGACGAGGACAAGCTCTCGCAGGCCCTCAACCGGCTGGCCGCCGAGGACCCGTCGCTTCGGGTAGAAAACAACGTCGAGACTCGCCAGCTCGTGTTGTGGACCATGGGCGAGTCACACACCAACGTTCTCTTGGACCGGCTGGCCGATCGCTACGGCGTCAGCGTCGACCGCATCGAGGTCAAGGTGCCGTTGCGCGAGACGTTCGCCCGGAAGACCAAGGGACGGGGCCGGCACGTCAAGCAGTCCGGCGGGCACGGGCAGTACGCGATCTGCGAGATCGAGGTGGAGCCGCTGCCGTCCGGGTCGGGCTTCGAGTTCGTCGACAAGGTCGTCGGCGGCTCGGTGCCGAGACAGTTCATCCCGAGCGTCGAGAAGGGCGTCACCGCGCAGATGAATCGCGGCGTCGCGACCGGCAATCAGGTCGTCGACGTCCGCGTGACGCTCTTCGACGGCAAGGCGCACAGCGTCGACTCGTCGGACATGGCGTTCCAGACCGCCGGCGGACTCGCGCTGAAGGACGCAGCCGAAAACGGTGAGGTGTCGCTCCTCGAGCCAGTCGAGGACGTCAAGGTGCTCATCGCCGACGACTACGTCGGAGCCGTGATGGGTGACCTGTCGTCCCGACGGGCCCGGGTGCTCGGCAGCGAGGCGACACCGGGCGGTCGGACCATGATCCATGCCGAGGTGCCGGCGCTGGAGCTGATCCGGTATGCGACGGAGCTGCGGTCGATGAGCCAGGGCACCGGGTCGTTTTCACGGACCTTCGTCCGCTACGACGCCGTCCCCTCCCACGTCGCCACCAAGCTCATCGCCGCCGACTAACCGACCGTAGGTCGCTCGTCGCACGACCGTAGGTCACTTGTGGTCGAGTAGGTCACGGGTCGCCGGCGCGACCTCGCGAACCCACCGCAGAAGCTGCTTCTCATCGGCGGCCTCTGGCCAGAAGACGAAGGTGTCGAAGCGCTGCTCCGTCGCCAGGTCCGCAAGGACTCGCGCCCACTCATCAGCCGTCGTACGGATGGGCAGCTCGCCCTCGAGGCGCGGACGCTCTGCCGGATCGTCGGTCACGACGCCGACCAGCTGCGCCATCCGCATGACGTCAGACGGGTCACGACCGGCCTCGCGGGCCGCGGAATCGATCCGGTCCTGCGTCGCTGTCCACTTCTCGTACGGCAAGTAATGCGGAATGGGCGCGGCCCAGCCGTCCCCCAGACGCCCTGTGAGTGCGTGCGCCCGCGGCCCGACACTGCCGATCCAGATGCCGATCTCGCGCGACGGCAGCGGGCCACCTCGTACGCCGTCGACCGTGTAGTGCTCGCCGTCCACGCGTACCCGGTCCCCCGATCGCCACATCGCGCGGATGATCCGGATGGCCTCCTCGAGGGCGTCCAACGCCTCGCGGCCCGACCGGGTCGGACCGCCCATCGAACGGATTGCCGGCCCGAAGCCGGTCAGTCTCGGTGAGTACGGACGCGATCAGCGCGAACGCGTCGAGGTGCGTCGGTGCGTACGGGTGGTCCTGCACTCCGAGGAGGTCGAGGCCTTCGCGATCGGCCTGGCGGGCGAGATCGCGCACGGCCTCGAGTTCGTCGGCGATCGGTGCGAGCTGGATGCCAAGTCGTAGGGACACGAGTGGCCTATCGTCGTCAGGGGCGGGCGGGCCAGGCGGCGGAGACGAGGCCGCGGGTCTCGGAGAGCAGCTGGGGGATCACCTTGGTCTGCGCGGTGATCGCGATGAAGTTGGCGTCGCCACTCCACCGCGGCACCACGTGCTGGTGCAGATGCTCCGACAGCGACCCACCGGCGACGCCACCGAGATTGAGCCCGATGTTGAACCCGTGCGGTTGCGACACCGACCGGATCGCCGCGACCGCATCCCGCGTCATCGTCGTCAGCTCGAACAGCTCGCCGTCAGTGAGGTCGTCGAGCGTGCCGACATGGCGGTACGGCACGAGCATCAGATGCCCCGGGTTGTACGGATGCAGATTGAGGACGGCATAGACCGACTCACCGCGGGCCAGGATCAAGCTGTCCTCGTCACCGAGCGACGGTATCCGGCAGAACGGGCACTCGTCGCCGGATCGCTCCCCCGCCTCGGCCTCGGTCTTGATGTACGCCATCCGATGCGGCGTCCACAGTCGCTCCAGCCGATCGCGTACTCCGATGCCGTCCTGCGGCACCACCTCCGGCCCGTCGCCAACCGATTTTGCGCACACCTCCGTCACCGGCCCCTGTCGCGACGACGAAGATGTGCGCAAAACCGCGTCACACCTGGACCCGGCGCTCAATGGCGTCCACGATCCGCTGCACCGCCTCGTCGACCGGCACGCCGTTGTCCTGGTCGCCGTTGCGGTAGCGGAACGACACGGCCCCGGCGTCGACGTCCTTGTCGCCCGCGATCAGCATGTAGGGCACCTTCTGCGTCTGCGCGGTACGGATCTTCTTCTGCATCCGGTCGCCGGAATCGTCCACCTCCACCCGGACACCTCGAGCCCGCAGCTTCGCCGCAACCTGATCCAGGTGTTTGACGTGGCGCTCCGCAACGGAGATCGCGACGACCTGCACCGGCGCCAGCCATGGCGGGAACGCACCGGCGTAGTGCTCGACGAGGAGCCCGAAGAACCGCTCGACCGAGCCGAACAGCGCGCGATGGATCATGTACGGGCGCTTGCGCGTGCCGTCGGACGCCTGGTACTCGAGCCCGAACCGCTGCGGCTCCTGCAGGTCCACCTGCAGGGTGGACATCTGCCACCGCCGGCCGATCGCATCGCGGATGTGGAGGTCGATCTTGGGCGCGCAGAAGGCTGCCTCGCCAGACGCTTCGACGTAGGGCATCCCGACCTTGTCCAGCGCCGACCGCAGCGCCGACTCGGCCTCCTCCCACTCCGCGGCCTCGCCGACGAACTTGTCACTGTCGTCGCGCAGCGCCAGCTCCAACTCGAATTCGGTGAGTCCGAAGTCGCGGAGCAGGCCGACCACGAAGTCGAGCAGCGACGCGAGTTCGTCGGCTAGTTGCTCCGGGGCGCAGAAGATGTGGGCGTCGTCCTGGGTGAATCCCCGGGCCCGAGTCAGCCCGTGCACGACACCGGACTTCTCGTTGCGGTAGACCATGCCGAACTCGAACAGTCGCAGTGGCAGCTCCCGGTACGACCGGCCGCGCGACCGGAAGATCAGGATGTGCATCGGACAGTTCATCGGCTTCGGGTAGTAGCGCTGGCCTTCGTCGAGGTCCATCGGCGGATACATGTCGTCGGCGTACCACTCGAGGTGTCCGGAGGTCTCGAACAACTGCTGCTTGGTCAGGTGCGGCGTATAGACGAACTCGTAGCCCGACTCCTCGTGGCGGCGCCGCGAGTAGTCCTCCATCGTCTTGCGGATGATCCCGCCCTTGGGATGGAACAGCGCGAGGCCCGGCCCGACCTCTTCGGGGAAGCTGAACAGGTCGAGCTCGGCCCCGAGGCGACGGTGGTCGCGCAGGGCAGCCTCCTCGAGCCGGTGCAGATGCTCGGCGAGCGCGTCCTTTGACTCCCACGCGGTGCCGTAGATCCGCTGCAGCTGCTGGTTTTTCTCGTCCCCCCGCCAGTACGCCGCGGCCGTCCGCATCAGCTTGAACGCCGGAATCCGCTTCGTGGTCGGAAGGTGCGGTCCCCGACAGAGGTCCTTCCACGCCAGAGCGCCGTCGCGGCGCAGGTTGTCGTAGATGGTCAGCTCGGAGCCGCCGACCTCGACCTCGGCCCCGTCGGCGCCGGCGCCCTTGAGGCCGATCAGCTCAAGCTTGTACGGCTCGTCGGCGAGCTCGGATCGAGCCTCATCCTCAGCCACGACGCGACGTGAGAAGCGCTGGCCCTCCTTGATGATCTTGCGCATCTGAGTCTCGATCCGCTCGAGATCCTCGGGACGGAACGGTTCGGCGACATCAAAGTCGTAGTAGAAGCCGTCGGTCACCGGCGGTCCGATGCCGAGCTTCGCCTCGGGATAGAGCTCCTGCACCGCCTGGGCCATGACATGCGCGGTCGAGTGCCGCAAGATGTCGCGGCCGCCGTCGGAGTCGATCGCGACCGGCTCGACGCGGTCGCCCTCGGCGAGCTCGTACGCCAGGTCGCGCAGCTCATCGCCGACACGGGCCGCGATGACCGCGGCATCGTCGGCGAACAGCTCCCACGCCTTCGTGCCCGTCGTGACCGTGCGTTCGGCGGCAGCACCTGACGACACAACGATCACGCGGATATCGGACACGGGGTCTCCTCACAGGGGGAACGACATGACCCCGCGATGGTATCCGCGCAGCCCAGCGCCGCCCCACCGGATATCGATCAGCCGTCATCCTTCGTCGGCGACGGCTCCACACACCTCGCAGCGACTGGAGGTGTGGCCATGATCGTCGAAGTGGTCGATCACGAGCTCGTGCGCGGCGATCTCGTGCGCGCAGCCTTCGTGTTCGGTGTTGCCGGGTTCGTGGCAGGGGCATTGGCAGGCAACTGCCACCTGGGCGCGTCGCATGACGATCTCGTTGTGCACCGAAGCCTCCTGCTCGCGAGCCCTCCCCCGCTAACGAGTTTCGCCCTCCGTACCCGGGATCGCCAAGCCCAAACGGCGAGATCCATTCCCCGTCCATTCCACCCCAACACTACGCAGGAATCGGTAACGTGCCGCTAGGAGGTGCTATGGGCGAGTTTTCCGCCGTCGATGAGCTACTGGCTGCCGCTCGAGCCGATCTGGACCGCGTGCACCCCTCGGACTTCGCCGCGGAGGTCGCTGCGGGTGGGCTCGTCATCGACACGAGATCCTCGGAGCAGCGGCAGCAGGACGGCGAGTTGGCCGGCGCCGTCGTCGTCGACCGCAACGTCCTCGAGTGGCGTCTCGACCCCAGCAGTCCAGTCCACATTCCTGAGATCACCAGTGTCGATCAACGCCTGATCATCGTCTGCAACGAGGGCTACAGTTCGAGCCTCGCCGCTGCCAGCTTGCGTCAACTCGGCCTCCATCGAGCCACCGATCTGATCGGCGGATTCCAAGCGCTGTCCCGAAACGGCACATCAGGGCTAGAAGACGGCCGAGGTGACGGACTCACTTGTCAGACGATGCTGTAGCGGCCGTCGTTGAGCTGGATCATCCGACCGCTCGCGATGGCGTCGAGCCCGGCCCGTTCGAACCGGCCGGGTGCCCAGAATCTGGCGCCGACCAGCACCGCCAAGTCGTCGAACGACTGAGGCCCTTCCGTACGCAGCGCTCGCAGGATTTGGGCGACCTCGTGCTCGCGGATCCGGTCCCGTTGCTCCGTCGAGGGTTTGGGCGGTGGCATGGGCATGGTGATGAACTCCTCACGTGCGTTGTCAGGCACGCCGCGCCCACGCGGGGGCAGGCTCCGGTTCGGGCTTGCTCTCCGCAGTGAGCGGCTTGGCGATGTTTTCCAGCGTCTGTTTCTCAGCCCGGACCCCGAGCAGCGCCTCGACCACGCCGCCGGCGATCATGAGCCCGGCACCGATGAGATAGCCGACGTTGATCAGGCTGAGGTCCTGGCTGGGCACCGCATTCTCGATCAACGCCCCGAACAGCAGCGGCCCGGCGATACCCCCGGCGGCGGTGCCGATCGCGTGAGGTACGCCGCGCTCGCTCCGGCCGACGCGAAGAAGAAGGTGATCGCGCCCATGAGGGTCAGGGTCAGTCCGTTCAGCGAGCCGAGCATGAACCCGGTGACCGCCAGCAGGATGCCGGAGATTATGTACGTGCCGGCGATCATCCGCACCCGACCGACCGAATCGAAGAACGGGCCGAGCACCAGAGGTCCGATGAAGTTGCTGATCGCGAAGGCGGCGATGTAGTAGCCGACCTTGGTCGGATCGACCTGCAACTGCTTGAACGACCCGAGCACGTCGCCGAACGTGAAGAAGAACGCGTTGTAGAGGAACGCCTGCCCGACGAACAGTGAGAAGCACAGGATCGTGCGCTTGGGATAGAGCGTGAACACGGTCTTGGCGATCAGGCCGATCCCGATCGTCTTGCGCTGCCGGATGGTGATGGTTTCCTCGACGTCGGGAAGGTCCTGCCCACGCTCCTGACTGACCCTGCTCTCGATATCCCGGACGACACGGTCGCCTTCCTGCTCCCGGCCGTGGATGTAGAGCCAGCGCGGGCTCTCCGGGATCGTGCGCCGGACGATCAGGATGCCGAGGCCGAGGATGGCGCCGAGCAAGAACGCGAGCCGCCATCCGATGTCGGGCGCGAAGATCGTCGTGTCGAGCAACGGCACCGTGATCAACGATCCGGCGGCGGCACCGATCCAGAAGGAGCCGTTGATGGCGACGTCGACCCGACCCCGGCACTTCGCCGGAACGTGATCAAGAAGAGCCGCTTCCGGCCGAATTTGTCGGTGAGTTGGCCGAAGAACAACGCCCCCACGCAGGCCCCGCGACGTAGACGGCGCCGGCGAGCCCGATGTCGAAGTTGGACAGGCCCAACCCGGTGCCCTCAGGTTTGAGCGCATCGGACAGCGAGCCCACGATTGTGACCTCGAGGCCGTCGAGGATCCAGACGGTTCCGAGGCCGACGACCACGAGCCAGTGCCAACGTGCCCACGGCAGCCGATCCATACGGGCCGGGATGTCGGTGGTGATCCGACCAAGCTCGACGTCTGATGCCATGTCCCTCAGCTCCTCCTCGTCCGGCCGGGTTGGCGGGCCGGCCAGTAGAAGGCTCCGCGGACCCCTACGCGTCGCCGGTGAATCGTGCCGTCGCGAGCTAGACGACGGCGAAAGACCTCGACATCAGGACGCTCCGGCACGGCTTATCGCTCCAACATCGACGCGACCACGTCGAGATCGGCGACGAAGGCGGCGTACGCGGACTTGCGGTCGTCGGTTCGCAGGACCGAGGAGGGATGGACGGTGCCGACGACCGGCGTACCGTCCTCCAGCTCCAATCGGTCGCCGCGCTGCTTCGTGACGCGATAGGACGACCCGAGCAGCATCCGGCCGGCCGTGGCGCCGAGCGTGACGATCACGTCCGGGTCGGTGAGCGCCAACTCGGCGTCGAACCACGGTCGACAGGCCCGGATGTGCGAAACGTCAGGTGGCTCATGGATGCGCCGCTTGCCGCGTCCTTCGCGACGGAATCGGAAGTGCTTGACGGCGTTGGTCACAAAAGTCTCGTCTCGCTTGATGCCGACCTCATCGAGCGCCTTGTCCAACATGCGGCCCGCAGGACCGACGAACGGTCGGCCGGCGCGGTCCTCCTGATCACCGGGCTGCTCACCGACGAGCACGACCCGGGCGTCAAGAGAGCCCTCGCCGAGTACGGCCTGCGTCGTGTCCTTGTAGAGATCACAGCCACGGCATGCCTGGGCCGCGGTCCGGAGCGTCTCGAGGTCCATCGACTCGGGGACCCACCGGGCGGCTCCGGCCGCCGGCTTGCGTGCCGAACGTTGCGCCATAGGCCGGGAGGTACCCGGAGCGGCAACAGCCAAACGACTCCCCGACCTCATCGGCCGGGGAGTCGCTCTTCGCTTGTGTCGCGGACGTACCCAGGTCGTGGGCCAGCATGCGCCGGCGAACACGGCCACTCAGGACGCGGTGGCCGCCGGCTCGTGATCGTGCTTGCGCCGCTCGATCTGATCACGCAGTCGAACCAGATCGGCGCGCATCAGGTGGCTGGCGTCGGCACCGAAGATGCTCGCGAAGCCGTGGCCGATCTCACCGGCGATCGGGTTGTAGTGCATCCGGACCTGCACCTGGCAGCGACCGTCGTTCTGCTGCACCGAGATCTCACCGCTGTGGGCGACGTTCTGGTCTGGCAGCGTCTTCCACCCCATCCGGTGGCCCTCCTCGCGGAAGGTCTCGTGCGCGTCAAACGTGACATCGGTGTGCGCCGGACCGCGAATGGTCCAGCGGGTGACGCCCTCGTCGGGTCGCTCCTCGACATCGACGACATTGGACATGAACGTAGGGAAACTCGGGTAGTTGCTCACCACCGGCCACACTTCGTCGGGCGTCGCGTCGATGGTGACGGCCGCGTCGGCCTCGACGGCGTGGCGACCAGCGCCAACGCCGGTGACCCGTCGAAGCGATCTGTTGGTCGCGGCTCGGGTCGCCATCGCGAGGCCGCCGCCCCGCAGCAACAGCCCGGACAGACCGCCCAGACGCCGGCCGGTGCCCATGAGACCGAATCCGGCCGCGCCGGCGGCGAACCGAGTGGCCGGCGACCAGTTCTCCTGCAACACGTCGAGGCGACCCCGGCGGGTCCGGGATGCGCCCTGCAGGCCAGGCACGCCGTCGGGGCTGCGGTGCACCCGCAGTTGGTCGTCGATGGACCGTACGCCGGGCACCCTGGATACGGCGCGTACGACGGCGTGGTGCTCGTCGGCGAGGACGTCGCCATCGAGCCGCGCCTGGCCTTCCGACACCGCGACGTCGATGGCTCTCGCGTGGCCTGAGGCCATGCCCAGACTGGACCGTACGCGCTCGACGAGCACCGCGTCGTCGACGTCGCCGCCGGCGAACCGATAGCGCAGGCCCGCGCCGATGCCAGTCGCCCGGTTGCGCACGTCGCGGGACAGGATGTCGACAGCGTCCTGCGCCTCGTGCTGGGCATGGACGACCTGGTCACGGAGCTTCGCGCGCCGGGCCGGCCCTCGATCGGGGTCGAAGAAGTACATCGTCGCGACACTGGCGCCGGCGGCACTGCCGACATGGGTCACCCAGCGACGCACGCCGAATGGTCTCGGATGCGTGTGGATCTCCACCAGCGGCACCGTCCGAGGAGGACGCGTGGGTAGTCGGGGCAGGTGCATCAGCGTGCCTCCGTTCGGTCGCTTGAGACGGCGCCCGAGATCAGTCGTCGCGCCACTCGTCCGCATCAGGGATGCCGCGACGTTGTTCGTCAACGTCAGCGGCGTTCGCCTCGATCGGACGAGGCGACGAGCTCGGGTCTTCCAGTTCGTCTTCTTCGATGTCCATCCGATGTTGTTCAAGGACGTCATTGGACGGGTCCTCCATCCCCACGTCGACGTCGGGTGTCGGGTCAGCCCTGGGCCCTCGCGCCTGGTTCGACATAGGAGGTCGGTACCCCTTCGACCGCGTCCCATGCGACCGACATCGACGGCGTCCGGCTGGGTACACCCACGGCAACGCGAAGGAGGCAGCCATGGCCGACCGGCCCGAGACCGAACGGTTCGATCCCGATATCGAGCCCGAGCCCGGAGACGACGCCGACGTCGAACCCGCGACCGACGATCCCGACCTCGAGGCTGCTCGTTCGCAAGCGCCGAGCAACGACCCGATGGCCCTCACGACCGAAGAGTTGCGGCCGGAGGACGACCTCGTCGAGTACGAGCCGCCGTACGAGCCCACGCCCGAGACGGCGCAGGGGTTCACCGCGCAGGACGAACGGGTCGGCGAGTCCCTCGACGAGCGGCTCGCGCAGGAGGAGCCGGAGCAGCCGGACGAGCCGGAGGACGCGTCCTAGTAGCGGACGCCGCGGCGCTCCCGCGAGGGGCGTGAAATCCGACGCGATGGGTACTTCCAGCACGGAAAAAGCAGGGAGGGACACATATGGCTATCTGGACGACCATCTGGCGGTGGCTCTCGCGCGACCGCCGACGGCCGCACCCGGCCGACCGGACCGGCGGCGAGGGTCCCGGCGACGTTGATGCTCCACGGCATCGCCGTTCGAACACCGAGGCCGACGGCAGCTGACCCGGGCGGTCAGCTAGCGGTGGAGGGCGGTTCGCTCCTGCGCAAGGAGGTCCGCGCCCTCCACCGTCCCCTCAGCCCAAACGCCGTCTCACGACCGCAGCATGGCCTGGAACATCCACGACTGCTTCTCGAGGTCCAGCAGTACGGAGTTCAGCAGGTCCTGGCTGGCAGGGTCGGTCTCCTCGACGGCGCGCATCGCCTCGCGGATCCGGCCGATCGAACGGCCGAGTCGGTCCACGACGAGGCCGATGGCGTCGTCATCGGGGAGATAGCCGGTCGGCACGGCGCCGCCAGTCCGCTCGGCGACGACGGTCTCGGGACTGCCGTCGGGATTGGCTCCGAGTGCGACCGCCCGCTCAGCGATCACGTCAGCGTGCGAACGCGCGGCGGCGACCAACTCGTCGAGCTGGAGGTGCACGCTGCGGAAGTGCGAGCCGACAACGTTCCAGTGAGCCTGCTTACCGACCAGTGAAATGTCGATCAGCTCGATGAGCGTGGCCTGAAGTTCCTCCGCTGTCGTCTTCTGCGCATCCGCCGACAGCGGGTTGTCGATCTTCGTCATGGACCCTCCCTTCAGAGTCTTCGCCGTGCGTACCCGGTTTGCCGGACTCCATGCGGGTACGGGTCTGACATGGCGACGCAACAACGCAGCGCGAGCCGACTGACGGTTCTGTTGGCGCTGGGCATGAACGCCCTGATCGCGGTGGCAAAGCTGCTCGCCGGCGCGGTGACCGGCTCGAGCGCGATGCTGGCCGAAGGAGCGCATTCGGTCGCCGACACGGTCAACGAGGTGTTTTTGCTGACCTCACTGCGGCGCAGCGCCCGACCGGCCGACAGCGCGCACCCGTTCGGCTACGGGTCCGAGCGCTTCTTCTGGTCGCTGCTGGCCGCGATCGGGATTTTTCTCTGCGGCGCCGTGTTTTCGCTGTACGAAGCGGTCAAGGGGCTCACCGGGCCGGCTGAGACGGAGGCTCCCGCCTACACCTGGTCCTACGTCGTACTGGGCGTCGCCTTCGTCGCCGAGGGAGCTTCATGGGTCCGGGCCGTCGTCCAGCTCCGTCGCGAAGCGGACGCCGCCGGTCGCGGTTTCCGCGATCATCTCGGTCGGACTCGCGACCCGACGGTCAAGACGGTGTTTTCCGAGGACGCCGCCGCCCTCGCCGGCATCGTCATCGCCGCCGCGGGCATCGCTCTGCACCAGGCGACCGGCAACCGGGTCTGGGACGCGGCCGCGGCGATGGCGATCGCGGTGCTCTTGACGTTCGTGGCGTTCTACCTCGGACGACACAACATGGCCTTGCTGATCGGACAATCGGCCGACCCCGAGCTGCGTCAGGAACTCTGGGACGAGTTGATGGCGGTGCCCGAGGTGGATGCGATCGTCGAGCTGCTCACGATGCACATCGGCACCGACGAGATCCTGCTGGCGGCGCGACTCGACCTGGCCGACGGTCTCGAGTCCAGCGCCATCGAAAATGTGAGCACCCGCATCGAGCGCCAGATCGAGCAGCGGCATCCCGAAGTCACGCAGGTCTTCTTGGACGCGACGTACGCCTCGGAGCGGGATCGCGCTCGGGCGCACCGGCTCACTGCGACGCACGATCGATGAGACGTCGCGTTCCACCAAATGAGACGGCCCGCACGACGCCGCATCTTGTCTTGATCGCTGGGAACCGTCTTTGTTACAGAAGGATTAAGTGGTTGAGCCACCCTGCCACGTGCCCTTCGTTTGACGAAGTAGGCGGTAGTGATGCCCTCAGCACGCCAGAACGTCAGCAGTCAGGACGCCCGCCGTCGCCAGCGGCGCTCGCAACGCAGTCGCCAGGCTGCGCGTACCCATCGACTCTTGTCCAAAGCTCGGGCCAGTCACGGCGAGCGCCGGGAACGCCTCCAAACCGAGGCCGTCCTGCTCAACATGGACATGGCCCGCTCCATCGCAGCCCGCTATTGGGGCCGCGGCGAGCCGGCCGACGACCTCACCCAGGTCGCCTACGTCGGTCTGATGAAGGCGATCCGCGGATTCGATCCTCGCCAGAGCGACGACTTCGCGTCGTACGCGGTTCCCACCATCGCCGGCGAGGTGAAGCGGCACTTCCGAGACAAGAGCTGGACGGTGAAGGCGCCCCGCTGGGTCCAGGAGCTCCAGGCGGACATTGCCGCTGCGACCGACGGCCTGACCCAAGACCTGCAACGCCTTCCACGCCCGGCGGAGACGGCCGAGCGCCTCGGCGTGCCCGAGAAACGGGTGGACGAAGCTCTTGCCGCCGATGGCTGCTTCACCCCGACCTCGATCGACGCGCGGGGACCGACCGGCGACGGCTACGCGCTTGCCGATCGACTCGGCATCCAGGACCGCGATCGCGATCGTGCCGAGATTCGAGTGGCACTGGCGCCGCTCATCGAGGAGCTCCCCGAGCGGGACCGCACGATCTTGGACCTTCGGTTCTTCAAGGGGTGGACGCAGTCGCAGATCGCGTCCAACCTGGGCGTCACGCAGATGCAGGTCTCCCGACTGCTGAGCCGCATCCTCAAGAACCTCCGGATGCAGCTCACCGCCGGCTGACGTCGCGATCGGCCGTCGGTCAGCGGTCTCCGGGTTCGTGCGGCTTGCGCGTCTTGTAGTAGCGGTGGGCCGCAAGGAAGACCCCCATCATGAGGGCGAGTGCGACAAGGATGCCGATCATCGCGATCAGTGGTTCGCTTCGCATGACCTCCCAGTACCCAGATCCAACCGAGGATCACGCCGGCGCCGCGCCGTGATCGGCGATGCGACGCCACGGGTCGGCCCGTTGGCTCAGCCGTCGGCGAATTCGGCGCGTGTCATAGCCGTGGGGCTTCGCCTTGCCAAGCTCCCGCCAGTCGAGCGGTGTCGCGACCGCTGCGCCCGGCCGCGCACGGAGCGAGTACGGCGCCACGAAGGTCTGGCCATAGCCGTTGCGGTTGATGTCGAGGAAGATCCGGCCGTGCCGCGCTTCCTTGCGGATCGCGGTGGTCAAGCGGTCGGGGTCGGCGGCCGCAATTCGCTCGGTGACGTCGCGGGCGAGTTGGCGTACGTCGTCGTAGTCCGCGGACGCGTCGAGGGGTGTCACGACGTGAAACCCGCGTCCGCCGGTCGCCTGCACGAACGCCGTCAGGCCCAGCCACTCGACGGCCCGGCGAATCCGACGGGCGACGTGTCGTAGCTCGCTCACCTCGGCGCCGTCGGGCGGGTCGATGTCGACGACCATCCGATCGGGGTTGTCGAGCGCGTCCACGGTCGAAAGCCACACGTGAAACTCCACCGTGGCGAGGCTTGCGAGGTAGACCAGGCTCGCCTCGTCGTCGCATACCGCGTGGTGTACGGGAGATCCGCCGTCACGGCGGGTCACCTTGGCGACGTCGATCCAGTCCGGGAAGAAGTCCGAGGCCTCCTTCTGGAAGAAGCCGTCCGATCCGATTCCGTCGGGAAACCGCCGAAGCGTCAGCGGCCGGCCGCGCAGATGCGGCAACATCACATCCGCGATGCGGCGGTAGTGATCCACCAGATCGCTTTTGGTCAGCCCGTCGTCGGGATAGAGCACCTTGTCGGGGTTGGACACCGCGATGCGGCGATCGTCGATCGTGAGCTCGCGCCGGTCGCTCATCGCGTCTCTCTCACGACGTCGCCGGCCGCTTTATCGGTACGCAGACCCTGGTATCGGGGGTGTCGTAGCTTGCCGTCGCGCGTCCACTCGGTGAAGCCGATCTGCGCCACGAGCTCGGGACGCACCCAGTGGGCGTCCCGGATCGCCGACGTCGAGTCGAACGGCGGCGAGTCCCGTGCGAGACCGTCGAGGCGACGGCGCAACGTACGCAGGGTCTCGTCGTCGTATCCGGTGCCCACCTTGCCGGCGTACCGCAGGTCATCGCCGTCGTAGTACCCGACCAACAGGGCACCGAACCCGGCCCGCGACCCGGACGGCTCGGTGAAGCCGCCGACCACGAACTCCTGATCGCGTACGCACTTGAACTTCAGCCAGTCGGTCGACCGTCCGGGTCGGTAGGGGCTGCCGGCGCGCTTGGCGATCAGCCCCTCCCACCCCTTCGCGCATGCCTGCCGATGCAGCTCGACGCCGTCGGTGTTGCGATGCGCCGAGAATCGCAACGGGTCATCGAAGCCGAAGGCTCGACGGAGGATTCGCTTACGTGCCCGTAGCGGCAGGCCGGTCAGGTCGTACTCGCCAACGACAAGCAAGTCGAACAGGTAGAAGTAGACGCCGACCCCGGTATGCCGGATCCGATCCGGGTCGGTGAGGTGGATCCGCGACTGGAGTCGGGCAAAGCTTGTCTGGTCGCCGTCGAACGCAACGATCTCGCCGTCGGCGACGAACCGAGACTCGCCGCGCTTCTCGAGCGCCGTGATCAGCTCCGGATATCCACTGTCGATGGACTTGTGGTTGCGCGACCACAGCTTGGCTGAGCCGCCGTCGCGGGCGGCGACGGCCCGCACGCCATCGAGCTTTCGTTCGAAGATCCAGCTCGGGTCCGAGAACCGCTGCTCGGTGAGCGTCGCGAGCATCGGCTCGCGCCAGCCCGCTCGACCGGCAGCGCCTATCTTTTCGAGAGTCCCAGTGTCGAGGCCACCCAGTGCGTCACGCATCGTCGTTCCCCATGTGAAGGTCGTGCCCACGCGGACGCCGCTGAAACGACGTCCGTCGCCCGCAATCTGCACCTGCTCGGGCGATTGACTCGGGCCAGCCCGGGCACAGACGAAGGGAGGTGACCACATGCCTGGACAGCGCGAAACGTACGACGTGGACGAGTCAGAACACGAACGGATCAACCGCAACTGGAGTGAACTACTCCAAGAGCTTCGGGTGACGCAGACCGGGGTGCAGATCCTGACGGCGTTCCTCCTGACGATCCCGTTCCAGCAGAGGTTCGTCGAGCTGTCGGAGACGCAGCGGAACGTCTATCTCGTGACTGTTTGCCTCGCCGCGATCGCGACCGGCCTGTTCATCGCGCCGGTGAGCTATCACCGGGTGGTGTTCCGGCGGCGGCGGAAGGACTGGCTCGTGCGAGCCGCGCACCAGTCGGCGCATTTCGGGCTGATCTGCCTGGCGTTGGCGATCCTGGGTGCGGTCTGGTTGGTCTTCGACTTCCTCATCGGACGCACGGCATCGACCATCGTCGTGTGCCTCGCCGCCGCCTTCTACGCCGTCTTGTGGTGGGGTCCGCCGATGAGAGCGGGCCGCGACAGTCTCCGGCAACAGGAAGGGCCCTGACCCTATGTTCGACCAGACGGCCGTGATGCTGGTCAAGGGCTACCGGTACGGCACCGACCGTCGACGGCACACCGGCGCATCGGCCTTCCACACGCGGATTCTCGGACGCCGGGCCGTCTGCGCAATCGGCGAGGACGCGGTCCGGACGCCGGCGGCCGGGGTCGTGCTGGATGCCGCACGATGACGGTCAGCCGGTCAGCAGCACGTACCCGAGAAACCCGACGTAGAGGACCGCCCAGCCGGCCATCGCCGGAGCGGCGAATCGGCGGCGACGGAGGACGGCGGCGAGCGCCAGCAAGATGCCGGCGACGGCGCATCCGATGGCCGCGATGCTCGGTCCGGTCAACTCCCACGGCGTGAAGACGAGCCCCACCGCCACGATCGGCATGGACTGGAAGACCAGCGCACCCGTGATGTTGCCGAGCGCCAGGGCGTCCTGACCGCGTCGCGACCACAGGATGCTGTTGGCCTTCTCCGGAAGCTCGGTCGCCAACGGCGCCAGAACCAGTGCGAGGACCAACGGGGAAACCCCGGCCTGCTTGGCGAGATGCTCGATCTCGGTGACGAACAACTGAGCACCGGCGACGATCGCCGCGATGCCGACGACCACCTGCGCGACGACGGCCGGGTTGCGTGGCGTATCCGGTCGGCCCGGGTCGAAGTAGAGCCGCTTCGGCTGGTCACCGGCCTCGCCGCCGTGCCTGATGGTTCGCCACACGTACACGACGTACGCACCGACGAATCCGATCGCGGCGGCGATCCGTACCTCGTCAGAACCGACCAGGCCCAGGATCAACGCGATCGACAGGAAAGCGCTCGCGATGACGAGATCCCGGGCCGTCGTCGGAGGATGGATGTCGAGGTCCGCGGACTGCTCGCGACGGCCGGCGAACACGTGAGTCGACACGCCGACGAGCAGCATCGCCAGCGTCCCTAGCAGGAACGGGGCGCCGAGGATGGCCCCGATCGCGATCTGACCGGTCTGCTCGCCGCTGATGATCGCGACCACCGGGATCACCGATTCGGGCAGCGCCGTGGCCACCGCCGCGAGCAGACTCCCCACGGCGCCCGCTCCGAGGCCGAGTCGAAGCCCTGCCCATTCGACCGCATTGGTGAACACGACGGCGCCGGCGAGCAGCAGCCCGAACGCGAGAGCAAGCAGCAGAACAGCCATTACGTGGCGAGTTCCCATGTGGGGCGGGACCAAAACGCGGCGGACACCCGGTCAGCGCTTCTCGTGTAGGCCCGGCGGCGACGGGTACAGCCCGTGGACGGAGTCACCAACGTCGAACAATCCCATCAATGGGAGGACCTATGAATGCGAAGGACAAGATGAAGCACAAGGCCGAAGAAGCGCTCGGGAAGGCCAAGGAGAAGCTCGGCGAGACGACCGGCGACTCCGAACTCAAGGCAGAGGGTCGGGCCGAGCAGTCGAGGTCAGAACTGAAGGACTCCAAGGAGAAGGCGAAGAAGTCCGCCGAGAAGGCCAAGGACGCCTTCCGCAAGTAGGCCCCCGAGGCGCATCGGCGCGCCTTGCCCTGCGCCGGTGGGCGGGCCGGCACACTATCGAGGTGTGATGGTCGGCCGGAAGCGTTCAATCACGCCGTCGGCACGGCTCGCATCGGCCTTGGCGGTGGCCAGTCTGCTCACCGGCTGCGGCTCGGCCGGCGCCGCCCCTCAGTCGGTCGCCTCGGAGTTCTACCAAGCAGTCGCCGACGAGCAGGCTTCGGCCGCCTGCGATCTGCTCGCCCCACAGACACGCAGCGAACTCGAACAATCCGCGCACGCACCGTGCGCGGAGGCGTTGATCCGCCAGGATCTCCCCACCGTCGGCGCTCCGATGGCGACCGAACGTTTCGGCAACCAGGCCCAGGTCCGATTCGACGGCGAAACCGCATTCCTCGCCGAGTTCGACGACGGCTGGAAGATCGTGGCGGCCGGCTGCACGCCGCGGGACCCGCTCCCCTACGACTGCGTGCTCGAAGGCGTGTGATCACCGATGCGCGTCATGTACTACACCTACCTCGTCGGGATCGTCGCCGGTCTGGGATTCTTTGTCGTCGCCGGATTGCTGCACCGCTGAGGCCGGCCGTGCGAACGTTTCTCCGCGACAACTCGCTCAGCATCGTCTTCGGCGGGCTGTTCCTGCTGGCTCTGGCCGGTCAGGCGTTCGCCGGTCAAGCCGAGTACAACAACCAACAGGAGTCGCACGGCATGGCCACGATCTCGGTCGTGGAGTATGTGGGTTCGGCCGACTACGCCGTCGACGTCACCGAGAACTGGCAGAGCGAGTATCTGCAGTTCCTGCTCTACATCCTGCTCACCGTCTGGCTGATCCAGCGCGGGTCGCCCGAGTCGAAGGTTCCTGGATCGGAGGGCCGGGAGACCGACAAGCAACAGCGCATCGGCCGACATGTGACGCCGGACTCGCCACGATGGACCAGGGCGGGCGGCTGGCGCACGAGCCTGTACGGCTGGTCACTCGGCCTGGTGATGGGGGCGATCTTCGTCGCCAGTTGGACGGGGCAGTCGATCGCCGGCTGGGCCACGTACAACGAGGAGCGGATCGCGCAACTGCAGGATCCACTCAGCTGGACGGCGTATGTCGTCTCCGCCGACTTCTGGGGCCGGAGTCTGCAGAACTGGCAGTCCGAGTTCCTGGCGATCGGGTCGATGGTCGTCTTCAGCATCTACCTACGCCAGCGCGGTTCGCCCGAGAGCAAGCCGACCGGGTCCTCCCACGATGCGACCGGCGTCGAGGGTTGATCGATCGCGCGGCGGCTGGACGGCCAACTCGTCGTCGGCTATCGCGCGGCCGCGCGCACCTCGTCCGCGGCCCGGCGGCTGTTCGCGACATCGATGCACCCGGCCAGCAACCGGGGCAGGTCCGGACGGTCAACCAGTCGGGCCAGCCGGCGCGCTGACGACGGGAGGCCGATGGCCTTCGCACCCTTCTCGGCCTTGGCATCAACGTACGGCCACAGGTCGGTCCAGACGGCTTGAACCTCGCGGCAGAAGATCGCCGCACCGGCTGGTCCGATGCCCGGGAACCGTTGCAGTCGCTCTTCGAGCTCGTCCTGATCGACGGCCGAC
>Ga0190270_10000221_pt1 | contig 24957 bp, 26 predicted proteins | sample Popmic320T_FD_133748 | JGI IMG/M metagenome (GOLD analysis project Ga0190270, IMG submission 133748) | Populus adjacent soil microbial communities from riparian zone of Weber River, Utah, USA - 320 T | ecosystem: Environmental > Terrestrial > Soil > Riparian zone | place: USA: Utah | collected...
AATCCGGGCCGGGACCTCGCCATCGGCATCGTCGGCTCGATGCTCGTCTGCGTCGCCATCTACATGGTGGTCGCCGCAGCCGCGATCGGGGCGCTGGCCTACACCCGCTTCGCCAACAGCCCGGAGCCGCTCGCGCTCATCCTGCGCGAGCTCGACCAGCGCTGGGCAGCGGGCTTCCTCGGCATCTCGGCCGTGGTCGCGCTGCCGACCGTGATCCTCGCTTTCTTCTACGGCCAGAGCCGGATCTTCTTCGTCATGGCCCGCGACCGGCTGCTCCCCCCCTCGCTGGCGCGGGTGTCGAGTCGCGGCTCGCCGGTCCGCATCACCTTGTTCACCGCGATCCTGGTCGCGATCCTCGCCGGCCTTATCCCGCTCGACCAGCTCGCCGCGCTCGCCAATGCCGGCACGCTGACCGCCTTCATCGCGGTGTGCGTCTGCATGCTGATCATGCGCCGCCGTGCTCCTGACGCCCCACGCCGCTTCCGCACGCCGCTCGCCTGGCCGGTCGGCATCATCGGCATCCTGGGCTGCGCCTATCTCTTCTACAGCCTGCCGCAGACCACTCAGCTCTACTTCCTCGTCGCGCACGTTCTCGGGCTTGCGGTCTATTTCCTCTACGGCGCGCGGCGGAGCGCCGCCGGCGACGTCACGCGGGCCTGAACCCGCCCATCGCCTCGTCGCAGAGGTGGAGAATGCCTTCGTCGATCGCGAAGAAGGCGCCGCGCAGCGCCAGGCGGCCGTCCCGCTCGCGTTCGGCGACGAAGGGAAAGGTGCGCAGGTTGCGCAGGGAAACGCGCACGCCCTCCAGCTCCATCGCGTGGAAGGCCTCGCGGTCGTAGGCAGCGTTTCCGCAGCGCGCCCTGACCGCGTCGCGGGCCTCGCGCAGCAGCTCGATCCAGTCGGCGATGAAATGGCCCTCGCCGTGCGGCGCGTCGTCGAACTGGCCGGTCAGCGCGGCCGCGCAGCCGCCGCAAAAGCCGTGGCCGAGCACGATCACTTCCTCGACCTGCAGCTGGGTGACGGCAAACTCGAGCGCGGCCGAGACGCCATGGTGCCCGCCCAGCGTCTCGAAGGGCGGGACGAGGTTGGCGACGTTCCTGACGACGAAGATCTCGCCGGGCCTGACGTCGAAAATCTGCGCGGGGTCGACCCGGCTGTCCGAGCAGGCGATCACCATCACCTTCGGGCTCTGGCCCTCGGCGAGCTCGGCCCAGCGCTCGCGCTCGCGGTCCCAGCCGGTGTCGCGGAAGCGGCGATAGCCTTCGATCAGCTCGTTGAACCTGGCCATGTCCCTGCCGTTAGGAGGCGAGGGAAGGGGTGGCAAGTCGGCGCCTCCAACGCTATCTGCGCGCCATGAGCGAAGCCGATCCGATGCTGACGCCGGCCCCGGCGCCCAGGCAGCGCAAGCCCGACTGGATCCGGGTCAAGGCGCCGACCAGCGTCGGCTTCGCCGAGACGAAGAAGCTGATGCGGCGCCTCAACCTCGCGACGGTGTGCGAGGAGGCGGCCTGCCCCAATATCGGCGAGTGCTGGACCAAGAAGCACGCGACCGTGATGATCCTCGGCGACACCTGCACGCGCGCCTGCGCCTTCTGCAACGTCAAGACCGGCATGCCGCGCGCGCTCGATCCGCTCGAGCCGGAGCATGTCGCCGTCGCCGCCGCCGAGCTCGGCCTCGAGCATATCGTCGTCACCTCGGTCGACCGCGACGATTTGCCGGACGGCGGCGCCAGCCAGTTCGTCAGGGTCATCGAGGCGCTGCGCCGCAACGCGCCCTCGACCACGATCGAGATCCTGACGCCCGATTTCCGCAACAAGCCGCACAGCGCCGTCGAGTCGATCGTCGCGGCGCGGCCCGACGTCTACAATCACAATCTCGAGACGGTGCCGCGCCTCTATCCGACCATCCGCCCCGGCGCGCGCTATTACGCCTCCCTGCGCCTGCTCGAGAGCGTCAAGCGCCACGATCCGACGATCTTCACCAAATCGGGGCTGATGACCGGCCTCGGCGAGGAGCGGCTGGAGGTTCACCAGGTGATGGACGACATGCGCTCCGCCGACGTCGATTTCCTGACCATGGGCCAATATCTCCAGCCGACCCCCCGCCACGCCGCAGTCCGGGAATTCGTCACCCCCGCCGCTTTTTCCGCTTACGCCGCGGTCGCGCGCGCCAAGGGCTTCCTGATGGTCGCCGCCTCGCCGCTCACCCGCTCGAGCTATCACGCCGGCGACGATTTCGCGGCGATGCGGGCGGCAAGAGAGGCGAAGCTCGAGATTGGCCGCTGACCTCCGTTCGTCCCGAGCGAAGTCGAGGGGCGGGAATGGTGATTCAGAGCCGCGCGCCTCGACTTCGCTCGGCACGAACGGATGTTGGGAGCGTTTGACCAAGCCATGCCGCGCCACAGCGAAACCCGCTTTATCTGCTACTCGCCCGAGCAGATGTTCGACATGGTCGCCGACGTCGGCCGCTACCAGGAATTCCTGCCCTGGGTGGCGGCGACGCGAGTGCGCTCGGACAGCCCGAACCTGATGATCGCCGACCTCGTCGTCGGCTTCAAGGCGATCAAGGAGACCTTCACCTCGCGGGTCACCAAGGAGCGGCCGTTGACGCTCACCGTCGATTATATCGAGGGTCCGCTCAAATTCCTCCACAACGACTGGAGGTTCGAGCCCGACGGCAAGGGCGGCACCGAAATCCATTTTTGCGTCGATTTCGCGTTCAAGTCGCGCATCTTCGAGAGCCTCGCGGGCCAGATGTTCGACAGGGCGCTGAGGCGGATGATCGGCGCCTTCGAGACGCGCGCGCACGATCTCTACGGCGACTGCGAGCAGAGCGCCGCTTGAATCCTCCCCATGCGATGCATGGGGGGACGGGTAGCTGGCGCAGGCTTCCGAAAATCACGCTCGAACCCGCTGACCTTGCGGCCTTCACCCCTCCACCAAGCTACGCTTGGTCCCCCTCCCCATCGCTCTGCGATAGGGAGGAATTTACCGGCATCAGCAGCTCCAGCGCGCAGAGCGCCGCCTGAAGGCGCACGCCGCCGCGGCCGAGGTCGCCGAACTCGCGCTGGTCGGCGACGATCTCCTTCGGGCTCTCGCCGCGCACGGCGCGGGCGAAGACGACCGTCCCGACCGGCTTTCGCTCGCTGCCGCCGTCCGGCCCGGCAATGCCGGTGATCGCGACCGCGACGTCCGCTTTGGTTCGCGACAGCGCCCCCTGCGCCATGCCCCAGGCGACCGCGATCGAAACCGAGCCGAACGTGTCCAGCACGTCCTCGCTGACCCCGAGCAGCGCCATTTTCGACTCGTTGGAATAGGTCACGAAGCCCGCCTCGAACACGTCCGACGAGCCCGCCGCCTCGGTCAAAGCCGCGCAGACGAGACCCGCGGTGCAACTCTCGGCGATCGCGATCCGGCGTCCCGCGGCGCGGTTCGCATCGATCGCCTTGCGGGCCGCCTCGATCAGCTCGTCCGGGAGGCAGAAGTCGCGTGCCTCGCTCATTCGCGGCAGATCGGCGGACCGTCCTCTTCGGACCCGGCAGCCGCGACGCCCAGCGCCGCGGCGAGGGCCTGCATGACATTGGCCGTGGGCAGCGGCGCCAGGGCCTCGAGCATCTCGCTCGCGCCGCGGCACTGGGCGGCGTCGAGCGAGGCGGCGAGGTTGGCGGTCAGCACCCCGATCACCTGGTCCGGATCCTGCCCGGGCTCCGGTTCCGCCTGGCCGGTGAACTCCAGCAATGTCGCGGCGGCGGCGGCGCGGTTGGCGGCGGTGTCGCTCCGCAGCCGCTCCGCGAGCGCGCGCGATCCGTTGCCGAGATAGGCTCCGGCCGGCAGGTGGCTTGCGCAATGGCCGGCCGCCGCCTCGATCAGCGAGGGCAGGAGCGCGGCGGCGAGCCGTCCCGCCAAGGCGGGCGGCAGGCACGGGTCCTGCGCCGCCGCGGCCTGGCCGCCGAGCAGGAGCAGGGCGGCCGCGATCGACTTCATCAGAGATCCTTCAGCGTGCGGACGGTGGCGATCGCCTGCGCCGCTATGCCTTCGCCGCGGCCGGTGAAGCCGAGCCCCTCCGTCGTCGTCGCCTTGATGCTAATTGCCTCGAAAGAAAGGCGCAACAAAGAGGCGATCCGCTCGCGCATGGCTGCCCGGTGCGGCCCGATCCGCGGCGCCTCGCAGACGATATTGATATCGACATGGTCGATCCGTCCGCCGCGCGCCTCGACCAGCGCCCGCGCATGCTCGACGAAGGCGGACGAGGCGGCGCCGCGCCATTGCGGATCGCCGGGCGGGAAATGGTCGCCGATGTCGCCGGCGCCGATCGCGCCGAGGATTGCGTCGGTCAGCGCGTGGAGGACGACGTCGGCGTCGCTATGGCCCTGGAGTCCCTGCGAATGCGGCACCTGGATCCCGCCCAGCCACAATATCTCGCCCTGCGCGAAGGCATGGACGTCGAAGCCGAGGCCGGTGCGGGCGACCAGCCGCCGCGCGAGGCGCTCCTCGGCGCGCTCGAAATCCTCCTCGAAGGTGAGCTTGTCGAGCGCCGCATCGCCGGCGACGGTCGCGACGTCGATGCCGGCGGAGCGGGCGATCTGGGCGTCGTCGGTGGCGAGGCCTCCGCTCCAGGCCCGGTGCGCTGCGAGGATCGCCTCGAAGCGGAAGGCCTGCGGAGTCTGGACCCGCACCAGTCCGTCCCGCGAGACGGATTCGCCGAGCGTCGCGTCGGCTCGTGCCAGCGTGTCCGAGACGGGAAGCACCGGAACAGCGCTCGGGTGCGTCTCCAGGGCATCGATCAGCCGTGCGGCGACCGCCCGCGGGAGGAACGGCCGTGCGGCGTCATGGATCAGCACATGCTCGGCGCCGCCGTCCGCAGCGATCGCTTCGAGACCGGCGCGGACCGAATCCTGCCGCTCGGTGCCGCCGGCGACGGGCGAGGGGAGGGCGAGATGCGCCGTCGTTTCCTCGTAGAGCGCCTCCTGACCGGCGCCGATCACGACCCGCACGTCCTCGATCCCGGCGCGGCGGAGATGCTCGACGGCATGGGCGAGAACGGCCTTGCCGGAGAGACTGCGATACTGCTTGGGCAAGTCGCCGCCGGCGCGGCTGCCGCTCCCGGCCGCCACCACCAGCGCCACGATCCTCCCGCGCGTCTCCATGCCAGCCGCCTAGCCGAGCCGAACCTTGCCCGCCAGCGGCTTTGCCCTTATCTCCGCGCCTCCCATGAGCAAGCTGGCGCCCATCAAAATCGGCCCCGTCCGCATCGAAGCGCCGGTGATCCTGGCGCCGATGACCGGCGTTACCGACCGTCCGTTCCGGCGCATCGTCAAGCGCTACGGAGCCGGCCTCACCGTCACCGAGATGATCGCGTCGCAGGCGATGATCCGCGAGACCCGCCAGTCGCTGCAGAAGGCGGCCTGGGACCCGATCGAGGATCCGGTCTCGATGCAGCTCGCCGGCTGCGCGCCGGCCGAGATGGCGGAAGCCGCCAAGCTCAACGAGGATCGCGGCGCCGCGATCATCGACATCAACATGGGCTGCCCGGTCCGCAAGGTGGTCAATGGCGACGCCGGCTCGGCATTGATGCGAGACTTGAAGCTCGCTTCGCAAATCATTGACGCAACAGTGAAAGCGGTCTCGATCCCGGTCACGCTCAAGATGCGCATGGGCTGGGACCATGGCAGCCTCAACGCGCCCGAGCTTGCCCGCATCGCCGAGGATCTCGGCGTCCGGATGATCACCGTCCACGGCCGCACCCGCTGCCAGATGTACAAGGGCGAGGCCGACTGGGCCTTCGTCCGCGCGGTCAAGGAGGCGGTCTCGGTGCCGGTGATCGTCAACGGCGACATCTGCTCGATCGACGACGCCGCCACGGCGCTGCGCCTGTCGGGCGCCGATGGGGTCATGATCGGCCGCGGCGCCTACGGGCGGCCGTGGCTGCTCGGCCAGGTGATGCATTGGCTGAACACCGGCGTCCGTCTCCGCGACCCGTCGATCGACGAGCAATTCGCTTCTCTTTCCGAGCAGTATGAGGCGATGCTCGAACATTATGGGCGCGAGATCGGCGCCAACGTCGCGCGCAAGCATGTCGGCTGGTATACGAGGGGGCTCCATGGGTCGGCCGAGTTCCGCAACGCCTTCAACAAGGAGGCCGAGCCCGCGCGAGCCAAGGCGATGCTCGCCGGTTTCTACGCCCCCTGGCTCAGCAAGGCGGCCGCTTAGGGTCCGTACTCGCGGCCCGGCGGCGCACCGGTGCGGCGAACTGAGCACATGACTGTGTTCTTTTTGCCACAACCTTGTGCTAGACGGCGGGCGTGAACGCCGAGACCCCGATCACCGTCGATGCGAAGCCGCCGCGGTGGCGTCGTCGGCTCTCGGTCGTGCTGCGTCGCAGCCGGCTCATTCCCCTGATCGAGGCCGCGGCCCTGCTCGCGCTCGTCGCCAGCATCACCGGCACTTACTTCGTCACGAGGGGAGGGCGGCCGGACTCGCCGATCACGCCGGCCACGGTCGCCGCTTTGCTCGTCGCCATCCTGGTCCCGGCGATGGCGCTGATGGTGCTGATCGCGCGGCGGTTCGCGATCCGCCGCGCGGCACGGTCCGGGCTCGGGGGGCGGGGACGGCTCCACGTCCGACTGGTCGCCATCTTCTCGATCATCGCCAGCGTGCCGACTTTGCTCGTGGTCGTGTTCGCGTCGCTTCTTTTCCAGGGTGGCATGCAATTCTGGTTCTCGGACCGCGCCGAGACCGTCCTGGCCAGCGCCCGCAACGCCTCGCAAATCTACGAGCGCGAGCATCGCGAGCGATTGAAGCTCGACGTCGAGACGATGGGCGCCGACATGGTCGACCGGATCAATCGCTACGGTCTGGAGAGCCAGACCTTCTACTCCGAATTCCTCTATCAGACCGCGGCCCGCCAGGTCGCCGAATCGGCCATCATCACCTTCGATCCCAGGGGCCGCCTGCACCGCAGGGTGGAGTGGAATCCGGACCAGCGGCCGATCGCCGAACGCCTGGCGCCCAACATGCTGATCGCGCTCGGCGCCGGGCAGGTCCACATGTCGCCGACCGGTGGCGACCGGGTCGAGGCAGTGGTGCGGCTCGATCCGCAGGCGGCGGTCTATCTCTATGCGGCGAGGGCGGTTTCGCCGGAAGCCATCACCGCTCTCGCCCAGGCTCGCGACGCCACCAGCGAGTATCGCCGGACGCTGGAGAGCGCGCGCCGGCTCCAGCTTCGCTTCAACGCGATCCTGCTCGGCATCTCGCTGCTGATCGTCGCCATCTCGATCTGGATCGCGCTGACGCTGGCCGACCGGCTGGTGCGGCCCGTCGGCAATCTGCTCGACGCCGCCCGGCGGGTCACCGCCGGCGATCTTTCGGCGCGGGTGCCGGCATCGCGGGTCAATGACGAGGTCGGGACGCTCGGCAACGCATTCAACCGAATGACCCGGCGGCTCGAGGAGCAGACCGGCGCTCTGGTCTCGGCCAACCGCCAGCTCGACAGCCGCCGCGCCTTCATCGAGGCCGTCCTCTCGGGGGTCACGGCCGGCGTCGTCTCGGTCGACGACGGGCATGCGATCCGGCTGATCAACAGCTCCGCCGAAGAGCTGCTCAAGACCGGCAGCGAGAGCCCGGTCGGCAAGAAGCTCGCCGACCTCGCGCCCGAGCTCGACCGGCAGCTCGACGCCGAGGAGCGCGAGGGGATCATCCAGCTCATCCTGCGCGACGACACCCGCACGCTCGCGGTCAAGACGGTGAAGGTCGAGGGCGGTCATGTGCTCACCTTCGACGACATTACCGACCAGCTGATCGACCAGCGCCGCGCCGCCTGGTCCGACGTCGCCCGCCGCATCGCTCACGAGATCAAGAATCCGCTGACGCCGATCCAGCTCGCCGCCGAGCGTCTCCAGCGCCGCTATGCGGGCGAGATCAAGTCGGACGCCGCGACCTTCGAGCGCCTGACCGGCACCATCGTCCGACAAGTCGGCGACCTTCGCCGCATGGTCGACGAATTCTCCTCCTTCGCCCGCATGCCCAAACCGGTGTTTCGCGAGGAGGCGGTGGTCGACGTCGCCCGCCAGGCCTTGTTCCTGCACGAGGTGGCGCACCCCGAGGTCGAGTTCGCGCTCGAAGCGCCGGATCCCTCGCCGCTTCTGGTCTGCGACCGCCGCCTGCTCGGCCAGGCCCTGACCAATGTCGTCAAGAACGCGGTCGAGGCGATCCAGCAGAAAAGCGACGAGCAAAAGGCCGGTCCGGGCGCGCCGCGCGACCGGATCCTGGTCAGCATCGCCGAAGGGGAGGGCGAGCTCTCGATCGAGGTCGCCGATAACGGCATCGGCCTTCCCCCCGACCGCAAGAACCTCACCGAGCCCTATATGACGACGCGCGCCAAGGGCACGGGCCTCGGCCTCGCGATCGTCAAGAAGATCGTCGAGGAGCATTTCGCGCGGATCGAGTTCGCCGACGCGGCGGGCGGGGGCACTCGGGTGCGTATCATCTTCGATGCGGCCGCGCTGCAGCGCCTCGGCGGCGGCGCGAAGCTTTCTGAAGACAATTTGGCAACTGGTTGAGAACATATGGCATTGGACATCCTCATCGTCGATGACGAACAGGACATCAGGGAGCTCGTCGCCGGCGTCCTCGAGGATGAGGGCTATTCGACGCGCACCGCCGCCGGGAGCAGCGAGGCGCTGGCCGCCCTGGGCGACCGGCGGCCGTCCTTGATCCTGCTCGACGTCTGGCTGCAGGGCTCGAAGCTCGACGGGCTCCAGCTGCTCGAGGAGATCAAGCGGCGCGATCCGAGCCTGCCGGTGCTGATGATCTCCGGCCACGGCAATCTCGACACCGCGGTCGCCGCGATCCGGCAGGGCGCGGTCGATTTCATCGAAAAGCCGTTCGAGGCGGGGCATCTGATCCATCTCGTCCACCGCGCAACCGAAACCGACCGGCTAAGGCGCGAGAACGAGAGCCTAAAAGCCCAGATCGGCCACGAGATGGAGCTGACCGGCTCCAGCGCGGCGATCAACAATGTCCGGGCGACGCTGAAGCGGGTGGCGCCGACCGGAAGCCGGGTGCTGATCACCGGCCCGGCGGGCGTCGGCAAGGAGGTCGCGGCGCGGCTGCTTCACAATTGGTCGCCGCGGGCACGAGGGCCGTTCGTCGTGGTGAGCGCGGCGCGGATGACCCCCGAGCGGGTCGAGGAGGAATTGTTCGGAGTTGAGGAGGGGGGCGAGCTTGCACGACCGGGGCTGCTCGAACAGGCGCATGGCGGTACGCTGTTCCTCGACGAGATTTCGGACATGCCGATTCCGGCCCAAGCCAAGATCCTGCGGGTGCTCACCGACCAGAGCTTCAACCGCGTCGGCGGCCAGCGCATGGTCAAGGTCGACATGCGCGTCGTCTCCTCGGCGGCCCGCAACCTCGCCGAGGAGATCGCCGGCGGGCGTTTCCGCGAAGACCTGTTCTACCGCCTCAACGTCGTCCCCGTGCATCTGCCGGCGCTGGCCGAGCGGCGCGAGGACATTCCCGAGCTGGTCGGCCGGTTCGCGGCGCGCTACGCCGCGGAGCAACGCCTGCCGACGCCGGAATTCTCGCCCGACGCGCTCGCCGCGCTCCAGGCCTATGACTGGCCGGGCAACGTTCGCCAGCTCCGCAACGTCATCGAGCGCACCATCATTCTCGCCCCTGGCGCCCGGATCGGCTGCATCGAGATCGACATGCTCCCGCCCGAGATCCTCAACGAGCAGGCCAGCCTCAGCCCAGGCGAGGCGGTGAAGGCGATCATGGGGACGCCGCTCAGGGAAGCCCGCGAGACCTTCGAGCGAGAATATCTTCGCGTCCAGATCCGGCGCTTTTCGGGAACATCTCGCGCACGGCGACCTTTATCGGCATGGAGCGTAGCGCGCTGCACAGGAAATTGAAGGCGCTCGGCCTCGGCGACGCGAGGAACGAGGACGCCGAGTGACCGGCGGGCATTTGGCCGAAACGACCTTGAACGGCGGAGGATCGGCGCTACCTGATCGGTTGCCGCATGCGAGGCAGGGGGCTCCGCGCGACGAGGGAGAAAACGGATGGCCGACAAGGTCAACAATCTCCAGGACCTGTTCCTGAACAGCCTCAGGCGCTCCAAGACGCCGGTGACGATGTTCCTCGTCAAGGGCGTCAAGCTTCAGGGGATCATCACCTGGTTCGACAATTTCTCCGTGCTCCTGCGCCGTGAGGGGCAGGCGCAACTCATCTACAAGCACGCCATCTCGACGATCATGCCGGCCCAGCCGATCGACCTGTCGGAAATCGAGGCCGCCTTCGCCGAGCAGATGGACAAGAAGAAGCCGGTCCTGCTGCAGGAGGTCTTCCTCAGCGCCGTGCGCAAGTCGGGCGAGCCGGTGACGATGTTCCTGGTCAACGGAGTCATGCTCCAGGGCGAGATTGCGGCGTTCGACCTGTTCTGCATGCTCCTCCAGCGCGATCAGCTGTCGCAGCTCGTCTACAAGCACGCAATCTCGACCGTGCAGCCGGAAAGCCCGATCAACTTCGTCGAGGCGCAGGACGAGGAGCAGCCCGCCTGACCACCGGATTCGACCGCGCCGACGCGGAGTTCGCGCGCGGCGCCCGCGCCGTCATCGCCTTTCCGGATCTCGGCGGGAGCGCCCGCAGGGACGCCGGCGCTCGCCTCGACGAGGCGGCGGGGCTTGCCGAGGCGATCGGCGTCGAAGTGGTCGAGAAGCTCCATTTCAAGATCCGATCCCCGCGCCCGGCGACTTTGTTCGGCAAGGGCCAGAGCGAGGCGATCGCCGAGGCCGTGACGGCGCACGAAGCGGAGCTGCTGATCGTCGATGCCGCGATCACTCCCATCCAGCAGAAGAATCTCGAGACCGCGGCAAAGGCCAAGGTGATCGACCGGACGGGCCTCATTCTGGAGATTTTCGGCGAGCGTGCCGCCACGGCGGAAGGGCGGCTCCAGGTCGAGCTCGCCCATCTCGATTACCAGGCAGGGCGGCTGGTCAGGAGCTGGACCCACCTCGAGCGCCAGCGCGGCGGCTTCGGCTTCCTCGGCGGCCCCGGCGAGACCCAGATCGAGGCCGATCGTCGGCTGATCCGCGACCGCATGGCCAAGCTCAAGAAGGAGCTCGAGCAGGTCACACGCACCCGCGCCCTTCACCGCACCCGCCGGCAGCGGGCGCCCTGGCCGGTGATCGCCCTCGTCGGCTACACCAATGCCGGCAAGTCGACTTTGTTCAACCGGCTGACCCATGCCGAGGTGCTCGCGGAGGACCTGCTGTTCGCCACGCTCGACCCGACCATGCGCGAGATCGAGCTGCCGGGCTACGACAAGGCGATCCTCTCCGACACGGTCGGCTTCATCTCCGAGCTTCCGACCCAGCTCGTCGCCGCTTTCCGCGCCACGCTCGAGGAGGTGGTCTCCGCCGATCTCATCGTCCACGTCCGCGACATCTCGCATCCCGACAGCGATGCCCAAAGCGAGGATGTCGCGCAGGTGCTCGCGGAGATCGGCGCGGGCGCGGGCAAAGGGGAGGGCGGCGCCCCGATGATCGAGGCCTGGAACAAGATCGACGCGCTGGACGAAGAGTCGCTCGACCGCGCCCGTGCGGAGGGCGAGCGGCGCGACAATGTCGTGCTCGTCTCGGCGCTGAGCGGGCAGGGGGTCGAGAAGCTGCTCGAATGCGCCTCGCGGCATCTGCGCGAAGGCTCGGACCTGCGCACCATTCGCCTGCCGCTGGAGGCCGGCCAGGCGCTCGCCTGGCTTCATGCCAATGGCGAGATCGTCGACCAGAGGTTCGAGGAGGCCGAAACCGAACTCGACGTGCGGCTGTCGGCGGCCGACTGGGCGCGCTTCGGGGCAAGGCAGTGGCGGCGCAGCTAGACCTGCCTTTTGGCCCGTTGCCAGAGCGCTTCAAGCGCATTGATATCCATATTATCCAATGGCTTGTCGGCTAATTCTTCGACCTTCCGGAAGCGTCGTTCGAACCGCGTCACAGCCTCGCGCAGCGCCGCTTCGGGGTCGACGTCGCGGTGCCGGGCATAATTGACGACCGAGAAGAGCAGGTCGCCGATTTCGTGCACCAGCTCCTCGTCGGTCGCGGCGGCCGCGATCTCGGCCAGCTCCTCGTCGATCTTGGCGCGCGGACCGCCTGCGTCGGGCCAGTCGAAGCCGACCCGCGCGGCGCGGCGCTGCATCTTCTCGGCCCGCTTCAGCGCCGGCAAAGCGAGAGCGACATGGGCGAGGGCGCTCTTGTCCTCATGGCCGCTGCGTTCGGCCGCCTTCAGCGCCTCCCAGCCGGGGCTTTCGGCATCGTCGCCGAAAATGTGCGGATGCCGCCGCACCATCTTGGCGGAGATCGCCGTCAGCACGTCGCCGATATCGAACAGACCGAGCTCCTCGGCGATCCGGGCGTGGTAGACGATCTGAAGCTGGAGATCGCCCAGCTCGTCCAGGAGGTCGCTCATGTCGCCGCGTTCGATCGCGTCGGCCACCTCATAGGCTTCCTCGATCGTGTAAGGCGCGATCGTCGCGAAGCTCTGCTCGCGGTCCCAGGCGCAGCCGTTCACCGGATCGCGTAGCCGCCGCATGATCTCGACGAGCGCGTCGAGCGCAGAAGAGGGGCCCCCCTCACCGCCCATCTTTAAGTCCGATAATATACATTATGTAAAATACGCTCAGGAGCGGAGGATCAGGGTGCGGCCTTCGACCCGCCACCCCGACAGCGACGACAGGAAGTTCATGCCGATCACATTCATGTCGCCGAACGAGTCGGAGATGTGCACCGCGACGTCGCGCCGCTCGATATTGCCGACCTTGAGCGACTGCGCGCGGCCGCGCTCGACGGCGACGATCCCGTTGGCGGTCTGCACCATCGCCGGCATGCCGTTGCTCGGCTCGATCCCGGCACGCTCGGCGACGGAACGCGAGATGCTGGTCGTGGTGGCGCCGCTGTCGACCAGGAAGCGCACCGGCTCGCCGTTGATCTCGGCATCGACCCAGAAATGTCCGTCCGGCGCGCGCCGGACGCGCAGCTCCTGGCCGTTTTCCTCCTGGACGACGCCGCCGCGCGTCTCGAGCACGACCCGGTTCCACAGAGCGGCGAAGTCGTCCTTCATAGTGAAAATGACGAATGCCGCCGCGAAGATCATCACCCAGGCGGCGAGCATCTTCAGCCCCTGTCCGATCGGGATCCGCCGCACCAGCAGCGAGCTTGCGACGAGCACCAGCACGCCGACGAGGTAAATGACATGGATGGCCTGGTCGCCTTCGTTCACGGCGCCGCCTCGAGCCCGTCATAGCCTGGCTCGATGCCGGCGGGCAGCTCCTGGAGCAGGGTCCGATAATCCATGCTGGCGTCCATGTGGGTGAGTATTGCCCGCCCCGCTCCTACCCGCGCAACCCATTCGAGGGTGCGGGCGAGATGCGGATGCGTCGGGTGCGGTCGCCGCCGCAGCGCATCGACGATCCACAGGTCGACTCCTTCGAACAGCCTTTCCATGTCAGGGGTCATCTCGTTGAAATCTGTGGAATATCCAATCGATTTTCCATCGGCGTCGAAGCGCAGGCCGGCGCTTGTGATCGGGCCGTGCGGCTGGTCGACGGCGCGGATCGTGATGCCGCCGATCTCCATCTCGTCGGGGAGGAGGTGGCCGGCGACGATGTCGGGATAGCCGGCCGGGCTGCCGTCGAAGACGTAGGCGAAGCGTGTGTTCAGGCTCCGCAGCGTCGCCTCGCGGGCATAGCCCTCGATCGGGCGCTGATAGACATGGTAGAGCTGCCTCAGATCGTCGATGCCGTGGCAATGGTCGGCGTGGTCGTGGGTCCAGATCACCGCATCGACGGTGTGGATGTCGCCGGCGAGCAGCTGCTCGCGAAGGTCCGGGCCGGTGTCGACGAGGACGTTGGTGCCCTCGTGGCTGATCAGGATCGAGACCCGAAGGCGCCGGTTGCGCGGCTCGGCCGGGTTGCAACTGCCCCAGTCATTGCCGATGCGCGGCACCCCCGACGAGGTGCCGCAGCCGAGGATGCGAACCTTCATGGCGCCGCCTTGGCGAACAGGCGGCGGAAATTGGCGCTCGTGGCTTCGGCCAGATCTTCGACGCTCTCGCCGCGAAGCTCGGCCAGGAAGCGGGCAGTGTCGGCGACGAACGCCGGCTCGCACGGTCTGCCCCGATGCGGCACCGGTGCGAGGAACGGCGAGTCGGTCTCGATCAGCAGCCGCTCGAGCGGGATCGTCGTTGCCGTTTCCTGGAGGTCGCGGGCGTTCCTGAACGTCACGATTCCCGAGATCGAGATGTAGAGGCCGAGGCCGAGCGCCTTGTCGGCGAAGTCGCGGCTCGCGGTGAAGCAGTGGATGACGCCGGCGAACCGCCCCTTCCCCATCTCGTCCGCTAGGATCGCGTGCGAGTCCTCCTCCGCCTCGCGGGTGTGGACGATGATCGGCAGGCCGGATTCGCGCGCCGCCGCGACATGGGCGCGGAAGCTCGCGCGCTGCCGGTCGCGGTCCGAGCGGTCGTAATAGAAATCGAGGCCGCTCTCGCCGATGCCGACCACCTTGGGGTGCCGCGCCCGCTCGACCAAAGTCGCGGTCTCGACGTCGGCATGGGTGTCGGCGTCGTGCGGGTGGACGCCGACCGACGCGAACACGTCCGGCTCGCGCTCGGCGAGGCCGATCACATCGTCCCATTCCGACGCGCGGGTCGAGATGTTGAGCATGGCCGAAACGCCCGCCGCCCGCGCGCGGGCGAGCACCTGTGGCTGCTCCTCCACCAGGCCTTTGTAGTTCAGGTGGCAGTGGCTATCGACGAACATGGCGTTCCATAGCCTCATTCCCCGCCCCTCGCGCAAGCTGTGTATCGTCGCGACGCGCCCGGCGTCAGCGGCGGGCCGAGCCGGGGCTGCGGCCGGTCCAGCGCTTGAACGCCCGCGCAAACGCCGCGCGCTCCGAGAAGCCGACGAGATAGGCGGTTTCGTTGATCGAGACCCTGTTGCCGGCCAGATAGTCGAGCGCCAGCCGGTGGCGCAGCTCGTCGAGCAACTTCTCGAAGGTCACATTTTCCGCCTTCAGCCGCCGATAGAGAGTCTGCCGGCTGACGCCCATTTCGGCGGCGATGCGGTCGATACCGGAGTCGCCGCCGTGGAGAATCGGAATCAACAGGCTCTCGACCCGGCCGCGCGTGGTTCGGGCGTCCTCGAGCTCCTTCAGCAGCACGTCCGCGCGCTCGTTCAACAGGCCGAAGACGTAGCGCGGCTGCAGCGCGAGCGGGAGTGCCATGATCGACGGATCGACGCGGACGGCGTTCCAGGGTGCGTCGAACGAGATCGGACACTCGAAGATGCGATCATATTCGGAGCGATAGGCGGGGGCAGGATGGGTAACATGGACCTCCTTCAGCGGACTGCCCACGCCCAGGCGCCGGCCGCTCGCCGCCATCCGGGCGAAGCTGCTTTCGGTGAGCTCCGGGAAGGCGTTGGGATCGGGCCGCCTGTCGACGATCCACAGTCCGTCGCTCATCGTCGCCAGCTCCAGCCGGTCGCCGGTGCCAAGGTCCACATCGAGGGTCAGGCGCGCATAGCGGTTCACCTGCGCAAAGGCTTCCATCACCGTAGTGCAGGACTGACCAATCAGGCCGACGATCGACAGCTCGCGCATGTCTACCGTCTCGCCGAAATGAAGGGCGAGCGCGGGATCGCGGGCGAGCACCTGCCCCGCCCGCATCAGCGCGACATAGCGCGCGAACGGGACTCTGGCATCCTGATCGTCGAGGTCGGCCAGGTCGATGCCGGATCGCTCGGCGAGCGCGCCGCGGTCCGCGCCGCCGGCGACCGCGAGTTCCAGCAGCCCGCGAACGAATCCCGCCGCGACGGTCGGCTCAGCCATCGCCGCCGGCCGATCTGCAACCTGGGATCATAAGAACGGTCCTGGCGTCATAGGTGGCGGTGCATCGCGGCACCATAAGGAAGCGGGCGCCAAAGCCAACCGGCGGCCGGGCGCGATCGGAGCAGCGAGTGGACAGGCAGGGTCACCCCGACCGGCGCGAAGCGACCAGGGAGACGAGGCTGACCTTGTCGATCGCCTGGAGCTTCGTCCTGTTCAACTATATCTATGCCGACTTCGGCTTCTTCGCGAGGATCATGATGGATCCGGCGATGATGGGCAGATTCCAGGCGCTGGGCCAGGCGCATTACAGCCAGTGGGCCATGCTCGCTCTGGCGGCGATGATGGAGATTCCCATCGCCATGGTGCTCCTGTCCTGGCTGCTGAGGCGCAAAGCGAACCGCATCGCCAACATTGCGGCGGGAATCGCGATGACGCTCGTCATCCTCTTCACCTTGTTCGGAGGAGGCCGGGTTCCGCCGCTCGACTTTTACAGTTTCTTCCAGGCGATCGAAATCGCTGCGACCGTTGCAATCGTTTACTACGCCTGGCGGTGGCGGGAGCCCGACCGCGTCGGCGACGGGTCCGGAGCAGCAGGCTAGGCTTCGGCGGACATCTCCAGCCGTGGGACGTTCGGCTCGGCAGCACCCATGTGCCGCTCAGCCGAGGCGAGCCGCTTCCGCCTCTCCGTCGATGGGAGGTCCCCGCTCCCGTCGAAACGGCAATGCGAGCTGGCGGACCAGGCTCGGGGCGTCGCCGTCATGGTCCGCGCCGAGGCCGATCGGCATTGTCGCCACCTCGCGATGATCGCGCCGGTGCAGCGTGCCGAACAGCCAGTCCCAGACCAGCAGCACTTCCCCATAATTGCTGTCGGTTTCGAACCGGCGGGCGCTGTGGTGAACGTGATGCGCGGCGGGAGTGACGAAAATGAAGGAGGCCAACCGCTCGACCGCGCTCGGCAGCCTCAGGTTCGCGTGCGACCAGAAGGTCAGCGCGACGGCCGTGGCTTCGTAGGCGATGAGCGCCGGAACCGACAGGCCGAGCATGACGGCGGCGGCGGCATGGCAGGCAGCGGCGAACATCAGCTCGAACGGGTGGTGCCTGACGCCGGTGGAGAGGTCGACCGCCGTATCGCTGTGGTGGACGCGGTGCATCCGCCACAGCAAGGGCACGCGGTGGGCGAGGACGTGGAGCGCGTAGGAGGTGATGCTCCGCGCCAGGAGGGTGACCACGACGGCAGCCGCCGTCGGCAGGGCAAAGGCGTTGAGGAGGCCGATGCCCTCCTGCCTCATATTCGGCCGGAAGGACGCTCGACAGCGGCAGCAGCGCGAACAGGCTGAAATTCACGGCGCCCAGGCCGAAATTGGCGACCAGCCGCCCCTTCCCCTCCCGGGGCGTGCGATGGATCGGCCGTCTCGTCTCGAGCACGAGCAAGGCGAGCAGCAGAAGCGAGACGCCGGCAAGCGGCAGCCAGGCCTGCGCGTCGTCGATCCAGCCTGTCGCGTCCAAACCAAGTCCCCGAAAAACGAGCCGCTTGAAAGTGTTGCGCGTTCGCGTCTACGCGTCTCGCTTGCAGCTAAGGCCGCGCCCGTCCAGGCGCAACAGGAGGAATCGATGAAGCAATTGAAGTCTATAGCGACTGGCGCTGCTTTTTTTGCCGGCGGCGTTCTCGTCGCGGCCGATCCGGCATTCGCCGGCTTCCCCGTGCCCGGTCCCGTGCTCGGTGCCGGCCTCCCGGCGCTGGCGCTGATCGCCGGCGGCTACTATTTCATCAGGCGCCGCCGCCGCGGCTGAGCCGGCACTGCGCGGCAACATGGCCGGTCCTGCCCGCGCGACGCCGCGCTCATCCCTTGAGCTGTCGCGGGGCCGGCTTCTCGCGGGCCTGTTCCTGATCGCGTCGCTAAATGCTTATTCGGCGCTCGTCGCCGGGAGCGTTGCGCGCGATGGCTGGGCGCTCGCCGCTGCGAACCTGTTCGGGATCAGCGCCGTGATCTGGGCGGCTCTCGCCGCCGGCCTGAAAATTCTCGCGGCAAAGTCTGTCCCTGAGCCGCTGCGTCGCGGCGACCTCGGCATCGCCGCCGTCGTCGCCATGGCGGCATTGCTGCCGCTCGCCACGGCCAGCATGCTCGCGCTGACCCTGCTCGCCGGCCATGCGATCCTCACCGGCCCGCGCGGCTCGCCGGTGCGCCGTGCCGGCCTCATCTTCCTCGCGATGAGCGGCGCCCTGCTCTGGGGACGGCTCGCGCTTGCCGTGTTCAGCCGGCCGCTGCTCGATCTCGACGCGCTCTTCGTCTCGCGGCTGATCGGCGCCGAGCAGCAGGGCAACATGCTGATCTCGGGCTCCACGCGTCTGATCGTCGCGCCGGGATGCTCGTCGATGCAGGGCCTGTCGCTCGCCCTCCTGTTTTGCGTGACGTTCAGCCAGCTGTTCGAAGTCCGCTTCGATCGCCGCGCCGCATCCTGGTTCGCCGCCGCGCTCGCCGCGACGGTCGCGATCAATGTGGTGCGCATCGGCGCGATGCTCCGCTTTCCGGACCATCTTCCCGCGATCCACGACGGCTGGGGCTATCAGATCGCCATGTGGGCGACCCTGGCAGCCGTGGCGGCGATCTGCGTCTTCGGCGCCCGGCGAGAGCTGTTCCTCCGTGCTTAGGCCGGCGCTCGCGCTCCTTCTGGGGCTGTCGCTCGCCGGCAAGGCCGCCTGGTCGGCACCGGCGCCCGAGCCGGATCCTCGCGGGCCGGCGGAGGCGGCACGGGACGTGCTGGCGCGCGCCGGCTTCAGCACCCGCATCCTCGAGCTCGACCGCTCGCCTCGAATCCTTGCCGAGGGCGTGCGCGGGCGATGCATCATTCTCGCCGGCGATTGGCCGCCGCACGGCACGTTCGCGGACGTCTATCGGAACCTCGGCTCCCGCCTCGGCACCCTGAGCTTCGTCCGCCACGGCTCCGTCACGAGCGAGCCGCCGAAGCTGCGTGCGCTCGCCGAATTCTATCTTTGGCGCGAGCAAAGGCGGATCGGGATCGCCGCGGCCCGGGCGCCGGTGATCGCGGTGGCGTCGACGCCCGACTGCGATGTCCAGTCGCTGGGCTGGGCGGGCTGACGCTCAATCGGCGGCGGGTGCCTCGAGACGCGGAAAGATCGGGCTTGGCGGCGCGAGGACTAGACCGGATGCGGCAAGGCGCGCGTAGCGGCCGGTGTCGGCTAAAACGGTGAAGTCGCGTTCTTCCGTTGGCACGCCCATCTGGTCGAGCACCCTCGCCGCGCCGCCTGGAATCACGGGCGAGATTGCGATGGCGAGGTCGATGATCGCGGCGCAAAGCGTTGCCAGCACGGCCGTCATCCGTTCGGGATCGGTCTTGCGAAGCGCCCAGGGCGCCTGCGCGTCGATATATTGGTTGCAGGCGAAGACGGCGCGCAGCCACGCCTCGATGCCCTGGCCCAGCGCCAGCTCGGCGAAGCGCGCGGGGAGCTCCTCGGCGGTGGCGCGGCGGACGAGGGCGAGCAGCTCGGCGTCGGCGGCGTCTCCCCTTCCCCCCTCGGGCAGCGCGCCACCGCAATTCTTGGCGATGAACGACAAGGTGCGCTGCGCGAGGTTGCCGAAGCTGTTGGAGAGATCGGCATTGACGCGGGCGACGATCGCTTCCGGGCTGTAGCTGCCATCCTGGCCGAAAGTGACATCTTTGAGCAGGAAATAACGCACCGCATCCGCCCCGAAGGCGTCGACCAACGCCGCGGGATCGACGACGTTGCCGACCGACTTGGACATCTTCTCGCCGCGCAGCAGCACATGGCCGTGCCCGAACACCTGCTTCGGCAGCTTCAGCCCCGCCGACATCAGGAAGGCCGGCCAGTAGACCGCGTGGAAGCGCACCACGTCCTTGCCGATGATGTGGATATCGGCCGGCCAGTAGCGCTTGTAAGTCTCTGAATTCGTGTCCGGATAGCCGACGCCTGTGATGTAGTTAGTGAGCGCGTCGAGCCACACGTACATGACGTGATCCTCGCAGCCCGGCACCTTAACGCCCCAGTCGAAGCTGGTCCGCGACACCGACAGATCGGAAAGCCCGCCCTCGACGAACCGCATCACTTCGTTGCGCCGCGCGTCCGGACGGATGAAGTCCGGGTGCGCCGCGTAATGCGCGAGCAGTCGGTCCTGATAGGCGGAGAGCCGGAAGAACCAGCTTTCCTCGACCGTCCATTCGACCGGCGTCCCCTGCGGGGAGAGCTTCTCGCCGCTGTCGGCGACGGCCAGCTCCGCCTCGTCATAATAAGCTTCGTCGCGGACCGAATACCAGCCTTCGTAGCGGCCGAGATAAAGGTCGCCGCGTTCGGCCATGGCCTGCCAAATCGCCTGGCTGGCGCGATGATGGCTTGGCTCGGTAGTCCTGATGAAGCGGTCGAACGATATCTGAAGCCGCTCGTCCATCCGGCGGAAAATGGCCGACATTTCATCAGCGAGCTGCGCAGGCTTCACGCCCCGCTCGCGCGCCGCCTGCGCCATCTTGAGCCCGTGCTCGTCGGTTCCGGTCAGGAAGAAGACGTCGCGGCCGGACAGGCGCTGGAAGCGGGCGATGGCGTCGGTGGCGATCGCCTCATAGGCGTGGCCGACATGGGGGCGGCCGTTGGGATAGTTGATCGCGGTGGTGATGTAGAAAGGCTCGGCCATCGGCGCGCGTTTAGAGCATCAGCGCCGGGCCGTCACCCGCTCAGGCGGCCCGGTCCCGCGCCGGTGCCAGCGCCGCGATCGTCGAACCGAGCTCGAACACCACGCTCTGCGGGTCGAGGGACAGGCGGGTGGCGGTCGCCGCCAGCTCGGAGGCGCGCTCCCACAGGCGTAGCGCCTCGGCCAGCGCGCCGCCGCTCCGTTCCCGCGCCGCCGCGGCGATGAAGGAGGGCGCGCGGTCGAGAAACGCTTCGTAGCGCGGCTGGGCGGATTTGAGGCAGAGCGCGCCGGCCAGCGCCGCGCGGCGGGCGTTGGTCGGGTCTCCGGTCGCGGCGAGCTCGCGCATCGTGCGGTCGAGCGCGCCGACATCGAGGCCGCGGAAGGCGATTGCGCGGCCGGGCGAGCCCTGCCCTGCTTCGGCCAGCGAGCGGATCTCCGCCTGGTCCGCGTCCGGCAGTGCGGCGCTCAGGGCTGACGTCATGGCGGCACCGTCGAGTGCCGACAGGCGCAGCTGGCGGCAGCGGGACCGGATCGTCGGCAGCAGGCGTTGCGAGGCGTGGCCGACGAGGAAGAAGACGCTCTTCGGCGGCGGCTCCTCCAGATTCTTGAGCAAAGCGTTGGCGGCGCCGCGCTCGAGATCGTCGGCCGAATCAATGACGACGACGCGCCAGGGCGACATGGAGGCGGTCGTGGCGAACAGGCGCTGCAGGCCGCGGACCTGGTCGACAGTGATCGAGCGGGCGAGCTCGCCATTGTCCTTCTGCAATCGCTCGAGCCGCATCAGATCGGGATGGCTTCCCGCCGCTGCCAGCCTCGCGCTCGGGTGATCGTCGGGGACGTCGAGGCCCGGCAGCGTCACCTGCGGCCCGGCGCCCTCGGCAAGCAGGCGCAGCGCCGCTTTGTCCGCGAACAAGGCCTTGCCGACCCCCTCCGGCCCGCTGATCAGCCAGGCGTGGTGAAGTCGGCCCGAAGCAAGGCCCTCACCGAACGCGGCGACCGCTTCGTCATGACCAAAGAGCGGCGTCACAGCAGATCCTCGAGCGCGGCGAGCAGGCGTTGCGTTACCCCGTCGGCATCGCCGCCGGCGTCGACGATCCGGTAGCGGCCGGGCTCTTCCCCAGCGAGCCGCTCGAAGGCGGCGGCGACGCGGTCGTGATAGTCGCGGCCGCGGGCGCCGATTCTGTCCGCGCTCCCCGAGTCGCGGCTGTCCGCGCGCGCGGCCGCTTCGTCCGGGGACAGGCGCAGGAGCAGGGTCCGGTCGGGCAGGAAGCCGTGGCTGCCGAAATCGTGGAGCGCACGGATCCGCTCGAAGCCGAGGCCGCCGGCGCCGCCTTGATAGGCGATCGAGCTGTCGAGGAAGCGGTCGGACAGCACCCATTTGCCCTGCACGATCGCGGGTTGAATGGTTCTGGCGACATGGTCGGCGCGGGCGGCGGCGAACAGCAAGGCCTCGGCCTCGGGCGTCCAGCGCTGCTCGTCGCCCTCCAGCAGCAGTGCGCGTATCGCTTCGGCGCCGGGGCTGCCGCCGGGTTCGCGGGTTTCGACCACCTCCAGGCCGCGGGCGCGGAGCGCCTGGGCGAGGCGGCGGATCTGGGTCGACTTGCCGGCCCCTTCCCCGCCTTCGAGGCTGATGAAGCGGCCGCTCACGCGCCTCCGCCGAACAGCCGCCCGAAGCCGGCGAGGATCCGCGCGAAGAAGCCCGCCCCTCCGACCGCATTCTCGGCGACAAGGGGCATGGTCTGCTCGACGCCGCCGGCGGTGACGACGAGGTCGGCGATGTGCTGGCCCTGCGCGATCGGCGCCTTGACCGGACCCTGATAGACGATGCGGGCGCGCACGTCCTGGCCGAGTCCGGCCGGGTAGGTCACTGCGATGTCGCGCGGCGCGACCAGGCCGACGCTGCCGTCGCTGCCGAGCTGGACTCGGGCCTCGCCGACCCGCTCGCCCCGCGCGAACAAGGGTCGCGCCTGCCAGGCGTTGAAGCCCCATTCCATGAATCGCACCGATTCCTCGATGCGCTGGTTGAAGCTGGTGAGGCCGCTCACCACCATCACCAGCCGCCGCCCTCCCCGATCGGCGGAGCCGGCGAAGCCGTAGCCGGCTTCTTCGGTATGGCCGGTCTTGAGCCCGTCCGCCCCGGCGACGCGGCCGAGCAGCGGATTGCGGTTGCCCTGCGTGATCGGCTGGTTGCCGCCGAGCGTGCGGCCCCAGGTGAAGTCGGTTTGGCCGTAAAATTCGCGATAGAGGCGCGGATGGTCCTGGATCGTCGCGCGGGCCAGGGTCGCGAGGTCGCGCGCGGTCGTGAACGTGACGCCGCCGTCGGGCCAGCCGACCGGATTGCCCCAATGCGTGTTGCTGAGGCCGAGCTGCTGCGATTCGCGGTTCATCAAGGCGACGAAGGCTGGCTCGGTGCCCGAGATGCACTCGGCGAGGGCGACCGAGGCATCGTTGCCGGAGAGCGTGACGATGCCGTGGAGCAGGTCGCGCACCCTCACCTGCTCGCCGGCCGACAGGAACATTGTCGATCCCGCCGCGGGCCCGTGCCAGCGTTGCCAGGTCTCGGGCCGCACCGTGCACACCTTGTCGAGCCGGAGCTCGCCCGACTTGATCAGGTCGAACGCGACGTGGACGGTCATGATCTTGGCCATCGAGGCGGGCGGCATCCGCCGGTCCGCATCCTTGGCGTAGAGCACCGCTCCCGATGAGAGATCGACCATGAAAGCGACCGGGGCCGGCGTATCGAAGGGCGGCGCCGAAGCCGAAGCGGGCGCGACGAACGCAATCGACAGACTGAGCAAAAGCAGCGGCTTACGCATCATCTTTGAATTTGCTCCCGAAGCTTGGCCGTGCCGTCGAACACGGTCGTTGCGCTTCTCATTAACCGCTCCCCCGCCCCTCCGCCAGACGCTTCGGGCGGCGAATTCGCCCGGCTCAGCCCGCAATGCCGTCGGCGAGCAGCAGCACACTCAGCGCGTAGAAGTTCGAGCAATTATAATCGAGGATCGAGCGGTAATTGTTGGTCGTGAGATAGGCGGTCGCGCCGGGCCCGTCCGGCTCGATCAGCGAGGCCATGTCGCGATCGGCAAGGCCCGAGCGGAGCGGAACGACGCCGAGCCGACGCCACTCGGCGACGGTCATCCAGCGGCTGTGGCGCTCGAACACGCGCGGGCAGCGCGGCGCTCGGGTGCGCGGCGCCACGGCCGCGCGGTTGAAGCCGGCGGGCACCGTCGCCGGGACGCCCCAGCGCAGGTTCGGCTTCCAGCCGGCATTGCTGAGATAATTGGCGATCGAGGCGAGCGCGTCGATCTGGCTGTTCCAGATGTCGGCGCGGCCGTCGCCGTCGCCGTCGACCGCGAGACGCAGGTAGACGCTCGGCAGGAATTGCGGATGGCCGGTTGCCCCGGCCCAGCTGCCGACCAAAGTCGAGCGGGGAATGCCGCGCTCCATCATCCGCAAGGTCGCTACGAACTCCTCGGAGAAGAGCTGCCGGCGGCGCCCGTCATAGGCCAGGCTCGCGAGCGCGTTGAGCAGGTCGAAGTCGCCGGTGACCGCGCCGAAGCTGGTCTCCTTCCCCCAGATCGCGACCAGGACGCTCGGATCGACGCCGTAGCGCCGGCCGATGTCGCGCAGGCGGGGCAGGTTCGCCGCGTAGCGGTCGCGGCCGCGCGAGATCAAAGCCGGCGTGACGTGGCGGGCGCGATAGGGCGCGAAGGGGGGGTTGGCGCTGCTGCCGGGACTTCCGCCGGGCTGGGCGCGGTCGAGCTCCACCGCGCGGCGGCTGAAGATGAGTGTCGGGAAGACGCGCTCGATCGTAATGCGGCTGACTCCCGCCCGCTCGGCCTGGGCACGCAGCTGGGGGAGATAGGCGCGGAACCCCTCTTCGCTGAGCGGGCCCGACTGCGCCGCCGCTGCCGCAGTTGCGATCATGGGCGCCAAGGAGGAGCCACTCGTGCCAAGCTCGGTTGGGGACGTCATCGCCGCGACGCCCGCGGCCAGGGAAAAGAGTACGCGCATGCTACACCTCGCTGCGCCGATTACATTGCACATGCTGTCTCGCACATGAAAGAGCGCAATTGCCGCGGCTTGCGCAAAAATGCCGGCGCGCGGTAGAGCCGGTGGGCCGGGAGAGGTGGCCGAGTGGTTTAAGGCAGCGGTCTTGAAAACCGCCGTGGGTGCAAGCTCACCGTGGGTTCGAATCCCACCCTCTCCGCCATGGTCCTGCACGACGTCCCGTGCGGGTGTGGACAATATCGCCCGCTCGGGGCAGTGAGCGGGCGCATCCACGAGACGAGGACGACATGAAAGCGAGGCCCCTCCCCTTCGATTGGGCGGACCCGTTCGCGCTGGACGGGCAGCTTTCCGATGAGGAGCGCCTCGTCCGCGATACGGCCGAAGCCTATGCGCAGGAGCGGCTCCAGCCGCGC
>Ga0190270_10000222_pt1 | contig 24945 bp, 25 predicted proteins | sample Popmic320T_FD_133748 | JGI IMG/M metagenome (GOLD analysis project Ga0190270, IMG submission 133748) | Populus adjacent soil microbial communities from riparian zone of Weber River, Utah, USA - 320 T | ecosystem: Environmental > Terrestrial > Soil > Riparian zone | place: USA: Utah | collected...
AAGGAACTGCTCACCAAATTCAACGATTTGACCAAGCGCGAAAAAGACCTGATGGTGAAGGACGAGTTTGACCGCATTTACACTACTGCGGGCGGCTCGGGGATGAACGCTGGTACCAGCAACGACTTCACGGTGTACTTCATCAACGTTCCGGCCAACAAGTTGGAGCTCTGGTTCTGGATGGAGTCAGACCGTCTCCGCAATCCGGTGTTCCGCGAGTTCTATTCGGAGCGCGACGTCGTTCACGAAGAGCGCCGCCTTCGCACGGACAGTACGCCGACCGGAAAGTTTAACGAACAATACGACTCGATGTTCTGGCAGTCGTCCCCATACGGCTGGCCGGTTGTCGGCTGGCCCAGCGATCTCGAAGGCATCACGCGCGAAGAGGCGTTGGAATATTTTGCAGTCAACTACGCGCCAAACAATCTGACGGCAGCTCTCGTTGGTGACGTTGATCCTACGCGCGCCGTAGAGCTGGCGAAGAAATACTTTGGAACATTGCCGCGTGGACCGCGTCCACCCGAACCGGTGCGCACGAGTGAAATGCCACAGCTCGCTGAGAAACGAATGGTGGCTTACGCCGAAACCAACCCCCAGGTGCGCGTCCGTTATCACACGGTTGCGGATGGTCACCCCGACGCTTTCGCGCTGGATATCCTCGGCAGTGTGTTAAGCGGACGTACCGGACGACTCTACAAGTCCCTCGTTTTGCAGCAGCAGGTTGCCAACAGCGCCGGCGCCGGGCAGGACTCGCGCAAGTATGAAGGCCTCTTTGAAATCAGTGGGGTTGCCAAGCCAGGTAAAGCTCCTGAGGATGTAGAGCAAGCGCTTTACAAGGAGATCGAGCGCCTTCAGAAAGAGCCGGTTGACGCGAACGAATTACAGAAGGTGAAAAACCAGTATGCCGCGGGCGTATTCCGTAGCATCCAGTCAAACTTTGGTTTGATGGTCCAACTGCTGCTTCGCGACAACAATCGAGGCTGGGACACGATCAACGCGGATCCATCGCGCCATCAGGCCGTCACGCCGGACGATATCCGTCGCGTGGCCAACACTTACTTCAAACCTGAGAATCGTACTATCGCTGTCTATTACACGAAGAAGAAGGCGGAGGGCGAAAAGGAAGATCCCGCGCTTGCCGGCCTAACCGATCAAGAGAAACAGCAGATTAACGGCATGAAGGCCATGCTTGGCCAGGCGAAACCCGAGCAGCTTAGATCGTTTCTCGGACGGATCGAACAGCAGGCTGGTTCAGCCCCTGCCGAAAAACAGAACTTTTACAAGGTGGTCAAAAAGATGCTGGAAGATCGCCTCAAGGAACTCGAAGGAGGTAAGCAGTAACCATGAAGAATAGAAGGACGCTTTCAGCACTTCTGGCTTTTGTTTTGTTAGCACTCTCGCCGGCTGGTCTATTGGCCCAGGCGCAACAACAGATTCCCCCGCACCCGCGTGAACTGAAGTACACCACTCTCAGTTATACCCCGCCAAAGCGTGAGCAGTATCGTCACGTGCTTTCAAACGGGGTGGTTGCATACCTGGTTGAAGATCACGACCTTCCGTTGGTGAATATTTCAACTCTGGTGCGGACCGGGACTTTTCTTGATCCCGCCGGCAAAGAGGGCGTAGCAGCGCTTACCGGTAGTCAGATGCGTGCGGGCGGCACTACCTCGAAAACGGCTGAAGAGTTTGACGAGGCGGCCGATTTTCTGGCGGCCCAAATCAACAGCAACATCGGTGCTCTCCAGGGAAATGCCAATCTCAATTTGCTGGCGAAGGATGTCGACCAGGGGCTTGGGCTTTACTTCGACATGCTCAAGAATCCGCGTTTCCAGGAAGATCGTATCAAGTTGGCCAAGAGTCAGTTACTCCAAAACATGGAACGGCGGAACGACAACACCTCCGGCATAGAGGATCGCGAGTGGAACCGACTGATTTATGGTGCGAGCCACTTCTCCACCAGGCAATCCACGAAGGCTTCAATCGAATCGATCACACGCGAGGATCTCCTGGCGTTTCACCAGAAGTACTATCAGCCAGGCGGATTCATCTTCGCCATTTCCGGCGACTTCAATACCAAAGACATGATCGCCAAGCTCGAAGCTGCAATGAAGGGTTGGCCTGTGAACAAGGCCGTGCCGGAAGTGCCCAAGATGCCGTACACGTCGGTGGCTGGTGTTTATACGGTGAACAAAGCGGATGTGAACCAGGGACGCGTCAGCATTGGACACGTCGGCGCGATGCGCGACAACCCTGATTTCTACGCGCTGTCAATCATGAGCGATATTCTTGGGGGCGGTGGCTTCACTTCGCGCATCACTTCCCGGGTTCGTTCAGATGAAGGCCTGGCCTACAGTGCGGGCAGCAACTATGGGTTCGGAATTTATAATCCCGGCGTCTTCCGCGCTTCGTTCCAGTCGAAGAACCCTACCACCACACAGGCTCTCGAGATTGTGTTGGAAGAGATCAACCGGATGCGCACGACAAAGATCACCGCAGAGGAATTAGAAACTGCGAAGAACTTTCTGATCGAAGTGTTTCCGCGGAACTTCGCCACCGCAGGTCAGGTGGCAGGCGTGTTTGCGCAGGACGAGTTTACGAAGCGACCGGCTGACTACTGGGCAACCTATCGCGATCGTATTAAAGCCGTGACCACAGACGATGTGCTGAGGGTGGCGCAGAAATACCTGCAACCCGATAAGCTCGTCGTACTCGTTGTGGGTAACATCGACGAGATTACCAAGGGCAATCCCGACAAGCCGCAGTATACGCTCACGAAGATTGCGAAGGACGGCACGATCAAAAAGATACCACTGCCGGATCCGCTGACGATGCTTTACCCGGAAGGGCAATAGGCGTTTTAGGTAGGTCGATATAACTAATCAGGCGGCGAGTTTAATCTCGCCGCCTGAATTGTTTTGAAGCAGGATAGCCAATTGCAAAGTTAGAGGTCGGGAAGGAGGGCATGCCCCCGCTCTTCCTCTAGCAAACGAGGACCATTGAAAAATACCTGTCACTCTTCAGAGGGAATCATTTTACTTCCTCAACGTATGGCTCATGCAGCTTCACCGGTGGCTTCTTTGGTTTCCGCAGCTTCATGTTGAGCATTTCCACAAACAGCGAGAAGGCCATCGCGAAATAGATATAGCCCTTTGGAATGTGTTGATCTAAACCCTCGGCAATTAAACTGACACCGATCAGCAGGAGAAAACTCAACGCCAGCATCTTTACAGTTGGATGACGTTGGACGAAACCGCCGATGCGGCCGGCAAAGATCATCATGAAGGCGATGGATACCACCACGGCGGCGATCATGATTTCGATATGATCGGCCATCCCTACGGCTGTGATCACGGAATCAAGCGAGAAGATCACGTCGAGCAGGAGTATCTGAATGATCACGCTAACGAAGGAAGAACCGACTCCGGCAGACGCATGACCTTCATCGGCTTCGAGTTTTCCATGAATCTCGTGCGTACTTTTGGCGAGTAAGAATAAACCGCCGACGATTAGAATCAGATCGCGTCCTGAAATCTCCTTACCGAGGATTTCAAACAGAGGAGTCGTCAGCCGGATCAACCACGACAGTGAAAAGAGAAGGGCAATGCGCATGAACATGGCCAGGAACAAACCAACAAGCCGCGCCTTCTTCTGCTGATCACCCGGTAGCTTTCCTGCCAGAATTGTGATGAAGACGATGTTGTCGATGCCCAGGACCAGTTCGAGGGCCGTGAGCGTCAGAAACGCGATCCAAGCCTGAGAGTCGGTTATCCATTCCATTTGTTGATGTCCCCGCCTGACGAATTGAAGTTTGTTGCCGGAGGATTATACATACTCGGCCTTAGTAGGACAGACATTCTTGTCTGTCCCGCTTACAGAACTTGCTGCTATCAGAATAAGGTCATCTGCGTGGTTGCAAACGACAGACAGACAGGAATGTCTGTCCTACCTGGACAAGATTTCCGGAGTTGATGCGATGAGCCCGAGTTGTTGGAATAATCCCAACGACTCGACCAGCACCCAGTCCTCTGCGATTTGCCCATCGGCGATGCGATGTATCACCAACATCCGAATCGTCACCAGTCTTCCGGTTGGGGCAATTCCATGCCAATCAGCTTCGTGCGTGCCGTGCATTACGCATCTACTAACGACCCTGTCGCCATCGGCCAATAACTCTTCGACTTCGAAACGCAGATCGGGAAATGAATTAACCCACTCGGCGATGTGATGTTTGACTGTAGCCGGATCGCGCGGTCCCGTTTCGATCGATGCTCCGGAACTGAGTTGATGGGTCACGCAATCTGCAGAAAAGATTTCGTCGGCAACGACCAGGTTTCGTTCGTTCCAAATCTCCTGATAAAACCGGCGCACGATCGCTTTGTTTAGCTCGGCCGACATCCGTCGACTACCTCCACAACCTCTGTCCGATATGCTTTAGGAAGATCTGATCAAGTTTACCATCAGCTGGATTTTGCCCTAGCCCGCGGAGCGCGGCGATAGCGGGTGCGAGTACCAATTCATAATCATTCGACTGTCGGCCGCTCCGCGGGCTTTGAATAATTTCCACAACCCTTTCCTGGGGTTCCGCTCCGCTCCACCCCAGGCTTTACGCCATCGCCGCGCTCCGCGGGCTAAGGCAAATTCACCCAAGTTGAACTTAATCAGACGGCTATCCCGATCACAAAAAAACAAACAAATGCCCTGGCCCACTGCTTTTGACGACAGCGATATCATGAATCCGACTGCTGGAGTATGGTCCTTTCGGAACGAATTTAATTGAGGGGAAGCTTTATGTAAACCTTCGTCGGCCTGGCCCAGCCCAGGTGCCCTGGAGCCAGCGCAGCAAGCAGCGCCGGGCCGTCGCACTCCAAAGAGAGCCTTCTCCCGAGCGATGCCTCACACACGCGAGAAAGCGATGATGAACCCGGCCATGTTGACGGCAATGAAAAGCAGCGTCTCGCACACAAACAACACTACCGCCTTCATCCCCGTGATGGCCCAGCGCTGTCGGTAAACTCTGTGCAGGGCAAACATCAGGTAGATAAAAGCTACAGGATAAAACAAGTCAAGGACCAATGACGGAAGTTTCAATCCCAATGCACTCGCGACAATAAAAGCCACCGCAAAGATGGTTTTGCAGAAGAAGTCGAACGAATAGTAGTGAAGCGAGAAGATCAGGTGCTCGACGTAATATCGTCTCGTGCCTATGAAGAGAACAGATAGAAATAAACCCGATATAAGAACACTGCCAAACCTCAATCCGGCCGCATATTTCTCAGCCTTCTGTTGAATTTTTTCGCCCAGCGCGATCGGTTCGATCCCTCTCTGGCGGGCCATCGCGATCGCGCGTTGGTTTTTAGCCATTCGTGCCGCTCCACCACCTCGAACATCGTAGAGCGCCCCCCATGCGAAAAGAAAATAGAGCGCGCTAAAGGTGAGATAGATCCGAATCGGGTTTATGTAGCTGCCCTTCCGACCCGCAAGATATTCGGCAGTCAGCAGGCCGGGTCGAAACACGAGCGCGTAAAGTGTCTTGAGGATTTTGTTGGAGTCGAGGTGAGTAAACTCATGGAGCAGGTGACCGAAGAAGTGTCTGATTGAGAAGTCATGCCGGTGGACCTTCTTCTGGCCACATTGATTGCAGTATTCGCCCGATAACTCTGCGCCGCAATTGAGGCAGCGCTCGGATTGCGGAATGAGCTCATTGGCGTCGGCGCTTTCGAGGGAGATTGCCATGGGGGGCTATGGGCGCGAATAGGATAGGTCGAGCAACGATTCTTGAGCGCGCTATTTATACACGTGTTTGGGAAAACTTGTCGAGATTGACGGCGGTCACAGCGCCAACGGCGCGAAATGTAATAGCCTGGGGCAACGCCCCAGGCGAAGGCGCTTAAATTCTAGAAGCGCTGAAGGCGCGGAATCAGCGTTGGTAGGGGTCGGCTCTAATTTCATTCCGCGCTTTCAGCGCTGACGAGCTTCAACTGGTGTCACCCTGGGCCGTTGGCCCAGGCTACTACATTTCGCGCCGTTGGCGCTGGAGTGGCGACGAAGACCATTCATTACCGGCTCGTATGCAGGGCCACTGCTCTCCAACCCGCGCCCTTGTTAACAAGCATCAACGTGTAGAAGGAGGTAAAGGGCGCCGCGTCGCCTGGACCACTCTGGCCGGGAATCGCGCTGCGCTGTCGTGGTGAAATACCGCGAACGATGGCTGTGTCACCAGACACTGACATGGTCACATTGTTCGTCTCCAGTTTAGAGAACTTAAGCCGCCCCGTTTTCAGGTCGTCGATCAATGATTGGCGCGCGTGCTGCTCGCCGTTGCTGTGGGTCCAGATGAAACTCTCGTCAAGTATTCGTTCCAGACTCTCGATATCGGATGCGAGCACCGCCCGATGAAGCTCTGCTTCAGCGGCTGCAACCTCTCTTCTTGCGGCTTCATCGGGACGGGGTATTCTCGTCGCTTGCCACGCCGCTGCCTGCCATTTGCCATTGCGCTTGAGGAATGTACCGGTGTTGAAATACTTCGTTATTTCGGGATTCCCCCGCCCTTCAACCGTGGATACCAGGCGAAAAGCGACGATTGCTGTGTTCCCATATTGCTGGATGCGAATTTCTTCCGCGGTGTAAGTAGTAGTCGTGGTCCGGCGGCTCAGCGTAGGAGACTTGCGCAGGTCGTCCAGAATGTCGGCTTTGCTGATTCGTCGTCCGACAGCTCCGGTGTAGATCAAGTCATCGGCCCAGAAGCGTTCATGCATGGCGGCATCATTCTTTGAGGCGCCAGCTAAGAAATCATTCAGCAGCTTTGTTAAGTCGGCCGCGTCAGGAGCTGTTTGCGCCCGTAGACCCGGACACAGAATGATTAGTGCGATAATTACTAATACAGTACTTCTCATATGAGTTTTATTCCTGACCTCCGAATCCTTTACCGATGAGCCCGCGTAGGAACCAGTCGTCCGTTTAGTTCGGGCACTTGTGCCCGCGCCGAACGGACAAGTCCGCATTCTAAACGGACGACTAGGGGAATGATAACGCTCAGCCGCGGTAGCGATGCTCGACCATCAGGCAACGGTCCTGGACCACCTTGATACCTGCCCTGGCCAGTTTCTCAGCAACGTCCGCATTCCTGATTCCCGACTGCATCCACACGGCCTTCGGCTGTTTCGCCAAAATGTCCTCGAGGTGAGCCGGCACATCTTCGGAGCGTCGAAACACGTTTACGAGGTCGACATCGACCGGTATGTCAGTTAATTTACGATAGACCTTTTGGCTAAGTATCTCTGTGACCTGCGGGTAGTAAACGGGGACCGGGATGACCTCGAAACCCGCCGATGCGAGGTAGCTTGCAACGTAGAACGCGGGCTGGTTTGATTGTTGCTCAGTTTTGATTCCCAGCACCGCAATGGTCTGAGTTGTGGACAGCAACTCTTGAATTCGCTTGTCGTCATCAATAATATTTTCTTGCCAATTCATATGGGGGAAAGTATACGATCCAGCCAAGCCGGTTTGGTAATAGCCTTTGGGGGCAGCTCCGTGATACGCGGCTGACACCTGCTGAATGCCAAGGAGTTTATTGCTATGCAGAAAACAGATTCTCAACCTCATCGACGTCGCACGCGGGCCGTATTTGCACTGACCATCGGGCTCGGCTTCTGCCTGGTTGTTTTGATGCAGCCACCAGCCGGTTTTCGTAGTCAGGGAATGATCGTAGGCGCGCAAGGCGGCGATTTTGCCTATGAAACGGAAATACAGAAGGGCGTCGAGTTTCTGCGACGCCGTCAATTCGAAGAAGCGCTGAAGAGTTTCAAGCGCGCAAATGACATGCGCGGCAAGAAATCGCCGGAAGCGTTGTTAGGAATGGCGCAGTCCTATCTCGCGCTTGACGCGCCTAAGAATGTCATTGATACGGCGGAGAAATTGCTCGAGCTGCCAGGAACCGATGCTGGGATTCGTGCGCAAGCATACAACCACAAAGGGCTCGGGTTGCAAGCACAGGCGGAAGTCAAAGACCAGAAGAAACTACGCGAGGCTGAGGCTGCCTTGCGCGAAGGACTTGCGTTGAATGTGGCCACGCTGCCGGTTATCCAATACAACCTCGGTGTGGTTTTGCTTCAGCAGAATCGAGACGCAGAAGGCCTCGCTGAACTTCAGAACTATCTGAAAGTTCAGCCGCAGGGAGGTTACGCCGATCAGGCGCGCAAGCTGGTCGAGAACCCCCGCCGGGCGCGTGAGCCATTTGCGCCTGATTTTTCGTTAGTTACCGCCGATGGCGAACACATCACGATGGAAGACCTTCGCGGAAAAGTAGTAGTGCTGGACTTCTGGGGCGCCTGGTGTCCTCCGTGCGTGGCGTCGATCCCATCCCTTCGTTCACTGCACAAGAAATTTGCAAAGGAACCGCAGTTCGTCTTGATTGGGATCAACTCCGACTCGCAAGAAGAAACGCTGCGCGAGTTCACCACTAAAGAGAAATTGGTTTGGCCCCAGTATTGGGACCGTGATCGGAGAATTCATCGCGCTTTCAACGTACGAGTTTTTCCCACGTATATTGTGATTGATCATGAAGGAGTTGTGCGCTTCCGAAGTAGCGGCATGAGCTGGGAGCGCGCGGCTTACTTGAATGAAGCAATCAAGAAGCAGGTGAAAATTGTCGCGAAGACAGACGCGGCAAACTAGGCAGGAATTCCTGCCTGGCCGGTTACTGCGGGGCGATGAGGTCCCGTATCACCTGCGGTAGCGGGTGGGTTCCGGGGAGGCTGACGCGGCTCATGCTGCTTCCTTAAGAGGGTCCCGTCAGGAATGTCTGTCCTACTAGTGCATCTTGAATGGACCACCACGCGGCTCGGGTTCTAAATCAGGGCGGCTCGAATCCTGGATCACCTCATGCATCTCCAAAACGTTTGATTGAAAAAACGCCTCCTTCGGCAAAGTGCCTGACTGAGCGTGGCCTTTAACAAACTCGTCCGAGCGCACCCAGTTGAGAAAGTTGTCGCGACTGTTCCAAATAGTGAAAACGACGTACGGATCGCCTTCGTTCACTGGACGCAGCACCTGGTTGGAAATGAAGCCGGGCATTTTGTCGACGAGCCCGGCGCGATCGCGAAACCGCTGCTCGAATGCATCGGCGAATTCATGATTGACGTAAATACGATTAGCGACAGTGATCATTGATTGTTCTCCATGCGAACATCATACACGATGGTATAGCGCCTCCTTGAAGTGCGGCGCCTCTAACGGACGTTCGTGTTCGCTCGCCAATTCGCTTGCTGCGTTAATCGTCCGCTTGCGGTTTTGAGCGCAATTGTTTTATTCGTCCTCGACGCATCTTTTCTTCCAACGTGCGGACTTTGGCGGCCTTCGGCACACGAGTGGGAACGCGCTTAGGTGGACGATAGTTGAGTTGGTCGATCTTCCTGCGCAGTTTTTGCAAACAGATAGCCTTGTTTCGATATTGGCTGCGTTCCTGCTGAGAAGTAACCGTGACGCCGGAAGGCAGGTGACGGAGCCTAACCGCGCTCTCGGTTTTGTTGACGTGCTGACCACCAGGCCCACTGGAGCGGAATGTTTCGACTTCACATTCCCGCAGCAAATCTTCGTCGAGTTCAGGCAGCTTGATCATGCTGTTTCATAGCCAAAAGCGACATCGGTGCGGGCGGTAACAGAACCGGAAGCGATAGCGACCGGGGATTACCTCTCGAATGAGGAACGATTTGCGCCCTCCGCGTCCTTGCCAACCAAACCCGGTCGCTACCACTACCCCACGCGGGCTGCCCGAGCGGGGACCCCGGTTCGCTTCCGGTTCTGATACCGGCTCGCTGACCGCTCTCAGAATACAGCCAATATTTTGACTGTTGTCGTGTGACAATGTATAACCCAGACGCTTATGGGCTCAAGGGGGAAGGACGATGGTTAATTGTTAAAGGCGCGACGGTACCCAGACCCGTTTATTTGAAAGGTGTAAAGCCTATGGCAAAGCAAGACACGAACGATAGACCAGCAACTCAGACGCTGGATCTTTCATCGCTGAATGACGAAGAAAAGGAAGTGTTGACCTGGAGTCGCGAAAGACGGCTGACGGAATTTCAGAAAGTAAACGCCGGCTTCTCGGTCAAGGCTTTGGAAGACAAACTCATGTATATCGATACGATCACAATCGAAAATGGTGAGATCCTCGATACCTTGAGGCTTAATCCAACTCTGAGCTGGGAGAAGGTCAGAGACATGTTCATGGGTGGGCCAGTCGACGGATTCACCTCGAGCTTCCACAACCTCGAAGGCATTCAGTATCCGAAATACTTCTGGAAAGCCACCATTGAAAACGAGCGAGACAAGCTGTAGCCGAACTTCTACGCTATGAAGCAGGTTTTCCGCCCTCGTTTTGTGAACACAATTTGAAGAAACAAAACGGTCCACTAAACGACACGAACCCACACGAAAGGATTAGTGTTGTTTAGTGTTTTCGTGGATCGTCTTTTGACTTCAGTTGGTTGAAGCTGAAGGCCACTTGTGAATTGCAGAATCCGTGGACAACATGAACACTCAGAGATTCAACTGGCAAATTTGGGCTGGCTTCCTGCTTAGTCTGGCTGCGTCAATCAGCTACCCCGTTATCTTTATGAGGTGGCCGACCACGCGCGATTTTCCCTGGGTCACGCTCTTGCTCTATGTAGTTGCCGCCGCGCTCCTCGTGATTGGTATCCGGCGCGCGTTTGCCTCGGGTCGAGCGCTGAAATCAAAGATCGCTGCTTCCATACTAACCGCTCTCACGCTGGTTATCATGGGACTCTTTCTGTTTTCAACTTTGATAATGTCGCGTTGGCTGCCGGCCTCACAGGGGGCTCCGCAGGTTGGTCAGAAGGCGCCGGACTTTAGTCTGGTGGACGCTAATGGCAAGACCGTTTCACTTTCGGAACTATTGTCGTCATCGACTGGTGGCCAGCAGATGTCAAAGCCAAAGGGCGTGCTGCTCATCTTCTACCGGGGCTACTGGTGACCTTTGTGCCACTCCGAGTTGCGGAGTATTGAGAAGAATCTGGACAAGTTTCATCAGGCGGGAATTCGTCCGGTGGCTATCAGTGTGGATAATCCGGAAATCAATCGAGAGCAGATGGTGGGCAACGCCGGTTACACCTTCACTTTCCTATCCGATCCAAACCTCGACGCGATTCGTCGGTATGATCTCGTCCATGCCGGCGCCGGTGAGAACGGGCATGACATTGCCCGGCCTGCCGAGTTTCTGATCGATTCCAAGGGCACCGTACGCTGGCTAAACCTCACGGAAAACTATTTCGTGCGCGCGCGGCCCGAACAAATTCTCGAAGCCGCCAAGACAGTGAGCAGTGAGCAGTGAGCAGTGAGCAGTGAGCAGTGAGCGGTGAGCAGTGGTGAGCAGAAAGCAGTAAACAGCAAACACAAAAAAGCAAACAGCAGATAGCAATTTAACGTTAAGCGTTCAATTGAAAACGCTAACTGCTAAATGCTATCTGCTAAATGCTATCTGCTGCTTACTGCTTACTGCTTACTGCTTACTGCCTACCGCTCTTTACTGATCGCCGTTTTTCCAGGTCGCCCAGGGCTTACCATTTTTGTAGGAGATGGTAAGGTCGGTGATCTGAGAAAGATTGAGCTTGTTCCAAACACTGTTCTTACCGCTTCTGAACACCACTTTTATGTCCCACCTATCTTCGTGTCGTCTCGAGAACGTGATATTCACGCTTTCGCCTGTAGGCAGCGTGTCCTGACCGAGAATGTCTTCTTCCCAATTGTCGACACCAGTGGGGGAAGCGTAGACCTCGATAATCTCCTGGCCAGTTTCATTGTGCAGCGTGAAATCCTGTTTGTTTTGGGTTACCGGTGACGCGAGATTTTCCGTCCCCTCCGCCAGGACACTCGGAACGAACGCGACTAAGAGCGCAAAGATTGCGACTAGTGATTTAAGCTTCCTATGGTTGTTGACGTTTACGTTATTCATTCTTAACCAGCGAATCCTTTCAGTTGTAGTTTATTTATCCGTATATGATTCCGCGCCGCCGAAAGCGGTGCCATGGGCCTGGCTTCAGCGGCGCGCAGAGAATCACATATAACGCGACGAGGAGAGGCTGCACACACACTATTCAGCGTGCGCCGTAGCTTTGCCGTCTTTGTAAGTTATGGTCAGCTTGGCAATCTTGAGCAGATCGAGGTTTTCCCACTCAATACTATTTCCCTTTTCATCCTCAACCCGCAGATCCCACAGCGGGGCTGTTTCGGTGCGATTAAATTTGATGTCGACTTTCTCTCCATCGGGCAGAGTATCTTGTCCGAGGATATCTTCTTCCCAGTCGTCGACGTTGTGTGGGGAAATGAAAACTTTATCAATCTCGACGCCTGTGGAGTTGATGAGAGTGAAGTCCTGAGCGGCTGCTGTCGATGCTGGAGCCGTCGGAGCTGCAGGGGCTGTTGCCGGTGTGGCCGCAGCTATGGCGGGTTTCGTGTCGGATGTATTGCTCGCGGATGAGCACGCCCCAGTCACGAGTAAGGCTGCGGTCAAGCCGCAGATCAAAGCTTTGTTATTCATGTATTTTCCTTGTTAATTGATTTAAGTAGAACCGCTACCGGGCGGGTGTAGCATCTGGGCTGTAAGTTTTTAGCACATCTCGTCAGGAAGTCCTAAAGCTCAGAATTTCGACCAACAAGTCGTGGCCGCAACACGACAACAAACCAACCCTGAAGGGGTCGCGCCAGAATCGGTAAGCCGGCCAACTAGTTCGGGGTTGTCAATACTCGCGACTAGCTCTCCGCAATACTAAACACCAGCGCAATGCCCAGGACTATAAACAACAGTCCCGCTACGAAGAATGCGATCTTCCAGAAGCTGTAAGGCCGGTCGCCCTGTATCTCGCCCGTCCGCCCGTTAACTACAATCTGATAGATCTTCTGATTGAAGCGATAAGCCCCAGCGTAAACCGGAAGCAATAGATGCTTGAAAGTAATGCCCGAATAATGTGTGGCGACGTTGTGAATTCTTTGCTCGTCACCGCCGATACTCGCTCGAACGTCACCTTGAATTACACTTGCTGCAACCTGCTTCACGCGCTCGAAGCCCTGACCCAGGTCAACCTGATAGCGTTGCGCCTTAAAGCCTGACAGAAACGCCGGATCATACGGCTGTAGCTCGGCAAGGTCCCAGGGCTCCAAAGCTTCCAGGCGAACTTGCGGCAATGACACTGTCGCTGCGACGAGCACGTCATCGAACCATCGCGTGACCTCACCGGACGCGGCGTGCCATCGAGTGTGCCGCACGCGCCGGGCGCGCTCCACGCGTCTGCCCTGCGCGTCAGTCTCGTGATAGGTTTCCGTGACATAGTAGTGCTCGCCACGCTCGCCGGTGTAGTAACTGGTGGTGTTGGTATCGTAGGTCCAGAACGGAAGGTACACTCCATGTATCCCATCAGGTCTGGCAAAGTTCTTCAATGCATTCGGCGCAAACCATCTTGACCCCAGCCACTCACGCAAGCCGTCGTTGGCCTGTGGTCGAGTGAAGCGAAAAGGCAGGACTCCTGCAGGCGCTAGAATCGGATCAGCAGATTTGGCCTGGGCCACAATCTGCACGCCGCAAAAGTCGCATTGGCGCGCAACCTCGGGCGGCGTAAATGTGACGGTTGCACCGCAACTCTGGCATCGCACTTCGAGTGCGTTTGCCGCTAACTGTTCCAACTGCTCCGGCGGGATGTGGAGGTACTTTTCGAACGATCGCTCCTCTACCTGCTCGGCGCTCGCCGGGATTGCCTCGCTGTGCCCGCAATAGGGACAAGACAGGCAGCCCTCCTTTGGCTCGTAAAGGAGATCGGCCCCACATGCAGGGCAAGGGTATCGATGAATCTTGTTCGAAGAAATACTATCCACAGATGACGCAGATTAACGGATTTGCCGTAATGTCGTCTAACTCAAGGCACAACACCACGGTTTATCCCGCTCATAACAGCGAGGGAACTGCCTCAATCCAGGCCGTGTTTGATATTAATCTGCGAAATCCGTGATTTGTATAACTTCACAATTCTTGACATATTTTTACTTGCCCTTAACACGCCTTAACACGGTCGGGCGTATCATACGGCTCGCATACCGTTAGTTCCTTAGAGGTCGACTATATGAAATTGAAGAGAAGAGGTTTTCTCGGGGGCTTCAACCGGTTCCGGCTGATGTTGACGCTGGGTCTCGCAGTTGTCTTACCGGCGGCCGCGCTCATATACCTCAACTTCAGCCAATTGCGCGCCTTCGAACGCGACAAGACGCTCGAGGCCGCCTTCCATCGCGATTTTCAGGAGATGCTCGCACTCACCGAAAAGAAGATGAACAAGAAGGCCATCGCTATGACCGAAGAAGTGAGGCATCAGTTCCCATCTCCCGACACTGAGCCCCAGGAAAAGGAAAAGCAACTTGGTCTCATACTGGAAAAGAATCCGTGGCTGTCTCACGTGTTCCTTTTCGACGAAAAGACGTTTCTGTTCGAGTCACAACCTAAAATGATGGGTGACAGAGACGCCCTCAAAGAACACGAGAAGATGGTCGAATCATACCGTAAGTGGTTTGACATGGAAGGCAAGTCCCTGGTCCAGGGCATGCACAAGAAAACCCGGCCGATGAATTTCTACAGTGGTGTGATAAAGCGGGCCGATGGCGCGGCTTACGTCACAAATGCCATGTTCGTCCTTCCCCAACTTTCAAAAGCAAGGGTGGTATTTGGCGGAGCTACGTTCGATGCTCGTTACCTGAAGGAAACTTTCTTTCCGGGCATGCTGGAGGAGTCGGTCACCCAGAAGACCAATGACCAGGGTAGAAGTAAGCTTGCCATGATGCTCTATCCCGTGGAAATGGAAATGGGACGCGAATTTCAGCCGCTGGTTGCTTCTGCAGGTTGGGGAGCAGGGAAGCCTGAAGTGTCGCGCAAGTTAGACGACGTTTTCCGAGGGCTGGCATTGGGCATTAAGTATCAAGGCACCAGCGTGAAGGAACTCGGAGAGACGTGGGTGCGGCGCAGTTTCATAATCCTTGGCTTTCTTTCACTGATGATCATTGGCGGCCTTGTGCTTACCAGGCACATCGTCAGCAAAGAAATGGCAGTGGCCCGGCTGAAGTCTGACTTTGTATCAAACGTATCGCACGAGCTGCGCACGCCGCTGGCGTTGATCCGGTTGTACGCCGAAACGCTCGAGCTGGGACGTATCACAACCCCGGACAAGAAACAGCAGTATTACCGGATCATTCGCAAAGAGAGTGAACGGCTGACGGCGCTGATTAACAACATCCTCGATTTTTCGAGAATCGAGGCCGGACGCAAAGAGTATGAGTTTCGAAACACTGATATTGCCGAGCTGGTTCACAACACGCTCGAATCCTATCGTTATCAGATCGAGCAACAGGGTTTCGCATTTGAGGAAAATATCGACCCGGATCTGCCGGCAGTACCTGTGGACCGTGAGGCGATCGCTCGTGCCCTCGTCAATCTGGTCAACAATGCGCTGAAATATTCCTGCGATGAGAAATTCCTGGGTGTGAAACTATACCGCGACGACTATGCCGTGAAGCTCGAGGTGGCGGATCATGGGATTGGCATCGCGCGCCGCGATCAGTCGAAGATCTTCGAGAAGTTTTATCGAGCCGGCGATCCGCTGGTACACAACACAAAAGGAAGCGGACTCGGCCTTTCGCTGGTGCGTCACATTACCGAAGCTCATGGCGGTGATATCGCCGTCGAAAGCGCACCGGGAAAAGGGAGTAAGTTTATCCTGACGCTGCCGCTGCAGTCAGCGGCGCAGCAAGCGGCTCATTAGTATTCTGTCCTACTTAAGAAAGAGCGCGCAACATGAAGAGAAAAGCAGATTTCGCGCAATCAATCGTCAGCGCAGTTGGCAATGGATCACTCATGAATAAGGACACTCCAAATACAACAAAGAAGACGCGTATATTGATCGTCGAGGACGAACCAGCGATGGTGGCCGGCCTGCGCGACAACTTCGAATACGAAGGTTACGAAGTGATCAGCGCTGCCGACGGAGTCGCCGGTCTGGAACGCGCTCTTGCCGATGAGCCCGATCTGGTCGTGCTCGACGTAATGATGCCGCGCATGAGTGGTCTGGATGTGTGCAAGCAACTGAAGACCAGGAAACCTTCGATGCCGATCATCATGCTGACGGCGCGCGGCCAGGAGATCGACAAAGTTGTGGGACTGGAGTTAGGCGCCGATGACTACGTAACCAAACCATTCTCCATTCGTGAGCTGATGGCCCGCGTGAAAGCGGTGTTGAGACGCGCCTCGCCACAAGCCCCAGTGGCGGAGGTTTATCGATTTAGCGATGTTGAGGTCAACATTCGCAGCAATGAAGTGCGACGCGCCGGGCAGTCAGTCGAGCTTTCAGCCAAAGAATTCGCGCTGCTGGCTTACTTCGTAGCGCATCCGGTGGAAACCCTAAGCCGCGACCGTTTGTTAGACGCGGTCTGGGGTTATGAGAACTATCCAAATACACGGACCGTCGACACACACATCGTCCATCTCAGGCAGAAACTGGAACCGAACCCGGAAGAGCCGCGGTTTATTCTTACCGTTCACGGCAGTGGCTACAAATTCGTTGGTTGAACCGATAACTATTCACGGAGCGAAGCGAAATCATCATGAAGCAGGATTAGTGTCGTGCGTTTTCTCTGGTGGTTAGGGGCGTCATTCAGAACGTAACTCTTCAACGCAATTTCAACATCAGGAGGAGACAAACCATGAAGCAAGAAATAAGGTCGTCAAAAGATCTTGTCGTTCGCGCCGGTGCGGGTACAGGAGGAACTAGCGACTACATGGTTCCTTTGGGTCGAACAAAAACATTCGAGATTGAGGAACTTAAAGTAGCAAAGAAATCGAAGTGTCTTGCTGCTTGGTATCAAGTAATCGATGCCACAGAATATTTTCCTCGATTTCGGGGTGTCGACGTAAAACGGAGCGAGCACGGTGTCGATCTCATTCTAAATGGTGGAGAAAAAGACGCCCAGATCGTGGTCAGAGTATTCGCGTTTTACGAAACCGAATAGACTAGAGCTTTCTAGCCAGACACCAGGAAGCGACGGCTGAGCACGGCGGATGCGCAATCAGCGTGTCTCTCATGTAGGCCCCTTGCCGTTGGCCGCGTTTCGTGCGCGGCGCTGATGACCAGCTTTACTCGGTGTCACCCTATCGATTGTTCATTGATCTTCTGAACAGTGCACAGAAAAGGTCAACTCTCTCATGAGCCAATCATTATTCAATGCCGCTCTGGCGACCAAGCAGGCAATCGATGTTCGCTTGTTGCCTTCGCGATCAAAACGGGGAGCGCGGGTTCCGCGCGAGGAGTTGGAGAACAGGTTGGCGGCGTTGCAGAAGGATTACGCCCAGCTGCACACCGAGATCTTCGAAGCCGCGCAGGTTCACCGTCGTCTATGCGCACCACGTTTGGTTCGTCGAGGAGAATTTGAAATCGCCAGCGAGATTTTCGCTGTCCGTCACTTGCCGGGTGATTTTTTCACCGTCGATGAGACGAGCAACGGCAATGTCATCTTTGCTCTCGGTGATATCTGCGGCAAAGGTTTGGCCGCCGGAATGTGGACCACGCATCTTGTTGGGCTGGTGGGAGCGCGCGTGGCCGTTACTACTGAACCGGAGTCCATCGCTGCTGGAGTGAACCGCGACATCTGTTTGATGAGATCAATTTTGCCCTTAGCCAGCTTATTCGTAGCCAAGCTCGATCCGGCAACAGGGTTTCTCACGTATTGCAGCGCCGGGCATCCTTCAGCACTTCTCTTGCGGGCAAATGGAGAATTGGAGTTATTGTCGGAAGGCGGAATGTTGCTGGGCGTCGTTGCCGCCACACCCTACCTCAAGGGACGCTGCGAACTTGGACCGGGCGACGTGTTGATGGTCTATTCCGACGGAATCACGGAATCGCAAAACTGCGCAGGGGAAGAGTTCGGTGACGCACGCCTCGAGGCGCAACTGCGACTTGCACAAACCGGCGATGCCAATGCGATGCTCTTTTCCATGTTGGGTGCGGTTCAGGATTTCGCCGCCGCCAGTCCTCTCGTAGACGATATGACGCTGGCTATCATCCGCCGCGACAGCCGGTAACCTGAAGAAACAGGAGGCAGGAGGCAGGAGGCGGAAGGCAGGAGGCAGAGGGCAGAAAGCTGATTTTCCATTTGTCATTTTTCATTTGTCAGTTTCCATCGCCAGCCGGTTCCGCCAGCCTTCCAATGAAAGAATGAAAAATGAAAAATGACAAATGGAAAATCTGAGTTCGATTGGTTTTCCTGCCGCCTGCCTCCTGCCGCCTGCTTTCTGCCCCTGCCTCCTGCAATCTGCCCGGTTTCTTATCTAAGAACCTCGGGCTTACAATCGTCGTACTCTGTATCGAATACAGGAGCCTCCTTATGTTTTGTCCCCGATGTGGCGCTAGTCAAAGCGACGAGTTGAGATTCTGCAAGGCGTGCGGAGCGAATCTGTCTGCCGTACGTCAGGTGGTCAATGCCCGTGAGCCTGAGAATAAACTCGAGGCGAACACGCCCTGGTGGGAGGAGATGGTCCTGTCCGATGCCGACAGTAAGAGACGCAAAGAGGAGTTGGACCACGAGCGCGGCATCGCACCTGAGGTCCGGCGTTACACGGAGATTAAAGCCGGCGTGATCGTTTGCAGTATCGGCGTTGCGATCGCCATTTTTTTGGCCATCTTCATGCAGGGCCTCATCCTCAGCGGAAGTGTCTCCACAAACACCGCGGAGATTCTTAGCCGCCTTTGGGTAGCTGGAGTGCTGCCTCTGTTTGTTGGGCTGGCACTCATTGTAAATGGCGCGTTTGTGAGTAAGAGGCTGGCGGAGCTTGCTGGACAAGCAGCACTAAAAGGATTGGGTGCCGTGGAAAAAGAGACTAATCCCCTTGCGCTCAACGCCGGGGACGCCGGCGAGTTTATCCCCGCCCGATTCAGCGTTACTGAACAGACGACTCACCACCTTAGCGGTCCGGCACGCAAGCAATAAGAGCTTCGTAACACTTCTCAGGCAAGTTTTCGTGACCCTAAGCATCGCTCTGCGTTACGTCTGGTTCCGTGCTATGGCCTCCCTCCGCGTCTGCCGGTGTCACGCCGCCCTAAAACCTCAGTGACAAACAACTCAAACCGCCGTCCATCTTCTGAAACTCACTCATCTCGAGCGCAATTGTTTGATAACCAAGTTCTCCCAACGTTTCTTCAAACGAAGGGTAGCCTGCAGCTAATAACACGTAGTCATTCACTCTGATGCAATTGGCCGCGTACGCCTGTTCGGAGTTCACTCGAACCAGCGCGAAATCCGTAAATATGTGGTCGTAGCGCAAACCGTTAGTCTGCGACTCTGAAGCCAGGCCGTCATACAGCTCTTCCGCAATGACCAATCGTTCATCACCCAGATACGCCAAGCCGCTCTTCAGATGCAGTAGCCCATCTATCTTTCGGATATCGACCAGGGTCGACGTGTAATCGAATGAGGCCAGTAACTCGGCGAGCTGTTGCGCGCCCGCTTCGTTAGTACGTTCCGACAAACCAACGAAGAACTGATTTCCAGCCTGGCATACATCGCCACCATCCAGGGTTCCAGGCTCGTCGATAGACAGCAACTCGCGATAAAAATCAGCGAGCACCGCTCGCACCTGAATTACTTCACCCTGACGGCTGGGCGCGCCCGGTCGCGTGATCACGGCGCGCGTGCTCGACGCTTCATTCAAACGCTCAGTTAGTATTGCCGTGTCTTCGACGAAGGTTGAATCCGGATAACTTGGATCGGGGTCCAGCCTCGTTAACGTCAAGCCACATTGTTCCAAAGCGGCGCAATAGGCCGCGTGCTGCTCGAGGGCGCGTTCAAATTGCGGTCGCCCCGAGCCAGAGTCAGTATTAACCGTCGTCAGACCTTCAGAAAAATTTGGCGCGGGGAGACGAACTATTGCTTTAGTGAACATTGTTTGATGGCCTGAATCCGCAGATTAAGCAGATTTGATTTGAGCCCGTTTAGATAGGGCACTTGTGCCCGGAGCGAGCGACAAGTCCGCATTCTAAACGAGAGATGCTTAAAAATCCGCATATCGCCTATTTCTGGTCCAGCATCGGCTTGAGATGCTTATACACCGTCTCAGCCACCAGCTTCGTGCCGGCGGCGTTAGGATGAATCCCGTCCGGCTGGTTTAGCCCTTCACGACCGGCAACGCTTTCAAGGAAGAACGGAATCAGCGTCACATTCTTCTCGCGAGCCAGATCGAGAAACATATTTCGGATCTGCTCCTGATATTCCCGGCCAGCGTTGGTTGGCGCCAACATGCCGGCGAGCAGGACCTTTGTATTTTTTCCCTGGGCGCGATCAATGATCGCCGCCAGGTTCCGCCTGGTTTCCCCTATTGGCTGTCCGCGCAAGAAATCATTGGCGCCCAACTCGAGAATGAGAAAGTGAACCTCACCATCGCCACCATCCAGCGCCCAATCGATTCTGCGTACACCGCCGGCGCTCGTGTCGCCTGAAACTCCGGAGTTAACGACCTCGTATTCATAACCGTCCCGTTTCAAAAGTTGCTGCAACAACGCCGGGTAAGCATCGTTCGCGGAGAGTCCGAGACCGGCCGTGAGGCTGTCGCCGAATGCGACGATCTTGGGTAAACTCCTTTTAGTTTGCGCTCCTGCCGGCGGCGATATTCCCGAGGGCGCCGAATCCGGAGCAGGAGCGCTTTGCTTTGTGCATCCAAATAGACAAAGCAAACCAAGCAGGCCAAGGAAAAAGGTTTTCGTCATAGACTAATAACGTTGTTGGTTGTCAGTTGTCGGTAGTCAGTTGAGCATGTTACAGAACCGAGCGCGGTAGCGCCGGATGCTAAACGCTACTTCCGTCATGAGCAATATGGTCGAGGCTTCAAGGTTAAAAGTAACCTCTGGGATCCGGCGCTACCGCGCTCGGTTCTGTAATAGCGCACTACTCATAACTAACAATTAGCAACCATGATCGAGTTATTCAACGTTTCGAAACAGGTTCCCTCGGGTTCCGAGACCCTTACGATTTTGCATTCGCTGAATCTTACCATCCCCGACGGCCAGTTCATTTCCATCGTTGGGCCTTCAGGCAGCGGTAAGTCAACGCTCCTCGGTCTGATCGCCGGCCTCGACGCACCGACAAGCGGTGACATACGCATCGATGGTGAATCAATTGTCGAGATGAACGAGGACGTATTGGCATTGCTGCGTGGCAGGAAGATTGGATTCGTCTTCCAATCGTTTCACCTGATCCCCGCGTTGACTGCGTTTGAAAACGTACTCGTGCCCATGGAGATCGCTGGTGTAAAGGATGCGACGGATCGTGCGCAGCAACTGCTGGAAGACGTTGACCTGACCGCGCGGGCCAGTCATTACCCTTCACAACTGTCCGGCGGCGAACAGCAGCGCGTGGCCATCGCCCGCGCCTTTGCAAACAATCCTTCGATTCTTTTGGCCGATGAACCTACCGGAAACCTCGATTCTCAAAATGGGCGTCACATCTTCGACCTGATGGTTGAGATCCATCAACGAAGGTCAGCAACATTGATTCTCGTCACGCACGAACACAACCTCGCTGCACGTGCCGATCGCAGCATTGCGCTGAGCGATGGAAGAGTGGTCGCCGATAGCATGGGGACGGAGAATGAGGATCTCGCCGAGGTAGTGTCGTCATGAATTTCGTGGTTCGTATGGCCATGCGCGAAATTCGGTCTTCCTGGAGACGTCTGCTTTTCTTCTTTATTTGCATCGGGGTTGGCGTCGGCTCAATCGTGGGCCTGCGCTCGACGCTGCAGAATGCCAACTCAGCGTTAGTAAGCCAGGCGCGTTTGCTGCTGGGGGCGGACGTCCAAATTGATTCAACCCGCGCTCTCGATGAAGCGGCGCTGTCGACTATTAACCGACTTGCGCAAAGTAACCTAGTTTCCGGACGCACTGAAACAGTCGAGCTGCCCACGATGGCTCGACCTAATGACGCTTCGAAAGAAGGATCGCTGCTGGTTGAGCTGAAGGCTGTTGGACCAGGGTTTCCGCTGTATGGCGACTTCACATTGGCCGATGGCCGCCGTTTTGATTCGCAAATGCTGGAAGGCCGTGGCGCGATTGTCGGACAAAGTTTGCTGGAGCGCCTGAGCCTGAAACCAGGTGACGAGCTGAAAATCGGCGAAGCGGCCTTTCAGATTCGTGGCGTAATCAGCGCCGACCCAGGTGGAGGTACAGGATTCCGGCTGGGGCCGCGCGTTTTTATCGCCAGGTCGGCAATCGAGGAGACAGGTCTTGCCGGATTTGGCAGTCGCGCGCGACATAGAGTTCTTTTGAGCACGACAGAACAGTCGCTTGATTCGCTCGTGAAAGAACTGCGTGCCGGACTCAAGAGCAATCTGATAACCGTCCGCACGTACAAAGAGTCGGAGCAGAATATTAACGAGCAGTACACGCGTTCGGAGAATTATCTGTCGCTGGTCGGTCTGGTGATCCTCGTACTCGGAGGCATCGGGATAGCGAATGTCACTCGCGTCTTCATCGAACAAAAGAAGAAAGCCATCGCCGTTTTGAAGTGCCTGGGAGCTACGAGCCGCAGGATCACCGTGGTTTACGTGGCCCAGGTCCTTGCCCTGGGAGCAGCGGGAAGCGTCTTCGGTATCGTGCTGGCCAAGCTCGCGCTACTCGGGGTAGGGAAGTACTTCGCTGAAAGTTTGCCTGCAAACATGAGCCAGTCGTTACGTACAGGGACTGTAATCCAGGGACTCGTGCTGGGTTTGCTCATATCGTTTTTGTTTTCGGCGCTCCCACTGCTTCGCGTTCGGCACATCAGACCAAATCTGCTACTGCGAAACCAGGACGACACGTTGACCGGTCGCGGCCTGTTTTTCTCCTGGGGACATTTACGTTCTCTGTGGCGTCGCCTGTTCGCTCACCACAGAGAAATGGAGAGCACAGAAGTAGCGCAGCGAAACCCAGGCGAGCCGCGAAAGTTTGACTGGGTAAGATGGTCGACTGGCTTCATGGTTCTTGCCGCTCTCGTCGCCGTTTTCTCCTGGCAAGCGGGTTCCTTAAGGGTGGGCGCATTCTTTCTTGGCGGACTTGCAGCCACTGCCTTGCTGTTACAGCTCGCATCGGCGGGTCTCATGTGGGTCGTCAAACGAACGCGTCACATTCAGTCGTTTCCCGTACGACATGCGATTAATAGTCTTCATCGACCCGGTAATCAGACACGCGTGATCATAATGGCCGTGGGCCTCGGCGCGTTTCTGGTGATCGCCGTGCAGTCGTTGCAAAGGAACCTTCTGCTCGAATTGGATCCCGCGAATCGCGGGAACCTGCCGAACATGTATTTGATCGACATTCAAAAGGACCAGAAGGCCGGTGTCGAAAAACTGATTCAGGATGCGACCGGCGAGATGCCGGAATTGATTCCCACAATCCGCGCACGGATTACGGCGATAAACGGTCGCGAAATTAACCTGGGTTCCGGTGAGATGAGGGGCGACCGCGGCAGGCTGGGCCGTGAATACGTGGTCACTTACCGGCCGGCCCTCGAGGCGAATGAAACGATTGTCGCGGGCAAAATTTGGGACGCCACGCCTTCGACGGACCCCGAAGTTTCCATCTCCGAAGATATACAGGGACTGCAGGGGCTGGACCTCGGCAGTACTATCACGCTGGACATTATTGGTCGAAAGCTGACGGCGCGGGTGACGAGCGTTCGGCGCATCGACTGGCGCAAGTCGCGCACAGGATTTCTGATCCTGTTTCGGCCAAACGTGCTTGATAACGCTCCGACGATGTACGTCGGCGGCCTTAATGGACCATCAGACGATCTGTCGCGTTCTCGTTTGCAGCGATTGGTCGTTGAGAAATATCCGAACGTTTCGATCATCGACGTCGCTGAGGTAATCCAACTGGTTAAGCGTCTCTTAGGAAACGTGACTCTGGCGGTTACGTTCGTAGGCGGCTTCGTGTTGTTTAGTGGCACACTGATCCTGATCGGTTCAGTCGCGATGACGAGGTATCAAAGAGCATATGAAGCAGCGCTCTTGAAGACGCTCGGTGCTACGCGAAAGACAGTTCTGACAATCGTTGCGGCTGAATACGGTTTGCTGGGCCTAATCGCAGGATTGATTGGATCAGTCGCGGCCCTGGCACTCTCTTATTCAATTGCTCGTTTTATTTTTGCGATTCCCTGGAGCCTCGAACCCATCGTCATCGTTGCGGGCATCGCCGGAACCATCGCGCTTGTCGTGTTGGTGGGTCTAGTTTCGAGTCTGCAGTCATTGTCACGCAAGCCTCTCGGCGTTCTCCGCGCACCTTGAGTTCCCAGGACATTCGCAATTTGAGCTTCGCCGAGAGCGTCTCCTTGGAGTGCGCCGGCCCGGCGGCGCTTTGGTCCGCGGCGGCCTGGCGCCGCTTTTGGACGGATTAAAGCTTGTGGGTTTTATCAAGCCTCTTGGATGCGTTTGGAGCGCACTCCAAGGAGACGCCCTTGCCACATGCCTTCCGCCCGAAGCCTTGACAGTCTAGGCATGCGAAGTTATCTTGCTATGACAATCTAGGCATCAGCCCACTTCGGAAGGTGTAACGCTATGGCGACACAGAAAGCAGACTTTCTTCAAGGCACTCTTGAGATGCTCGTGCTCAAAGCGCTCTCATTGGGTGCGCTACACGGTTACGGCATTATTCAGCGAATCAACCAGATGTCAGGCGAACTGCTCACCATCGAGCAAGGCTCGCTTTATCCCGCGCTCTACCGCATCGAGCAGAAGGATTGGGTCTCGTCGAAATGGGACGTAAACGAGACTGGCCGGCAGGCAAAGTTTTATACGTTAACGAGGGCAGGCCGTCGCCAACTCGAAGTGGAAGAAGCAAGTTGGGATCGACTTGTTCTTGCTATCACCAGGATGCGCCAGGCCAC
>Ga0190270_10000223_pt1 | contig 24877 bp, 21 predicted proteins | sample Popmic320T_FD_133748 | JGI IMG/M metagenome (GOLD analysis project Ga0190270, IMG submission 133748) | Populus adjacent soil microbial communities from riparian zone of Weber River, Utah, USA - 320 T | ecosystem: Environmental > Terrestrial > Soil > Riparian zone | place: USA: Utah | collected...
CCTTACCGGGAGTGGGTGCAAAACGAGATCGAGATCGAAAGGTAATATATTACCTCTCACGAATGCCGCGATTTCGTTGACATTTTGCCCCCTCGCTGTCATTTGGCCGCTCGCAGCGCCGCGCCTTCGGGGGCGGCGCGCTCCTTTTATGCAAGAGGTCCGGGCCATGAAGGCGCTGATGAAGACCACCAAGGCGGCCAAGCCCGCCGAGGTCGAGAAGAAATGGCATCTGATCGATGCCGACGGGCTGGTGGTCGGGCGGCTCGCCTCGATCGTCGCCAATCTGCTGCGCGGCAAGCACAAGCCGAGCTACACCCCGCATGTCGATTGCGGCGACCATGTCGTGATCGTCAATGCCGGCAAGGTGCGCTTCACCGGTAAGAAGCTCAGCGACAAAATCTATTACAAGCATACCGGCTATGTCGGCGGCCTCAAGGAAACGACCGCCGCCAAGGTGCTCGAAGGCCGCTTCCCGGAGCGCGTGATCGAAAAAGCGATCGAGCGGATGATTCCGCGCGGGCCGCTCGGCCGCGACCAGATGCGCAACCTTCACCTCTATGCCGGCACCGAGCATCCGCACGCCGGCCAGAGCCCCGAAACTCTCGACGTCGCGGGCATGAACCGCAAGAACAAGGTGGGTGCCTGATGTCCGACAATCGCCAGTCCCTTTCCGATCTCGCCAACCTCACCGGCGCCCCGGTTCCGCCGCCGGAGCCGGAAGCGCCTGCCGCTGCCGCCGCCGCGGAGGGCGCCGAGGGTGCCGAGGGCATCGAGTCTTCCGCCCCGGCCGAACCCGATCTGCACGGCGTCTCGACCCAGGGCCCGCAGATCCAGGCGGTGCTTCGCGAGCAGCAGCTCGACAAGCAGGGCCGCGCTTACGCGACCGGCCGCCGCAAGGACGCCGTCGCCCGCGTCTGGCTCAAGCCCGGCTCGGGCACGATCATCGTCAACGGCCGCGACCAGACGGTCTATTTCGCCCGGCCGACCTTGCGCCTGATCATCAACCAGGTGTTCGACATCACCGAGCGCCGCGGCCAGTATGACGTGATCGCGAGCGTCAAGGGCGGCGGCCTTTCCGGCCAGGCCGGCGCGGTCCGGCACGGCATCTCGACCGCTCTGACCCGCTACGAGCCGGGACTGCGCACCACGGTCAAGCAGGCCGGCTTCCTGACCCGCGATCCGCGCGTCGTCGAGCGCAAGAAGTACGGCCGCGCCAAGGCCCGCCGCAGCTTCCAGTTCTCGAAGCGCTAGGACTTCCTCGCGAAGCATGACTTCGCGCCGGGCAGGGAGAAGAACGAGGGCGGTCCTGTAGGGCCGCCCTCTTTCATATCCGCGACAGTCCGAACGTCGCGCGGAACGCGAGGCCGCCGATGAGGCCGGAGCCGGCGAAGAGGATGGTGGGACCAGGCTCGGCGGCGGACAGGATGAAGGCCGGAAGCCCGCCGCAGACCAGGCCGAGTGCGGCTGCGCTCCACCAGGACAGGTCCCGCTCGCGCGTCGCAACGAAATAAGCGGGCAGCCACAGTAGGAGCACATGCAGACGGCGATCGGGGTGCCGAACACGAGCACCACTGCGAAGGCGCCGAAGAAGTCGGCCAGCCCGTTCGTCGATACCGCGAACAGGGCCGCCACCGCGAGCAGCGGCACGAAGATCGCGCTGAGGATCGCACAGCCGAGCAATCCGGCGGTGCGAGGCTCCTCCCTCATGCGGCGGCCTCGACTGCCGCGCGGCCCATGGCGGGGTCGCCGGGCAGTGGGGCGCCCGTGATCTCGGCCAGCGCGCCGTCGAGCGTCGGATAGTCGAAGCGGAAGCCGGCGGCCTGCGCCTTGGCAGGGAGGACGCGCTGGCCGCCGAGCAGGAGCTCGTCCGCGAAGTCGCCGAGGGCGAGGCGCAGCGGTGCGGCGGGAACCGGCAGGATCGCGGGACGGCGGAGTGCCCGGCCGAGCGCGCGGGTGAAGTCGGCATTGGCCGCCGGCTCCGGCGCGGTGCCGTTGACCGGGCCTGATAAGGCCGGATCCGCGATCGCTCGGACGATCAGCCGGACGAGATCGTCGCGGTGGATCCAGCTCATCTGCTGCCGCCCGCTGCCGAAGCGGCCGCCGAGCCCGAATTCGAACGGCGCCAGCATGCGGCTCAGCACGCCGCCTTCGCGCCCAAGCACCAGGCCGGTGCGCAGCAGCACGAGCCGCGTTTGGCGCCCTGCGGCCAGGCGGGCGGCATATTCCCAGGCGCTGCAGACGCGGTGGCTGAAACAGTCGCGGCCGTCGCGATCCTCCCCGAGCGGCTCGTCGCCGCGAAGGCCGTACCAGCCGATCGCGGAGCCGCTGACCAGGACGAGCGGCTTCGTCTCGAGCCGCTCGATCAATTGCCCGACGGCCCAAGTGATTCCGAGGCGCGACTCGACGATCTTCCCACGCTTGCGCCGGGTCCAAAGGCCGTTGGCGATCGGCTCGCCGGCGAGGTTGACGATCGCATCGATCCTCGCCGCGGCCGCGATCTGCGCGAGGTCGGTGACGATACGGATCGGAGCGGGCAGAGCGAGAGCGTTTTCGCGGCGGCGTGTGAGGATGGTGACCTCGTGGCCGGCGGCGGCCAGCGCGGCGACGAGGCGCGCGCCGATGAAGCCGGTTCCGCCCGTGACCAGGATCGCGCTGCAGGGCGGCAGCCCGGCGGCCAGGCGGGCGGGATCGCCGTCGCGCAATCTTGCGGTGCGCGCGGCGGCAACCAAGTCCCGTACGCCCGCGACGAAGGTCCCCGCCGCCGCGGTCGCGCAGAGCCAGCTCCAGGGGCCGTGCCACGCGGCGCCGACGCCGGTCGGCAGCGCCGTCCAGCCGAGCAGGACCGGTACGAGCAGCGCCAGGATCGCCCCGTAATTGAGCGTCAGCAGCGTATGGGTGACGCGCTCGCTGGCCGGGAGCTTGCGCGTGCGATCCTCTTCGACGAAGTCCCAAAGCGTGATGAAGAGCTCGGCGGCGAGCAGGGCTATGAGCGCCCATGCGAGCGATCCGCGCGGCTCGGCGAAGCCCAAAGTGCCGAACATGATCGCATAGAAGAGGTTGCGGACGCCGTGGAGCTTCAGCTCGCGGCGCTGCGACGGCCGCCAGGCGAGCCGCTCCGTGCCCTCGTGGTGGAACAGGGTGTCGAATGCCCCCATCGCGATCTGGAGGGCGAGGAGGGTCCAGAGGATGGGGGTCATGACTTTGCTCCCGTGCAGGCTTCCGGGCGCTCGTCGAACATCGCAGTCTGGCTGACGAGCGGACCGAGAAGGGGGTGAATGAGATCGAGCACGAAGGCGAACCGCCCTCCGCCGCACTCGATATGGCCGACCCGCATCCGTCCGGGCGACAGCCAGGCCGGGATGCGCAGGCGCAACCGGCCGAACCTCAGGAAATAATGATCGGAGTGGAAATGCAGCGCGCCGTTCTCGACGCGAGCGACGAGGGCGATACCGAATCCGCGCCCGAGATATTCCTCGAGCCCGGTCGGACCGCAGAAGCGCTTGGCGCTATGGATGGCCTGCGGGAAGCCGCGGCGGCGGCCGTAGATGCGGGTCCAGAGCTGACCGCCCGAGGCGCAATCCTCGGTCACGGTGACCGTCGCCGGGACCCAGCAGTCGCGCGATAAGGGAAGCGGTCCGCCGATTATGCGCGCGAGCTGCGCCAGCGCCCGGCCCGCTTGGCTCATTCGGCACGCGACGACCTCGCCGGCATAGACGATCGTCCGGCCGCCGCCGAGACGTTTCGAGAAACGCGATCGGACCGCCGGCGGCAGCTGCGACCATGCCGCTTCGCCGACAAGTCGGCGAAAGCGGATGTCGCCGATATCGGAGACTTTCGTGCGCCGGCGGAACGGGATGATTTCGGCACGCTGCAGCTCCATCCTGGCCTCCTGTCCTTGCTGCCGTTTCTGCATAGAGAGAAACGAAAGCGCAAAAAAACTCAGTCGTCCGCCGTCCCCTCCCGGCGCCGCCGGCGGCCGAGGCCGACGAGGCTGGCGATCCTCGATCCCATCCTCACCAAGGCCATCAGCTTGGGCGGCGGAACGCCGAGCATCTGGTCGTACCAACGGCTCATCGTCGTCAGGAAATCGTCCATCTCGGCGAGGCGCTTTTTGGCGGTCGGCGACACGCGCGCGTCCCCCTCCGCCTCGGCGCGGCAGGCCTTGAGCGCGGCCGCGGCGGGATCGATCTCGCGCTCCTTGCGCCCCTGGGCGATCCGCGTGACCATTTCCCAAAGGTCGCTCTCGGCCTCGAAATGGTCACGGCGGTCGCCGAGCATGGGGACGCGGCGGACGAGCTTCCAGGTCTGCAGCTCCTTGAGGCTGGTCGAGACGTTCGAGCGTGCGATGCCGAGCGTGTCGGCGATCTCCTCGGCGGTCAGCGGCCGGTCGGAGAGATAGAGCAAGGCGTGGATTTGGGCGACCGAGCGATTGACGCCCCATTGCCCGCCCATGTCGCCCCACTGCAGGACGAAGCGCTCGACGGCTGCGGGCATGCGACTCGTGACGGCTGTTTCTGTCATGACAGAAACTTGAGACACAATTGTGGACGTGTCAAGCGCCCTCTTATCGCGCGATGGTTTGGCCGCAAGAAACTGGTGGCGGCGCCGACCGTGGCGCGCGATGGGCGGCGTATGAGCGAAGACGGCGATTACGTGCTCGGCACCGAGGCCGATGAGATCGAGCGGCTCGGGCTGCAGCACCGGGTGTGGCGCGAGCGCGTTCTCGATGCCTGGGCGCGGGCGGGGATCGGGCCGGGACAGACCGTGGCCGATATCGGCGCGGGGCCGGGTTGGGCGAGCGCGGACCTGGCCCGGATCGTCGGCCCGGCGGGGCGGGTGATTGCGCTCGAACGGTCGGAGAGCTTTCTCGCCGCGCTCCGGAAGCGCGGGCTCGCCAATGTCGAGACGCGGGCGCACGATGTGAGCGAGGCGCCGTTCGGCGAAGCCGTCGCGGATGCGGCTTGGTGCCGCTGGCTGTTGTCGTTTGTCGAAGGGCCGGAGCGGACGGTGGGGCACATAGCACAGGCGCTGAAGCCCGGCGGCGTCGCGATCTTCCACGAATATGCGGATTACGGCGCCTGGCAGATGATGCCGCCCGACCCGGATCTCGACCGCTTCCGTAGCCTCGTCATGCAAAGCTGGCGCGACGCGGGCGGCGAGCCCGACATCGCGCTGCGGCTCCCGCTCTGGCTCGAGTCGGCGGGGCTCGAGATGGTCGAGGTCCGGCCGCTGGTCGAGATCGTCGGGCCGGATCATTTCACTTGGCAGTGGCCGGCGTCGTTCATGGCGGTCGGCGCACGCCGGCTCGCCGCTTTGGGCTATGTCGGCGATGGGGAAGCGGACCGTCTCGGCACCGTCCTCGACCGCGCGCCGCCGCACGCGCGAATGATCACGCCGCTGGTCGCCGAGGTGATCGCGCGCAAGGCATAGAGACCTAGCGGTCGCGGGTGACGGTGCCGCCGCCGTTGATCGAGACGGTGGTGCGCGGGTTGCCGGTATAGGTGATGGCTCCGCCGCCGTGGACCGCCGCCGCGAGGGTGCGGACCGGCGCGGTCCTGATCCGGCCGCCGCCGGTGATTGCAGCGGCGACCGTGTCGGCGGGCATGGTCCGCGCGTCGAGGCTGCCGCCGCCATTGATCGCCAGCGCCACCGTCCCGCGCGGCGCGAAGCCCGCTTCGGTGCGGACCTGGCCGCCGCCGTCGATCGCGATCGCGTCGAGCCGCGGCGTCACCACCTCGACCCTGAGGCGCTGGTTGCGGCACGAGGTGCGGCACGGGCGGATCACGAGGTCCCCCTCGGAATCGACCATGATCGAGGCGAGGTTCGGGTCGCCGCCGGTTATCGTGACGCTCTGCACGCGGCCAAAGCGGACGATCACCTCGCCGCCGCCGCGAAGCTCCAGCGAATCGAACGCGCCGACCCGCACGGGGGTCTGGGCGGAGGCGGGCACGGACGCTGCGAGAAGAACGGCGGCGGCGAAGAATGTCTTGGTCATCGAAAGGTCTCCCTGGGATCAGAAGCGGCCGCGGATCGAGAAGGAAAAGATCGGGCCGATGGTGCGGTTGCGGTCTTCGAAGAAGGCGACCGGGCCGGTGCGGCGTCCGACATAGACGGTGCGCTCCCACATCGAGCGGGCGCCGGTGAGGTTGGTGACGGTGGCGCGGACGGTGAGGCCGAGCACGTCCTTGTGCTCGACGAACAGGCTGGTCCAGACCGGTCCTTCCCACTGCCGGCCGACCTCGGTCAGTCGATATTCCCGCGCTCCGATCACGTTCGACAGGTTGCCGCCCCAGGCCCAGTCGCTGTCCGGGACGTCGTGGCGCAGGCCGATCTCGACGAGATGCTGGAGGAAATTGCTGACCTCGCGATTCTCGCCGGTGAGCGGGTCGCGGACGCTGCTGGTCTGGAGCTGGAAGCGCGCGTCGAGCCGGGCCCCGCGCCAGCCCATCGGATCGAAGTTGAAGGTCGTCGCCCATTCGACGCCGTAGGCCGTTGCGTGGGGAATGTTGCCCGGCGATTCTCCGGTCGCGCCGATCGGGATCGTGTCGACGATGTCGTCGTACCAGCGGCCGTAGAGCTTGAGGCGCGTCGTGCCGTAGCGGCCGAGATTGCGGATCCCCTCGACATCGAGGTCCCAGGCCTGGGTTGGCACCAGATCGGCATTGCCCGCATTCTCGCGGTCGTCCGCGAGGTTCACCACGGCGAGAAAGTCGAGGAAATTCAGCTGGAGGACGCGGCGCTGGGCGCGCAGGTTGAACGTCGTGCGCGGATCCGGGCGCCAGACGAGGTTGAGCTGGCCCTTCGGGCGCCAGAAGCTGCGGGTGAGCCCGCCGGGCCCGACCTGCCTCAATTGCGAATATTCGCCGCCTGCCGAGAGCTGCATGTTGAGGTTCGAGGCGAGCGGTCGGCCGTAGCTCGCCATCAGCTCGTAGCGGTCCTCCTCGACCCGGCCGGTGCCGCCCGGGAAAGCGACCGGGGCGAAGACGCCGTCGGGCTGCAGCGAGAACAGATCGGTGGTGACGTCGAGGCTGTTGAACGCGCCCTCGCCGGAGAGCTGCCATTCCGCGCCTCCGCCGCGCCAGCGATATTCGGCGCGTCCGATCCGCTCGACCTCGTCGCTGATCCGAAGGAAGCGGCTGCCGACATCGGGCCGGCCGTCGGCGAAGGCCGTCACGACGGTCGAATCGACCGGCTCGCGCTCGACCTGGTTGAGGCCGATCAGCTTCAGCCGGCCCGGGCCGAGCGCGAACTCGAAATCGCCGCCGATCTCATATTCCCAGCCGTGGACCTCCTGGACGACGGTACGCGAGCGGTCGGCCAGGCCCGTGGTCGTGCGCAGGCTCTCCTCGTTGAAATCGTGCCAGAAGCGGCGGTAGGACAGGTTGAGGTTGCCGACCGAGCTGCCCGGACCGTCATAGACGAAGCGGCCGCTCAGCCGCGGCTGCTCGCTGTTCTGGGTCCAATGATCGTCGCGCAGCTCGATGAAGTCGCGCGTAGGCCCGAGAATCTCGGTGAAGCCGCCGGCGCCGCTGTGGTTGGACTGGTTTTCCAGGCCCAATGTCCACTCGACCGGACCGGTCTGGCCGCTCAGCGAGAGCTCGTAGCGAGTGAGGTTCGGCTCGGTATGGCGGATGCGGAAATCGGGGCGCCAGGCGAACTGGCCGTTGGTCCGGGTGGCGCGGGTGACGACGTTGGCGACTTCGCCGCTGAGGCCCGGCACGTCGAGCGTCGCGCCGTCGACGATGTCGATGCGGACCACGTTCGCGGCCGGGATGCGGCCCAATTGCGTGGCGATGTCGTCGGATTTGCCGCCGATCCGCCGGGCGTTCATCAGCACGTTGGCGGTGGCCTGGCCGAGGCCGCGCTCCTGCGGCGCGTCGCGGATGGTGAAGCCCGGCAGCTGGCGGACCATGTCGAGCGCCGTCCTCGGCGCGAAGCGGGCGAAGTCTGCGGGCGTGAAGCTGCGCGGGCCGGTGCCCGGCGCCACCGCCACCGCCGCCGGATCGGTGGCGCCTTCCCCTGGGGCGGCGGCCGTCGTCGCTTGCTCATCCGCCTGCGGCGCGGGGGCGGGGGCCGGAGTCGGGGCAGGCGGCGCCGCTTGCGCAAAGGCGGGCGCGGCGGCGAGAGCAAGTCCGCAGGTGAGCGCCGCGCGCGATGCCGTCCGGGTCAAAACATGGAACGCTGTCATTTGTCTCTCCTGCTACAAACGTAGCATGCCACATTTGTAGCAGGTTGCAAGCCCTTCCCGGGTCTCAGGCGATCGGGGCGAGGGTGGCGACGGTCAGCAGGCCGGCGAGGCCGGCAACGAAACTGAATGCAATGGATTCGAACCTGGACATGATGTGCTCCCTGGTGAGTGGCGTGATGCCCTGAGCAGGACGCGTGCCAAATGACGCCGCTTGCGGATTTGCCTTTGCGACCGGGCGACGGCTCGCTTCCGGGTTGGGAAGGTGTTCGTTTTTGAACGCGAGAGCGTCCGGAAGCGAACATGGCGCGTCCCGGCGGCGAAAAATTAATGTAAATAAATCAGACGAATGGAAATGATCTGGATCAAAGCGATTCATGCTGCACTGCGGAACTTCGCGCGCGCGCCACTCGTTATCTGGACGTCAGAGAAACCGCCGAGGGTATACAGTTGATCAAGCTTTCCACCGCCTCGTCATTGGGGCAGTCTCAGTTCGCGTCCGTCGATTTCGATCATACGCTGGTCTGCTTTTCCCACCTGCGGTGGAACTTCGTCTTTCAGCGTCCCCAGCATCTGATGAGCCGCTTCGCCGCCGAACGGCGGGTGATCTTCTGGGAGGAGCCGGAGGCGGCGCTGCCCGGCTGCGTGCCGGCGCTGGGCGTGCGGACCTGCGCCGAAACCAAAGTCGTCGTCGTCACTCCCTCGCTGCCCGAAGGCATGGCAGAGGCCGAGCAGGAGGTGGAGCTGAAGCGGCTGCTCGACGGCTTCCTCGCCGGCGTCGAGGGTCCGGTGGTCCGCTGGTACTATACGCCGATGATGCTGCCCTTCTCGCGCCACATCGACGCGGCAGCGACGGTCTACGACTGCATGGACGAGCTCGCCGCCTTCCGCTTCGCGCCGCCGCGCCTGCTCGCGCTCGAGAACGAATTGTTCAACGCGGCGGACGTCGTCTTCACCGGCGGCTACAGCCTCTATGAAGCCAAGAAGAGCCGGCACCCGAACGTCCACCCCTTCCCGTCCTCGGTCGACCGCGGACATTTCGGCCGGGCGCGCGACGCGGAAACCGATCCCGCAGAGCAAGCTGCATTGCCGCGGCCTCGCTTCGGATTCTACGGCGTCATCGACGAACGCATGGATCTGGAGCTGGTCGCCGCCGCCGCCGACGCGCATCCGGAATGGTCGTTTATCATGGTCGGGCCCGTCGTGAAGATCGACCCGGCCGATCTGCCGCGGCGACCGAACATCCTCTATGCCGGCAACAGGACCTATGACGAGCTGCCGGCCTGGCTTGGCGGCTGGGACGTCGCCTTGATGCCGTTCGCGATCAACGACGCGACGCGCTTCATCTCGCCGACCAAGACCCCGGAATATCTCGCAGGCGGCCGGCCGGTCGTCTCGACCCCGGTCGTCGACGTCCGCCGCCATTATGGCGACATGGAAGCCGTGATCATCGCCGACGGTCCGGCCGAGTTCATCCGCGGCTGCGAGCAGGCGCTGGCATTGACCCGGAACGGCGACGAGTGGCTGAGCGAGGTCGACGCCAAGCTCGCCAACCTGAGCTGGGACATCACCTTCGCGCGCATGCGCGGCCTCGTCGGCGAGGCGGTCAGGGAGGCGAGGTCCGGCCCCAATTACATCTCCGCCGTGGAGGGGCGCAGCTACGACTATCTCGTCGTCGGCGCGGGCTTCGCCGGATCGGTGGTCGCCGAGCGGCTGGCCAGCCAGCACGACGCCCGGGTGCTGGTGATCGACCGGCGCCCGCACATCGCCGGCAACGCCTTCGACGTGCGCGACGAAGCGGGCCTGCTGATCCACCAATATGGCCCGCACATCTTCCACACCAATTCCGACGAGATCGTCGACTATCTGTCGCAATTCACTTCGTGGCGACCCTACGAGCACCGCGTGCTCGCCGACGTGCGCGGCCAATTGGTGCCGATCCCGATCAACCGCACGACGCTCAACAAGCTGTTCGATCTCGATCTTCGGACCGACGAGGAAGCGGCGGACTATCTCGCCTCCCGCGCCGAGACCGTGGACGAGATCCGGACCTCCGAGGACGTCGTCATCAACGCGGTCGGGCGCGAGCTCTACGAATTGTTCTTCCAGGGCTATACGCGCAAGCAATGGGGCATCGACCCCAGCGAGCTCGACAAAGCGGTGACCGCGCGCATCCCCACGCGGACCAACACCGACGACCGCTATTTCGGCGACAAGCACCAGATCATGCCCGCCGAGGGCTATACGAAGATGTTCGAGTCGCTGCTCGATCACCCGAATATCGACGTCCTGCTCGGCGCCGACTATCGCGAGCTCAAGGACGAGATCGACGCCGGCCACATCGTCTATACCGGCCCGATCGACGAATATTTCGACTTCCGCTTCGGCAAGTTGCCCTACCGCAGCCTGCGCTTCGAGCACCGGACCGAGGACAAGGAGCAGTTCCAGCCGGTGGCGGTGGTCAATTATCCGCACCCGGACGTGCCCTACACGCGGATCACCGAGTACAAGCATCTCACCGGCCAGCGCCACGCCAGGACCAGCCTGACCTACGAATATCCGTCGGCCCGCGGCGATCCCTATTATCCGATCCCGCGGCCGGAGAACCAGGCCCTGTTCAAGCGCTACGAAGCGCTGGCGGACGCGACCGCGGGCGTCACCTTCGTCGGCCGGCTCGCCACCTACCGCTATTACAATATGGACCAGGTCGTCGGCCAGGCGCTCTCCGCATTCCGCAAGCTCGACGCACAGCGCCGGGCGGCCGTCGCGCCGTCCGGCTCGGCCCTGTTCGCGGAAGCGGCGGAATAGGCCGGCGCAGAGCGGGCGATCCGCCCTTCGACAGGCTCAGGGCTAGCGGGTGTAGGGAATATCCATCCGGCTAGGGCTGAGCTTGTCGAAGCCCGGGACGACGGCCCTGCTCGGGTTGCAAAGGAGTACGCCCGGGTCCAATGGACGGCCATGCTTTCTCAACGGACCCGGTATACAATTCGCGCGCTCCTCCACCTCGCCGACCGCTACGGCGAGGGCCCGGTCCAGCTCTCAGAGATCGCCGAGGCCCAGAACCTGCCGGCCAAGTTCCTGACCGTGATCCTCTCGCAGATGCGCCGCGCCGGCCTGATCGAGACGATGCGCGGACGTGAAGGGGGCTATTGGCTCGCGCGGCCGCCGCACGAGATCAGCTATGGCGAGATCGTGCGCCTGACGCGCGGCTCGCTCGGCCTCCTCCCCTGCGCCAGCCGCTTCGCCTATGAGCAGTGCCGGAACTGCATCAGCGAGGACAAATGCCGGCTGCACCGGGCCATGCTGCTGGTCCGCGACGAGACCGCGCGGATCCTCGACGGGCTCAGCCTCGCCGATCCGGTCGCGCTCGACGAGACGGCGGAGCCGGCTTGAGCGTCGCGCGCGCGGCGGTGATCGGCGCGGGGCTGTCGGGCGCGCTCCAGGCGATCCATCTGCTGCGCGAGGGCGCCGGCCGCGTGGTCATGATCGAGCGCGCGCGCACGCCCGGCCGCGGCGTCGCCTACGGCACCGACCGGCCCGAGCATCTCCTCAACGTGCCAGCGCGGCGGATGAGCGCCTTTCCCGACGAGCCCGACCATTTCGTCCATTGGTATGCCGCGCACGGCGGCACCGCGGAGGACTTCGCGCCGCGCATGCTGTTCGGCGACTATGTCGTTGGCCTGCTGGGCCAAGCGGGCGCCGGCCTCGAGATCGTCCGCGGCGAGGCGGTCGACGTCGAGGAAGGCGCCGTCCTGCTCGCCGGCGGCGGAAGCATCGAGGCGGACTTCGTAGTGCTGGCGCCCGGCAATTTGCCGCCGGCGACGCCGCGAGGGGTCGATCCGGAGCGGCTCGACGCCTTGTGGGTCGCCGATCCCTGGGCGAGCCCGATCGCCGACGGGCTCGGCGACGACGATCTCGTGCTGCTGGTCGGCACCGGCCTCACCGCGATCGACGCGGCGCTGACGCTGGAGGCGAACGGCTTTCGCGGGCGCATTCTCGCTTTGTCGCGCCGCGGCCTCGCGCCGCGGAGTCACGGCCTGCGCGAGCCGACCGCGGCGCCCCTGGACGCGATGCCGTCGGACTGCGTCGCCTTGCTGCGGCGAGTGCGGGAGCGCTCGGCGGCGATCGGCTGGCGCAGCGCCGTCCACGAGCTGCGCACGGTGACGCAGGCGATCTGGGCGAATGCGCCGGACGCGGAGCGACGCCGCTTCCTGCGTCATCTCCGTCCCTGGTGGGACGTCCACCGCCACAAGATCGCCCCAGCGGTCGCATCGACCGTCGCGCGCATGGAGGATGAGGGGCGGCTCGAATTCGCCGGCGGCCGCCTCCTCGCGGTCGAGCCGGACGGCAGCGTCCGTTGGGCCGTACGGGGGAGCGGGGCGGTGCGCGCGCTCCGCGCGGCGCGGATCGTCAATTGCACCGGGCCGGAGCTCGACATCGTCCGCGCCGGCGAGCCCTTGTTTGACGCATTGCTTGCGCGCGGGACGATCCGGCCGGACCCGCTGCGTATCGGGATTCACGTCGATACAGAGTGCCGCGCGATCGCGGCGGACGGCACTGCCTCGAACCGCCTTTCGGCGATCGGGCCCGTCACCCGCGGCCGGTTCTGGGAAAGCGTCGCGGTCCCCGACATCAGGGTCCAGGCGCAGGCTGTCGCGCGGCGGATCGTGGTTTCGCGCCCCTAGATCAGGATCCGGAACAGGGCGCCGCCTTCCGGCCCCTCGTCGACGATGATCGAGCCGCGATGGGCGAGGACGACCTGGCGGGCGAGGCTGAGGCCGACGCCGGTGCCCTTGGCCTTGGTGGTGAAGAAGGGGAGGAAGATATCCTGGCGCAGCGGCTCGGGGACGCCGGCGCCATTGTCCGACACCTCGATCTGGATGCGGCCGCTTGGCGTCGCGGAAAAGGCCAAAGCGACGCGCGGCGTCCCGCTGTGCGCGCGGGCGGCGTCGGCGCCGTTCCGGAGCAGGTTGATCAGCACCTGGCAGAGCAGATCGGGGTCCGCATCGAGCGTCAGCAGCTCCGAGGACAAGGTCAGCGACAGGCTGACGCCGTCGGCGGCGGCGCCGGCGGCGAACAGGGCTTCGATCTCGCGCGCCCAGGGCGCCAGCTCGAACGGCCTGCGGCGGACTTCGGGCGCGCGGCTGATCTGGCGGTAGCTCTCGACGAAATGCATGACGCCGTCGGCGCGGCGCGACAGCGTCTCGACCGCGGTGCGCGCGTCGCGGACGGCGGGGTCGGCGCCGCTGTCGATCTCCGCCATCAGATCGGCGGCGGTGTGGGCGAGCGAGGTCACCGGCGTCATCGAGTTCATGATCTCATGGGTGAGGACGCGGATGAGGTCGCTCTGGGCGGCGATCTCGATCGCGTTCAGCTCGCTCTGAATCGGCTGGACGGCGACGACGCGGACGAGGCCGCCGAGCCGGTGGACGATCGCCGCGCTCAGCATTGCCGTCTGCGGCACGCCCTCGGTCATCAGCGGCACCAGCCGCGGGCGCCCGACGGCACCGCCGGCGAGCGCCTTCATGAACGCGTCGCCATATTCGGCGAAGTCGGCGACGCGGACTCCGGTGTGGCGGACGAGCAGCCGCCGTGAGGCCTTGTTGGCGAGCTCGACCTTGCCCTCGCCGTCGACGATGAGGAGCGCGATCGGCGCGTCGTCGAGTACCGCCTCGTAGAAGCGATTGGCGTCGGAGAGGTTGTGGCGCTCGTCGCGCAGCTTGCGGATGCCCTGGTCGAGCGCTTCGCCGAGCTCGGCAAAACCGCTACCCGCCCAGCGATGCGCGAACCCTTGCCCCAAGTCCCCGAACCGCACCGCGTCGATGAAGCGGGCGAGCTCGCGGTTGGTGCGCTGGATGTAGCGCCACAGCATCGCGCCGGCGGCGAGGCAGAGCAGGCCGGCGACGACCCGCGCCGCCCCGAGGGCCTCCATGTAGAGCGATTGGACAAAGGCGAACGCGGCGAGGAGGAGGAGCCCCGCCCTCAACCCCAGCCCGAAGGCGAAGCGGCTACGGAAGCCCATTATGAAAGCCCTCCCCCTTGAGGGGGGAGGGTTTGGGTGGGGGTGGCGTCAATGAAGTGCGTTGCGTTTCCGGAGGCTCCACCCCTCCCCCTCAAGGGGAGTGACTTCTCGGAAGCGCACCTAGAGATCTCCCGCTCAAAGCCCATGCTTCTCCATCCGCCGGTAGAGGCTGGCGCGGGTGAGGCCGAGCTCCTGCGCGGCGAGCGAGATGTTGTAGGCGTGCTTCTTGAGCGCCTGCTCGACGATCTGGCGTTCGGCGCGCTCGAGGTTGAGGTCGCTGCCGGTGACCGCCGAGACCGCGCTCGGCGGCGGCGCCGCGACGCGCGGCTGGAGGTTGCGCGAGAGCGAGAAGTCATCGACCGTGAACGCGCCGTCGCCGGCCAGGATCACCGCCCGTTCCGCGGCGTGGCGCAAGGCGCGGACGTTGCCGGGCCAGTCATAGGCCTTCAAGGCCTCCATCACGTCGCGCGGCACCTCGCGCACCGGCTTGCCGTATTTCTTCGAATAGAGCGCGATGAAATGCTCGGCCAGCAGCGGCACGTCCTCGCGCCGCTCGCGCAGCGGCGGCAGGTCGATCTCGACCGTGTTGAGCCGGAACAAGAGATCCTGCCGGAAGCGGGTCTCGTCGGCGATCCGGTCGGGCGCGAGATTGGTCGCGGCGATGACCCGGACGTCGATCGGGATCGGCTTGTTGGCTCCGACCGGGATGACCTGGCGCTGCTCCAGCGCGGTCAGCAGCTTGGGCTGGAGGTGGAGCGGCAGATTGCCGATCTCGTCGAGGAACAGGGTGCCCCCGTCGGCCGCCTGGAGCCGGCCGATGCGGTCGCCGCGCGCGTCGGTGAAGGCGCCCTTCACATGGCCGAACAGCTCGCTTTCGAACAGATTCTCGGCGACCGCGCCGAGATCGACCGAGACCAGAACGCCGCCGGCGCGGCGCGAGCGGCGATGGAGATCGCGCGCGACCAGCTCCTTGCCGGTGCCGTTCTCGCCGAGGATGAGGACATTGGCCTCGGTCGGCGCGGCCCGCTCGATCAGCGAATAGACGCGCGCCATCCCCGGCGACTGGCCGAGCAGGGGAGTCTCGCCCGCCGGCGGCGCGGTGATCGCGGCCGAGCGGCGCCGCTCGGTCACCGCTTCCTCGCGCGAGTTCCTGAGCGCCGCGGCGGTGCGCACGGTGGCGAGCAGCCGCTCGTTCGACCACGGCTTGGAAACGAAGTCCGTCGCGCCGCGCTTCATTGCTTCAACCGCAATCTGGACTCCGCCATGGGCGGTGATCATCACTACGACGGCCTCTGGATCGCGTTTCAGGATTTGGGCGAGCCACTGGAAGCCCTCGGCGGCGTTGGTCGCGCCCCGCCCGAAATTCGCGTCGAGCAAAACCACGTCGGGAATCCGCTCCTCCATCGCGGCCAGCGCGTCCTCGGGCGCCTGGAAGACGGCGATCTCGGCGAACAGGTCCCGGAGCAGCAGCCGCGCGGACAAGAGGATGTCGGGATCGTCGTCGACGACGATGCACAGATCGAAAGGCTTTGCGCGCGTCACGGACCACTCCCCACGGCGGATTTCTATCCGGCTGCCCGGAGACAATCAATTTCCGTGCCAGGGCCGCCCGTTTCGCGTCCGCAACCGAACAGCATTGTCCGGAAGCGGACAGGCCGGCCCTGCGCCCCGCTCCGGGAAAATGGCGGAAAACCGAGGCTGGCGGGCGCTGGCACGGCTCGTGCTGATGGTCCGGCGACAGGGAAACGTCTCGATTTCATTTGGGAGCAAGACAATGGCAAAGCTCGAATCCTTCACCTTCATGCTCGGCATGATGCTGTCCGGCCTGCTGCTCGTCGTCACCATCTCGCCGATCGCCTGAGCCCCCGGCCGGTGTCCGCCCGCGAACAGGCTTTGTCCGATAACGGACAGTACGAGCGCGCGCGGCGTCCGTCAGGGGCTGTCCGTCTCCGCAATCCGTGGCACGATGGTTGCTACCCGATTGCAGAGTGGAGGACTCAGGGATGAGCGTCATCACGATCAACAAGTCCGATAGGCCGGTCGGCGGCGGCGGCGGCGGCGCGCATGCCGGCGACGGGATGGACAAGGTCGTCGCGCGCACGGGCCTCAGCAAAGAGGTCAAGATCGCGATGGTCGTCGCGATCGTCGTGCTCGCCGCGGTCGCCTTCTATCTGCTGGCGCCGACCGCCAACAGCCAGACCATCGCCGCCGACCGGGTGACGATCTCGCAGGTCGCGCGCGGCCGCTTCGACGATTTCCTGCCGCTGCGCGCCCGGGTCGAGCCGAGCGTCACCGTCTTCCTCGACGCGGTCGAGGGCGGCCGGGTCGAGCAGAGGATGGTGGAGGACGGCGCGGTCGTCCAGCAGGGCCAGCTGCTCGCGGTGCTTTCCAATTCGGACCTCCAGCTCAACGTGCTCGCGCGCCAGACCGAGGTCACCCAGCAGATCAACTCGATGCGCAGCCAGGAGCTGTCGCTGTCGCAGACCCGGCTCGCCAACCAGCGCGCCTTGATCGAGGCGGACCTCCAGGCGCAGCAGGCGCGGCGCCAATATGAGACGCAGCGGCCGCTTGCCGCGCGCGGCTACGTCTCGCAAAAGCAATTCCAGGACAGCCGCGACATCTACAATGCGGCGCGCGAGCGCAGCGCGATCCTGCGCCGTCAGCAGGCGACAGACGAGCGCCTGCAGTCGAGCGAGCTCGCCCAGTTGCGCGCTTCGACCTCGGCTCTCAACCAGAGCCTCCAGCTCGCCCGCGCCAGCCTCGATTCGCTGAATCTGCGCGCACCGGTCGCGGGCCAGCTCACCAGCTTCTCGATCCAGGTCGGCCAGTCGTTCAACCGCGGCGAGCGCCTCGGCCAGATCGACAGCGCCGGCTCGAACAAGCTTCGGGCCCAGGTCGACGAATTCTATCTCGGCCGTGTCGCCGAGGGGCAGATCGCCAATGCCGAGGTCGGCGGCCGCCAGTATCGGATGCGGGTCGCCAAAATCTATCCGCAGGTCCGCAACGGCGCCTTCGAGATCGACCTCAATTTCGTCGGCGGCGAGCCGGCCAATCTGCAGCGGGGCCAGACCGTCCAGATCCGGCTGACGCTCGGCGATCCCTCGCCCGCTCTGCTGCTCCCCAACGGCGCCTTTTTCAACGACACCGGCGGAAACTGGGTGTTCGTGGTCGCGCCGGGCGACGGCAGCGCGGTCAAGCGCCAGGTCCGCCTCGGCCGGCGCAATTCCGAATATATCGAGGTGCTCGGCGGTCTCGAACCCGGCGAGCGCGTGATCACCTCGCCCTATACCGGCTTCGCCGAGCGTGATCGGCTGGACCTGTCGAATTGAAGAGGAGCGGAACAATATGCTGAACATGCGGGATTTGTCGCGGGTCTACCGGACCGAAACCGTCGAGACCACGGCCCTCGACGGCATTCATCTCGACGTGGCCGACGGCGAGTTCGTGGCGGTGATGGGGCCGTCCGGCTGCGGCAAATCGACCCTGCTCAACGTGCTCGGAATGCTCGATAGCCCGACTTCGGGGTCCTACATCTTCAACGGCACCGAGGTGGCGGGTCTGCCCGAGGCCAAGCTGGCGGATTTCCGCAAGCGCAACATCGGCTTCATCTTCCAAAGCTTCAACCTGGTCGACGAGCTGACGGTCCGCGAGAATATCGAGCTCGCCTTGCTCTATCACGACGTCCCCGCCGCCGAGCGCCGCCGGCGGGTCGACGAAGTGATGGACAAGGTCGGCATCGCCCACCGCGCCAAGCACCGGCCGAGCCAGCTCTCGGGCGGCCAGCAGCAGCGCGTCGCCGTCGCCCGCGCTCTGGTCGGGAATCCCAACATGATCCTCGCCGACGAGCCGACCGGCAACCTCGACACCCAGCATGGCGAGGAGGTGATGAAGATGCTGCAGGCGCTCAACGCCGAGGGCTCGACCATCGTCATGGTCACCCACTCGCCGGCCCATGCCGACTATGCCAGCCGCGTCGTCAACATGCTCGACGGCCGAATCCTCGTCGAACGCCGCCGCGCGGCTTGATCCGATGTTGGGGCGCAGCTTTGGAGAGCAGGGTTTTAGCGGGAAACCGCTAGCCCTAGCGGTAGTGGGGAAACCGAGTCCTCCCCCAGGTCCGCTAGCCCTGAGCCTGTCGAAGGGCGGGTTGCACCACTCTGCGATCCGGGCTTCGACAAGCTCAGCCCTAGCGGTGGTGGGGAAACCGAGTGCTCCGCCAGATCCGCTAGCCCTGAGCCTGTCGAAGGGCGGGTTGCAGCGCGCTGCGATCCGGGCTTCGACAGGCTCAGCCCTAGCGGCTTTGGTTGTTCTGGCGTTGGCGCCCATCTCCCCATCCGCTGCCTCCGCCCAGGCCCGGAGCCAAGCCACCGTGCTCATGTCCGAGGACCCGGGCGAGCGGCGGTTCCAGGAGGAGACGGGCTATTCGGACGCGGTCGTAGCCGGCGACACGATCTACCTTTCCGGTGTCGTGGTCGGCCTTCGTGAGGGCGAAGCGCTCGCCGCCGCCTACGACCGCACCTATGCCCGCATCGGCGCGATCCTCGCGCGCGCCGGTGCGGGCTGGGACGACGTCGTCGACATCACCAGCTACCACACCGACATCGGCGCCCAGTTCCCGGCGATGGTGGCGGTCCACCGCCGCTACGTTACGGCGCCCTTCCCAGCCTGGACGGCGATCGACGTCGACCGGCTGATCCCGGAGCGCGGCATCACCGAGATCAAGATCGTCGCGCGGCACCCCGAGCGCCGCCGCAACCCACGCGCGCGTCGCTGACGCAGGAGGAGGGGCCCATGTGGCGCAACTATTTCACCGTCGGCATACGGGCGCTGGTCAAGAACAAGACCTATGCCTTCATCAACATCGTCGGCCTCGCCATCGGCATGGCCGCCTGTCTGATGATCCTGCTCTTCGTGCGCCACGAGCAGAGCTACGACCGCTGGATTCCCGGCCATGAGAATGTCTACCAGCTGCAAAGCTGGTACAAATCGGGCGAGACGGGCGAGGAAGCCCAGCTTCGCATGACGCCCTACATCGCCGGCAAGAGGCTGGCGCAGGACTTTCCCCAGATCGAGCGCGAGGTCTATGCCTTCTCGACCGAGCCGGTGATGATCCAGGACGGCCACGCGGTCACGCTCGAGGACTTCCTCTACACCGACGGCAATTTCCTCGAGGTCGTGCCGCTGCCTTTGCTGCGCGGCGACCGGCGCGCGCTCGACCAGGTCGGCACGGCGGTGATCGCCCGCGAAGAGGCGGTCCGCCGCTTCGGCACCGACAATGTCGTCGGCCGCACCCTCTCCGTGATCAGCCGGGGCGTCACCCGCGACTTCCGGATCGCGGGCGTGCTCGCCGACCTGCCCTCCAACTCGCACATGGAAATCAACGTCATCGCGCGGCTCGACATCGTCGCGTTCAACGCCGATTCGCCGCAGGCCCTGCAATGCTGGGGCTGCCAGAACGGCTGGGTCTATGTGAAGCTGCGCCCGGGCGCCGATCCCGACGCGATCCGCGCGGGCCTGCAGGCCTGGGAGCGGCGCAACATTCCCGACGAGACCGCCGGCGAGGCCCGCTTCAACGCCGGCGACGACCAGGACTGGCACCTCGTCAACCTCGCCGACGTGCATCTCGGCCGGGCCCAGGGCGGCTCGATGAAAGCGGGCAACGACAGCACGACCATCGCCACCTTCTCGATCATCGCCCTCCTCATCCTCGCCATGGCGGTGGTCAACTTCACCAATCTCGCCACCGCCCGCGCCAGCCAAAGGGCGCGCGAGGTGGCGCTGAGGAAGGTGCTCGGCGCCAGCCGCAGGCAGCTCATCGTCCAGTTCATCGGCGAATCGGTCTTGATCTCGGTGGTCGCGATGATGATCGCGCTCGCCCTGGTCGAGCTGCTGCTGCCGAGCTTCGCCGCCTTCGTCGAGGCCGAGATCGAGATCGCCTATCTGGGCACGGGCGGCCTCGGCCTGCCGATCCTGCTGCTGGTGCTGGCGGTCGGGGTGCTCGGCGGCCTCTACCCCGCTTTCTTCATCTCGCGATTCCAGCCGGCGACCGTCCTCAAGGCGAACCAGTCGACCGCCGAGACGCCCGGCTCGGGGCGGCTGCGCACCGTGCTCGTCGTCGCGCAGTTCGCCGTCTCGATCGGCCTCATCATCTGCACGGCCGTGGTCTACGCCCAAACCGTCTACGCGCGCAGCGTCGATCCGGGCTATAATCGCGAGCACATCCTCCAGGTCGACGAGCTCGCCCGCTACCAGCTGCTCAACCGGACCGGCGCGATCGTCGATCGGACGCGGCGCCTGCCCAACGTCCAGGCGGTCGGGCGGACCACCATCGGCGTCGCCACCGACAACCACAACAATAGCGGCATTCTCGTCCCGGGCCGCACCGAGCCGGTCAATATCGGCCAGTACCAGATCGACGAGGGCTTCTTCGACGCGATGGGGCTGAGGCTGGTCGCCGGGCGCTGGTTCGACCGCACGCGCCCGATGGACGACATGTCCCTGCCTTATCCCGCGACGCCCGAGGCGCAGCGGGCGCTGGCGGCGCGCGGCGCCAACGTGGTGATCAACGAGCTCGCCGCCCAGCGGCTCGGCTTCCGTGAGCCGCGCCAGGCGCTCGGCAAGACGCTGCGCGGCACTCTGGTCGAGAACGAATATGGCCTGGTGCCGGTGACCATCATCGGCATCGTCCGGGATTCGCGCTTCCGCTCGATGCGCGAGCCGGTCGATCCGATCATGTTCCAGAACACGCCGAACGGCTCGCATACCCACATGATCGTCCGCTTCACGGGCGATCCGACCGCGGCCCGCGCCGCCGTCGAGCGGGTCTGGAACTCGATCGCGTCCGACGTGCCGTTCGACGCCGAATATAGCGACGACGTGATCGCCGAGCTCTATTCGGCCGAGGATGCGCGGGCCAAGACCTTCGCCGGCTTCGCGATCCTCGCCGTCATCGTCGCCTGCCTCGGCCTGTTCGGCCTCGCCGCCTTCACCGCCGAGCGCCGGACCAAGGAAATCGGGATCAGGAAGGTGCTCGGCGCCCGCACCCGCGACATCGTCCGGCTGCTCGCCTGGCAATTCTCGAAGCCGGTGATCATCGCCAACCTGATCGCATGGCCGGCCGCCTGGTACGTGATGCGCGGCTGGCTCAACACGTTCGACGCCCGGATCGACCTCGGCCCGACGCCCTTCGTCGCCGCCGGCATCCTCGCGCTCGCGATCGCGATCGGCACCATCGCAGGCCACGCGGTCAAGGTCGCGCGGGCGAACCCGATCCACGCGCTCCGCTACGAATAGCTTCGAAGGAAGGACGACCAGGATGTGGCGCAATTATTTCACGGTCGGCCTTCGCGCCCTCGCGAAGAACAAGACCTATGCGTTCATCAACATCTTCGGCCTGGCGATCGGCCTCGCCGCCTGCCTGATGATCCTGCTCTACGTCAGCTATGAACGCAGCTACGACGCCTGGGTCCCCAATTCGGAGAATGTCTACCAGGTCCAGTCGCACTTCCGCGATCCCGACACCGGCGAGGTCGGCAACCTCCAGATGTCGCCTTATGTCGCGGGGACCCGCCTGAGGCAGGACTATCCGCAGATCCAGGCGTCGGTCTACGCGCTCGGCGCCTCCCCGGTGGTGGTCCGCAACGGCCAGGCTTTGCCGACCGAGGACGTGATCTTCGTCGACAACATCTTCTTCGACGTGCTGCGCCTGCCCCTGGTCCGCGGCGATCCGCGCACCGCGCTGCGCGACCCGGGATCAATCGTGCTGAGCGAGGCGGAGGCGCGCAAATATTTCGGCGACATGGATCCGGTCGGCCGGACGCTGACCATGATCAACCGCGGCATCACGCTCGATCATCGCATCACCGGCGTGATGCGCGACCTGCCGCGCAACTCGCACATGCGGCTGTCGATGGTCGCGCGCTTCGATCCCGCCACCTTCTTCGCCGACACGCCCGATTTCCTCACCCAATGGGGCTGGAATTCGGGCTGGAACTATGTCGCTTTGCGGCCGGGCACCGATCCCGAGACGATCCACCGCGACCTTCCCAATTGGGAGCGGCGCCACATTCCCGACCAGCAGTTCGACGACCGCTCGGTCAATCAGGGCGACTTCGCCGACTGGAACCTGGTCAACGTCCGCGACGTCCATCTCGGCATCTCACAGGACGGCGCGATGTCGCCTGGCAACGACGCGCGCACCATCGTCACCTTCGCCATCGTCGCCTTCCTCATCCTCGGCATGGCCTGCGTCAACTTCACCAATCTCGCCACCGCCCGCGCCAGCCAGCGCGCCCGCGAGGTGGCGCTGAGGAAGGTGCTCGGCGCCAACCGCAAGCAACTGATCGTCCAGTTCATGGCGGAATCGATCCTCGTCGCCGGAATCGCGATGCTGCTCGCTTTGGCCCTGGTGGAATTGCTGCTGCCGCCGCTCGCCGGCTTCCTCGATAGCGATCTCGCGATGCGTTATTTCGGCTGGAACGGGATGTTGCTCCCGATCCTCGCCCTGGTCCTGGTCGTCGGCGCGGCGGGCGGGCTCTACCCGGCTTTCTACCTTTCGCGCTTCCAGCCGGCGCAGGTCCTCAAGGCCAACAAGTCGTCGGCGGAGGCGTCCGGCACCGGGCTTCTGAGGAGCGCCCTGGTCGTCGGCCAGTTCGCGGTCTCGATCGGCCTCATCATCTGCACCGCCATCGTCTACGCGCAGACCGTCCACGCCCGTACCGCCGACCCCGGCTTCGAGCGCGAGGGCATCATCCAGATCGACGGTCTCAACAGGCGCCAGCTCATGGAGCGCGGCGGGGCGATCGCGCGCGAGATCGAGCGCGTCCCCGGCGTGACCTCGGTCGGCCGCACCGGCATCGGCATCGACACCGACAACCAGACCGGGACCGGCGTCAGCGTCCCCGGCCGCGAGCAGCCGGTCGTGATCAGCAATTACACGATCGACGACGGCTTCTTCGAGACGATGGGGATCGACCTCCTCGCCGGGCGGCAGCTCAGCGGCGAGCGGCTGATGGACGTCGATCCGCTGACCTTCGCGGCGACCGACGAGCAGGAGCGGGCGATGGCCGCGCGCGGGCTCAACGTCATCGTCAACGAGCTGGCGGCGCAGCGGCTCGGCTTCCGCAGCCCGCGCGCGGCGATCGGCGCGCAGCTGCGCATGGCCTTGTTCGATCCCGTGAACGGGCTCGTCCCGATCCATATCGTCGGCGTGGTGCGCGACACACGCTTCCGCTCGATCCGCACGCCGATCGAGCCGATCGTCTACCGACTGTCCGAGGTCGGCAACAGCCACCTCGTCGTGCGCTACGACACCGCCGATCCGAGCGGCGTGCGCGGCCGCATCGAGCAGGCCTGGCGCCGGCTCGCCTCCGACGTGCCGTTCGAGGCCGAGTTTAGCGAGGACGTGATCGCCGAGCTGTACGACGCCGAGGAATCCCGCGCGACGATCTTCGCCGGCTTCGCCCTGCTGGCGATCGTGGTCGCCTGCCTCGGTTTGTTCGGCCTCGCCGCCTTCACCGCCGAGCGCAGGACCAAGGAGATCGGCATCCGAAAGGTGCTCGGCGCGCGGACGCGGGACATCGTCAGGCTGCTCGCCTGGCAATTCTCGAAGCCGGTGATGATCGCCAACCTCCTCGCCTGGCCGATCGCCTGGTGGGCGATGCGCGGCTGGCTCAACGATTTTGACACCAGGATCGATCTCGGGCCGGCTCCTTTCGTGCTGGCGGGGCTGCTCGCGCTGGCGATCGCGATCGGCACCATCGCCGGCCACGCGATCCGGGTCGCCCGCGCCAACCCGATCCACGCGCTCAGGTACGAATAGGTCCAAATCGGGCGCTTCCGCGCTGGCAGGCGCCGCCGCCTTCATGTTAGCGCTCGCTCCGGCTCGGAAGCGGGGGCGCTGAAGCAATAATGTGGCGTAACTATCTGAAGGTCGGGCTGCGCGCCCTCGTCCGCAACAAGACCTACGCCTTCATCAACATCTTCGGGCTCGCGCTCGGCCTCGCCGCCTGCCTGCTCCTGTTCGTCTACGTCCGCTACGAGACCCGCTTCGACGCCTGGGTGCCCGACGGCGAGCGCGTTTATCAGGTGCAGACCATCAGCCTCGACCCGGACGAGAGCGAATCCCCGCTCGACCAGTACGCCCACGGCATCCTCGCCGAATCCTGGGCGCGCGAATTCCCGCAGATCGAGGCGATCGCCCGATTGGACGAGGTCAATCCGGTGCTGCTGCGCGACGGCGGCGAGCCGAGCTTCGCGCCGATGCACCTGACCGAGGCCAATTTCTTCCGGATCGTCGCGCTCCCGTTCCTGCGCGGCGACCGGGCGACGGCCCTCAACGGCCTCGACGCCCTCGTGCTGAGCCGGAGCGAGGCGATCAACCGCTTCGGCAGCCTCGACATCATCGGCCAGACGGTGACGGCGGTGCGCCGCGGCGAGCAGTATAATCTGCGCGTCACCGGCATATTCGAGGACATCCCGAGGGACAGCCACATGGCGTTCCGCGCCATCGGCCGCCTCGGCGAGACCGACCGCGCGGAGTGCGGCTGGGGCTGCATCAACAGCTTCGTCTATCTGAAGCTGCGGCCGGGCGCCGACCCCGGCGCGATCGAGCGCGCGCTCCCGGCCTGGGAGCGGCGGGCGATCCCGCCGGTCGACGTCGGCGGCCAGCA